>TARA_R110002126_G_scaffold99202_3_pt1 | contig 44182 bp, 41 predicted proteins | sample TARA_R110002126 | Tara Oceans TARA_R110002126 (sample SAMEA4397536) | marine metagenome | biome: Polar Biome; feature: [DCM] deep chlorophyll maximum layer (ENVO:01000326); material: water (ENVO:00002006), including particulate matter (ENVO:01000060) such as... | depth 30 m | reverse complement strand
TTAGTCTAGTTGGAATAATAAGGCTACTTTTTCAGTAGCCTCGCCTGAAAAGGCAGTCTTTTTTTTGCATTTTTTTCTGGTATTTCTTATTTTTAAGAATGAGTAGAAAAGTAGTTTTTAATTCCTATACTCAAGAACAATTAAGTCTTTTACCACCTAGTTATGATGATTTAGTTCCCAATAATCATCCAGCTCGAATTGTAAATACAATTATAGACCAAGTTGATATTAGTTGCTTAGAACGAAGTTATAAAGGAGGAGGTACTTCGAGTTATCATTCCCGAATGTTACTCAAAGTTATTTATAATTTGTTCAAGAAATTCTTTTTTTAGTTTGATTTTCTACTATTTTCATAAATGCAGACCCATCCCCTTCAAAGTGTTTTTTTTTTTTAAATAAGCTCTCTGCAAATCCAATGACGGCGAGGGGTATAGCGCTTAAAATTTAGAAAAAATTGATTTAGCAATTCATTTTTAGTTTTTTGAACTCATTTGAATAATCCTTATAAGATATGGAATAACTATTTTAAAAGAATATTAATATTATTGCGTAAACTATAAAGGTCATTGAAAGAAAGAGAAAAAAATACTTTTAAATAATTTACCATTTCTAAAAAGACCTATTTAAAACTTATATCTTAAAGAGTATTTTCGAAATCAAAATCGATTCAATAGGAGGAGTTAGGAAAATTCAATTTGTTGTACCTATGTTGTACCCATAAAATAAAAAAAGCTTCAACATCTCTGTCAAAGCCCTTGTACTCAAGGTGGGAATCGAACCCACACTCTCGAAAGAACTGGATTTTGAATCCAGCGCGTCTACCAATTCCGCCACTTGAGCAAGTTGAATTGGTTTGCAAATCTACTAAATATTTTTAGTTTTTAAGTAGAAAATTTAATTTCACAGGCAATAAATAATTTCTACTTTTGTTATCTTACAACAACACCCCAAAAAATCTCATTTTATGATCACAAGTCCACTTTCACCGAAACTTTTTGCGTGCAGACAAAGTACAGTCTTAGCAGAACTTATAGCTAAAGAATACAATACTACTTTAGGAAAAGTACATACTACTTATTTTAGTGATGGCGAATTTCAGCCCGCTTTCGAAGAATCAGTGCGTGGAAGGCGCGTTTTTATTATCGGTTCTACATTTCCGAATGCAGATAATTTAATGGAAATGTTATTAATGTGTGATGCTGCAAAAAGGGCATCAGCAAGACATATAACAGCAGTAATGCCTTATTTTGGTTGGGCAAGACAAGACAGAAAAGACAAGCCTAGAGTTGCAATTGGTGCGAAGTTAGTCGCTAAATTATTAGAATCTGCGGGTGCAACTAGAATTATGACTATGGATTTACATGCAGATCAAATTCAAGGATTTTTCGAAAGGCCAGTAGACCATTTGTTTGCATCAACGATTTTTATGCCTTACATAGAAAGTCTACAATTAGAAAATTTAACAATCGCATCGCCAGATATGGGTGGTTCTAAAAGAGCCTATGCCTATTCTAAACATTTACTTTCTGATGTTGTAATTTGTTACAAGCAAAGAATAAAAGCCAATCAAATAGGGCATATGGAGTTGATTGGAGAAGTTGAAGGTAAAAATGTTATTTTGGTTGATGATATGATTGATACTGGAGGAACATTAGCACATGCAGCTAATTTAATGAAAGAAAGAGGAGCTTTAAGCGTACGTGCAATTTGTACACACCCAATATTATCTGGAGGAGCTTACGAAAAGATAGAAAACTCAGCATTAACAGAGCTAATTGTTTCTGATACAATTCCGTTAAAGAAAGAGACTTCTAAAATAAAAGTTGTATCTTGCGCGCCCTTATTCGCTGATGTTATGCACAAAGTGCAAGATAATACGTCGATAAGTGGCAAATTTTTAATGTAAATTTTTAATAAAAAGTAATGAAATCAATTTCAATTAAAGGATCAAAAAGAGAAAGCGTGGGCAAAGTAGCAACGAAAGCCTTACGTAATGCTGGAATGGTTCCTTGCGTTATATACGGAGGAAAAACACCAATTCACTTTTCAGCAGAAGAAAAAGCGTTTAAAAGCTTGGTATACACTCCAAACGTATATACTGCAACAATTAATGTTGATGGAGAAAAAATACCTGCAATTTTGCAAGACATTCAGTTTCACCCAGTATCTGACAGTATCTTACATGCAGATTTTTATCAATTATTTGAAGATAAAGAAATTACAATGAACATTCCTGTTCGTTTGGTAGGAAAATCTAAAGGTGTTGCTATTGGTGGTGCTTTACGTCACAACGTTCGTAAAATGAAAATAAAAGCGTTACCAGCTAATTTACCAGATTTTATTGAGGCAGATATTACTGAATTACAAATCGGAAATAAATTAGATGTTACCTCTTTAAAGAATGATAAGTTTACCATTATGCACCCAGATAATACTGTGGTTGCTCAAGTAAGAATGTCACGTAATGCAACTAAAGCTGCTACTGAAGAAGAAGAAGCTAAATAATAGTTTTAGAGATTATAAATATTAAAAAAAGCGTTACATTTTTTGTAACGCTTTTTTCTTGTCTTATATTTATTTAAGAATAAGATACTATTTTTGCTAAATGAAATTCAAGAAACTCTTGTATAAAGTATTCAATATAAGAGAACAAACTAAAGAAGAATTGATGAAAAAATTTTTAATTGTTGGTTTAGGAAATATAGGTGAGAAGTATACAAATACGCGCCATAATATCGGTTTTAAAATTGTTGATGAAGTAGCGGAAGAACACAACGTTGCGTTTGAAACTGATAAGTTAGGTGATGTAGCTAGCTTTCGATTTAAAGGACGAACCTTTATCCTCTTAAAACCTAGTACCTATATGAATTTAAGCGGAAAAGCGGTAAAGTATTGGATGCAAAAAGAAAATGTAGATATTGATAATATTTTAATAGTTACAGATGATTTAAATATTGATTTTGGAACCATTAGAATAAAAGCAAAAGGCAGTGATGGTGGCCATAATGGGTTGAAAGACATTCAAGAAAAATTAGGCACTAATAAATACCCAAGATTTCGTTTTGGTGTTGGTGCAGATTACGCTAAAGGACGCCAAGTAGATTATGTTTTAGGCGAATGGAATAAAGAAGAAACTAGCTTACTTATAGAACGTTTACCAACATCTGCAAAAATAATTACTTCTTTTGGTACTGCTGGTTTAGCAAATACGATGAATACATTTAATGGTAAATAGTTACGTACTTATAAATCTTACAATTATTTAACGCAACCTTTTAGAAGTTTCTCCATCTATAGTGTATATTGTTCTAAAATAGAAGGTTATGAAAAGAAGTATTGTTGTTGTTTTTTGTCTTGTACTTACCACAAGTTGCATTTTTGATAATTGGGGAGAACCTACATCAACTGTAGATCCTATATGGTCTAGATTCGATCCAGTTACGTTAACCAGAACTGAGTTCGAAAATTCAATAGAAATTCGAGAGAATATACCCGTAACAGAATCGTCTAAAATATATATTATTGGCGATTATATTTTTGTGAATGATAAACGAACTGGGTTTCATATTTTCGATAACACAGACCCAGCCAACCCTATTAAAAAGAAATTCTTAAAAATTCCTGGAGCAACAGATATCGCTATAAGAAATAACGCACTATATATAAATCAAGCTACAGATTTAGTAGTCTTAACTATAGACCATAACACTTTTCAAGTCGATGTTAAAAAGCGATTAAAAGATGTTTTCCCAGAATTGCGTTCGCCAGATGGCGAATATTATTCTGAAAATGATAAAGTAGTTGTAAACTGGATTCAAAAATAAAATTATGAAAAAGAGTTATTTAATATTATTATTTGTAACCATTTTGGTGTTTTCTTGCAGTGAAAATAGCGAGTCTACCAATGCTGATTCCGCTACTGATGGGCAAGGAGGGTCGTTAGCTACATTTGCTTTAAAAGGAGATTATTTATATACGGTAGATTTCTTTAACCTATCAGTATTTAATATTAGTGATGTTTTAAACCCGGTAAAAGTAAACACATTAAACGTTGGTTTTAATATAGAAACACTATTTAGTTTTAAAGAATATTTATTTATTGGCTCACAAGATGCCATGTATATTTATGATATTGCCAATGCAGAATTACCAAAATTACTATCGCAATCCAATCATTTTAGAGCTTGTGACCCTGTTGTTGCAAATGATACAAATGCTTATGTTACTTTGCATAGTAATGCAACTTGTGGAGGTGCTGTAAACGAATTAAAAACCTATAATATAGAAGATGTAGAAAATCCTATTTTATTAAACACAAGAGGTTTAATACAGCCTAAAGGGTTAAGTTTATATGGTGATAATTATTTGCTAGTCTGCGATGATACCTTAAAAATATTTGATGTTTCAGACCCGAGCAATTCTAAATATGTAGATGAAATTGCAACGCAAGGTGCTATTGATATTATCATAAGAGACGACCACGCATTTGTAATATCAGAATTTGCTATAGAACAATATCAATTAAACCAAAATGATATTGCTAATGCAACTAAAATAAGTACGTTTACTTTCTAAATACTGTTTTTTATTTTCTAGAAAAAGCAATATTGGTAGATATACTTTCTGTATTACTTCCAACAGTAACATCGACTTCTTGAAATAGACTAAAACTGGTTTCATTAAATAGTTGTACTTCTAAAGTACCTGTTAAATCTCTTACAAGACCTTCAGAAAAGGTAATGGTGTTATTAGTTGTATTTAGAGTAAAAGTCCCAGAATTTTCAATATCAATGATATCTCTTGTTTCAACAGGATTGCCAACAACGGGTGCAAGTCTTGCAATAACTGTATAGCTTCCTTCAACGTCATAAGTTCCATCAGCATTCATTACTACATTAACTTTAAATAAATCTCCAGTAGTCGTTGCTGTTCCAATTTTTAAAGGAACACCATTTAATGTAGTTGTAATATCTGTACTAACAACTAAATTACTAATATCATAATTTCCAGCTATATTAGCATTTGACAGAGGAAATGCAGGTGTATTATTGTCATCACCACAACTTAATAATGATACCGAAATAAATAAGAATAAAATAAGTTTAAGATTTTTCATAAGAATAAATTTTTATCAAATATAACTTCTAAAAGTTTAAAAAAGTATGTTCTATTGTTTGTTTATTGTGTTAAAATTAGTTTTCACTCGCAAACCATTCTGCAAAACTAGTTTCGGTTTCTTGCAACTTTATAGCATGTAGCTTGATGTTTTCTGGTAACCTTTGTTGTATTTTTTTTGCAAAATCAATTACCATCATTTCACTGGTTGGCTGATAATCTACCAAAATAACATGATGGCCTCTTTTTTGTAGTTCTGCTGCCAATTCTACATGAGGTGTATTTTTGTTAAACACAGTTGCGTGATCAAAAAGATCTACAATTTCTTCATTTACAATTTTCTTTAAATCACCAAAATCAATAACCATTCCAAATTTTACGTTGGTATTGTCATCAATCGGAGTTCCAGAAACGGTTACAGAGAGTTTGTAAGAATGGCCATGGACATTTTTACATTTGCCATCATAACCATATAACGCGTGTCCAGTTTCAAAATTGAATTGTTTTGTGATTCTTATTGTGCTCATTAACGTCTGTTTCTAAATTTGTTGTAAAAGTAGACAATAACCAAAACTAATGCTAAAACTAAAAATAAATAATTTCCTCCCATTTTAATCCATTAAAAAATCCTGCAAAACGTTCGCAATTTTTCGGTTATCAGACAATTGCGGAATTTTATTCTGCCCACCAAATTTGCCAATCGATTTCATATAGGCATGAAAACCACCTTTTTTTACTTTTCTAATGATAAGCGGACGCAATACTTTTCCTTCAATTAAATCGAAATAATAAATATTTTGTTCTTGCATAGAAGCATCTACTTTTAGCGCAAAATCGTCTAGATTTTTTGGTTCAGTCTCAAATTCTATAAACCATTCATGATAAGGTAAACCATTTTTAGGGTTCACCTGAGGTGCTACTGTAAACTCACTAATATTTATGTTAGTGCTCTGTATAGTATCGTTTAAAGCTTTTTCTACTTCTTTACCAATAACGTGTTCGCCAAAGGCGGATATAAAATGTTTAATTCTACCTGTAACTTTAATTCTGTAGGGTTTTGTTGAGGTGAATTCAACAGTATCGCCAATATTATAGCCCCATAAACCAGCAGTTGTATTTAAAATGATGGCATAATTCACACCAATTTTTACATCCTTTATAGATATTCTTGTTGGGTTTTCATCATAAAATTCTGAAGCCGGAATAAATTCATAGAACATTCCAGAATTCAATTGCAATAACATTCCTTTTACTGTCTGTGAATCTTGATAGGCAATAAAACCTTCTGAAGCAGGATACAATTCTATGTAATCAATCTTTTTACCAATTAAACTTTCGAACTTGTTTTTATAAGGTTCAAAATTTACACCACCATAAATAAAGAAGTTAAAATTTGGAAAGAGTTCTGAGACTTTTTTACCTGTTTTTTCAATTAGTTTTTCAAAATACATTTGCACCCAAGAAGGTATTCCGCTAATCACAGACATATCTTCATTAATCGTTTCTTCTACGATAGCATTTACTTTGGTATCCCAATCTTCAATGCAGTTGGTTTCCCAACTTGGTAACCGATTTTTTAGTAAGTATTTCGGTACGTAATGCGCAACAATTCCACTTAATCTGCCTAATTTCACTCCATTTTTATCACTTAAAACTGGGCTTCCTTGTAAAAAAATCATTTTTCCATCCACAAAACTCGCATCGTTTTTTTCTACAATGTAAAATAACAATGCATTTCTAGCGGCTTTAATATGCGTGGGCATAGATTCTTTGGTAATCGGAATGTATTTTGCGCCAGAAGTTGTACCCGAGGTTTTTGCAAAATAAAGTGGTTTTCCTGGCCAAAGCACATCTGCTTCTCCAGCTACAACTCTATCTGCATACGCTCTTAAACCTTCGTAATCAGAAACTTTAACACGCGCTTTAAAATCATCATAAGTAACAATGTTTTCAAAATCGTGATCTTTACCAAAAGCTGTATTTTTTGCTTTGGCTATCAGTTTTTTAAAAACTTTATCTTGCGTTTTATGCGGTTGGTTTGCCCATTTAAATACGCTTTTGGTTGCAATTTTAGCAAACGGAATTGCAAATATAGATTTTATACTCATTATTTAAAATCAATCAAATTTGTAGGATTTACGGCATAACCACCACTCCAAAGTTCAAAATGTAAATGTGGTCCGGTTGTTAATTCTCCCGTAGAACCTACACTAGCAATTACTTCGCCAGATTTTACAAAATCGCCTTGTTCTTTTAGTAAAGTTGCATTGTGTTTGTAGACAGAAATGTAATCGTGGGCGTGTTTTAGAATTATTACATAGCCTGTTTCTGTGTTCCAGCCAGAAAAAATAACAGTTCCGTCTGCAGTAGCTTTTACAGGAGTGCCGTTTTTAGCGACAATATCTACAGCTAAATGTTTTGTTTTTGCGTCAAAATTTTCAGAAATTGTTCCTGTTAATGGTGCAAAAAATACAATTTTTACATTGGTTTCTGCATTATTTTGAATGGGAAATCGGTCTTGACTTTCAATTTTTTCTCTAAAAATAGAGTCTTCTCTTGAGGCATTTAGTAGACTGTCAATAATTACAATTTTATTTGCTTCAATATCTAAAGAGTCTATAATTTCCGCTTCAATTTCACCGGTAAGAATAGGTTGTAATGCTTTGGTGTAATCGTGCATAATGGCCAATCTTCGTTGTAAAGAATCTGTTTGAAGTGCTAATTTTGTGGCTTTTATTTTTAATGTTGTTGATGAATACCCAGGAATAAATTCTTTAATAGGTGTAAAAGTGATAATAAAAGTTGTAATTAAAATTAACAAAAAAGAGAGTACACCACCTAAAACAAATACGTTTAAACGCGATAATTTTAAAGAAAAACGCTCCTCAAAAGTGTCTTCATTTAAGACTACTAACCTGTATTGGTCAGTTAGTTTTTGTTTTAGTTTTCCTTTCTTTTTGGCTTTTTTATCCACAGAAATAGTTCTTTAACTTTTAGAGTAAAACGTAAAAATAGCGAAACTATTTTTTATAAAAATTCATTTCGTCTATATATCTCCAAACTTCTTGGGTTAATAACGGTTTTATGTTCTTTTTTTCTTTAATTCCATTTCTTATCATTGTAGATGATATTTGCACAATAGGTGCATTTACTGTATGAATTTTTGGGTGATTTTTAAATTGATGATCAACAACACCATCAGCAATTCTTGGATACACATAAATGTGATGATGTTCTAAAATAGTTTCATAGTTTTTCCATTTATGAAAACTTTTTAAATTGTCTTCACCCATAATCAAACAAAAATCTTTTTCTGGATACTCATCTGCAATATGCACTAAAGTATGCACAGTGTAATTGGGTTGAGGTAATTTAAATTCAATATCACAAGGTTTAATTTTTGGATAGTGTTCTGTAGCTCTATATACTAACTCAAACCGATGATGATTTTCTAACAATGAGCTTTTCTTTTTAAACGGATTATGAGGGGTTACTACCATCCAAATTTCATCTAAATCTGAATTTTCTGCCATATAATTGGCAATAATAAGATGCCCAACGTGAATTGGATTAAATGTGCCAAAATATAAACCGATTTTACTCATAATTTAAAAAGACAATAGAAAAAAGGGTAAAAAAAAGAGCTTTTTTATTCCTCTTTATTTTACGTCTATTTTCTTGTTTTTCTATTCTTTATTCTTTTTTAATCCTAAAAAACCAGAAACCAATTCTTCTGCTTCTTTTAAAGCCACTTCTAATTCGTAATTTTTGATAATTTTATCAAACTGAGGGGCAGTTGCCAATTCTATAGAAGCTTTTGCAATACGCATATTAATTTTTTCTTCGCTTTCTGTTTTGCGTTTTTTTAAACGGATTTTCAATTCGTCTATACTTGGTGGTTTTACAAAAACTGATAATGTTTCTGCTGGGAATTTCTTTTTTATTCGTAATCCACCAGCTACATCAATATCAAAAATAACGTGTTTTTTTAGCGCCCAAATGCGTTCTACTTCACTTTTTAAAGTTCCGTAAAAATTATCTCTATACACTTCTTCCCATTCTAAAAAATCATCACCTTTAATATGGTTTTTAAATTCTTTTAACGAGATAAAATAATAATCTTCACCATTTTTTTCTTCTCCTCTAGGTTCTCTAGAAGTTGCTGATATAGAGAACTCTAAATTAAATTTTTCTTGTTTTAATAAATGACGAACAATCGTGGTTTTACCAGAACCAGAAGGTGCCGAAAACACGAATAATTTTCCTTTAAAATTTGACATATATTTTATTATTTGTCTTGCTAAATTTTCTATTTATTGTTAATCCTTTAAGGTTTCAAAAACCTTGTAGGTATTAGAATGTAATTCTTATTAAATTGTCTATACTTTCTTTAAAAAGCTTATTGTTTTAAAACAATAACAACTCAATAATTTAAATTTACACCTACAAGGTTTTTGAAACCTTGCGGGAGGTATTTAGAAGCTCAAGTGATTCAGTTTGTTTTAATGATGTTAAAGCACATTTAAAATTTGCTCCTTAATTTGCTCTAACTCATTTTTCATTTGAATAACCGCTTTTTGCATTGGTGCAAAATTTGCTTTAGAACCTGTTGTGTTAATTTCACGACCCATTTCTTGAACTATAAAACCAAGTTTTTTTCCATTAGAATCAGGAGTAGCTAAGGTTTCTAAAAAATATTCTAAATGATTTGCTAAACGTACTTTTTCTTCATTAATATCTAATTTTTCTAGATAATAAATCAATTCTTGTTCAAAACGATTTTCATCAGTCTCTACTTTTAAATCGTCAATAGCTTTTTGTAAACGTATTTTTACGTTTTCTACTCTATCTGCATCTAAAGCTTTTACCTCTTCTAAATATTTTTTGATATTTACAATGCGCTCTTTAAAATCAATTTCTAAAGAAGCGGCTTCATCAACTCTATATTGTACAATTTCTTTAATGGCAACATTAATATTTTCGTTGATGAGATTCCATTCGTTTTCGTCTAATTCTTCGCGCTCCGTTTTTAAAGCATCTGGCATTGTAATGGCCATTTTTAACAATTCTACATCTTGGTCTGAGCCTACAAAAAGTGTGTTTCTTAATTGTTGAATGTATTCATTTACCACTCCTTTGTTTACGGTAGTAGAAGTTTCATCTGCAGTCATTTCTACAAAAATTGAAAAATCAACCTTACCTCTTACCAAAGAATTTGCTAATTTTTTACGAACATCTAATTCTTTTTCTTTGTAATAAGAAGGAATTCGAACGTTTAAATCTAAATTCTTACTATTTAAAGATTTTATTTCTATGGTTACTTTTTTAGTTGGCAATTGCAATACAGATTTTCCATAACCTGTCATAGATTGAATCATAAAATCATTGTTTTAAATGAGTGGCAAAGATACCTTTTTATTTTATTGATTTCTCTACTTGTTTGGTAACTAAATACACTCCAAAAAAGATAATAAATGTGGCCACGATTTTAATAATATTTAAAGAATCGCTGCCAGCAATTAATGCATAAGTTGTTGCAATTACAGGTTGTAAGTATATAAATACACTTACAGTTGTTGGTTTTAATTTCGATAAACCAAATAAATTGAAAAGGTAGGTAACACAAGTTGTAAAAATAACGACAAAACCAATTTTTAGGTAAATATTGGTAGGCATAGTTGTCCATTGAATTTCATTAAATTCAGAAACACTAAAGGGTACCACGAATAACAATCCGAATAAATAGAGCCATTTTATAAATACAAAAGGATTGTATTTATGAATTAAATTCTTTACTAAAACCAGGTATAATCCATAAGAAGTAGCATTTACAAAAACTAATAAATTACCTAACGTTCTATGGGTTGCATCGTCTTCTGAACTATTGCCATAAACAATTAAAAAAATAGCCCCTACTAAACCAATAAAAATGCCAAGTACTTGTCTTTTTATAATCTTCTCTTTTAGCAAAAAAGCAGAAAATAGCAGCACCATAATTGGCGAAATAACCATAACTACTGATGCACTAATAGGGGTTGTTAAACTCAATCCTTTAAAAAAAGAAAGCATATTTAAAGCTATTCCGAAAAATGAGGCGAGTATAATTTTTTTGTAATCGCCTTTTTCTATCTTTTGAGATTTTATAAACAAGCCCAAAAACCAAAATATAGCCGTAGCTCCTGAAACTCTTAACAGTATAAAAGCATAAGGTTTTACATAAAAAGGCATCACATCTTTGGCAATAGTATAATTTATACCGTATATAAACGTACCAATAGAAACCGCTATTAAGGCTAAAGTTCTTGTTTTTATACTGTTTTTTAAAAACAGCAAAGTTGGTGCTTTTTTTAGAACAAGCACAAAATAAGAGTTTCAAAAAAATTGAAACTCTTTTACTTAGTTTAGTTGATTTTAAGTTGGTTATTTTTGAGAAATAATAATAAAATCTGCTGACAAGATACAAATTTTGAGGTATTAAATTATATTTGTTTAGATTTAGACCATATGGAAGTACATCACATAGGAGCAGAAAATTCAGTTTTAAATACCTTTATTTCAGAAATAAGAGATCAAAAAATTCAAAAAGATTCGCTACGTTTTCGAAGAAATATTGAGAGAATAGGAGAGATTTTAAGCTACGAATTAAGTAAAACACTTTCTTATTCTGGGGTGTATGTAGAGACTCCTCTTGGAAAAAAGAAAGTGCAATTGCCTTATAATGATTTGGTTTTGTGTTCTATTTTAAGGGCTGGTTTACCTTTACATCAAGGATTGCTAAATTACTTTGACAAAGCCGAAAATGCGTTTATTTCTGCATACAGACATCACCCAAATAATGATGCCGATTTTGAGATAGTTGTAGAGTATTTTGCAACTCCAGAAATAAACAACAAAACATTGTTATTAGCAGACCCAATGTTGGCAACTGGGCAATCTTTGGCAGCTGTTTATGAGGCGATTAAAAAACAAGGAACACCTAAAGAAATTCATATTGTTGCAGTAATAGGCTCAAAAGAAGGGATTGCTTTTATCGATACACATTTTCCTGAAAATACCCATTTATGGATTGCCGCCATAGATGATGAATTAAATGCAAAAGGTTATATTATGCCTGGTTTAGGTGATGCTGGAGATTTGGCTTTTGGCGAAAAATTATAGCAAATAATGCACTATTATACTGCCAATCAATAGTAGGTATAGCACACTATTTTTAATAATTTTCTTCTGTATAATTTCGATGCCATTGGCTAAAATAATGGATGCAGGAAAGACAATATAAATTAATTCTGACCCATTTTTTTCAGTGAGACTTAGCGTAAATAGTATTGCTATTATAAAATTTGTGAGTAATAATATCCAGCTTTTTCGAAATGTATTGTTTACTGATAATGCTTTTATAGATTTAAAAAAAAGCGCAAGAATTGAGAAAAATAATACGATTCCAGTAATCCACAGATATTTAGTTTCTGAATAAAACCCAGTATTAAAGTTTACATCAAAATTAAAAAGATGTATAAATTCTTCAGTGCTATCGAACCAAAAAACGTAGGTAAAATATATAATTAACGGCGTTATAAAACCAATAATAGGCGATAAAAGAGTGTGTATGGTAATCTTATTATGTAAATAACTCCCAGAGTAAATCAACAGAAAAAAGATAAGAGATAAGGGTTCTAAAATAAAAAGTACACCTAACCAAAAACCACTGTCGAACATTTTCTCTAAGAATTTTTTAGAAGAACGTAAACTGTATAATTTTCTTAAAAAAAGCAAGTAAATAATAACTTTAACTAAAATTATATATTGTGTTAATTCTGATAAAATACTCAGTATTAATAATGTAAATACAAAGTTGGCGTAAGAATGATCTAAAGTTAATCTGTTTTTACCAGTTATAAAGTTGTAAAAAAAGAAAATCGCTATAAAAAGAAGTAATAAAACGCTACCTTTTAGGAGTTTTTCTGAAGTAAAACCATCATAAAAAACAGTGTATAGTAATCCAATAAAGAAAAAAATTAACAAACCTATAAAATTGATAGGCTTAGATTTGCTTAAAAAATTGGCTAACATCTTTTCTTTTGTTATTTTTGCAGCGTAAAGATACTTAAGTTATGATAGCAAGCAATATTTTTAGATGGATTGGTAGTTTATTTACTGACATTTTATTCATCCCTTTTGATGCATTACGTAAAGGTGATTTAAATTGGTGGTTGTCAAATGGCATAAATTGGTTATTCCTTTTTGTACTTTTAGGTTTACTCTATTACTGGATGAAACAATCTAAAAAATTCAAAGACGAAGGAACAGAAGATAGAGCATAATTTTACAACTTGGGAAGTAAGAACAAACTAAAACGTTTCAAAGAAAACGAAACGTTTAAAAATGTCATTCAGCCAACAAGAGAAGAAGTAATTACCAACTTTTCTTATAAAGGCAAATGGCATTCTTTTTTTGGAAATGATAATCCTATCATCGTTGAGTTAGGCTGTGGTAAAGGAGAATATACGATTGCTTTGGCTCGTAAAAACCCAAACACAAATTATATTGGTATCGATATTAAAGGCGCTCGCTTTTGGAGAGGTGCAAAAACTGCAATTGAAGACAATTTACCAAATGTTGCCTTTGTTAGAACGCAAATTGAATTGGTCGATTTTATTTTTGCCCAGAATGAAGTTTCTGAAATTTGGATTACTTTTCCAGATCCACAAATAAAATACCAACGCACTAAGCATAGAATGACGAATGCGAATTTCTTGAAGAAATATCATCAAATTTTAAAACATGATGGCATTGTAAATTTAAAAACAGATTCTGAGTTTATGCACGGCTATACGTTAGGATTGTTATCAGGAGAAGGACATACCATTTTATACTCCAATCACGACGTTTATAAAAACGACGGCGCACCAAAAGAAGTTATAGAAACACAAACCTTCTACGAAAATCAGTATTTAGAGGTCGACAAACCTATTACTTATATTAAGTTTCAATTAAAATACTAAATTGTATTTAATCGTTTTCGTAATTTTCTTAAAATCAGTAGTATTATTCTTTTTCTGAAAAGAAATTAATGGTAAATTGTAATCAATTTTTTATTTGATAAAACAGCACACTATGAATTTATATCCTTTAAAATTTACACCACTTTTTAAATATAGAATTTGGGGTGGAGAAAAGTTAAAAACCGAACTAAACAAAAACTATTCAGAAAATAACATAGGCGAGTCTTGGGAAATTTCTGATGTTTCTGGTGATGAAACTGTTGTTGGTGAAGGTACTTTAGCTGGTAAATCTTTACGCGACTTAACCAATCAATTTAAAGGCGATTTTGTTGGAAATGCTGTGTATGAAAAATTTGGTGAAGAATTTCCACTATTGATTAAGTTTATTGATGCAAAAACACCATTATCTATTCAGGTACATCCAAGTAATGAAGTTGCTAAAGAAAGACACAATTCGTTCGGAAAAAACGAAATGTGGTATGTAATGCAAGCGGATGAAAGTGCGGAACTTATTGTTGGTTTTGATGAAAAAATTACTACTGATGGTTATAAAACACACTTAGAAAATAACACTATTTTAGATGTGATGCACCACGAAATTGTAAACAAAGGCGATACGTTTTACATTCCTACAGGAAGAGTACATGCAATTGGAGCTGGAGTTTTATTGGCAGAAATTCAGCAAACTTCTAACATCACCTACCGAATTTATGATTACGATAGAGTAGATTCAAAAACAGGCGAAAAACGAGAATTGCACACAGAAATGGCTATGGATGTAATCGACTATGAAGTTCACGATAATTATAAAACGTCATATTCTTTAGAGAAAAACACTTCGAATAAGCTAGTGCATTCACCTTATTTTAGAACTAATATTTTAGATATTAATACAATTATCGATAAAGATTACTCTGCAATCGATTCTTTTGTAATTTATATGTGTGTAGAAGGTACTGTAAGTTTACTATCTGAAGGAACAACCTATACAATCAATCAAGGAGAAACATTATTGCTCCCTGCATCACTTAAAAAAGTGCAATTAAAAGCTAAAGAAGCTAAAGTTTTAGAAGTGTATTATTAAGAACTTTAAAGTTTTATATTTAAGAAAAAGGAGAAATAATTCTCCTTTTTTTATGGAACTATTTTTTACTTCTTCATCAACATTCGCTTAATTTCATTCAATTTCATTAAAGCTTCAATGGGCGTTAACGTATCAATATTGGTGGCTAAAATTTCTTCGCGAATATTTTCTAACAAAGGATCATCTAACTGAAAAAAGCTGAGTTGCATTTCTTCATGTTGTGTTTGTTTTAAAACGTCTTTTACTTCAGCACTTTTGTTATTTTTTTCTAGTTGCGCCAAAATTTTATTCGCTCTATGAATCACCATATTTGGCATTCCTGCTAGTTTTGCAACGTGAATTCCGAAACTATGATTAGAGCCTCCAGCAACCAATTTACGCAAGAAAATAATATTATCTTTTAGTTCTTTTACAGACACATTAAAGTTTTTAATACGCTCAAAAGTGCTGGTCATTTCATTCAATTCGTGATAATGAGTAGCAAATAATGTTTTGGCTTTAGATGGATGTTCGTGCAGAAATTCAGAAATTGCCCAAGCAATCGAAATTCCATCATAAGTAGAAGTTCCACGTCCAATTTCATCCAATAAAATTAAGCTGCGTTCAGAAACATTATTTAAAATAGATGCAGTTTCATTCATTTCTACCATAAATGTAGATTCGCCCATAGAAATATTATCACTTGCACCAACTCTTGTAAAAATTTTGTCTACAATACCAATTTTTGCGTTTTGAGCAGGTACATAACTGCCCATTTGTGCCAATAAAACAATCAATGCAGTTTGTCTTAAAATTGCAGATTTACCAGACATATTAGGTCCAGTAATCATAATGATTTGTTGCTGATTTCTGTTGAGCACAACATCATTTGCAATGTATGTTTGGTCAATAGGGATTTGTTTTTCAATTACTGGATGGCGCCCATTTTTGATTTCTAAATCTGTACTTTCATCCATAATTGGGCGTACATAATTGTTGTCAATCGCTAAAACAGAAAAAGATAATAAACAATCAATTTTAGCGATAATCTGTGCATTTTGTTGCACAACTTCTACAAATTGAATGATGTATTGTAATAATTTTGAGAAAATTTCTTGTTCTAATTTGGCTATTTTTTCTTCAGCACCCAAAATTTTAGTTTCGTATTCTTTAAGCTCTTCAGTAATATAACGTTCAGCATTTACCAAGGTTTGCTTTCTGATCCAATCTTCAGGAACTTTGTCTTTGTGTGTGTTTCTAACTTCAATATAATAGCCAAAAACATTGTTGAATGAAATTTTTAAACTAGAGATTCCTGTTCGTTCAGTTTCACGAGCTAGCATATCATCTAAATACCGCTTTCCGGATGTAGAAATCGCTCTTAAATCGTCTAATTCTTGATGCACATACGTAGCAATTGCATTTCCTTTATTGATGTTTACAGGAGCATCATCAAACAAGGTTTCAGAAATTTTTGTGATTAAATCTGTACAAGTATGCAGTTGTTTTCCAAGATTTTGAACCGCCGTATTTTTACTTTTTTCAGCATCATTTTTAATGGGTAAAATGGCTTTTAAAGAATCTTTTAACAACACAATTTCTCTTGGTGATGCTTTGCCTGTTGCCACTTTAGAAATCAATCGTTCTAAATCTGATATTTGTTTAATTTGATAGGTTACTGTTTTAGAAAAAGCATCAGAATCTATAAAAAATTTCACCAATTCGTGACGATTTTTAATATCCTCTATATTTTTTAAAGGCAATGCCAACCAACGTTTTAACAACCTGCCACCCATTGGTGAAATGGTTTTATCAATAACATCTAAAAGCGTTACTGCATTTACTGAATTTGGATTATATAGCTCTAAATTACGAACCGTAAATCGATCCATCCAAACATAATTATCTTCAGCAATTCTGCTAATCGATTGAATATGTTTTAACTGATTATGTTGCGTTTCTGATAAATAATATAATACAGCTCCAGCAGCAATAATTCCGTTTTTAACTTCATGAATTCCGAAACCTTTTAAACTTTTTACTTCAAAATGATTGTGTAACGTTTCGTTTGCATATGCCGCCTGAAAAACCCAATCATCTAAATAAAATGTATAATATCGGTTCTCGAATAATTCTAAAAATTGTTGTTTATTTTGCTTTTGTACCAAAACTTCACTTGGAGAGAAATTTTGAAACAATTTATCAATGTATTCTGCATTTCCTTGCGCCACTAAATATTCGCCTGTAGATACATCAAGAAATGAAATTCCGAGTTGTTTTTTTGTTGCTGAGCGTGACGAAGTATCAAAATGAACAGCCGCTAAAAAGTTATTGGTTTTGCTCTGTAAAACTTCATCATTTAAAGAAACTCCGGGCGTAACCAATTCTGTAACACCACGTTTTACGATGGTTTTGGTCATTTTAGGATCTTCTAATTGGTCGCAAATGGCAACGCGCATGCCTGCTTTTACTAACTTTGGTAAATAGGTGTTTAAAGAATGATGAGGAAAACCAGCCAATGCCGTTTCAGAATCGGAACCTGCACCTCTTTTAGTTAATGTAATGCCCAAAACTTTTGCAGCTTTTTTGGCATCTTCTCCAAAAGTCTCATAAAAATCGCCCACACGAAAAAGCAACATTGCATCAGGATATTTGGTTTTGATGGCATTGTATTGTTTCATTAAAGGAGTAACCTTTTTTACTTTTGGTTTTGCCAAGTTTTAGAAATTTTCAGTTAGTTTTGCGAAGATAGAAAAGTTTCTAGTTTCTTTTGTTTCAAGTTATCCACAACTTGAAACCTTAAACTTGAAACCTGAAACCATAAGTATGAGAAAATTAAAAAATAACGAATTGGGTAGAATTACGGTTGATGAATTTAAATCGACTAAAAAAACACCTTTAATCATCGTTTTAGATAATATTAGAAGCTTAAATAATATCGGTTCTGTATTTAGAACTTCGGATGCTTTTTTGATTGAAAAAATATATTTGTGTGGTATCTGCGCAACTCCGCCAAATAGAGATATTCATAAAACTGCTTTAGGAGCCACTGAATCTGTAGATTGGGAATATGTTGAGGATACGCTTGCGCTTATTCAAAAATTAAAAGATTCAAAAGTGAAAGTTTTGGCTATTGAACAGGCAGAAAATTCCACAAAACTGGATACTTTTTATCCAAAGAAAGATGAAAAATATGCCATTGTAATGGGAAATGAAGTAAAAGGTGTACAACAAGAAGTAATAAATGCGAGCGATTTGTGTATTGAAATTCCGCAATTAGGCACCAAACATTCTTTAAATATTTCTGTAACTACAGGCGTTGTAATTTGGGATTTATTTACTAAAATCAATACGCTTTAGTAGTTTTCTAAACGCTTATAATTTAATAGCGTAGACTAATCTTACGTGAGCATATGCGCCATTATTAAAGTTAGCGCTTTCGTTTAGCTGCGTTCTATCATCTCCAAAGGTTGCAAGTGGCATAGCCAAATCAATTTTATCATCTTGATTATATTGAGCGTAACTTCTTCCAAAAGAATATCCATATCTACCTTCTATATGAATTCCTCCCATAATATTATATCTAGCAAACAAACCTAAATCGATACTTCTTCTTTCTATGTAATCATTCTGATACGCTTCTTCTCCCAAACGATATGAAGTTATTAATCCAAAATGATGTATTCCTAGATTTAACTTTTCGTTTACTTTGTATTTGATTTTAGAATAAATTGGAAGTAAACCTGACATAGACCATCTTTCAGAAATTTGCCATTCTAAGTTTACCAAAGGAACTACATTAGGGCCAAATGTTTCTTGGTTGTACAAAATTCCGTAACCGATTTTTAATCTTTCGTGATATACTTTTTCATAAATAAATGTTCCTCCAAATTGGAAGTGTTTTCCATCTATATTTTTAAAATCAGTCATTAATCTAGGGCTAAAAAATGCTTGAATAGAATTTCCGTTTGAAAGTTTCTGAATTAATCCTGTTCTTATAATAAGTCCATGTAGCTGTATTGGGTTAGCAATATTATCCGGTATAGTAATAGTATTAGTTACATTCCACTGCATATAATTAACACTGTTATACCAAATCTGTTTTTCATTCAATACAATGGGAACAACCAGATTAACCATAGCCCCTCTTTCAGTGGTTTCTCCTGTATAAGGAGATGCTGCTTCAAATGGTTGTGCTTTGCCAAAATGCCCCGATATGGTTACTATATCTAACGTTTCTTGAGCGGTAACAATCGACACGGATGCAATAATGAGTAATACAACTAAACTTCTTTTCATATTCATTTTTTTTTAATTCCGACAAGTTACCTCTTCTTTCATTCTTAAAAGACTAAAATTTTAATTATAATGAGATTTTTCAATATTAAACGTAATTTACGATGATATGCGTCGTATAAGTACTTATATAGATTTAGTAAAAATCAGTTGTATAGGATGTTAATGAATTTGGGATTTGTTTACCAAAATAAGGCTGTCTGAAAAGTAATAATTTTATCATTTTGAGTGAAATGGAATGTAGTCGAAAAATCTATATAATTAAAATTCAATAATTTAGATTTCTCCATAAAGTCGAAATAAAATTAGATTCTGTTAAAAAATAAGTAACTGATAAACAGCAGTTTTAAGTGAAATTTATATTTAGAATAATTCGTGAATTCGTGGCTAATTATTTTCATACCGAAAACCATCAAACAACACAAAATTTTCTGTTGATGTTGGAACATCACCCATAAAAAACAGATTTTCTAAACTACAATGTACTTTAAATTTGATATTGCTTTTCACTTTAGTTTGCAATTCTTTTACCAATTTATTATTGATAAACCATTTAACAAAATAGAACCCATCAACATCAATCAACTCCATTTTAAATTCGGAATATGCATTCATTTTTACAGGAAAATGATTGGAATTTGATGGAGAAAATTGAGAAATACAAAACACAATAGCTTCATCATTTTTAAGGTTTATTTTTTCTCGGTCTATTTTTTGTCCAGAACCAATTTCAAAATCGAACTCAAATTCTTCTTTTTGATTGTGATATAAAAACGCACCAATACTTACTTGTTTATGCAACTTAAATTTTGGTACAAAAATGCGCCAGATATAACTGCCTGTTGTAAATTTTTGTTTCGATCTTATTTTAACTCTATCGTTAGAATTTGGTCTTGTTGTAATTTTTAAATGCTCATTTTCTAATTGATAAGAAGCTGGACTTTTCCAAGAATTATTGCTCCAGTTTTTTTGAAACTGAACAGTATTGTTGAAGTTTTCTATAAAAGGAGTAGTATTGTTCATAAATAAATTTTCGAAAACACCACAACTTGTAAAAAGTAAGAGTGAACTAAAAATCGTTAATTTTTTAATGATTGATTCCATTTTTTGGGGGATTAAAATTAATGAAATCAACTTGCATTGGGCGCAAATAGTAAATCAGTAGGTGTATCTAAATCATATAAATATTGATAGCTTTTCGTTTCTTTCTTGCAAAATGGTTCTAAAAGGCGTATCATTTTTCTAAAACTTTCTATGGTTAAAACACAAAAAAAGGTTTGATTGTCTTTGGTTAGAATTCCTTCATCAGTTTTAAACAAACCAAAAATTAAATTGTAGTTTTCTGTATCAATAAAATCAACTTGAGATACATCTAATTTTTGTTTTTTATCAATAACAGTTTCTTTTAATATATTTCTAAATTTAATGGCTTCTGCTTTATTAAAGTCGAATAAACGAACAATATTTTCTTCTAGGCCATTGTAATCTTCTAGGTAATCTAATTTCATTTTATTTCAACTTATCTGGATTCTTGCCAATTTTTTTTGATTCAGAATTTAATCTTCTCTCATGTTTTTTAATATCTTCTTCAGCTGGCAGTTCTTCTGGTTTAATACCTCGTTTTAATAAAATATTTCTTACCCCTCTATTATTCGTAATATGTTCAGCAGATATTTGTCTTTCAGTAGATAATCCTTTTTCCTTTGTATTAAAAACAGTAATTTCTGTGGCAAAATCTTTTGCTTTTATTGTAATTGTTGGTAAAAAATCTGCTAAGGCTCTTCCATTAGGAACACCAAGTCTTTCTTTCATTTGCTTAGTGGTCTTTCCAAATAATGCATTATCTCCTTTACTTCTTATTAATCCAAAATTCATATTATAAGTTTTTGTCAATAAAATGAATAATATCAATAATATCCATATCTAAATTTACTCGTAAAAGTAAATAATTATTTTGCTTTGAAATTAAATCTTTGGATTTGTCAATTATTTTTTGTCTATTATTTTGGTGATGTGGTTCATCAAATTCAATTAAAATTGATTTATTAACGAGACAATCAAAATAATACTGATTTAAAGAAAATTGAAATTGAAACATTAATCCTTTTAAAACACAATATTTTTCTATTAACTGTATAACAACAGTTTCATTCCTAATTTTGAAAAAATTATTTAACTTAAAACTGCTGGCTAATTCAGTAATAAGTTTTTCAGCAGTTTCATCAATTTTATAATCTACAACTTTTCTCAATGCACCAGAACCAATTTCTATATTTAGTGAAGTTTTAATAATCTCCCCATTTAAGTGTTGGTGTATTATTAATTGTTTAGCTCTCTTTATAACACCTTCAAAATTTCTCCATTCTGCATAGTTTAATTCATCTTTAAGCTTTCTAGCACTTTTGAACATTTATTATAAATTTAATTTAATGCGCCTCCAGCCAATTATAACCAACTCCCATTTCAACATCCAAAGGAACACTCATTTTAAAAGCATTTTCCATTTCGTGTTTTATGATTGGTTTTATGGTTTCTAATTCGTCTTTATGCGCATCAAAAACCAATTCATCATGTACTTGCAATAACATTTTTGATTTAAAGTTTTCTTTCTCAAAACGGTTATGAATATTAATCATTGCTAACTTTATAATATCAGCAGCAGAACCCTGAATTGGTGCATTTACAGCATTTCTCTCAGCTCCAGATCTTACCATTGCATTTCTGGAATTGATGTCTTTTAAATACCTGCGCCTGTTTAAAACCGTTTCTACATAACCATGTTCTCTAGCAAAATCTACTTGAGCAGACATATAAGCTTTTAGTTTAGGATACGTTTCATAATACGTATCTATCAATTCTTTGGCTTCACTTCTAGATAAATCTGTCTGATTACTTAAACCAAAAGCAGAAACTCCATAAACAATTCCGAAGTTAACTGTTTTTGCGTTGCTTCTTTGTTCGCGAGTCACTTCATCTAAAGGCACATTAAAAACTTTTGCAGCAGTAGAAGCGTGAATGTCTTCGCCATTTTTAAAAGCGTTTATCATATTTTCTTCTTCACTTAAAGCAGCAATAATTCGCAATTCAATTTGAGAATAATCTGCAGCCAACAAAACATATTCTTGACTTTTAGGAATGAAAGATTTTCTAACTTCACGCCCTCTTTCTGTACGAATAGGAATGTTTTGTAAATTCGGATTATTAGAACTTAGTCTACCAGTTGCAGCAACTGCTTGCATATATTGTGTATGAATTCTCCCTGTTTTTGGGTTGATTTCATTTGGCAAAGCATCTACATACGTACTTTGTAATTTTTTATATTGACGATATTCTTGAATATTTCTAATAATTTCGTGGTCTTTTGCCAAGAAAGATAAAATGTCTTCTCCTGTTTTGTATTGACCCGTTTTCGTTTTCTTTGGTTTATCAACCAACTTCATGTTTTCGAACAACACAATACCCAATTGTTTTGGTGAAGCAATATTAAATTCTTCTCCTGCTTGTTCGTAAATGCTTTTTTCAAGTCTGTTAATGTCATCCGTTAAAGCAACAGACAATTCTTGTAAAAATTCTGTATTGATGTTTATCCCTTCAATTTCCATAGCAGTAAGCACAGAAACCAATGGCAATTCTACATCATTAAATAATTTGGTAACATTACCTGCTTCCAATTCTTTAGTAAAATGTTCTTTTAATTGTAGTGTAATATCGGCATCTTCTACAGCATATTCTGTTTGATCTGCAATTGGCACAACTCGCATAGAAAGCTGATTTTTCCCTTTTTTACCAATTAATTCTGTAATAGAAACTGGCTGATAATTCAAATAGGTTTCAGCTAAAACATCCATATTGTGCCTCATATCTGGATTGATGAGGTAATGCGCAATCATGGTATCAAACAATTTCCCATTTACAGGCATTTTATAGTTTGATAATACTTTGATGTCGTATTTTAAATTATGACCAATTTTTTCGATTTCAGATTCAAAAAATAGTCTAAATTCTTCTAAAATGGTTTTCGTTTCTTCTTGGTCTTCTGGAAAAGAAACATAATACCCTTTACCAACTTCAAAAGAAAATGCGATGCCTATTAACTCCACTTCCAAAGCTTTTAAACCTGTAGTTTCTGTATCAAAACAAACAGAAGTTTGTTGCATTAATTTTTGTAATAATAATTTTCTTGATAAAGGAGAATCTATATGTTGATAAAAATGATTGGTGTTTTCAATAGTTTTAAAACCAGATGCAATAGTTTCTTCAGTAACACTTCCTGTTCCTGGAGCAGCAAATAAATCGAATTGACCAGCAATATTTGGAGTAGCTTTTTTTGATTTAGATTTCTCGGCTTCGCTCGAAATGACATTTGTACCTTCTTTTTTTTCGCCTGTGCTGCTAGCACCAAAAGTTCGTAAGAAATTCGTTAATAGGTTTCTAAACTCTAACTCGTTAAAAAGTTCAGTAACTTTTTCTTTATCTGGTTGATCTAAGGTAAAATCATCAGCATCAAAAGTTACAGGAACATCTAGCATAATTGTGGCTAATTTTTTAGAAAGTAAACCCAATTCTTTTGCAGCTTCTACTTTTTCTTTCATTTTTCCTTTTAGCTCATGGGTATTCTCCAAAAGGTTTTCCATAGAACCATAAGCAGCTAAAAACTTCTTGGCAGTTTTTTCTCCTACTCCAGGTAACCCTGGGATGTTATCAGCAGAATCTCCCATCATTCCTAAAAAATCGATGACTTGTAACGGATCTGTAACTCCGAATTTTTCTTGCACTTCTGGTACTCCCCAAATATCGTAACCACCACCAAAACGTGGTTTGTACATGAAAATATTTTCAGAAACGAGTTGAGCAAAATCTTTATCTGGAGTTACCATATAGGTTTTGTACCCTTCTTTTTCAGCTTGTTTAGAAAGTGTACCAATTACATCATCTGCCTCAAAACCTTCTTTTACCATAATTGGTATGTGCATGGCTTTTAAAATCTCATAAATGTAAGGGACGGCCAAACGAATTGCTTCAGGAGTTTCGTCTCTATTGGCTTTGTAAGCTTCAAACATTTCCACTCTGTCTGCACTGCCACCTTTGTCAAAACAAACGGCTAAATGATCTGGTCTTTCTCGTTTTATTACATCTAAAAGTGAGTTCATAAAACCCATAATTGCAGAAGTATCTAATCCTTTAGAATTGATTCTAGGGTTTTTTATAAATGCGTAATATCCACGAAAAATTAATGCATACGCATCAACTAAAAAAAGTCTTTTTTGATCTGCCATTTTATCTTTTATTGTAAAAAGATAAAACTACAAAAATTCTGATGAGTGAGAAACTTGAAACGTTTTTTATAAAGATAATCGATTGATAAAAATTTATCAAAATAAGTTAAAGACAATAACTAATTAACTGCTCTGTATAAACTTCGCTAAATTTTCTTTATTCATTTGTACTACAGACCAATCATTTAAATAAGTTGCACCTGTGCTTTTGTAAAATTCGATAGCATTTGTGTTCCAGTCAATTACTTCCCAAGCTACCCTATTAAAATCATTATCGAAAGCATATTTTAAAACAGCAGTGTATAACGCTTTTCCTGCACCAATTTTTTGTCTGCTTTTGGTAACAATTAAATCTTCTAAATGAATGGTTTTTCCTTTCCAAGTAGAGTAGCGTTCGTAAAAAAGGGCAATACCGATAATTGCATTTTCTTCTTCAGCCACAAAAATTTTAAATTTTGGGTTTTCAGAAAAACCGTCTTTCTCTAAATCATCTGCAGTAATTTCAACAGCTTCTGGCTCTTTTTCAAAAATTGCCAATTCGTTAATTAAGTTTAAGACAGCTGGCATATCTTCTCGTTTTCCTTCTCTAATTATAAATTTCATTGGTAGGTGTTTTGCTCGCCAAAGATAAGTGTTTTGAAAATTCTTAAAAAAAAAGTAGTTTTTTGAACATTTATTTTTGATTTGTTAAAAATAACGCAAAAAAATTGCCAAATGAATTTTACGAAATCGTTGTCGTAAATTATAAAATATCGCATCTTTGTGCGTATCAACTTCTTATAATTATGGCAGGAAAAAATCAGACTTTAGGTGAATTTATTATAGAAAATCAAAATGATTTTAAATATTCTTCTGGAGAATTATCGCGATTATTAAATTCTATTCGTTTAGCAGGTAAAGTAGTAAATCACGAAGTAAATAAGGCTGGTTTAGTCGATATTACTGGTGCTGCAGGAGATACTAACATTCAAGGTGAAGACCAACAAAAGTTGGATGTGTATGCAAATGATGTGTTTATTGAAACTTTACGAAATAGAAATATTGTTTGTGGAATTGCAAGTGAAGAAGAAGACGATTTTATCGTTATTAACAGTCAAGATAACAATCATCAAAATAAATATGTAGTGTTAATTGATCCTTTAGATGGTTCTTCTAATATAGACGTAAATGTTTCTGTGGGAACAATTTTTTCTATTTTTAGAAGAGTTACACCAGTTGGAACACCGGTAGAAATGAAAGATTTTTTACAGTCTGGAGATAAGCAAGTTGCTGCAGGTTATATTGTTTATGGAACCTCTACAATGTTGGTATATACCACAGGAAAGGGAGTAAATGGTTTTACGCTGAATCCGGCATTAGGAAGTTGGTATTTATCGCACCCAAATATGAAATTCCCAAAAGATGGTAAAATTTATTCTGTAAATGAAGGAAATTATTTAGATTTTCCTGCAGGTATTAAAATGTACATAAAGTATTGCCAAGCAGAAGAGGGTAATAGGCCATATACAAGCAGATATATTGGCTCTCTAGTTTCTGATTTTCATAGAAACATGATTAAAGGAGGTATTTATATGTATCCAAAAGGGTCTAAAAACCCGAAAGGAAAATTACGATTACTATACGAATGCAGCCCAATGGCTTTTCTTGCAGAACAAGCAGGTGGTTTAGCTACAGATGGAATTAAAAGAATTATGGAAATTGAGCCAACAGAACTGCATGAGCGCGTACCATTTGTTTGTGGAAGTAAAAACATGGTAAAAAAAGTTGGCGAGTTTATGCAAACTTTTGGCGAATAAATGTTTCTTATACTGCAATAAGTTAACAAAACGCTAATGTCTTGTAAGACGATTAATAAATAATTAAATTTGTTCATCAAAATTAATTAACACTAAAAATAAAATTATGGCTTTTGAATTACCAGAATTAGGATACGCTTACGATGCGTTAGAACCAAATATAGATGCAAGAACTATGGAAATACACCATACAAAGCATCATAACGGATATACAACAAAATTAAACGGAGCTATTGCAGGAACTGATTTAGAAGGAAAATCAATTGAAGATATTCTTACTAATTTAGATATGAGCAATGGTGCTGTAAGAAATAATGGAGGCGGTTATTACAATCATTCTTTATTTTGGACAGTAATGAATCCTGAAGGTAGAGGATATTTATCAGGAGAACTAAAAGACGCTATCGAAGCAGCATTTGGTTCTAAAGATGCCTTTATTGATGCTTTCTCTAAAGCAGCAGCTACTCAATTTGGTTCAGGTTGGGCTTGGTTGTGTGTGCATCCAGGAGGAAAAGTAGAAGTTTGTTCTACACCAAATCAAGATAACCCATTAATGCCAGGTGTAACTTGTGGAGGAACGCCTATTTTAGGATTAGATGTTTGGGAACATGCATACTATTTAAACTACCAAAACAGAAGACCAGATTATATTGATGCTTTCTTTAAAGTAATCAACTGGAACGAAGTTGAAAAAAGATACGCAGCAGCGAAATAATTTCTTTTTAAAAGAATAATCATATGAAAGCATCCTTTTTAGGATGCTTTTTTGGGTTATAATTCTATCGTAAACATCAAGCCTATCATAAATTAGATCATTAAAAATAATAATTGATATTCTTGGCTAAAATTACACTTAAAAATTTTGCTTTTATTGCTCAATTAGATTTCATATATTTACTGATTAGTCTTTATCAAATTGTGTTTTATTATCCATTTGATAATCAATATTTATGAATCCTAGAAGTTGTTTAGAACCAGTAATTTTATCATTATAAATGATGATACTCGAAGAAATCTAAAAACTGATAATAATATATAATTTTACATGGCATGTGGAAGTTGTGGTACAACAGAAAATGGAGTACCTAAAGGTTGTAAAAGTAATGGTAATTGTGGAACAGGAACTTGCGGAAGTGGTAGTGAAAAACTAGCTGTTTTTGACTGGCTTTCTAACATGACATTACCTAGTGGTCAAGAGCGGTTCAATATTTTTGAAGTCCGTTTTAAAAACGGAAGAAAACATTTTTATAAAAATGTAGACAATTTACCCTTAATAATGGGAGATATTATTGCTGTAGAAGGTTCTCCAGGTCATGATATTGGTACAATATCATTAGCAGGAGAATTGGTGAAAGTGCAAATGAAAAAGCACAAAGTAACTGCTGATAGCGAAGAAGTAAAAAAAATATATAGAAAAGCTAGCCAAAAAGATATCGATATTTGGCAAACAGCAAGAGCTAGAGAAGAAGAAACCCAAAGAAAAGGAAGGTTAATTTTAGGGACGTTAGGCTTAAAAATGAAGCTTTCTGATGTAGAGTTTCAAGGTGATGGAAACAAAGCTACTTTCTATTATACAGCAGAGGCAAGAGTAGATTTTAGACAATTAATTAGAGATTTGGCAAGTGCATTTTCTATTCGAGTAGAAATGAAACAAGTAGGTGCAAGACAAGAGGCTGCACGATTGGGTGGTGTTGGCTCTTGTGGTAGAGAATTGTGCTGTTCTACTTGGTTAACCGATTTTAGAAAAGTAACTACTTCTGCTGCACGTTACCAACAATTGTCTTTAAATCCTTTAAAATTGGCAGGGCAATGTGGTAAATTAAAATGTTGTTTAAATTTCGAGTTAGATACCTATTTAGATGCTTTAAAATCCTTCCCAAAACAAGATGTGGTGCTAAGAACCGAGAAAGGTGATGCCGTTTTTATAAAGATGGATATTTTTAAAAAACACTTATGGTATACCTATAAAGAAGAGCGTTTTAAATGGTTTCGTTTAACTTTAGACCAGGTTCAAGAAATTATAGATTTAAATAAAAACAACGAAAAATCGATGTCTTTAGAAGAGTATGAGTCTGATGTCGAAATTCCGGTTAAAGTTGATTTTGAAGACGCAGTTGGTCAAGATAGTTTAACGCGTTTTGATGTGCCTAAAACAAGTAAAAGAAGAAGAAATAACAGAAATAACAAAAGAAAAAAACCAGTTGCAGCTGCTGTAAATCAAACTAAGCAACCTACGCAAAAGGCACAACAAAAAAGAAAACCAAAGCCAAACACTCAAGCAAAACCAGCAACGAACAATCAACAGAGTTCTACGACAAGCAAAAAACCGAATTCTAGACGAAACAGCTCAAATACTAAAAGTAATGCATCGAATAATAGAAATAACCCTTCTAAAAAATAAGAAAGTTGTTTTTTTGGTTATGCTTTTAGGAATTATTTCTTGTAGTGATGGCATTGAGTTTACTAAATATAAACCATTACCAAATGCTTCTTGGGAGGCAAACAAGAATATTTCTTTTGAGTTCGAAATTAGTGATACAATTTCACCTAAAAATCTGTTTATAAATATCAGAAATACTAAAGAGTACGCTTTTAGTAATTTATATGTAATTACAGCACTAGATTTTCCTAATGGAGATAGAGTTATAGATACGTTACAATATGAAATGGCAGATAAATCTGGTAGATATTTAGGAGAAGGTTTTACGGAGATAAAAGAAAATAAATTATTTTACAAAGAAGAAAAAGTATTTCCTGAGTCAGGAAAATATGTATTTAATATGCGTCATGCAATGCGTAAAAACGGACAGGTAAATCCAATTCCGTTTTTAGAAGGCATACAAGATGTAGGTTTTAGCATAGAAAGTTTAAATTAGATTCCGCTTTTTAAGGGAAAGACAAACTAATGAAATCTCAATAAAATTGAGAAGAAGTTTTTATTATGGCAAAGAAACAAACAACAAGTTATAGAAAATACCTCTTATGGTTTTGGGGTGTTATTCTTGGAGCAGTATTAATAGCAATAGTGCTATTTTATACTGCTGCATCTGGAGGATTAGGAGCGCTTCCTACTTTTGAAGAATTAGAAAATCCGCAAACAAATTTAGCAACAGAAGTAATTTCTTCAGATGGAGTAACTATTGGTAAATATGCTAAAGAGAACAGAACACCTATTAAATTTAAAGAATTACCTCAAAATATAGTAAATGCTTTAGTGGCTACTGAAGATGAACGTTTTTACGAACATTCTGGTATCGATTATATAGGTACAGCCAGAGCAGTTTTAAAACCTGGTAGCGGAGGGGCAAGTACAATTACCCAACAATTAGCAAAAATGTTATTTACAGGCAGAGCCTCTAGAAATATTTTTAAAAGGATTGGGCAAAAAATGAAAGAATGGGTTGTTGCTACAAAACTTGAATCGCAATATACTAAAGAAGAAATTATTGCCATGTATTTGAATAAGTATGATTTTCTAAATCAAGCCGTAGGTATTCGTTCAGCAGCAAGAATTTATTTTGGTAAAGAACCTAAAGAATTAGAAATTCAAGAATCTGCAATGTTAGTAGGGATGTTAAAAAACTCATCCTATTTTAATCCTTTAAGAAGAGCGGCAAAAGTAAAACAGAGAAGAAATGTGGTTTTACTACAGATGACTAAAAACGGTTTTATTACTGAAAGAGAAAAAATCAATTTACAACAATTACCTTTAAATATAAATTATACACCAGAAAGTCACGACGAAGGTTATGCCACCTATTTTAGATCGCATTTGCAAAAAGTGATGCGTAAATGGGTACAAAATAACCCAAAACCTAATGGCGAAGAATACGATATTTTTAGTGATGGGTTAAAAATATATGTAACCATAGATTCTAGAATGCAACAATATGCAGAAGAAGCTATCTCAGAGCATATGGCAAATTTACAATCTTATTTTTTTGATGAGCAAAAAAGCAACAAAACGGCACCTTTTTACGATTTAGAAAAAAGTCAAATCAAAGGAATTTACGAAAGAGCTAAAAAAAATTCAGAAAGATATAAAAGACTAAAAATAGCAGGAAAATCATCCAAAGAAATAGATGCTATTTTTAAGAAAAAAACAAAGATGAAAGTCTTTTCTTGGAAAGGAGATATCGATACCATTATGTCTCCAAATGATTCTATTAAGTACTATAAATCTTTCTTGCGTTCTGGGCTGTTGTCTATCGAACCACAAACAGGTCATATAAAAGCTTGGGTAGGTGGTATTAACAATAAACATTTTAAATATGATGCTGTTGCGCAACAAAAAAGACAAGTAGGTTCTACTTTTAAGCCATTTGTATATGCAACTGCCATTAATCAATTAAGAAAATCGCCTTGTGATGAATTGCCAAATACGCCTTACACAATACCAAAAGGAAAATATGGTATTCCAGAAGAATGGACACCCAAAAATTCTAACGATAAATATGGAGGAATGCTGAGTTTAAAGGACGCCTTAGCAACTTCAACAAACGTAGTAACTGCGAATTTAATAGATCAAGTTACGCCAACAAACGTGGTGCGTTTGGCAAAAGCTGCAGGTATTGAAACCGAAATTCAAGCAAATCCATCAATTGCATTAGGTGCTGTAGATTTATCATTGTATGAAATGGTAAGTGCGTATTCTACTTTTGCAAACAAAGGTTTGCGCGTAAAGCCAATGATTATAACACGAATAGAAGATAAAAACGGCACCGTTTTAAAAGACTTTGTACCAAAAACAGAAGAGGTTTTAAGTGAAGAATCTGCCTATGTAATCTTAAATTTATTACAAGGTGTAACCGAATCTGGTTCAGGAATTCGTTTGCGTTCTAAATGGACATCAGGAGGAAAAACAGTTACAGGTTTCCCTTACGAATTCGACAATGCAATTGCTGGTAAAACAGGTACAACGCAAAATCAATCTGATGGTTGGTTTATGGGCATTGTACCCAATTTAGCAACAGGTGTTTGGACCGGTGGAGAAGAAAGAGCAACCCATTTTGCAGGCATTACAAAGGGGCAAGGAGCTACAATGTCTTTACCTTCTTGGGCATTATTTATGAAAAAATGTTATGCGGATAAAACACTAAATATTAGCAAAGAAGATTTTGAGAAACCAGAAGATTTATCGATTAATATAAATTGCGCAAAAAAACCAGATGAAGAAGGAGAGGAGAAAAAGCAAATCGTTATAGAAGAAGATACAGATTTTTAAGTTTTTATTAAAACAGTCATTCTGAACTTTCACACAAAGCTTATGAAAGTGTAATTTCAGAATTTTATTATTTTTATTCATCATAAAACAGTAAATATGATAAACAAAAAAGTACCTAACGTTCAAGAAGCGCTTAAGGGAGTAAAAAGCGGAATGACATTAATGCTAGGAGGATTTGGTTTATGTGGTATCCCCGAAAATGCAATTTCAGAATTGGTAAAATTAGATGTTAGAGAGGTTACTTGCATTTCTAACAATGCAGGTGTAGACGATTTTGGTTTGGGTTTATTGTTACAAAACAAACAAATCAAAAAAATGATTTCTTCTTATGTTGGTGAAAACGATGAGTTTGAACGCCAAATGTTATCTGGAGAATTAGAAGTAGAATTAACACCACAAGGTACTTTAGCTGAAAAATGTAGAGCAGCACAAGCTGGTTTCCCCGCATTTTATACGCCAGCTGGTTTTGGAACTGAGGTTGCAGAAGGCAAAGAAACCAGAGAATTTGATGGTAAAATGTATGTCTTAGAACCTGCCTTTAAAGCAGATTTTGCCTTTGTAAAAGCGTGGAAAGGTGATGCTGCTGGAAATTTAGTTTTTAAAGGAACATCAAGAAATTTCAATCCAAATATGTGCGGTGCAGCAACAATTACAGTTGCTGAGGTAGAGGAATTAGTGCCTGTTGGCGAGTTAGATCCGAATACGATTCACATTCCAGGAATATTTGTACAAAGAATTTTTCAAGGTAAAGATTACGAAAAAAGGATTGAACAACGAACGGTAAGACAAAAAAGCTAATTATGTTAGACAAAAACGGAATAGCGAAAAGAATCGCACAAGAAGTTCAAGACGGATTTTACGTAAATCTAGGAATCGGAATTCCAACTTTAGTAGCCAATTATGTTAGAGATGATATCGAAGTAGAATTTCAATCAGAAAACGGAGTTTTAGGAATGGGGCCTTTTCCTTTTGAAGGTGAAGAAGATGCAGATATTATAAACGCAGGAAAACAAACGATTACTACAATGCCTGGCGCAAGTTTTTTCGATTCTTCTATGAGTTTTGCAATGATTCGTGGCAAACACGTGCATTTAACTATTTTGGGAGCGATGGAAGTTTCTCAAAATGGTGATATTGCCAACTGGAAAATTCCAGGAAAAATGGTAAAAGGAATGGGTGGTGCTATGGATTTAGTAGCGTCTGCAGACAATATTATTGTAGCAATGATGCACACCAATAAAAGAGGCGAATCTAAGATTTTAAAACAATGTTCTTTACCACTAACAGGTGTAGGTTGTGTAACAAAAGTGGTTACTAATTTAGCTGTTTTAGAGGTTAAAAATAATAGGTTTCATTTGTTAGAAAGAGCACCAGGAGTTTCTGTTGAAGAAATTCAAAATGCCACAGAAGGAACTTTAATTGTGAATGGAGATATTCCTGAAATGAATATATAGATGAGTAAATTAAAACATATTATTCCTTTCCTTTTTCCTATTCTAATTATTTTATTTGGATTAATTACCTATAAAATTTTAGGATTTGAGCCTAACTTTTACACAATTATAATAAATATCGGTTTGGCTTATATACTTTCTCCAAAGTTTAAAGTTATTCAAAAACAAAATGGAGAGGAAGAACAAATGAAATGGTTGTTTTTTAAAAAAGTCATCAATAAAAAAGTATAATTTTCTCTAATGAATTATTTGGCTAAAAAACCGGGGTTGGTAATTTTCTTATTTACTTTTATTTTTGTTATGGTTTTAGATGTTGTTTTTAAAATAGATGATTCCATAATAAGAATTGTAATTGCTGCTCCTTTGGCGGTATTTTTATCACCAAGAAAAAAGAAAATTAACACCCAAGCAGGAGAACAAACACAAATTACTTGGATTTTTTTAAAGAAGCCAATAGTAATCGATTAATTTTAAAACAAGAGTATTTTTCCTCTTTGGGGAAATTAAAAAGGGCTTTTTATGAAAATAATATCATATAATGTAAACGGAATTAGAGCAGCTTTAAAAAAGGGTTTTTTAGACTGGTTACAAGCTGCAAATCCAGATGTAATTTGCATACAAGAAACCAAAGCACACAAAGAACAGTTAGATTTAACTTTGTTTGAAAACGCTGGTTATACTTATCATTATTGGTTTTCTGCACAAAAAAAAGGCTATTCTTCTGTGGCTGTTTTTTGCAAAGAAAAACCCAATCACATCGAATACGGAACTGGAATAGAAACTATGGATTTTGAAGGAAGAAATCTGCGTGTAGATTTTGATGAAGTTTCTATTATGAGCTTGTATTTACCTTCTGGCACGAATTTAGATCGCTTGAATTTCAAGTTAAATTATATGGATGAATTCCAAGAATACATGAATAATTTAAAACAAGAAATTCCGAATTTAGTGATTTGTGGCGATTATAATATTTGTCATGAAGCCATTGATATTCATAACCCAAAAATGAAAGGAGTTTCTGGTTTTTTACCAGAAGAAAGAACTTGGATTGGTGATTTTATTGATAGCGGATTTATCGATAGTTTTCGTTATGTAAACCCAGATAAACAAGAATATTCTTGGTGGAGTTACAGAGCAAATTCTAGAGCTAATAATAAAGGCTGGCGTTTAGATTATGCAATGGTTTCATCACCTTTAAAAGAAAAAATAGCGAGGGCTTATATTTTGCCAGAAGCCAAACATTCAGATCATTGCCCAATTGCTTTAGAATTAAATTTATAAAATGAAAAAGACACATTTAGTAGTATTACTTTTAGTATTCTTATCGGTAGATACTTTTGCGCATTCGCAAACACAAAATACTGTGGTTAGAAATGGCATTGGACTTGGAACTGTTATAGCAGTAGTAATTTCTTGGAGTAGAAATGAATCGATTTTATTTGCCATTTTACATGGTATTTTAAGTTGGTTTTATGTAATTTATTATTTCTTTGCCTTAAAAGAGAAATAACGTAATATTCAGAATGAAAAAAATCTTTTTATTTTTATTAATTAGCACTACAGTTTTTTCACAAGAAAAAATTGATACGATTATAAAACCAAAAATCGACACGCTATTTGTAGCAAAAGACACCCTCAATAAACCTTTAAAAAAGGAATTTTATACGGATACCGATTTAAAATTAATCGATAGTTTATTGATTGATGCGAAGTTTAATTCACCTTTAATAGATACTTTAGAATATGTAATTGACGATAAAGATATCATTGGTAACACATCGCAGGTTTTAACTACAGATTTGCTAAAAATGCGTTTGGCCAACCTAAACGAAAGCACGCCTTTTGATTTGGCTTACAATCCAGCTTTAGAAAAAGTAATCAATAGTTACTTGCGTTATCGAAAAAAATATTATCCGGCGTTAATGGCAAAGGCAAAATACTATTTTCCGATGTTTGAGCAACATTTAGATCAGTATGATATTCCTTTAGAAATGAAGTATTTGGCCATTGTAGAATCTGCATTAAGACCACGAGCAAGATCTGGTGTAGGCGCTTCTGGTTTGTGGCAATTTATGTATGGTACAGGAAAACAGTTTAATTTAAAAGTAAGTTCTTATGTAGATGAACGCTTTGATCCTGTAAAATCTACGATCGCTGCTTGTAAATATTTAAGTCAATTGTATACCATTTTTGGCGATTGGGATTTGGCTTTGGCAGCCTACAATTCAGGACCAGGAAATGTATCGAAAGCCATAAAACGATCAGGTGGTTTTAAAAATTATTGGAATATTAGACCTTATTTACCAAGAGAAACAGCGGGTTATGTTCCTGCATTTTACGCTACAATGTATATTTTTAAGTATGCAGAAGAACACGATATTTATTCAGATTTGCCTAAGTTTTTCGATTTTCAAACAGATACCGTTCGCGTAAAAAGGACCATTAGTTTCGATCAAATTTCAGAAATTATTAATGTTGATGAAGAAGTCCTCACGTTTTTAAATCCGTCTTATAAATTAGATATTATTCCGTTTGTAAAAGATAGAAATTACGCTTTAAGATTGCCAAGTAATAAAATTATCGATTTTTTAGACAAAGAAAAAGAATTGTATGCCTTAGCAGATATAGACGATGCTAAAAGAGAAAAACCGTTACCAAAATACTTTGAGATGGATAAAAGAATCCGTTACAAAGTTAAAAGTGGTGATTATTTAGGTAAAATTGCAAATAAATTCGGAGTAAGAGTAAGTAATATAAAGAGTTGGAATGGCTTAAAAACCAGTAATTTAAAAATAGGACAACGCCTTTATATTTATCCGAAAAGAATCCAATAATCTTCTTAACTTTATAAAAATCAATTTTCTATTTTTAGAAAGTTAAAAATGGAACAATATTTGGTGAGTTAATCATATAACTAACCCAAATGATATAAAACTTTATTTATGAAAAAAATACTTTTAATACTTACCATTGCAATTTTGTTAACTTCTTGTGTTGGCAATGATAAAATGATTTTAAGAGAGTCTATTGGCAAGATTAACAAAGTAATGGTAGTAACCAAAATAAGCAATTGGACAGGAGATGTTGGGCAAGAAATTAGAAATTCTTTTGGCGAATTAATGGTAGGTTTACCGCAACCAGAGGCAATTTTATCGGTTTCTCAAGTCGCGCCAAATGGGTTTAGTTCTATGATGAAGGCAAGTAGAAATATCTTAATTGTTACTGAAGGACAAACCGAGAATTTTTCTGTGAAAAAGAATATATATGCCAGACCACAAACCATTGTGTATGTGCAAGCAAAAGACGATGCGAGTATTATAAAAATATTGCAAGAACGTAAAAACGAAATCAGAAGAATATTTTTAGATGCAGATGTTGCCTTCACACAAAATATTTTTAAAAAGGAGAAATTAGACGACCAACAATTTACCACATTAAAAAATTTAGGCTTGTCTCTAACGATTCCTGATAAATTTAAAAAAGTAGATGACACAGGCGATTTTTTATGGTTGCGTAATCATTTATCCAGCGGAATCGCAAAATCTGGCAGCAATAATATTTTGGTCTATTCAGTGCCTTTACTAGATAAAACTACGGTTGCGGATAGCATTGTTGCTGTTCGAAATAAAATCGGTAAAAAACACATACCCGGCTCTAAAGAAGGTATGTATATGATTACAGAAAAGGCCTACACTCCATTTACGTTTGATGCCATAATTCATGGTAAAAAAGCCTACGAAACCCGTGGGAAATGGGAAGTAAAAGACGATTTTATGGCAGGGCCTTTTTTAAATTACACGGTTATTGACGAGAAAAATAACAGACTAGTTATTTTCGAAGGTTTTACCTACGCACCTTCTGTAAGCAAAAGAGCATTTTTGTTTGAGTTAGAAGCTATTGCGAAGTCTATGAAAATCGAATAAATTGTTATAAAATAATTTTCTAAAAATACCTACTTGTAGGTATTTTTTTTTGTTTACAATTCCCGTAGTTCCGTAGATTAATTTAAATTAATCTACTATGAAAAAGAAAGTTACTTTTTTCTTCTTATTATTCGTATTAATACTAAATTTTTCTGCTCAAACCCAGACCCAAAATGAAATACAAAAACTTTTAGCTTCAGGTGGCACAAGTAATGATCAATTTGGTTATTCTGTTTCAATCGATAATAATAGAGCTGTTATAGGGTCAATTTTTGATGTTGTTAATGGAGTTAATGCAGGAGCTGCATATGTATATGTTTTTAATGGGACTTCTTGGGTGGAAGAAACAAAATTAATTGCTACAGATACTAATAGTATTAGACAATTTGGGTCTTCGGTTTCTATTTCTGGAGATAAAATAATTGTAGGTGCACAAGCAGATGATGAAAATGGAACTTTTTCAGGTTCTGCATATATCTTCAAATATAATGGCACTTTATGGGTGGAAGAAGCAAAATTAGTTCCATCAGATGGAGCAACTAATGACCAATTTGGCATTTCAGTTTCGATATCTGGAGATAATGTTATAATAGGTGCTAGTTTAGATGATGATAATGGAACTAATTCAGGATCTGCTTATATTTTTAAATTTGATGGTAATTCTTGGATAGAAGATATAAAATTAACACCAACAGATGCTGCACAAAATGATAATTTTGGACGTTCTGTTTCAATTTTTGACAATAAAGCCATTGTAGGTTCACCACTTGATGGAGATGGAACTGCAATTGGTTCTTCATTTATCTTTTCTTTTAATGGGAATTCATGGGTTCAAGAAGCAAAGCTAATAGGTTCAGATACAACATCTGGTGATATTTTTGGGTGGTCAGTTTCAATTTCTGAGAATAAAGTTATTATCGGAGCTCAATTAGCAGATAATAGCGAAGTAAATTCAGGGTCTTCATATATTTTTAGTTTTAACGGAAGTTCTTGGTTAGAAGAAGCAAAGTTAACAGCAACAGATGCTGGTTTGTCAAATCGTTTTGGATGGTCAGTTTCTATTTCTGGTGATTCTGCTCTTGTTGGAGCAGTTGGAAAAGACGATAATGGAGTTAGTTCTGGGGCGGCATATTATTATAATTATAATGGAACTTCTTGGATTGAACAAGCAAAACTTTTGGCATCTGACAATGAATCTGATGATCAACTTGGATATTCTGTTTCAATTTCAAACAACAACAAAATTATTGGCGCACGTCTAGATGATGATAATGGCACTAATTCAGGAGCAGCATATTTCTTTAAAACAGCAGACATTACACCCCCAACAATAACCTTAACAGGAAACAACCCACAAATCATAGGTTTAGGAGCAACTTACACAGAATTAGGAGCAACCGCAAATGACGATACAGATGGCGATATATCAAACAATATTGTAATTGATGATTCAAATGTTAATACAAATGTTGTTGGTAATTATACGGTAACTTATAACGTTTCTGATGCTGCTGGTAATAATGCAATTGAAGTTGTTAGAGATGTGAATGTAATAAATATGAAAAATGAAACATTAAAAATTTTCCCATCATCTGGTTTTACTACTAATGGAGGTGATGAATTTGGTAATTCAGTTTCAATAGATGGCGATTACGCTGTTATAGGTGATCATTTAAATGATGGAAATGGCATTGATAAAGGAGCTGTATTTATTTTTAAAAAATCAGGTAATAATTGGATACAAGAAACAAAATTAACAGCCAATGATGGAGAAGATTTCGATTATTTTGGTAGATCAGTATTTATAAAAGGTAATTATGTTATTGTTGGAGCAGATGGAGGCAATATTAACAATACTAATACAGGACTAGCATATGTCTTTAAAAGATCCGGAAATACTTGGACTCAACAAACTAAATTGATTCCACCAGATGGAGGAGGTGATGATTTATTTGGTTTTTCAGTTTCAATTTCAGAAAACTATGCAGTAATTGGATCCACACAAAATAATGATGTTGGAGACGACTCTGGTTCTGTTTATATTTTTAAGCATTCGAATAATAATTGGAGTTTTGATTCAAAATTAACTGAACCAAATGGAGGTGCAAATTTTAACTTTGGATATTCTGTATTTATTGATAAAAATCAAATCCTTGCAAGTTCAATTGGTGGAAGAAATTTAAATAATGTAAATACTGGCGCTGTTCATATATATACTTTAGATAATTCTTCTTGGATATATAGTCAGAGATTGAATCCTAATGATGGAGTGTCTGGGGATAGATTTGGAGCTTCAGTTTTTTTAGATAATAATCAAATAATAGTAGGTTCTTACTTTCATAATAATATTTCTGGTGCAGCCTATATATTTAGTAATACTGGTTCAAATTGGTCACAAGACGCTAAATTAGTGGGTTCAGATGTTGTTAATAATGATTTTTCTAGTTTAGATGTTGCAATTTCAGGAAACTATGCAGTAATAAGTTCTATTAATGATGATGATTTAGGTGTAAATTCGGGATCTGCATATTTATTTAAAAAAGTGGCAAATAACTGGGTAGAAGAATTAAAGCTATTACCCTCAGATGGAAACGTTAATGGTAAATTTTCAAGTGCGCTTGGATTTGATGGAGTAGATTTAATTATTGGAGCTTACAGAACTCCTTATACAAATGCTAATAACACTATTAGTCAAGGTTCTGCTTATCATTACAAACTAGATGATATTACTCCACCAGAATTAACTTTAACAGGAGAAAATTCACAAATAATTTCTTTAAACTCAACTTATACAGAGCTTGGTGCAACAGCAAATGATGATATAGATGGAGATATCTCTAACAATATTGTTGTAGATGCAACAAGTGTAAATACAAATGAAGTTGGAACTTATACAATAACTTATAATGTTCTAGATGCTGCTGGTAACCCTGCATCAGAAGTTACAAGAACAGTTAATGTTGTAAATACTTCTACTAATATCTCTGGCGCGTGGCAAACAGTTGGTATTAGAGGTTTTTCTAACGGTATTACATCTTCGCTTAATTTAGTGTTTGATAATAATGATATACCCTATATCACTTTTAGAGATAATGGAGATAATAATAAAACCAGTGTTATGAAGTTTGAAAATAATGTATGGAACTATTTAGGAAACAGAGGTTTTTCTGATGGTGCAGCATTTTATCAAAAAATCACCTTTGATAACAATAACATTCCTTATGTTGTATTTAGAGATGATGCAAATTCGTCTGGTACAACTGTAATGAAATATAATGGTAATCAATGGGAAGTTGTTGGTTCAAAATCATTTTCAGGGTCAGCAGAATATCAAAATATTGCTTTCGATAGCAATAATATACCTTATGTTGCATACGCAGATTCAAATGTTACTTATAAGGCCGTAGTTAAAAAGTTTGATGGTACTAATTGGGTAAATGTGGGCTTAGAAGGTTTTACTGCAAATACGGCTAATTATATATCTTTTAATATAGATAGCTCTAATATACCATATATAGCTTTTGCAGATCCTGTTAATTCACTGAGGTCAAATGTTATGAAATTTGATGGAAATAGCTGGATTTTTGTAGGTAACGCAGGCTTCTCATCTTTAAGTACCAATTATTTAGATTTAGAGTTTGATTCTAATCAAATCCCTTATTTAGCTTACGTTGATGCTGGTAGCAACTCCAAAGTTACTGTTGATAAATTTGATGGAAACTCATGGGTAACTATAGGGGTAAAAGGCTTTTCATCGTTTGAATCTACCCACGTTTCTTTAGAAATTAATAGTAATAATTATCCTTATGTTGGGTTTTCAGAAGGGGTTAATTATGGTGAAATGAAGTCAAGTGTTATGAAATTTGATGGTTCAAATTGGGTGTATTTAGTTAATCAACGTTTTTCACAATCACAAGCTGTACATAATTCGTTAGCTATTAATTCTTTCGGTAAAGTTTATCTTGGTTATCAAGAACCTGTTCCATCAATTGGAAGTGGCGCTACCGTTAAAATATTTAACACTTCTCCTACAGTTTCTAATATCACTTTTTCAGGAACTTTAGAAGAAGGAGAAATCCTTTCAGGAACTTATGATTATGTAGATGCCGATAATGATACAGAAAATGGTTCAACCTACAAATGGTATCGCTCAGAAGACAATGCAGGAACAAATAAAACAGAAATTTTAAATGCAACTGCTCAAACGTATACATTAACAGCAGATGATGTAAATAAATACATCAGTTTTGAAGTAACTCCAAATGATGGATATTCTTTTGGTACTGCTGTAGAAAGTACTCTGCAGGGACCAATAATTAATTATGTGATTCCTGCAAATCAAACCACTTGGCAAACAGTTGGTGTAGAAGGTTTTTCTGCTTCCAATTCAAGCCATCAAAGGTTAGCTTTAGACAATAATAATATACCTTATGTAGTATTTATAGAAAGCAATAATCCCAACATTGTAAATAAAATTACAGTTATGAAGTTTGAAGGTAATAACTGGGTAGATGTTGGTAATGCTTCTTTTAGCACACTGGTTAGTTCAGGTACAGAATTATTAAGTATAGAATTAGATAATAATGACGTGCCTTATGTTGCTTTTTGGAACCGAGATTCATCAGGTGTATCAGTAATAAAGTTTAATGGAGTAGATTGGGAATTAGTAGGGAATCCTCTGGTTACAACATATAATTCTTACGAACAAAGTTTAAAGTTCGATTCAAACAATATACCATATCTAGCTTCAGTTTCTAACATTCCTCCAGATTTTAAGGCTAAAATAAGTGTTAATAAGTTTGATGGTAATAATTGGGTTTTAGTGGGTTCAGAAGGTTTTGTTTCAGGTAAAAATGTAGATTTAGACATTGATGCTAACAATATTCCTTATGTCGTTTTTCAAGATATTGACAATTCGGATTCTACATCTGTTATGAAATTTGATTCAGGAAACTGGAACTATGTTGGAAACGCAGGTTTTTCTGTGTCTGGAAGATTTGATAAACGAACTATTGTAATCGATGGTAATAATATCCCTTATATTTCTTTTCTAGATGATAATTTAAATATTATTGTGATGAGGTTTGTTAATAATAATTGGGAAAATCTAGGAAACACTATATCTGATGGCCTATCACTTTCTTTAGATATTAAAATTAATGCATACAATACTCCTTATATTGCTTACACAGATGTATCGAATTCTGAAATTGCAACGGTTAAAAAATTTAACGGTTCAAACTGGGAGTTTGTTGGAGTTAATGGAGTTTCAGATGGAACTTCAGTACACAATAGTTTAGCAATATCTAACAATAATGAACTATTCCTAGCTTTTTATGACAGGGCTAATAATAATTCAACAACTGTTAAAACCTATAATACTGCACCAACAGCTAATACAGTAGTAATTTCAGGTACCTTAAATGTTGGAGAAGAGCTTATAGGTTCTTATAGTTATAATGATATTAATAACGATACTGAAAACGGAACAATAGTTCAATGGTATCGTTCAGACGATGCAAACGGTACAAATAAAATAGCAATACCAAATGCGGCAAGTATCAATTACACTTTAGTTTCTGATGATGCAAATAAATACATCAGTTTTGAAGTCATACCAAATGATGGATATTCTTTTGGAGATGAATTGGAAAGTAACCTACGAGGCACTGTTACACCAGTTGCACAAGTAACAACGAGTATTGGAGATTTAGTATTTTACGACACAGATGAAGATGGAATTAGAGATCCAGGAGAATATAGATTTGAAGGAGCAACAGTGACTTTAGATCCAGGTACACCAGGAAACGTCGCTGATGATACTACTGTGCTTACAGATGCTAATGGAGGGTATTTATTTGACAATTTAGTTGCAGGATTGTACACCATAATTGTAGATGTTAGCACCATAACAGATGGTTTACCTCCAGGTAAAACACTTGCGAATTTAATACCAATATTTGATGCAGATGGAGTAAGTACTCCTAATACAAGTACGTTAACGATTTCTGCAGGCGAAGATAATTTAAATCAAGATTTTGCTTATATCGATCCAACTCCTAGTGGAGCTGGTGGTGGCTCTGGTGGCGTATCTTCAGGACATGCTGGAGGTATAGAGTCTGAATCATTGGGCGATGCACTTACAAAAGTATACGTGGGTAGAAAGAAAAACTCTGTACCCACTGAGTTTGTAAAATCTTCTGAAAACGTGTACAACAAACAGAAAATGAAGTCGGTACAACCGTATCAAGGTAAAGGACAAACCATGTTAGACATGTTCCCAACGCAATTAGTTGCAGGAAATGTGGCAAACGTAACTTCTCCTACTGATATTTTAGATTACACCATTGCTGATGAAGTATTGTCTGTAGATTTCGCTGTAGATGGTGAAACCAAAGGGGTGGTATTGGGTATTAAAACTTCAGATAAAGTGTACAACCATACCAAAGCATCTTGTGACCGATTAAGAGGTGCTGAAATTCTAAATATTCAAAAAATGCACATAGGAGGCTATAACTTCTTAATGCAAGGAATTAAGCAAAGAAATGGTGTTGTTGAATATGCAATTTCTTTTGCAACTGCTAAAAACAATAATGATACGAAGTATACGATTCAAACAAACTGGTATGTAAATAATTATACCAAGTTTAATGATGTGTATAACTTCCAAGTATGGTCTAAAACACCTGCTGATACGCAAAAAATGGTAGCTGATATTTTAGAGAACTTAACTTCTTTTATTCCGGTTGCACAAACAGAAGTTCAAAAGTTCCCTGAAACCTATGCCTCTAAAATTTACAGAGAAAAAGGAGAATTAATTGTAGCCTTAAGAAGTACTGAAGTTGGGAATACTGCTGAAGTATCTATGGTAGAATTGTATTCTGAAACGGCGAATAACATTAAATATAGAGACAACGCTTTAACTACAGAAATTCAACAAGCCTTACGTTTAGACATCGCTGATGGATATGAGTATGATGCTCTAATTAAAGTAGATGGACAAGTAAGTGACGCCTTCTATCACGCTGATGGA
>TARA_R110002126_G_scaffold191394_1_pt1 | contig 44334 bp, 20 predicted proteins | sample TARA_R110002126 | Tara Oceans TARA_R110002126 (sample SAMEA4397536) | marine metagenome | biome: Polar Biome; feature: [DCM] deep chlorophyll maximum layer (ENVO:01000326); material: water (ENVO:00002006), including particulate matter (ENVO:01000060) such as... | depth 30 m | reverse complement strand
ATCTATTTTGTTAACATTTGTTAAAGCTTGATTAGGGGCGTATTGCTGTGTTTTATTATGTGCTTCTTGATTTTTATTTTAGAATTTTTTTGGATTGTCAACTAGGTCCGCTTGGGTCGCTGATTATAGAGTTTGAATATTCGAGTTTGGACTGTTTTGTTAGTTTATGCTGAGTTGTACTTTGGCTGTTTATAGGTCATTTAAAACTGAGTTTAGATAAAGAGATTTTTTATTTGTAGTTATAGATTTATGAAGAAGGAAGCTAAACTGCAAAAGATGAAGCCGATGTGGGTAATAATGTTACAGCGTTCTTTTTTTACAATTGTTTTTTATTTCTTATTTTTCAAATAGTGTTGTTTAAGCAAAAAATAGTTTTATATTTGCACTCGCTTTCGGGGTGTAGCGTAGCTCGGTTATCGCGCCTGCTTTGGGAGCAGGAGGCCGCAGGTTCGAATCCTGCCACCCCGACTAAAACCTTCTTGTAGACCAAGAAGGTTTTTTTATGTCTAATAATTTTACCCTGGTTATGAAATAGTTGCTGTAGGAATATCTTCGCTTTCAATGAAAGTAAATTCAATAATTTTTAGCGAATATGTTTTTTTAGCGAAATACAATATTTAACGAACGTTCGCTTGTTTTATAAAAAACTTTGTTATACTATTGCATTATAAATATATAACAACATGGAAAGCACCTATTTAAAACAATCTAAAATTAACTTTTCTAAAGAGGTTAATAATTACTATCCGGAAATTTTAACTGATGAAGCATTAACTTTTATTACTGCTCTTCATGAAAAATTTAATGCAGAGAGATTATCTCTTTTAGAAAGTCGCGTAACTCAACAAGAGGTTTTTGATGAAGGTGAATTTCCAAAGTTTCCAAGTGAGACTAAAACTATAAGAGATGGAAACTGGACTGCTGGTAGTATTCCGCATGACTTACAGGATAGACGTGTAGAGATTACAGGTCCAGTTGATAAAAAAATGATTATCAATGCTTTGAATTCAGGAGCCAAAACATTTATGGCAGATTTAGAAGATAGTAATGCTCCTACTTGGAAAAATACTATTGAAGGTCAGCAAAACCTAATAGATGCCAATAAAAAAACCATTTCGTTAGTTGATACAAAACGCAATAAAACATATACATTAAATCAAGAGACAGCTGTTTTATTGGTTAGACCAAGAGGTTTGCATTTAGACGAAAGACATATTATAATTAACAATGAAAAAGCCTCTGGTAGTTTAGTTGATTTTGGTTTGTATGTATTCCATAACACACAAACAATGCTGCAAAATGGAACTGCACCGTATTTCTACTTACCAAAATTAGAGCATTATTTAGAAGCGCGTTGGTGGAACAAAGTGTTTGAATTTGCTCAAGAGTATTTAGAAGTGCCAAATGGAACTTTTAAAGCGACAGTTTTAGTAGAAACCATTACAGCTAGTTTTCAATTAGACGAAATAATTTTCGAACTAAAAGATCATATTGTTGGTTTAAACTGTGGTCGTTGGGATTATATTTTTTCTTACATCAAAAAATTCAGAAACCATCCAAATTTTGTAGTTCCAAACCGTGATCAAGTAACTATGACAACACCATTCATGGATGCGTATTCAAAGTTAGTGATTCAACGTTGTCACAAAAGAGGAATACTTGCTATAGGCGGAATGGCAGCGCAAATTCCGATTAAAAATGATGAAAAAGCGAATGCTGCTGCTTTAGAAAAAGTAAGAAAAGACAAAGAGCGTGAAGTGAAAAATGGTCATGATGGTACTTGGGTTGCGCATCCTGCACTGGTAGCAGTCGCCATGGCAGAATTTAACAAATACATGCCAACAACGAATCAATTGCATGTGACACGTGACGATGTAAATATAACGGAGCAAGATCTGGTTGAAATACCTAAAGGAACCGTTACCGAAGAGGGAATTAGAAAAAACATTAATGTTGGTATTTTGTATACGGAAGCTTGGCTACGAGGTCATGGCGCAGTGGCTCTTTATAACTTAATGGAAGATGCTGCAACAGCCGAAATTTCCAGAACTCAAGTATGGCAATGGTTACATAATGAAGTTGTCATAGAAGATGGACGAACTTTTAATAGGAAGTTATACGAAGCCATTTTTGATGATGAGATAGAAAAACTCATTATTGAATTTGGTGAAGAGAACATAAAGAATAGCAAGTTTGAATTAGCTATTGAGCTTTTTAATAAGCTAGTGATCTCAGAAGAGTTTGAAGAATTTTTAACATTACCAGCATACCAATATATTTAAAAAAAATGTCTCGCAACTACTGGAATAGTTTGCGAGACGGAATTATCAAAATCTAGAAAAATCTTAATAATAAAAAAAACAAAATTATGAAAAATTTAGCACAAAGTAATTATAGTTCTGCATTACAAACTGTAATTGATCTTAAAGCAAAGTACGGAAGTACTTGGAATGCCATAAACCCTGAAAGCGCAGCTAGAATGGTTACTCAAAATCGTTTTAAAACGGGTTTAGACATCGCTAAATATACAGCTGCTATTATGAGAAAAGATATGGCAGAATATGATGCAAATGCATCTAATTATACACAATCACTAGGTTCTTGGCATGGTTTTGTTGCTCAACAAAATATGATCGCTGTTAAAAAGCATCATAAAACGACTAGCAAAAGTTATATCTATTTATCAGGTTGGATGGTTGCTGCATTACGTTCAGAATTTGGGCCGTTGCCAGATCAATCTATGCACGAAAAAACTACTGTTCCTGCTTTAATAAAAGAAATTTATGATTTCTTACGTCAAGCAGATGCAATTGAGTTAAATGATTTATTTAGAAGACTTGAAAAAGGAGAAAATGTACAAGATCAAATTGATAATTTTGAAACACATATAGTTCCTATTATTGCTGATATTGATGCAGGTTTTGGAAACGAAGAAGCGACTTACTTGCTAACTAAAAAAATGATTGAGGCTGGTGCATGTGCAATTCAGATTGAAAATCAAGTTTCTGATGCTAAACAATGTGGTCATCAAGATGGAAAAGTTACTGTGCCGCATGAAGATTTTATCGCTAAAATTAATGCTATTAGATACGCTTTCTTAGAATTAGGAGTAGATGACGGAATTATTGTTGCAAGAACTGATTCAGAAGGGGCAAGTTTAACTCAAAAGTTACCAGTTAGCACTGAGGCGGGAGATTTAGCTTCTCAATATTTAGCTTTTGTAGAAGCAGAAGAAATAGCTATTAATGATGCTAAAGAAGACGATGTTCTTCTTAAAAGAAATGGTAAATTAGTACGTCCTGTTAGATTACCAAACGGTTTGTACCAATTTAAAGAGGGTTCGAATATCGATAGAGTTGTTTTAGATTGTATTACCAGTCTACAAAATGGAGCCGATCTTTTATGGATTGAAACTCCAACACCTAATGTGAAGCAAATTGCTCATATGGTAAACAGAATTAGAGAAGTGGTACCAACTGCTAAATTGGTTTACAATAACTCACCTTCTTTTAACTGGACTTTAAATTTCCGTAACCAAGCTTATGATGAAATGCTTGCAGAAGGTGAAAACATGACAGCTTATGATAGAAATAATTTAATGGACGTACAATATGATGACTCGGAGTTATGTCATCGTGCAGATGATAAAATTAGAACGTTTCAATTAGATAGTTCAAAAGAAGCTGGAATTTTCCATCACTTAATTACGCTACCAACTTATCATACTACAGCACTTCACATGAATGATTTAACTCAAGGTTATTTTGGTGCAGAAGGGATGTTAGCTTATGTTAAAGGGGTTCAAAGACAAGAAATTCGTAAAGGTGTTGCTTGTGTAAAACATCAAAGAATGGCAGGATCGAATCTAGGTGATGATCATAAAACATTCTTTGCTGGAGACAAAGCTTTAAAAGCGGATGGAGCTAAAAATACTAGTGATCAGTTTGAAAGTAAAAAAACAGAGCAAAAAAGAGAATTAGTATTAGAAAAATAATATTTTATTCTATTTAAAGAAAAAGGCAACATGTACGCATGTTGCCTTTTTAAATTGAGTTAATTAAAACAATTTCCTTAAATAACTACTTGCAAATATGTTTACAACTGCAGATCTTTGGGATGAGTATGATACACTTCTTAGTTGTGTTGACCCTATTTTTAATCATTTTGGTAACAAAAAAAACTTTTCAGGAAAAATCACTACGATAAAGTTGTTTGAAGGTAATTCCTTAGTTCGAAAGCAGTTAGAACTTGATGGAAAAGGTAAAGTGCTCTTAATTGACGGTGGTGCTTCTTTACGATGTGCGCTAATAGGTGATCAATTAGCTGAATTAGCAATACAAAATAATTGGCAAGGCATTATTGTAAATGGTTGCATTCGCGATAGTGAAGTAATTAACGCAATGAATATAGGTATAAAAGCGTTGAACACTTCCCCTGTTAAAAGTGTGAAGCGTAATTTAGGAGAGATAAATATTCCAGTTAAATTTGGAGGGATTACTTTTATTCCGGGTGATTACATCTATGCAGATGGCGATGGAATATTGGTAAGCAATAATAATTTATTAAAATAAAAATCAAATGAAAGCTAGAAAATTACTGATGATTCCTGGTCCTATCGAATTTGAACCAGAAGTTTTACAAGCAATGGGTATACCTACGACGAGTCATGTAGCTCCAGATTTTATTGAAATTTTTGGAAAGAGCCTTGAGCTAATGAGAGAAGTTTGGATGTCTCCAAAGGGGCAACCCTTTATCGTCGCTGGAACTGGTACGTTAGCTATGGACATGGCTGCTGCTAATCTCATCGAACGAGGAGATAATGTACTAGTTATTTCTTCAGGTTATTTTGGTAAACGATTCAAAGATATTTTAGATCGCTACGGGGCAAATACAACGCTTTTAGAAGCGCCTTTAGGCGAAATTGTCCCTCTTGAAGTTATAGAAAATGAACTAAAAAATAGACGATACAAAGCTCTGACTATTACGCATGTAGATACTTCTACGGGGATAATAGTAGATCCTAAACCTATAGCTCAATTAGCCAAGAAATACAATACGTTAAGCATTCTAGATGGTGTATGTTCGGTTGCGGGTGAAGAGTTAAATCAGGATGAATGGGAGCTCGATGTTGTCTTAACAGCATCTCAAAAAGCAATTGGTGTACCGCCAGGATTGGCACTTTTGATGGTTTCAGAAAAAGCGATGCAAGTTTGGGAAAACAGGAAAACGCCTGTGCCTAATTATTATGCAGACTGGAGCAATTGGTTACCCATAATGAAAGCTTACGAAGAAAGAAGACCTTCGTATTTTGGGACACCAGCAGTTAATTTAATTGTAGCTTTAGAAACTAGCTTGAAAATTATATGTAAAGAAGGCATCAAAAAAAGGGTGAAGAGACATCAAAGTTTAGCAAAAGCATTTAGAGCCGCAATAGCTTCCTTGAACCTAACTATATTACCTAAAACAACTGAAATAGCTGCGAATACCTTGACAGCAGTATATTATCCTGAGGGTGTAGACGGAGCCGCATTAAGTTCTAAAATGGTTGATAGTAATGTAATTATAGCAGGAGGTTTACTGCCAGAAATCAAAGCCACTTATTTTAGAATAGGGCATATGGGTTCGGTTTCTCCAAATGATCTTTTGGCTGTACTAGGAGCTTTGGAACGTGCTTTATCAGAATTAGGACATCCATTAGAAATTGGAAAAAGTTTACAGACTTTTCAAATTGAACTTTTAAAATAAAAGTAACTAGGTCTTTAAAACTCATTTTTCAATATTTGTATAGTCAATACAATTTTTCTAAAAAAAAAGTTACTTAGTAAGATATTAATAGTGCGATTAAAACTGTATATAATTAATTTATAATGAGATAGAGGAGTTGTTTAGCCTCTTTCCACCTAATGAAAAATCCTTTCTGTATCAACAGAGGGGATTTTTTTATTGTAGAATAGCAAAAACTGATTATTCTGTTTCTGTATTCCATTAAATAAGACTTATTTTTGTACTGTTTAAAATAATTATAAAATTTCACTATGTCAGATACAATCGAAAAAATAAAATGCCTTATTATAGGTTCTGGCCCTGCAGGATATACTGCTGCAATATATGCTGCAAGAGCAAATATGAATCCGGTTTTATATCAAGGAATGCAGCCTGGAGGTCAGTTAACTACAACTAATGAAGTGGAAAACTGGCCTGGAAACCCTGAAGGGATAACTGGTCCAGAAATGATGGTGGGTTTGCAAGCTCAAGCACAACGTTTTGGTACTGATGTACGTGACGGTTGGGCAACTAAAGTTGATTTTTCAGGAGATATCCATAAAGTTTGGATTAATGGAACTAAAGAATTGCATTGTGAAACAGTAATTATTTCTACTGGAGCATCTGCTAAATATTTAGGCTTGCCTTCTGAACAACACTATTTGAAAATGGGTGGTGGTGTTTCTGCTTGTGCAGTTTGTGACGGTTTTTTCTATAGAAATCAAGAAGTAGTTATTGTAGGTGCTGGAGATTCAGCTTGTGAGGAAGCGCATTATTTGTCTAAACTTTGCAAAAAAGTGACAATGTTAGTTCGAAGTGAAAAATTTAGAGCGTCAAAAATAATGGAAGCTCGTGTGCGTAAAACGGAAAATATTACAATTCTGATGAATCACGATACCGTTGAAGTTTTAGGAGATGAACAAGTAGTTACAGGTGTAAAAGCACTGAACAAAACTACAAACGAAGCTTTTGAAATTCCAGCAACTGGTTTCTTCGTAGCCATTGGACACAAGCCAAATACTGATATTTTTAAAGATTTTATTGCTCTTGATGAAACGGGTTATATTATTAATACTCCGGGATCTTCAAAAACAAATGTTGAAGGTGTTTTTGTATCTGGAGATGCAGCAGACCATGTGTATCGCCAAGCAATCACGGCTGCAGGTACAGGTTGTATGGCAGCACTTGATGCCGAAAGATATTTAGCTGCCAAAGACTAATTTCGAAGAATATAAATTTAATAAAAAAGCCCCATTTACTAATGTAAATGGGGCTTTTCATTTGGGATCGATGTTTATTTTGCCTTTTTAAGTAATTTGGCTTCATCAGCAAATTTTCTCATTTCAATTTTAGGGTTTCCGTAAAGTTCAATTTGAGATTTCTCCCCAGCACTTATACTAATGGATGTTTCTACGTTTACACTACCGGTAGAGTAACTCTCAGTAATTAATTCTAGATCTTTAATCGTCAATTTATCTCCTTTTAAATCAGAATTATTATCTAGACGAATCACGGCATTGGTCGCAGTACCTTCAATATTCGCTTCTGATTTTTGATACAAGTCACATGTTAAGTCAGGAGTAGTAATTAAGGATTTTAAAGCTGCATTTTTACTCAATACAATTTTTATTTTTTCAGATTTTGCATTCAGTTCGATTTTTGATTTATCATCTGCTTGTAGTACAAAAATCTTTGTGTTTATGTTTAAAAACAATTTAGAGTAATCGATACTTTTAAAAATGATCGAGTCAAGTTGTATTTCTTGTATCGCGTTAACAACAGCATCATTTTTTGAAGAAACACTTTTTAAGTCATTTGTATAGGTAACCTTTACAATCAGTTTTCTATATTTTATAGCTTCCTTAGAAGTGTATATGCGAAGAATTTTATCTCTTAAGTCCATTGAGATAATATCATGAAGATTGTCATCTGCTTCAACCTTTATTCCAGGTTTTTCTCCCTTTTCTAAATAGACTTCAAGATTATCTTCCAGTTCAAGGGTGTCAAAATAACCGACTTCCATTAGCTCAGTCGTTACTGTTTTTGAACCTTTTATTTTTTCTTTTTTTTGTGCAGAAACAAGAGTGGTCGATAGTACAAGTAGCGTGATGACTATATGTTTTTTCATTTTATTTTTTGTTATGATTATTACAAATATAAAAAAACCATCCACTTTTGATGGATGATTTAGTTATTAATTGTCAGATAAAAAGTTAAATCTTGTCTATACTTCCTCCAGAACTCGATCTTTTTTCGATTGATTTTGGGGTAGTGTTATAGTCAACATTGCTACCACTCGAAGCTTTGGCTTTTAAACTTACAATTGGATGAACGCTAATTGTTGCTCCGCTTGATGCTACAGCATTTACTTCGTTAGCAAGTAAGTCCTTAGCGTCAATATCACTTCCGCTAGAAGCAGTAGCCTCCATATTTAGTGCCATTCCTTCAATAGTTATTGAACTCCCACTACTGGCTTTACATTCAATATGATCTGATTCAATATTCAAATTTATATTTGAAGCAGAAGATGTTCTGAGGTTAATGTTTTCACCTTTAATTGTGTTTGCACTTGTAATCGATGAAGCACTAGAAGCGCGCAAGGATTCAATAATTGGCATTTTAACCGTAACTTTTTTTGATTCGATATTTATAAAGGAATTATAATCACAGGCTATAATAAGTACTCCATTTTCTACTGTTGTAGTGATGCTTTTTTGTAAATTATCATCAGCTTCTACAATAATTTCAGTCTTGTCTGATTGTTCAATTATCAAATCGATAGCATTGCTAACTTCAATACTTTTAAAATCTCCGTCTACATTCCTTTTCTCCGTAGTAACGTGGCCACTTCCCGTGATAGATTTGATGTTTATCGAATGGTCACAGGATGCAAATAACAAGGCAGCTAGTGCTACTAGAATGAATTTAGTTATTATTGTGATGATTTTTAACATGATTATCTCGTTTTTATAATTATACCATCTTTGTTTATTTTCAACTCTTTAATATTACTATTCGATACATTAACAGTATCATCTGTAATAGAAACACCATCTTTAGTAATCTTTATTGAGCTGTTCTCGTTATCTTTATCATCATTATACGCATTTTCATCAGAAGCACAGTTTAAACATCTCACTTTATTATCCTCTACTCTGTAGATGTCATTACTAGAATTTGGGTTCCATAGGAAGTAATCCGCATCCGTACGATCATAATTTTTCATTGAGTCGTCTGGTTTTAATAATGTCCCTTTAGGCAAGAATAAAGTAATTTCTATTTGCTGATCACGAAATTTATTTTTTAAATCAGTAGTTAGATAGTTGTCTAAAATTAATTGATTTCCTTCAATTTTATAGCTGTATTTTATTTGTTCTGCTCTTTGTCTCGCCTCAGAAAGAGATTTTCCTTTTGCTTCTTTCTCAATTTGGATATATGGTAGTTTTTCATCTGTGCTTTCTATTCTCAAACTAACGTCATTAGAATACATTACCTCTGTACCGTTTGGATCTTGTGCTATTTTAAAATCATCGCGATCATCAACGTTCTTTGCATAATAGTCATTGTGTTTGAATTTAATTTGCAGCGTATCTGTTGGTAGCAACATAATGTTTTCTTTTTGAACTACACGTCCGTCCGCGGCAAAAGCAGAGGCTTGTTTTACTCCTATTGAAATGGCTAAGGCAACTGAAATCAACCATAGCGCAAGCAACGTATATTTAGCAATGTTTCCTATCGACTTCATATTGGGAGCCAATAGTTTGAAACCTAATACGGTTAGAAAAAAGAATGGAATCCCTACTGCAAGGAACATTAATAGTCCAAAAGCCCAGATAGGATAGTCAGTGAAGTTTCCTGCTTCTATAAATCCTTGCCAAGGAAAGTCAATAAAAGAGGAAGATCCTAGTGTAAACATACCTATAAATAATGCCATTAATGTAGCTAGTCCTGTCATAATTAAGATAACTCCAAGAAATTTAGCAAAAATTTTAAAAATCGTCATAATGAAATCGCCAAAAGAACTTCCTATTTTTCCGGCTCCAGTTTTTATTTGGTTACCATATTTGTCATAATCTACATTTTTAAATTTGTCAGAAACATTTTCAAATTCCTCTCTGACTTTTTTTTCGATGTTTGAAATATTGACTGGTTCTCCATTCATTTCTAATTTCTCTGATGTTGTCACTGCAGCAGGAACAACAATCCAGAGGATGATGTAGGCAAGAACTCCTGTTCCTGCTCCCCATACTAAGAGGATAAAGATTATTCTAACCCATACAGCATCAATTCCAAAATAATGACCTAGTCCGGCAGAAACTCCGCTAACCATCCCTTTGTCTGTGTCTCGGTATAGTTTTTTAGTCCTTCTGGGTGCAGCATTACTAAATGTTTGAGACGTATGATTGTCTTCTTCTATAATATAGTCTTCGGGTTGTCCCATAACAGCAATCACTTGGTCAACGTCTTTTAGTCCCACAACGTGTTTGTCTGTTTTTTGATTTTCGGTTAATAATTCCGAAACGCGCATTTCAATATCTTTTATAATTTCGTCTTGTCCGGATGATGTAGATAAAGATCGTTTTATGGCGTCAAAATATCGTGTTAGTTTTAGGTATGCATCTTCATCTATATGAAAGAACATTCCGCCTAGGTTTATGTTTACAGTCTTGTTCATGGCTATTATTTTTGGTTTGTGATTAGGTTTACGGCATCAGACAATTCAGTCCAAGTGCTGGTAAGTTCGTTTAAAAATGTCTGTCCTATTTCGGTCAGACCATAGTATTTTCTAGGTGGTCCCGATGTTGATTCTTCCCAACGGTAGCTTAGTAATCCGTCATTTTTCAGTCTGGTAAGTAGCGGGTAAATGGTTCCCTCCACCACTAATAATTTTGCGTTTTTTAAAGTGTCTAATATTTCCGATGTGTAGGCATCTTTTTCTTTTAATACAGATAAGATGCAAAACTCGAGAACACCTTTGCGCATCTGGGCTTTTGTGTTTTCAATATTCATAATTCGTTTTTTTGATTTTTGTGTTGATTAAACTATTCATTTTTTGATTGATGATTGTTTTCTGGAGCTCCTTCCTGCTGTCCGCTATATCTTTTTTATCTTGAAACAAATTCAAGACAAAAAAGGATGCCGCTTCCATCAGGGCTAGTGACTCACTATTTGATAAAAGGAATCGTAATTGGGTATTTGTATTTTTCTCCATTAGATGTTTTTATAGAAGCATAAATGATTAGAAAAAACTCGGCTATTTTTAAACAAATAAAAACAAATACAGTTGTTAAACCAAGCGTGATTAATGCTATGTTGTTTTCAAAATTTAAATGATTGATTACAAAACTTTCCTCGTGAAGCATAGCATTCATAGAGACATTATTAAAAATCGTTATAATCAAAATAGGAATTGCGATCAGTGCAAGTGCTATTGTGTATAACAACACGCTTAGCTGGAAATTAAGTATTTGTTTCCCACTGTAGTCTACAAATTCAGACTTGTCTTTTTTTGAAGTCCAAAGTATTATTGGGAAAATATAATTCCCAAAAGGAATAAAATATTGTGTCAATGCACTCAGGTGAGTAAAAGTGGCGATGTTTTTTTCGGTAGTTGCTTCCATTTTTTTTGATTTTTTTGGTTGATGATTGAAACTTTTAGTAATTGTTAAATAGTACTACCTAGTAATTTCTTATGCAAATATATATCTAAAAGACAGTATCTTGTATCGCATAGTAGTAAAAGTTAACATAATTTTAACAAAATAATATTATATGTACGCATAGTATTTTTTCGTACATTAGCAAAAAAACCACTGATAATGAAACTTACAGCGTCTAAACTTAATAAATTTTTATTTTTCAAATTGCCTTCCGCATTTATCTGTGGTGTACGGGTGAAGAAACTTGATGAAACAGATTGTGTTGTGACAGTAAAGCATCGCTGGATTAACCAAAACCCGTTTAATTCGATGTATTTTGCAGTTCAGGCCATGGCTGCAGAGCTTTCAACAGGAGCTTTGGTGATGTATCAAATTCAAAAAAGCGGAAAAAAAATATCAATGTTAGTAGCAAACAACAAAGGGAGTTTTACTAAAAAAGCCACTGGAAGAATAACATTTGTTTGTAAAGACGGTCATTTGATAGAGCGTGCTATTCAAGAATCTGTGGCAACAGGCGAGGGGCAGACGTTCTGGATGAAATCTATTGGAACTGACGAGAAAGGAGTCCAAGTATCAGAAATGGATTTCGAATGGAGTGTTAGAGTAAAAAAATAAATCAGTTTTCAACTTATGATTATAAAAAAAATGCCTCCATCTGGAGGCATTTTTTAATGCGTAAAAAGTAAATTATGCTTTTTTAGCACAACACTTTTTTTCTTCTGTTGCTACCATTTTAGCGTCACATTTTTTTCCTTCAGCTTTACACTTAGCTTGGCATTTTGAAACTTCTGCAGCAGTCATTGCTTTAGAATCGGCCTCTTTAGCACAACATTTTTTTTCTGTTTGCGCTTCTTTGTTAGAGGCAGTTTTTGCTTCTTGGGCACTTGTTGTAATAGTGAATAAAGCAAATGCTGCTAGGATAAGTATTTTTTTCATTGTTTTTATTTTTTAAGTAATTACCAAAATCAAATATATAAATAATTTAATTACTTATTTTTTAAAAATAAGTTAATTATTAGAATAAAATATTCAAAATTGATTCAGCGCTAGTATTTTAGGACTCTATTTTATAATTATTTTTCTACTCAAATCCCCTTTTGTTGTTTTGACTTTAACAATGTATCCTGCCGCACTTACATTTGTAATAGGAATTTTAATCTTGCTTTGTTTTACCTCATCGATAGTCCAATGTGCTATTTTTTGCCCTAATAAGTTAAATAAATCTACAGCAGAAACTTCAGTATCGATAAAATCATTTTGGATGTTTAAAGTCTGATTCGTATTCGAATAGTAAATCAGAATTCCATCTTCTAAATTATTGGTGTCTACGCTAAGTGTTTTGTTTACAAATTGGAGTGAGAAACGTTTGTTGTATTGTCCTATAGGAAGTGAAATAGTAAAATTACTATTTTTTAGATCGTGATAAAGCCCGGTCAAATTGTCGTGTATATATATATACAACCCATCTGGTATGTTTTCTAAAGCGTCAATTTTTATAGTAGATCCTCCTTCAATAGCCACTATTAAACCTAAAGGGACTATTTGACTATCATTAAAGTTTGGTATCGCTTGTATCACGAACTGACTATTACTTAATTCCCAATACATGTCATTATCGTTCATGTCAAACATTGGAGCATCATAACCAATATCAAAAGCATTAGTGGTATTGCTGTCTGCCCCTAATAATAATTGTCTATGTGCGCCAGTAGGGGAGTCAAATCCCAATCTGATTTTTGATCTGTTGTCAGAAACCGTTTCTTGTTTTCTTGATTTTTGAGAATCAACTGTTTTCATAAATTGAGAATTACCGGAAGTTTCTCTCCAGAATTGTCGCTGACTATTCTTAAAGTTTAGGTTGATACCTGCACTTGTTCCTTGAACTGTAGTTGTTGTCCCTGATATAGAAGGGTCTAGTTCAGCATCAACAAAGAACCCTTGGGCTACGGGAATATAGCGCCCAGGTACTTTTCCTACTGAATTAGTAGTATTTGCTGTTAGAGGAGAGTCTGCAATGGCAGGAACTCCTCCAGTCAAGGAATAAGTCGCGTAACCGCCTTGGTATTCGGCTAATAAATGATTATTAGTTAACCCAAAATGATCCCAGAAATAGAGTGCGCCATTAAAAATGTTGCTTCCTGCTCTGCCTTGCAGATTATCCAATATGAATTCATTAGCGTCAAGTGCAGAAGGATAAGGGTTTCCTACGAGATAGGTTTGGTTTAAAGGTAAACTCAAAGCAATAGTTCCGGAATTAGGTTTTCCAATAAACACATAGTTTTGCAATGATGTAATAGGGGCAGTTCCTCCAGTTCCTTTCATGGTAAAACCTTCTCCTATTTTTATAGTACCAGTACTTCCAATATAATTCCATAGATTATAGTCTTGCAAATCAGTATTTGAATTCAGTGTTTGTGTATTGTAAGACCATAACCATCTGTTACTTATTTTTATTGATCCTGAGTTTAACAAATCAGCAAAATAAGCGCCGTCTCCAAAGGTTATCGTACCCGGACTAAAATTTGAAAGATCAGTAAAAGTATTTGTAATAGACGAACCATCTCTCAATACACCTCCAATAGAATAATTAGTATTATTTGTACTTACTGGAGATGACCAGTAATTATAATTGAAACTGTTTTTTTGTCCTTGTTGGTCAATTAATATATTACCAGTTCCTCCAGTAGGATTTGCTGATGTTCCACCTTGAATTAATTGGGCTTCACCGGTCAATCGGATGTCTCCACTTAGTAGCGATAAATTGTTTAAAACAGTTAACTCAAATTTATCCACCACGCTAATTCCCTTAGCTCCACCGGTATTGTTAGTCGTAAGATTATTGAAAGTTTCGTTGGTTTTAATAGTATTGTTGATGGTTTGAATTTGATTCGTTGTTGCTCCATTAAAGGTTACCGTTCCTGTTCCAGGGATGAAAACACCACTATTTCTCCAGTCACGACTAATCTGTAACTCTGAATTATTAGTGCTTACCATAGTTACCGAAGCTGAGGGAGAGACAATCAAATCTCTCGCACTCGCTATAAAGTTATACAAAGTAGCATAAGGTGATGTTCGATCTATTTTAGGCATTCTTTTAGGTATCCCATCATTATTTGGAATGGTTGGAATGTTGGCATCAATAGTAAATGAAGGCAATCCTTGTTCCCAGTTTTTACAATCAAACCAGTCTGTACTAACAAGTCCTGTCCACCAGCCTGCTCTACCAGTTAGAACATTCACGGCTGCAGAACCGGTTATCCCTCCTGGAAAAGGAGAACAGTTATTGTCATTTAAGCCTGTAATAGTATAAGTAACATTGGCTTTAAGATTGGGAACACTGAAAACGTATGGGCTTGCATTTATTCCTGTCACTGTGGTAGGTACTGTACCATTAGTGTAGGTTACTGTCCATGGCGCTACCCCAGTTAAAGAAACAGAAAAAGTAGCTGTGCCATCGTAACAAATAGTCTGGTCAGGACCTATATTAGCCGTTGGTCCTTTATTGACAGTTACAGTTATATAAGATGTTCCATCTACACCATAACTGGTGCATCCATTAAGGAATGAAGTTACTTCATAAGTTGTTGTTACCGGTGGCTTAACAGTCACACGAGTAGAATTGGTGACGCTTACAATTTCATTAGTGTTTAAATTTTTCCATTGTGAAGTTAGTAACGGATCCGGTGCTTGAGGAATTTGAACATTATCAAGTGCCCATGTGCTTCCAATATTAGATGCTTGTTTACCTGCATTATTTACTGTTCCATGGAAGAAAAATTCTAATTTTAAATTTGTATATCCTAAATAAGGATTCAAATCCAAACTTATTTTATTAGCAGGGGTCGTAAACTTATTTTTAGGTCCAAGATTACCAGTCAAACTAGTTAACCTCACAGGAAATGTTAGCCCACCGTCTAAAGAAAGTCTGACTTCGGCGTATGCTCCAGGGTCATTTAATTTATAAGCATGGTCAAAGGTTAAATTGGCAGAAGCCAATCCGATAAGGTCAAAGGTAGGAGTTCGCATGAAGGAATCTCGGTTACCGCGAACAATTGCAAATTTTCCGTCTCCTGAATCATATTCATCGCCAGCATTTCCATTTGTTTCCGAAAATCCATTATTTACTCCATTGTCACCATTTGCAGGAAAAATTCCATTATCTACCGTCCAGCCGGGAGGGTTAGCCGTATTAAAAAGACCTCCACTAGCTAAATTTTGACTGCTTGAAAAACTACTATCCGAAATTAATTCGCTAGTATCCCCTTCACAGATGATAGATGGACTTGCACTTATTGGAGTTGGTTTAATATTTGGTATGATAAATAATGTTGAAGTTCCTGAGTTTGCCGTTGCACAGGAGCCGTTTTGAGTTACCGCTCTGAAAATAGTAGTTGCTGTAATTCCTGTATAAGAATAGGATAAATTTCCTCCATTAAATAAATTAGTCCATGTACTTCCTGCATTAGTTGAGGATTCCCATCGTATAACAGCACCGACATTCCCATTTAACCTAATAACTCCCGCAGAAGAATGGCAGTCAGTTAATCTGGTGGTTCCATTGTTAACATTAGAAGGATTAGTGGTGGATGAAATAGTGGTCGTTCCTCCAACTGTTGCTGCATTAATTGTTACGTCAACACTAAAGACTGTTCCTAGGCAAGAATTTGCAGTTGGAGTAACGGTATAGCGAATAATTCCTGCCGTTGTCCCGGTATTGCTTAAAATTTGAGTAATTGTATTTGCCGAACCATTGCTAAAACCGGTAATTGTGCCACCTGACGGAGTAGTAAGAATTGCTGCTGTCCAAGTAAATGTTGTCCCAGTAACTGTTGAGTTTAAAGCCACATTTGTTGACGATCCACTACAAACAGTTTGCGCAATGGCAGAACCGGTTGGTTTTGGGTTTACCGTAACATCAACTGTAAAAGCTGATCCTGGACAGGAGTTGGCCGTAGGAGTAACTGTATAACGAATTGTTCCTGCCGATGTTCCAGTATTGGTTAAAACCTGTGCAATTGAAGCTCCTGAACCGCTACCAAATCCTGTAATTGTTCCAGCTGTTGGAGTGTTCAGGATTACCGCAGTCCAAGTAAATGTTGTACCAGTAACGGTTGGGTTTAGTGCCACGTTAGTAACTGAACCACTACAAACTGTTTGCGCATTGGCAGAGCCAGTTGGATTAGGATTAACAGTTATGGTTCCACTTAATGAGCTATTAATACAAGTCCCCGCTGTTGTTATGGTATAATTATAATTACCTGCTATAGCTGAAGAACCGGTAATGGTGTAAACTCCAGCAGCAGTATCATATGATCCTGTAAAACTAGCCGGTCCTGGGTTCCAAGAGATGGTAGGATTGGTTCCGCCATTACTTATGGTATATTTTATTGGAGTAATGGCAGTATTAATACATTTTGTTTGATTGTCAGTTCCTGCTCCTAAGGACAAATTAATAGTTGAATCTGGATTGACTGTAATCGTTCCACTCAAAGAAGCGTTACTACAAAGTCCTTGTGTTGTTACGGTATAACTAAAAGTTCCTACATTAGTAGGATTTCCACTTATTGTATAAACTCTAGTACCAACATTGTATGAACCGGTAATACCGGCTGGTAATATACCAGCTGTTATGGAAGCATTAGTTCCACCGCCTCCAATAGCGTAACTAATATTTAGTATAGTATTGACACAATTTGTTGGATTGTCTGACCCTGAAACCGATGATAATACAATAGTTGAATTAGGATTAACGGTAACATCAACTGTAAAAGATGTTCCTGTACAAGAATTTGCAGTAGGAGTAACGGTATAGCGAATAATTCCTGCCGTTGTCCCGGTATTGCTTAAGCTTTGAGTAATTGTATTTTGAGTACCATTGCTAAAACCGGTAATTGTACCGGCTGTTGGAGCAGTTTGTACGGCTGCTATCCATGTAAATGTTGTACCTATAACAGTTGAGTTTAACGCTATGTTTGTTGTTGAACCACTACAAATCGTTTGAGCAGTGGCAGAACCCACAGGCGTTGGATTAACTGTAACATCAACTGTAAAAGCTGCTCCTATGCAAGAGTTTGTAGTGGGAGTAACAGTATAACGAATAGTTCCTGCAGTGGTTCCTGAATTGGTTAAATTTTGCGTAATTGTATTTCCCGAACTATCGCTAAATCCAGTAATTGTTCCACCAGTTGGAGTAGTTTGAACTGCTGCAGTCCAAGTAAATGTTGTACCGCTAAGAGTTGAGTTTAATACTACATTTGTTGTTGAACCACTACAAATAGTTTGAGCAGTGGCAGAACCGATTGGTTTTGGGTTGACTGTTAATATTGCTGCTGCAGATTGTATCGAGGAGCAAGTGTATCCAGAGGGCCCTGAAATTAATACGTCATAAGTGCCGGCTGTCGCCAATGTGGCAGTTGGAATAGTGAAGGTAGTCGCTGTTGCTCCTAATATGTTAACGCTATTTTTTCTCCATTGATAAGTCAAAGGATCGCCGCCAGCATTCGCAATCACTGAGAAACTAACGTTTGGAGTGTCTTCACAAACAGTTTTTGAAATTGGCTGAGATGTTATGATAATGGATTGATCAACATTCAAGGTTACTTGGTTAGAAGTAATAGCTGAGCAAGGTGCTATCCCGCTAACGATTGCATAATACGGACCGTCATCAGTCAAAGCAGCTTGTGCAAAATTTAAAACATTAGCGGTAGCACCAGTTATATTAGACGAATTCACAACGGCTACTCCACTTCCTATTGTTCCTTTGTACCATTGATATGTTAATCCGTCTCCGCTTGCTACTATACCAAAGGTTGCAGGGTTGGAAACACAAACACCTACATTAGATGGCTGAGTATTTATAGCTACTAAACGGTTTATAACCAATATTGAATTGTTTGATGTTAACGGAGTACAAGGGCTCGTTCCCGTTATTACCACATTATAATTATTAGCGGCATCAGTAGTTTGTAAATTCGAGAGGGTTAAAGTTGATGAGGTCGCACCAGCTATATTGGTGCCGTTTACCAAATTAGTGCTGCCTTTTCTCCATTGGTATACTAAGCCTGCACCCGTTGCATTTACGCTTAAAGTGGCTGTACCTCCTGAACATAAAGTTTGGGTTGCTGGAGGTTGGGTTATAATTGAGACTGCTTGATTAATGACCAATGTTGCATTATTTGAAGTCAAGGGTGTGCATGGTGCAGTTCCCGTAATTATCACGTTGTAATCAGAAGCCGCATCACCGCTAACTGTTAGATTTATAGTTAATGTAGCTGTGGCAGCACCTGAAATAGTACCTCCATCAGTTAAATTAGTAGTTCCTTTTCTCCATTGATACGATAAACCTGTTCCTGTGGCAAGTACATTAAAACTTGCTGATGTTCCTGAACAAACGGTTTGTGCTGTTGCTGGTTGAGTACCAATGGCCAGTATTTGGTTTACTAAAAGGGCCGATATATTTGAAGTAACTGCCGAGCAAGGTGCAGTTCCACTGACAACTACAGTATAGCTTGCAGCATCAGTCGAAGCAACATTAGTTATTGTTAAAGTAGATGAAGTTGCACCAGAAATTTTGCCACCATTCACTAAATCCGTTCCGCCTTTTTTCCATTGGTAATTTAAACCTGTTCCAGTTGCACTTACGCTAAATGTTGCTGTACTACCGGAACATAAAGTTTGTGTTGTTAGTGGTTGGGCAGTTATTGCAACGACTTGGTTTACCACCAAAGCGGCAATATTTGAAGTCAAAGGGGTACAAGGAGCCGTTCCTGTAATGACTACATTATAATCAGAAGCGGCATCGCCAGTAACTGTTGGATTTATCGTTAAAGTTGCTGTGGTAGCACCTGAAATAGCCCCTCCATCAGTTAAATTAGTAGTTCGTTTTTTCCATTGATACGATAAACCTGTTCCTGTCGCTACCACATTAAAACTTGCTGATGTTCCTGAACATATTGTTTGTGTTGTTGCAGGTTGAGTACCAATTCCTACTATTTGGTTTACTATAAGGGCTGAAATATTTGAAGTAACTGCGGAACAAGGAGCAGCTCCGCTGACCACTACAGAATAATTTGCAGCATCAGAAGCGGCAATATTTGTTATAGTTAATGTTGATGAAGTTGCGCCAGAAATTGTGCCGCCATTGACTAAATCCGTTCCACCTTTTTTCCATTGATAGCTTAAAGCTGTTCCAGTTGCGGTCACGCTAAAAGAAGCCGTACTTCCTGAACATAAGGTTTGTGTCGTTAGCGGTTGGGCAGTTATTGCAACAACTTGGTTTACCACCAAAGCTGCATTATTTGAAGTCAATGGGTTACATGGAGCGGTTCCCGTAATGACCACATTATAATCAGAAGCGCTATCACTGCTAACTGTTGGATTTATGGTTAAAGTGGCTGTGGTCGCACCTGAAATTGAACCACCATTAGTTAAAATAGTAGTTCCCTTTCTCCATTGATAGGTTATACCAGCTCCTGTTGCTACCACATTCAAACTAGCTGATGTTCCCGAACAAACGGATTGATTTGCTGCTGGTTGAGTCCCAATGGCAATTATTTGGTTTACCAAAAGGGCCGAAATATTTGAAGTAACTGCCGAGCAAGGAGCAGCTCCACTAACTACGACTCTAAAGTTTGCTGCATCGGCTGTTGTAATATTTGTTAAAGATAATGATGATGAGGTTGCTCCAGAAATAGTACCGCCGTTCACCAAATTGACTCCTCCTTTTTGCCATTGGTAGGTTAAGCCGGACCCTGTTGCGCTAACGCTAAAAGTAGCTGTACTTCCTGAACATAAGGTTTGCGTTGCTACTGGTTGAGAAGATATTGCGACTGCTTGGTTTACGGTTAGATTAATTGTAGCTGTTCCAGCTACATTAGGGCATCCAGAACCAGAGGGAGTATTTGTGGTAATTGTTAATATCACATTACTAGTTGTTACTGGTGGATTAGTTGCAGGGGTGTATGTGGCACTTACTAAAATTGGATTTGTTCCGGAAGTAACAATATTTGAAAAACCTCCATTTGGAGCAGACCAAGTTCCAGATGCGGCATTTCCCGTTAAAGTTCCAACTACTGAAATTGAACCATCGGAACAAACTGATGCAGAAGATGGAGAAGCAGTTACTCCATTGAAACCACCAACATTAATCTTATCAGTTTTTGAATTATTATTACCACAAGGATTAAATGCTTGTACCGTAACGTTTTGACCGTTTCCAACAGCTGCTCCAGTGTTTATAGACACAGTAATTGTAGATGTTCCGCTACCAGAGGTAATTGTAAAGCCAGGGGGCAAAGTCCATACATAATACTCCGTATTTGCAAGTGGAGTTACCGAAATAGTAATTGTTCCTGGAGGGCATACTGAAGCTGGCAAAGTTATCGGGTTACCGCCAGTCCAATTTGAGGGAGCGCTAGAATATACATTCATAACAATAGCATTACTTGAAGCTGATGATCCGCAAGTAACACTTGAAGTCATTGCAGCTGTGATGTTTGAACCACTTGCCAACGAGGTAGTTGTATACGTAGAACTTGTAGCCCCAGCTATATTTGATCCATTATTTTTCCATTGATAGACGGGAGTTGGTCCACCATTTACTGGCGTTGCTGTAAATGTAACGCTTGTTCCAGCGGTTGAACAAATAGATGTGGATGTGGATGTAATAGTCACAGAGGGTACTACAGCAGGATTGACAGTGATCGTTCCGGTAGCTGTGGTCTGATTACAAGAACCTGTAGTTGTCACTGTATAAGGAAAAGAGCCACTAGCAGTGGGTGTTCCGTTTATTGTAAATGTTCCGCCACTATAAATGCCATTTACGCCGCTTGGTAATCCCGTTACGGTTGCTCCAGTTCCCCCACCGTTAATGGCAAATGTAATCGTACTAATTGCGGTATTAATGCACCTGGTTAGATTATTTGAACCACCTCCTGAGGTTAAAGCGATTGCTGCATTTGGACTTACTATAATTGTTCCAGTTGCTGTTGCCTGGCCACAAGGACCTGTAGTTGTTATTGTATAAGGAAAAGAGCCACTTGCTGTAGGTACGCCATTTATTGTATAAACTCCGCCACTAAAACTACCTGTTACTCCCGCAGGTAAGCCCGTTACGGTTGCTCCAGTTCCTCCACCGCTAACTGCAAATGTGATATTGGTAATCGCAACGTTAATACATTTTGTTTGGTCATTTGTACCTGCTCCAGATGTTAAAGTAATTGCTGCATTAGGAGTAACAATAATGGTTCCCGTGGCTGTTTTTTGGGCACAAGTTCCAGTTGTTGTTATAGTATAAGGAAAAGATCCGCTAGCTGTGGGTGTACCGCTTATTGTAAATGTACCGCTATTAAATACGCCTGTTAAGCCTGCCGGTAATCCTGTTATAGTTGCGCCAGTTCCTACTCCGCTTACGGCAAATGTAATAGTGCTTATTGCTATATTAATGCATCTGGTTTGATTATTTGTGCCTGCGGCGGAAGTTAAAGTGATAACTGCATCTGGACTAACACTAATGCTTCCAGTTGCTGTTACTTGAGCACAAGATCCTGTGGTTGTCACTGTATAAGGAAAAGTTCCACTAACTGTTGGAGTTCCAGCAATTGTGAAGGTGCTTGCACTAAAGCTTCCTGATACTCCAGCGGGAAGGCCTGATACTGTAGCTCCGGCTCCACCACCACTTATACTATAGCTAATATTCGTTAGTGAAGTATTGGCACATAATGTTTGATTATTTGAGCCAGCTACCGAAGCTAAAGTCATTGCTGCATCCGGATTTATCGTAATTGTTCCTGTAGCTGTAGTCTGCGTACAGCTGCCTGTCGTTGTCACAATATAGGGAAAAGATCCAATTGCTGTTGGTGTTCCACTTATGGTAAAGGTTCCTCCACTAAATGTTCCAATTACGCCTGCAGGTAATCCTGTTACTCCTGCTCCAGTTCCTCCACCAGTTATAGCAAAAGTGATATTGTTTATGGCAACGTTTATACATCTGGTTTGATTATTAGTACCTAACCCTGATGTCAAACTAATTGTTGCTATAGGATTGACCGTTATTACACCCGTTGCTGTTGTTTGGACACAGGTACCGGTTGTTGTAACTGTGTATGTAAAAGAGCCACTCGCTGTGGGTGTGCCGCTAATTGTAATTATCCCTCCACTAAAACTGCCTGTTAAACCTGCTGGTAGACCAGTCACGACTGCTCCGGTTCCTCCACCGCTAATAGCAAATGTAATAGACGAAAGTGGCGAATTAGCGCATAAGGTTTGATTATTGCTGCCGACTCCTGATGTTAAACTGATTGCAGCATCTGGATTGACTGTTACTTGAATAGCGTTGCTAGTTACCATCGCAGGAGAGGGGCATGTGGCAGAAGAAGTAACATCTACAGTAATGTTATCATTGTTTGAAAGTGCGTTTGAAGTAAAAGAGGCGCTGTTTGTTCCAACTAGGATTCCATTTATACGCCACTGATAGGACGGGCTTAGTCCTCCGTTATATAAATTATTAATATTAAAAGTCACAGTAGTTCCAACACAAAATGTTGTTTGCGTAGCTGAAATAGTAACTGATGGAATAAGCAAAGGATTCACAGTCATCGTTAATATATTGCTTGTTGCAGTAGGAGGAAGGGGACAAGTCGCATTGGAAGTCATAACCACTTTTACCTGATTTCCATTAGTTAAGGCAGAAGTTGTGTAAGTTGCGCTATTAGTTCCAACTGGAGTGCTGCCAACGAACCATTGATACGAGGGAGCTGTACCACCATTTGTGGGGCTTGCTGTAAAGATCACAGATGTTCCAGCACAAATACTAGATCCTGTGTTAGCTGAAATAGTTACAGAGGGAGTGATATTTGGGTTTACAGTAACAGTTGAGGTATCAGTATATGCGAAAGTACATCCTACTGCTTTGATATTATAAGTTGTGGTTGATGATGGGGCGACGTTAAATATAACATCAGCTCCGTCAGCTACACTTGTTTTAGTTTCAATAACAGTACTTCCTATTCTTAATTGGTAATCTTGAGAGTTGACACTACCATTTAAAATAATTGTCGCAATTTGCCCACTGCAAATTATGTCATCCGATACGTTTCTTTCAGCACAATCTTGTGCAAAACTGTAAAGCGATTTTAGCAGCAATAAAATTATAAGTAAGTATTTTTTTTTCATGGCACCAACATTTTAAAATCAAACAATCGATAGTTTCATTTAAAATCGGCTAGGAGAAGGCTATGCTTTTTTTAAGTGAAATAGTGTTTTTTTTGTAGTGTAATTATTTTCAAAGAACAATTGGAAATCGGTTCGATTGTTATTCAAAAACATTGAAAGTTTACATATATAAAGATTAGGAACAGATATATTTAAGTCCTTTGTCCTTCAATTAACATATTGAAAATAATGGCTTATATATCTTAAAATTAAGCTTTTAAGCTTTAAATATGCTGATATTTTTTCTATTTCCGATTAAAGGATTTTATCTATCGGTGAATCACATGTTAATAAAAAAGAAGAAAGATTTTTCTTTTTTTTTTGTTCATATAAAATCAAAAAAAAACTGTCCTTTTGGACAGTTTTTTTTATTTATGTTTCCCTTACTTAGTAGTTACGGAATAAGTATTTTAGAACTTAATTCGCCTTTTGTCGTCTTCAGTTTTACAATATATACTCCTGTACTTACATTTTTAATCGGAATTTGAATGTTATTTTGTTTAATGTCGTCTATATCCCAATTTGCCAGATTTTGACCTAAAACATTGAAAAGGTATACTTTGTCTACTGTTGTATCAATAAAATTATTCTTGATGTTTAACATTTCATTATTATTGGTGTAATACACATATATTCCGTCATCTAAAGCAGTTTTACCTACATTATATAGTTTATTCACGAATTGCAATGAGAATCGATTGTTATACTCACCAATTGGGAGCGAAATAGGATAATCATTATTTTTTATGTCATGATAAATTCCAGTTACATTGTCATGTAAATAAATTTCGAGAGTATTTGGTATGTTTTCTAAAGCATCTATTTTGATAATCGATTTACCTTCATTAGCCACACTAAGTCCAAAAGGAATTATCTGGTCATCATTGAAGTTTTGAACGGATTGAATAACAAGCTGGATATCTCCTAACTCCCAGTACATATCATTATCATTCGTGTCAAACATCTGTGCATCGTAACCTAAATCAAATTTATTAGTTGTATTACTGTCTGCTCCAAGTAATAATTGGCGGTGTGCACCTACAGTTGAGTCAAAACCAAGCCTGATTTTCAATCTAAAATCATTTTCTGTTCCTTGATCTTCTGATAAGCTACTTTTTGCACTATTTTTTTTCATAAAAATAGAGTTTACCGGCGATCCTGTCTCTCTAACGAAAATTCGCTGACTATTCTTAAAAGTAATAGTTCCTCCTCCTACTGTTGTTGTTACGCCAGCTCCACTCACTTCAAGATCTAAATCCCCATCTATAAAGAAACCCTGTCCCACGGGTATATAGCGCCCAGGTGTTTTTACTCCACTCGTGCCATCATTTAATGTTAATGAGCTGTCGTTTATTCCTGGTACACCGCCCGTTAAAGTGTAAGTTGCGTAGCCACCTTCATATTCTGCAAGGATGTGACTATTAGATAAACCAAAATGATCCCAGAAGTAAAGTGCACCACCAAATGAGTTTTGACTACCTCTACAATCAAAGCAATCTTTGATGTTGTCTTTTATAAATTCATTTGCATCTAAAGCAGATGGATAAGGATTACCTACTAAATAAGTTTGGTATATAGCTAAAAATAATGATATTGTTCCCGAGTTAGGCTTACCAGTAAAAACATAATTTTGTAATTTTTCTACTGAATAAACACCTCCTGTTCCCTTCATGGTGAATCCTTCAGCAACCCCTATTAGTCCCGTATTGGCTTTGTATTGCCATTGATAATAGTTATCCCAATCAGAATTAGAATCTGGTGTTAACGACTTATAAGACCAAATCCATCTATTGCTTATTTTTATTGGACTTATGAAATCTCCGTCTGCAAAATACGCACCATCACCAAAGTTTATTATTTTTGGACTTGAAGAAACTGTTCCGCCTCTTAAAACGTCAGAAACTGTATAATTGGAATTGTTTGCGCCTCCTCGTTTACTTACAGGCGAAGACCAATAATTATAATTGTAACTGTTTTGTTTTCCTTGTTGGTCACGTTCTATATATCCAGTACTTGAATTTTCAAAAACACTCTCATTAAATTGAGAAGTAATAAAGTTACCACCTGGAGTATCATAATATCCATGTCTTTTTTGTAAGAGTTGTGATTCTCCAATTAAGTCTATTTTACCGTCTAGTTTCAAATATTTTGTTAGCCATAATAGATGTCCAAAATTATTTTCGTCTTGTACACCTGAATTGGTAATAATTAATTCATTTGACATAACGATTAGACCAAGAAGTGTAATGTCTCTAGTATCAGAGATTACTTTGTGACTTGTTACAACGATATTCCAATCTATAGGTTTCGAATTTATTCCTAGACTATTAGGAACATCCCAAACATTAAAATTTGTCCAAGTATTATCAGTGTCCCAAGTTTGATCATTTACTCTAGTTGTATAAGGAATAGGAGCAGTTTGCTGTTCACTAGAATTGATGTTACGAAGTCTACCACTTACCCCTTTATAAGCTGATAAATCACCACAAACAACGCTCATACGATAATAACCTATAAGGTCATTCCATACTAATTCAACGTCTTCTGCACCATCTAAATCACTATCTGCACCATAAATTTTTGTAGGTATAACAACACCACCTACATCTGGTCCTAAGGCAACAATTTCTTGATTCATCATTTGCCTAATATTCTCTACTGATAATGCTTTACTCCATATTTCTAATTCATCAACCCAGCCATTAAAATAATTAGTAGGTACACTTGGTGACACTTGGTACATTGCGCCTAAAATTGCTTCAACATTAATTGCGGTTAGAGCAGGTGCTGTACCATTTACAGATCCTAATTCTAAACCATCTACATAAAGTTTATAGGTTGAACCATTAAAAGTTACTGCTAAATGATACCATCTACTAGTATTGATTGTATACGCTCCGGATGTTACTGAACCAGAACCAGAACCATTGTACCAATTAAACTTTACTTGACCATTAACAATACTTAAATCATATCCTGTAGTATTATTAGCCGCATTTTTTCTTGAAAAAACAGTACTTGTATTACTTACGGAATTTGGTTTAACCCATACTTCGATACTGAAATCATTATTTAAGTTGTAATTATTTTTAAATGTAACAAAATCATTAACTCCGTCAAAATCGACAGTTTTACAATCTATTACAGTAACATTGACATCATCATAACATCCATTTATTAGGGTCCATCGTAAGGAATAACTTCCTGGGTCGGCAGTAAAGATTGCATTTGGATCAGTTGTACTAGAAAAAGTAGCAGAGCTACCACAAGATGATGAACTAGAACTAATAATAGACCAAGCTCCTGTAACACCAGTACCTTTATAGTTTATACTTCCCATCGTAATGTTAGGTACGACATAGAGATTGCTTTTCCATGCTCCTTTATCGTAATTTTCAACAGCTGTTATTCTGTTGTCATAAGCGTTTAATTTTAAAGTGTTGTCTCCACAATTACTTGTTAACGGCATGTAATCTTCCCCCGCATAAGCTAAACTTGTATTTATGTTAATGAAATTTGTACCATCATTATTATTTGTTCTACAGCCATTAACTAATGTGGTTACACCATATTCTCTAACTCCAGGTGTGACTGGTGTAACAATTGCCGTAGTACCTCTAGCTATCACAGTACCATTTTCATCTGTCCATTCTAATTCGTCATCTACTCCAGCAAAATTAAAACCTACGGCATCAATAGCCCATCCACTTGCTAGAGCATTACCAGTGCCGCAGTTAACGTTATCAGGGTTTGGAATGTTAGAACTACTTACTGTTCCACAACTTGAAGTACTACCAGTAAATTTAAACATAACACGTAATCCTGAAAGTCCTGCATAAGCCCCTAAACTTACGGTGGCAGGCATCATTCTTGGGTCAGTTCTACCTATGCAATTATTCCCTGGTCCCTTTGCTAGTTTGACTCCAGTAGTAGTCACGCCATCTCGAGAATCAAAATCAAAAGGTTCATTTGTAGAAAGTTGTACCGTATAAGTATTACCAGAATCAAATGAAAGCCAAATTTCACCATATCCTCCATTACAGAAGTAATAACTTGTTTTGAAATTTAAAATAGCTTCACTAGCTGTCATACCAATAGTGCTAAAAACGGGTGTTTCTAAAGAGGTGTAATTTCCTAGAGCACTAGTATTTCCTACACCATGGGCAACAGCAAATTTGGTATTGTCTGTAGTATCATAGTTAATACCACTAAAAGTAGCGTTGTTATTTGAATTCGTTTCTTTCCATGATTCTTCATTACCGTTATCCCCACTAGCAGGGAAAAAACCATCTCTTTTGTTTACTCTCCATCCGTCAGGCTGCGCATAGTTAAACTCACCACCCTCTCCAAATTGGCCATTAGGTTGGTCAAAAAAGCTTTCAGCAATTACAGTTACTGAGTCGCCTAAACAAATATCTAAAGCGGTATGACTAATAATTATAGGTCGTTCGTCTGGTGGTAAAAATCGTACATAGGCTTCAGCAGATGTTTTGATAAGTGTTGGATCAACTGAATCTCTAATTCTAAGACGAACAAAAGTGTCACTAAGTAATCCTGTTAGTGTATATTCTAATAATCCTGCGGTACCAGATAATACTATCCATGTTTCACCGTTGTCATTGGAGTATTCCCAATTTTCAATATCTGAAGCTTGTAAATCATAACTTCCTATCGCTTGTATTGTAAAATGAACGTCTTTAGGTACTGTTATTCCTCCAGGACAAGCTGTTGCTTCAATAAGTGCAGCTGGAGGTTGTTGATTGTCTGGAACAGGGTTTATAATTTGTCCTGTTAAATATGTGAATTGGTTTTTAGGTGGCTCTACAGTAATTGTTGCGGTACAAGTATTTGAATTCCCATGAATATCAACGGCGGTTAATACAGTTGTAGTAGTATAAACATTAGCTGACTCTGGGAATTCACTCGGAGAAACACTTAAGCTTGCGATTCCGCAAGCATCATTTGTACCATTATCGACATCTGAAGCCTTTATTGTGGCAACTCTAGTAATAGCATCAACTACCACAACAAAGTTTTTACAAAGCATCGTAGGAGGAGTGTTGTCAACGATTGTTATTTCTGCCTGACAACTATCACTATTTCCTCCATTATCATAAACTGTAAACGTTACTGTTTTTGTTCCAATATCAGCACAATTAAATGAGTTAGGTGATATCGTCATATTTACAATTCCACAGTTGTCAGAGGAACCGTTATTTAAGTTAGAGGCCGCTACAGTTACCGTTCCATTTGCAGTTAAGTAAGCAGTATAGTTTTTACAGACTGCTACTGGCTTTATATTATCTGTAGGAATAACTTTAAAAGTACAGCTACTTGTTCTGTTAGAATAGTCTTTAGCGGTTAATGTTACAGTTGTTATTTCTGTAATTATTGTACCTGGAGCTGGACTTTGGGTAATAGTTAGATTATTATCACAATTGTCGGATGTGGAAGCAAAAGTTGTATAATCTAAAAGTGTAAATCCACAATTCGTATTAAAAAAAACATTTTGATCACTAGGACAGCTGATTGTTGGATTTTCATTATCGATAATTTCCACTATTTGATTACAAGTAGCAGTCAATCCTGAATTATCAGTTGCAACCCAAGTAACTGTGGTAGTACCTATAACGAATAGGTGAGTAGCAGGGTCGATAATAGTACTGCCTATTTTAGCAGTTATCGAGACAGTTCCGCAATTATCGGTAGCTGTAGGAGAACCGAGATTTACTGTTGTAGTACAATCTCCAGTTCCGTTAGCACTAGTATTAGCGGTTTTGTTTCCAGGGCAAGATGTGATGATTGGATTTTCATTATCTGTTACTATAACAGTTTGATTACAAGAAGCAGAAATATTTCCAGCTTGATCTATAGCTGTCCATACCACTGTACTAGTTCCTTTCCCAAATAAATAAGTAACAGGGTTTATAGTTGTACCTTCCACTTTAGCGATAAAAGTAAAGTTTCCAGTAGTCGTACAATTGTCTGTCGCTATTGGGGTACCTAAAGAAACTGTGGTTGTGCAGTTGCCCGTTCCATCACTGTTAGTATTTGCTGTTGCAGTTCCCAGACAAGTAATGATGGGCTTGGTTACATCTTTCAACGTTATTGTAAAAGTAGTAGTATTTGTATTTCCATTCCCGTCATTAGCAGTTATGGTAATGAGTTGAGTTGAGTTATGTCCGCTAATCACGGTTCCAATAGCTGGCGATTGTGTTTTATTGATACTTCCCTCTGCAGTACAATTGTCTGCAGCAGTAGTTAAACCAGTATAATTTGGAATTACGAAGCTACAAGCAGTGCTTAAATTTTCGGTAAAACCAGATACATTAGTAAGTGTTGGATTGATGTTATCAGTTACAATTACAGTATATGAGCAATTGGCAGTGTTTCCAGCTGCATCTGATACGGTATAAGTAACAGTTGTAGTTCCTAAATTAAATACTTGAGTTCCTAAATTATTGATTCCTGTTGCTGCTGAATTTGCAGTAGTTGCTCCAGTTAATGCCCAGGTCAATTTTGTCACCGAGCAATTATCTGCCGTAACAGGATTTGCTGTAGCTACACTAGCGGTACAAGTACCAGCTCCTACATTTGGAGTTAAGTTTGTTGGACAAGAGGTAAAGGTTGGATTTTCAATATCTGGATCCGTGCATTGGCCATAACTAAAAATAGAGCTAACTAGGAGTGCAATTATAAATAAGTATTTTTTTTTCATGACATCTACATTTTAGAAATGAAATTCTAATAATTTTATACAACGGAAATAGAAGAATCTAAAACTGTTTTATAACTGTAATAATGCCCGATTATATTTGTGGTATTTACATTAAGAGAGTAACAAAGTAGTGACTTGTTCACTAGCTCTCTTTTTATCTAATATAGAAAACAGTATAAGTTTTCAAATAATTTATTAGTGTAAAATATAGATTATGGGCTTATATTGCTGCAATATAACGAAGTAACAACTTTTTTCGGGAATTAAAAAGATTTTACCGACTAAAACGCCTTAAATATCGATGAAATACTTCTTTTAAAAAAAATAGTTTCTTTTTTCACTCATTTTTATCCTTAAGTTTCAAGGAAACAAAAAACTGCCTATTATGGCAGTTTTTTGTTTTTTATATAAGTCTAGTGTCAATCTTTATGGAATTATAATTTTTTTGCTTAGCTCTCCTATTGAAGTATAAACTTTAAGAATATACATTCCGGAACTTGTCTTTTTAATTGGGAGTTGAATATTTTCGTTTTTTTCATTTTCTAAATTCCAATTAATAATCAATTGACCATTTATATTGTACAAGTTTGCTTTTTTAATACTTGTATCAAATGAATTGTTGTGTATTTCAATGATATTTCTTTTTTGGAAATGAGTGATAATTATACTTTCCTCTTTTATTTTTTCGTCAACGGTACTCAGTGTTTTATTTGTGAATCGCAATGAAAATCGATCATTGTTTTCTCCCGCAGGAATAATAACTTCATAATTTTCATTTCTTATATTATGGTAGCTACTATCAGTACTGTCATATATAAATATATTTTGATTTATATCGAAGTTTTCAAGTCCGTCAATCATGAATTTGACTTTACCTTCAGTATCTGTTTTAACTCCTAAAGGATAGGATGCATTAGTGTCAAAATAGCCTTCACCTTGAATCACAAGTTGGTTATCGCCATTAAGAAAATACATATCATTTGCAAAATCATCAATATTCAATCCATCATAACCTGCATCTATGCCAGCAGTCGCTTTTTCATTCATAAACCCCAGTAAAACCTGGCGGTGAAAATCATTAGAAGAGTTGAAGCCTAAACGGATTCTTTTACGGGTGTCTGCAGTTTCGGTATCATTTTCATTCGACTTCCAGGTTTGCTTTGCATCTTTCTTTGTTTTATAAATAACGTTAGAAAAGGTAGCATCGTCTTCTTTATGAAAACCACGTTGACTATTTTTGAATGTAATTATACCTCCGGATCCAATTTTTCCGTTTACAAAAAAGCCTTGCCCGACAGGTATAAAACGATTAGGGATTCCTCTTGACGGTGTTCCTAATTGACTAATAAAATCTATACCTGCTGATGCCGGTGCAATACCTCCAGTAAGGTTTCGTACTGCATATCCCCCTTGGTAATCACGAAGTATATGGGTGTTATTTGTTGCGTAATGTTCCCAAAAGTAAAGTGTTCCATCAATAGATGGGCTTGAAAAGGATTCGATAGCACCAATATTATCATTTATAAAAGCATCCGCGTCTATTGCTGATGGATATGGATTTCCTGTTAATAGTAATTGATCATCACCTACGGTGTTTGATACGATTGTTCCATTGTTTGGTTTACCAACAAAAGTATAAGTTTGGTTTCCCAAAGTGCTTCCGCTTCCTTTCATAGTATATCCTAGACCTACTCTAAGAGGAGCTGTTTCTAAAAACTGTGTCCAGTTTGCATAATCATTATTCAAACTGTCAAATTTATACAACCAATAACGAGCCAGGCTAATAGGAGCAGTAGGTGATCCGTCATAACCACCAACCCAATTGATGTTTTGTGGTGTTGTTGTAGTTCCATCTTTCATAACACCCGCAACAGTATAATCAGTGTTGTTAGTAGTTGTGTTTATGGGACTAACGGGAGAACTCCAGTAATTATAGTTGTACTTATTTGATTGGCCTAGCTGGTCTCTTTCTATGAATCCTGAGGAAGTTGTTTCAAGAATACTACCTTCTGTTTGAATAAGTTGTGACTTGCCAACAAGATCTATTTTTCCGTTAACTTTTAAATAATGTGTTACCTCTATTTTATTATTACTATTAGCCTCGAGGGTATTGCTCTCAACAAGTAATCCTAGTAGTGTTTTGTTTCCTGCTGTTGTTATATTATTACTTGTTTTAACAATATTCCAGTCAATATAAGTGGAACCGTCAACACCCAAAGTGTTAGGTATGTTCCAAACGCTTCCGTTTGTCCACGTACTAGATGTTTCCCAAGCGGTATGTGCTGTTGATGTGTATGGCAAAGGAGCTGTTTCTGGTTGTGCAGTTACAATACCGATTAATTTACCATTACGAAGATTACTAGTTTTGTCTATTAAGAAGCCGTTTAGGATATCCGTAGACTGAGTCATTTGATAGTAGCCTTCTAGATTGGACCAACTAAGCCCTGGAATAGTTAATGGCACTATTGCACCTAGAACATTAGTACTCGTATTTGTAATACGTTGGTTCATCATTTGGCGCGTTTGCGCCGTTGTAAGCGCGACATTCCAAATACGTAATTCTTGCATCCAACCTTTAAAATAGTTCGCAGGTAGGTAAGGATAACTAGATCCTTGAATCATGGCTCCTAGAATACATTTAGCATTGTTATTTGATACTGGGTTTACACCAGCTACAGCATTTTTAACGCTAATTCCGTCTATATATAGATTATAGGATGTACCATTAAATGTAACAGCAATGTGGTACCATCTACCCGTATTTATTGCGTAATTTGAAGTTATAGCGTTGCCATTGTTCCAGTTGAAAGAAACGACGTTATTGACTAATCTTAAATCGTATCCATCAGTAAGTGCGCTGGAACTTCTTTTTGAAAAAATAGTTTGAATCCCAGCATTAGATGCTCCCGGTTTAATCCAAGTTTCGATACTAAAAGATCCAGTATTTAAATTATAATTATTTTTTAAATTAACATTATCGTCTATTCCGTCAAAATCTAATTTGTTACATAACCCTATGCTTACAAGTGCATCATCAATAATAGGGGTGCAGCTTCCACCACCAAAAGGGAGTGTCCATCTCAAGGTATAAATCCCCGTATTAGGACTTGAGAATTCAGCCGTTGGGCTATTAATATTGGAGAAAACCTCACCACCCCCAGCTGGACCGCTAACAATGGACCATGAACCTGAGGTGCCTGCAGTGGCGCCAAGAGTTACAGCTTCTAACCCGCAAACAGGTGGTGTTTTATCAGGACCTGCTAAAGCTGCAAAACAAGGGCTGTTCGAACTATTGAAATTCACAAGAATAGGCTTAAAAATAAGGCCCCCACAGCTAGAAGATGGGTCGATGCCTTGCGAAATTGGTAAATTAAAAGCGGTGTTAGATATGGATCCATTTCCAGTAATCGCTCCATTTATTGAGATACTTGCATTACAACCCGAATTAAATAAGGTAGCACAATCAGTGGTTAATGTTACTTTAAATATTAAGCTTCCTAATAATGTGTTTGGGTCTGAAAGTAAAGGGAGATTACCTACGTTCCATATTACGGAATTAGATCCAGAATCATAATAGGGAGCATTCGCGGGCGTAAAAGAAGGATGAATATTGCTGGTAGTAATACTTCCAACTCCATATAATGCAGATACAGGCACTGGAACGGTTATGATTGTATTCTTTGTGGGCTCTGAACCCCTATTTTTGATGTCGATCTTGTACTCTATTTCATCCCCAGGTAGTGCTGTTAAGGGTGTGGCTGGAGTGACACCGCCAATTTTGTTTACAACAATAAGTCCTTGCGGCTCTGGTATGTAGGCGTCTACCGACATTGCAAAACCAAAGATAGTAAATATATCGCCCGATGAGCCAAAGCGAAATGTAGTAGATGTTTGGTTATTTCCAATAACTAAATTACTTGCGTTAGGAATCGTAAACATACTAAAATCGACTCCTGTATTATTTTTTAGGATTGGATCACTTTTGCCTGCAGCTGGAATCGGAAAAATAGAAGAATTGAAAAAGTTATTAGTCGTGTTTCCAGCATGGTTTAAGGTTAAATAATTAGTTGCGTTATAGGTATTAGGGTCCGCATTCAATTTTTGAACTGCGAGATAATCTCCACTTAGCCCCACATCTCCCTCGGCTGCCATTACCCCTAATTTCATGTTCACAGGTCCTGTGCCAACAGTTGTGAATCCTGAAATTGGAATGTTTCCGAACTCGCCAGCATTACTGTTCAGTGTTCCGTTTACATAGGCATAACCATCAAAAAGTGTTACTGCTCGGCTTTTAATAACTGGATTTTCATAGATAACAATCATTGTCCATCCTCCTGAAAATCCGGGTGAGTCATTATTTGATCCCGCTTCTAATAAGGCAATATCAGCTACGGTGTATGCTCCTGGTCCATTTGCTTTTACATAATCAGTTATTTCTTGATACCCCACAAAAATACCGCTGTAAGTTGTTCCTGGGAAAAGAAGTTCTGAATTAGTTCCTACTGTTTTTGCGGTAATAGTAGTATAGGTACTTGCTCCTGGTCCTTTAATTTTTATTACTTTTTTATTAAAAGATTTAGAGTCAGTTATGTAGTTGGGTGCAGTTCCTGATACATTTACGGCTGCAGATGATGTACTTATAACAGTTGAATTATTATTGTCTGTAGCCGAACTTCTTATTAGTTGATTGATAGTTAGGTTTACTCCTCCATCTGCAATAACATAGGGAGTAGTAAGTGTGGCAGTATAAACACCGCCCGAACTGACCGATGTAAATGGGATGTTGGTTGCTGTGCCATTATTTACTCTTAATGTTATTGTGGGAGTATTATTAAATTCGAAAGCATAGGTGTTACCATTACCGCTAAAAGTATAAACAGGCCAGCGACTATTACCAGAATTGTTTACAGTTATTGCAAGGCGATAATTGGAGTCAGTTATGCTTTGGTTATCACCTACTGTTGAGTTGGTATTCACTGTTCTTGTTCCTGATTGAACTTGTCTTGATGCAGTAAAGGTATCTGTTGCACTTGATTTTCCGGTCCAGTAAAGTCCTGCAAAGAGTACAGTGGAGCAACTTTGGCTAGAGCTATTTTCACCTGCATTAGAAAGTTCTAGAGTTGCTTTCGAGGAGTTGAATGTAGCAGGATCAGAGTCAGTATCTACAAACTTCATGTAGTTTAGTTGATTGTCAATGTTGTCCCCGTAAGTGGCAAGCGTTAAGTTAGTATTACCTAACATAGTAAAATCACCTTTCACATTATATATTTTTTTGGTAGGTGTGGCTGCTGATGTTCTCTGTAAAAAATTTACTTGTGGAGTAGTAACAGTTTGCGCGTATGTTGTAAAAAAAGGAATAACTAAAATTAATATTAAAAATAATTTTTGTTTAATAGTAAAGTTCTCCATAAGTTGTTTTTTTAATTGAAAGTATTTCAGTTTTGGAGTGTAAAAAGAAGGACTGTTTTAAAAATCCAATTTTAAATAACAAAAGTATAAAACATTTTATTTTAGCATCGATAAAAAGCTTTAAAAACCGATTAAATACACAAAAAATAAAACAAAGTAAGTTAAATATTATAAAAATTAATAGAAAATTTTTTTATGAAAGGTTGTCAATCCTGATCGAATCGAAGAATTAACTTCAATTCAATAATTTTGAATAACAAGTGCACATATCGCTTTGAAGTAAATTTTATATTAGGAATATTACAGTAGAGCTTGAAAAAAAAGAAAAAACAATTAAGATCCACTGAATGATAGTTAAAAATGTGTTTGAAACGTATTCTTTTGACTGCTATAATCGTATCAATTGTAGAGCATTGGCGAAGTAAAATAAAACAACTGGAGCAAATTGAGGGTTGTAATTTGGAGTTTTATAAAACAAAATCTATTTTATTTAGACTTTTAATACAAATGAAAAAACCCTTAAACAGTTGTTGTTTAAGGGTTTGTTTTCGTAGCGAAGACGGGAGTTGAACCCGTGACCTCAGGGTTATGAAAATTGAAATGTTACTTTTATTACTTTGTAAAGTGTTGATTATTAGGCATTATGTTTTTTAGCTTAAATTGGTTTATGTCGTATTTTTTACTTTTCCTCACTCTTTTTCCTCACTCTAAAAAAACATAATCATTATGGTATTTGATTTATTAAATAGGTAAGTTGTTAACAAATAAATTGGCTAATACTATATGTATATAACCTGTCTGTAGAAGAAATCTGATTGGTTCCATGATCAATAATCATTTTATGTTTGTAGAATTACGAGTTGGAAACCCATAGAGGGAATTTTATAGTTAACAAAAGTTAAGTTGAAGATACCTAACATGTTGAAATCGCCCTTAAGATTATAGATGTTTTTGGTAGGTGTAGTAGAGTAGGTTCGTTGGGAATAATTAACTTGTGGTATTGATTTTTCACGAACCAAAGCATTGTAAGAAGTAGCCCATAAAATAAAAAGTAACTGCTTAAAATAATGTTATGTAAAAAAAATGTGAGACTGAATTGCTTCAATCTCACATTTTTAAATTTTATCTATAAATTCTACTTCCAGAAAACTGCATAAACCACTACTAATAATATCATTATTGCAAATGAACATATATTAAAAAGAGGACTTGTTTTGAATAAGCCTTTTGTCAATGGAATACCTTTGGAATCATTTTCTCCGTTATTTTGGAACAAACTAATCGCAATAATCAATAGCATAGTCAAAATAGCTGTATAACCCATTTGATCCATCCAAGGCAATGTTGGAAAGAAAGACTCGATACTAGATCCCGCAGCCCACGACTTAGGTCCTACTTTAAAAAACATAGCAATAGGAATAGAGACTAAAGCACCCCAAATGGCTGCTTTATTAGTAGTTTTTTTCCAAAACAATCCTAATATGAATACGGCCAGAATACCAGGACTTACTACACCTGTATATTCTTGTATAAATTGAAATGCCTGATCAATTCCACCTAAAAGTGGTGCCATGATTACTGCTATTAATAATGCAACTCCTCCTGAAAGACGTCCTACATTAACTGTCGTTTTATCGTCGGCATTTTTATTAATATACTGTTTGTAAATATCCATGGTAAAAATGGTCGAAGTCGAATTTAACATCGAAGCCAAAGAGGAAACAATAGCAGCAGCCAAGGCAGCAAATGCCAACCCTTTTAAACCTGCAGGCAAGAAATGCAACAACCAAGGATAGGCTCTATCAGCAGTACCAAGACCTGGTAAATTGTCTGCAGCTGCAGCACCTAATCGCGCCATAATCGCGGGATCATTTACCATCACATAAGCTGCAATACCCGGTATTACGACAATGAAAGGAATAAGCATCTTTAAAAATGCAGCTAATAATATTCCTTTTTGTGCTTCGCGCAAAGATTTTGCAGCCAAAGTTCTTTGAATAATATATTGATTGAACCCCCAGTAATAAATATTTGCAACCCAAAGTCCACCAACCAATACTCCTATTCCAGGCAGGTTCATATATTCTGGATTAGATTCATCTAAAATCATCACAAAACGATCAGGTGCCGCTTCATAGATAGTTTTTAGACCCTGCCAAACACCTGCTCCATCAGAAACGGTATTTAATGCCAAGTATGTAGTAACTAAACCACCTAATACCAAGAATATTACTTGAATAACATCTGTCCAAGCCACAGCAGAAAGTCCTCCGTACAAAGAATAAGCTGCTGCAAAAAGTGCCAATCCTATAATTGCATATATCATATCAACACCTAATATTGTCTGTATCGCTAAACCTCCGAGATATAACACTGTAGTAAGATTAACAAAAACATACAAAGCAATCCAAAAAATAGCCAAAATCGTTTTAAGGTTAGTTGAAAACCGTTTTTCTACAAATTCAGGAATTGTATAAATTCCTTTTTCGATAAAAATGGGTAAAAAATATTTCCCTACAATAATTAGCGTGAAGGCGGCCATCCACTCATAAGAGGCAATCGCTAATCCTAATGCAAAACCAGAACCAGACATTCCAATGAATTGCTCTGCGGAAATGTTCGCCGCAATCAATGAAGAGCCAATCGCCCACCAAGGCAATGATTTACTAGCAAGGAAATAATCCTCAGCATTTTTTTGATGACCGTCTTTTTCACGAGAGACCCATAATCCAACACCTAAAATAAGAACTGCATAAGCAGTGAAAACCAAATAATCTATAAATCCAAATTCTGTTGTCATACTATTGTATTAATGTTAATGAAGTGTTTCAAATTAATAATTATGTTAACCTCTAACCTTTTGTTCCCATTCCCAAGCACTTGCTATCCCTTCTTCGAGTGTATATTTTGTTTTCCATCCAAGAATAGTATTGGCTTTATCCGTATTGGCATAAGCCGAAACAACATCACCTTCTCTTTTGCCTACAATTGTATAAGGTAATTTTTGACCACTTACTTTTTCAAAAGCTTGAATCACCTCCAACACCGAACTTCCTGTACCAGTACCCAGATTAAAAATTTCAATTTTATCCAAATTATTTTTGGTTACCAATCGTTGCAAGGCAATAACATGCGCTTTAGCCAGATCGACAACATGTATATAATCCCGAACACAAGTTCCGTCGATCGTAGGGTAATCGTCCCCATAAACCGAAAGTTCTTTTCTCAAACCCATTCCTGTTTGTGTGATAAAAGGCACTAAATTTTGTGGTACTCCTACCGGTAACTCTCCAATTTCTATTGATGGATGTGCTCCAATAGGATTAAAATAACGCAACAAAACAGCAGTAACACCACTTACTTTTGTAAAATCGGTGATGATTTCTTCCCCAATTTGTTTCGTGTTCCCGTAAGGAGACATGGCTGGTTTAACTGATGCATTTTCATTAATCGGCATCATATCAGCTTGACCATATACTGTACAAGACGAACTAAAGATAAAATGAGACTCTTCTTTTTGTTGCAATTCCTGAAGCAAATAGACTAAAGTACTAATATTGTTTTCATAATACAATAAAGGATTTCCCACGCTTTCTCCAACTGCTTTTGAGGCCGCAAAATGAATTACACCACTAACATCAGAATGTCGTTTAAAAAAATCTTGAACAGCTGTTTTTTCTCTTAAATCTAACTTTTCGAAAATAGGCATTTTCCCTGTTATAGCAACAATCCCTTTTAAGACATCTTCTGTAGAATTTGAAAGATTGTCGATAATGACTACTTCAAAACCTTTATTTTGCAATTCAACAACGGTATGCGAACCAATAAATCCTAATCCGCCAGTAACTAGTATTTTCATTTTTAAAATTTTTTACAATACGCTTTTTTAAAATTTTACTTCACTTCTGTTATTTCGAGAACTACACTTGTTCTCTTCAAATTCACACTAGGATTAACTCCTACCTTCATAAGAAAATCACCCGAAAAAGCAGCATTAGAATCAATTGACGAGCTCGTACCTGGATATATATTCAGTTCCTTAACTGCATATTTTTTATTTGGGTCCAATCCTTTCAAAACTACAGGAAGTGCAGTTGCAGTTAACATATAACGATTATTAACTAAATAATTAAAAACAACTGCTTTACTTTTGTCTTTATCAACATACATTACAGCTGATACATCATTTTCATGTGGATTTACTAAACGATACATATCACCATGCCACACTATATCTTTAAATCCATTATAATTTTTTATTGCTTCTTTACAAAATAACTTATCATTATCACTTAAATGACTCACCACAATATCAAATCCTAATTTACCCATACTGGCAACGTCAACTCTAAATTTCAAAGGTTGTTTCCCCCAGTCAGTCACGTGATTGTCTGTAGTAATAGAAGGAAAGAAATAGGAATAATCATATTGCATAAATATTCTTTCAATTGGTTCTGTATCATCACTAGGCCAGAATTCTGTAAAATATTTCAATAATTCATAATCGCCTCGACCACCACCACCTGAACATAACATCATAGGAACTTTTGGGTATTTGGCTCGAATTCTTTCTAGCACTTTATACAAACCTCTTGTATAATCAACATATAAATTTGACTGTGGAATGCCTTTTTTATTTAGATAAGCTGAATAGGCATTGTAAATAACTGCGTTACAGTCCCATTTTATAAATGCCAATTCTGGGTTTTTTACAAAAAGATCGTCAACAACCCCAAAAACGAAATCCTGTACTTCCGGATTCGCTAAATCAAGTACTAATTGATTTCTATAATATACCTCAGGTCTTTCTGGCTGACGAATTACCCAATCTAAGTGTTTTTCATATAACTCACTTTTAGGATTTACCATTTCGGGTTCAATCCAAATTCCAAATTTAATTCCTTCTTTTTTAGCTTCTTTTACTAAATAACCTAAACCGTGGGGTAATTTCTTCGCGTTTTCTTTCCAATCTCCAAGACCTGCTTTATCGTCGTTTCTTGGATACTTATTTCCAAACCAACCGTCATCCAACAAAAACATGTCTACTCCAATATCTTTAGCCCCTTTGAACAAATCAGCAATTTTATTTTCATCAAAATCAAAATAAGTGGCTTCCCAATTGTTTAACAAGGTAAGACGTTCTCCTTCACCATCTAAAACTCTATATTTTCTTGCCCAATCATGGAGGTTTCTACTGGCTTCCCCCGTACCATTATTAGACAAAGCATAAATGAAAGAAGGGGTCTTAAAAACTTGATTTGGATGCAAAAGATACTCAGATGCAAATGGATTAACACCTGCAATAAGACGTAGATTTTTATAAGAATCAACTTCAAAATCCAATTTAAAACTGCTACTCCATGCTAATTGTCCTAGCATAACTGTCCCTTCCGTTTCTGAAGCGGGTTTCCCAAAAGACAAAATAAAATTAGGGTTTTGAAGTAACATCGCTCTTGTTCCCAATTTAGAATCTACAGTTCTAATTCCCTGTATAAGTTTTGATTCAATAGGTTGCATTTCTTTTAAATACTGCCCTTGAAAACTAGTCAAATAGAAATCTTTATTGGTGAAATACAAATTAGCTGAAGCAAATTTTTGTAACAAAACTCCCTTTTTCTCATTATGTTTTATTTCTGACCATTGTTCGATTACATTTTCTTTTGGCCAAACTTTATAAAACAAAGTCACCTCAAAAGGATAAACTGGATCTTTTAAAACAATACTGGTAAGAGAGGAATTAGCATCCACTTTTTCTGTTTTATAACTTACATATTTAAGTTCCAAAGAGGGATTCCCATCAGCATGTTTGACTTGAATAGCTGGTTCCGATAGATTCCAAGTTCCTGCAGGAGTATACGCTCCATTGTAAATTCCCGCATTTTCATCCTTGAAATTGTAAGCAGCTGAAGCTGATGAATATTCGTTTGTATTTGCCAGCGGTTTCCCAAAATAAACCGTCATCAACCGGTTTTCATTATCTGTTTGTAACAACATCATATTGCTATTGGTTGCAATAGGTATTGTCACTTTCTGTGCCCATAAACTAATTGCACCAAACATAAAAAACAATGTAAAAACACCCTTTATATGGAAACAGAATTGTGATTTTTCTTTCATAATAATCATTTTAAACAATCTCTTTTTGAAACAATTTCGGTTTTATAATACTCCTGTTATATATCTTCTAAAACAGGAGTACAATCTATCTATTTCTTTATTGGCTTAATAACAAAACCATAACTATACGCTTTATTTCTCAATTGATACTGTTCGTGTGGCATAGCTCCCCAACTATTGTCTCCACCAAGACCTCTTTGAGCTAAATCAACACAAATTATAACTTCATTTCTTGGTGTAATATCGTTTGTGTGTTGTTGTTTTTTAGTTAAGCCTGGATCAAAATCTTCAGGGTAATTATTCAAAGCACTAACGCCTAATGGCTGTAAACCTACAATTTCAATTCCGTTTCCAGAGTTATTTGTCAACGTTATCCAACGAATATCTGTTTTATACCCATTTTCTTGAGGACGAGTATAAGGAACATATTGGTCTGCCACTTTACTTTCGTAAATCCCCTTTAATGACGATGTGTTTCTATCTTGATAGTTTTCCCATGGGCCTCTTCCATAATAACTAAAGTTATCCAACTCTTTTTTTAGTGAGAATAACATCCCAAAACGAGGCATTTCAGACAATGCCATTTCTCCCGCTTTGAACGAATTTTGCAATGTTAAACTTCCATCAGCATCCATAGAGTAAGTAATCTTACAAGTCGATGCTATATCTTTCAAGAAAAGATGCGCTACAACAGTTGTCTGACCAGACACTTCTTTCACTTCAATGGTATCTAAACTACTGAATCTTCCCACGGTTCTCCATACATTACTGCTTACCTGCATGTAATTACCAAAATCATTATCCGTTGGTGCTCGCCAGAAATTAGGAACTGGCATTTGATTGAAGTAATTCTCCTCTCCGGATGTATATTTTTGCATTAAACCTGTTTTCTTATTTATTGTTACTTCAACACCATTTGCACTTAGAGTAATCGCATCCTGAGTATCTTTAACTATCGGATTTGTACTAGCCTTTGCAACTTTAACAAAATACTTGCTCTCTGCTATGGAAAACTGTTCGCGCGCTATTTCAAAATTCTGAGGCAATAGTTCCGTTCCTTCTTTTGTGTAAGCAAAAACATTTAAAAGATATTCAACTCCATCTTCTGAAGTTAATTTTGGTAATTCAATTTGAATCTGTTTCTTAGATTGCGGCGCAAGACGAATATTGATTACCCCTGATTTTATAACCAACCCATTTTTCAAAACTTCAAATTTGAAAAGGTATTTATCAAGATTGGTATAACCAAAGCCATTTTCGACTTCGATAATTCCTTTATCCAGATTGACTCCTTTGAAAAGAATATCTTGATATACTTTTTTTACTTCAAAAGCACCTGGATGTGGTGTGCGATCTGGCCAAACCAATCCATTGTGACAGAAATTTGCGTCATTGGTGTAGTTTTGACCTCCCATATCTCCGCCATATGCCCAGTATTTTCTACCAGCTTCATCCGTTTCTTCAAATCCTTGATCAACCCAATCCCAGATGAATCCACCTTGCATGTTAGCACTACCATGAATAATGTCCCAATATTCTTGAAAATTACCGTTACTGTTACCCATTGCATGTGAATACTCACACATGATAAAAGGACGTTTTACATCTTTGCGATTCGCATATTCCTTCATATACTCCATACTTGGATACATTGGACAAACAACATCGGTATTTTCTTGCTCCCCTGCTTGCTCAAATTGAACCAATCTCGTTTTGTCTCTATTTTTTATCCAATTGTAAGCCTCGTGAAAAACAGGTCCGTTTCCACATTCATTCCCCAAAGACCATAGAATAACAGACGGTTGATTTTTATCGCGCTCCACTAAGCTATAAATACGATCCATATGAGCTGCTTTCCATTCTGGTAAATAGGCTGGGTGCTTTGTTTTATCAAATGAACCTTGTAATTCAGCTCCCATTCCATGTGTTTCAATATTGGCCTCGTCGACTAAAAATAAACCGTATTTATTACATAGTTTTACCCACAATAAATTGCTTGGATAATGACTGCAACGCACCGCATTAATGTTTAATTGTTTCATTAACTTAATGTCCTTCATCATGGTTGCCTCATCTTGATAATGACCCGTTTTTGGGTTGTGCTCATGAATATTTACCCCATGAACCATAATTCGGATTCCATTAACCAATAATTGTCCATTCTTCAATTCTACTTTTCTAAAACCGATTGAAGTTGCAACAGTTTCTACAAATTTTCCGTTTTCATCCTTTAATGTAAGAACTAAAGTATAAAGATTTGGCGTTTCGTTATTCCATAATTTAGGAGACTTAACCTTTTGTTCAAATGTGGTTGACGAAACAGTATTAGCTCCTAAATTTATTTTTATTGTTTTTACAAAAACTTCTTTTCCAGCTGCATCAACTAATTTAGCTTCTACAGTTTGATTGTTTTTGGCAACCGAATTGGCATTTTTAAGTTTAATATCAACTGATAAA
>TARA_R110002126_G_scaffold92784_1_pt1 | contig 45478 bp, 46 predicted proteins | sample TARA_R110002126 | Tara Oceans TARA_R110002126 (sample SAMEA4397536) | marine metagenome | biome: Polar Biome; feature: [DCM] deep chlorophyll maximum layer (ENVO:01000326); material: water (ENVO:00002006), including particulate matter (ENVO:01000060) such as... | depth 30 m | reverse complement strand
TAGAGCTTGTTTAGATAAAGGGGCGTGCCCTAAGATATTAGAGCTAGCAAAAGTTGGAAGTCTAAAAGCAGGCAAGGTATCTTCAAAGAGTTTGAATAAAAATATTATAAGCACTAATACTATATCCATAACCAACAAGTCTAAGAAGGGTGTTACAACGATAATAGCGGCGAGTTCTCAAGGCAAAAAAACATCTTGTGGCCAGTTTAGTTTGGCTGGTAAAGCTACTATTACTGTAAATGTTAGCTGTGATGTTTCAGAATCCGTTTATACTCTTGCTGATTTTGATGGAAGATCTAATGCCATATCGTTTTCATCAGGCTCCACACCAACACCAACACCAACACCAACCCCTGACTTTATTTACGCATTTGTAACTTCCATAAACTACAAACCACAATTAGGCGGGCTATCAGGAGCAGATTCTTTATGTAGCGGCCGGGCTGCCTCATCTTCGGCCCTCCCGCAATTATCAGGGCGCCAATGGCGCGCATGGTTGAGCACTTCGTCGGTTGACGCCATAGATCGTTTTACAGCAATAGGTAAAACCCTCCCAATCAAATCTCCTGACGGGCTTTCCACTATAGGCAGCAGCCTCAACGATATTACTACAGCCGAAGTCCTACTACAGCCCATCTCTCAAGACGAAGAGGGCAACAATACCCTTGGTTCCGTAGAAGTCTGGACCGGCACCAAGGCCGACGGCACTAAAACATTAACTGGAGATTTTTGCATGAACTGGACCACACAAGTTAATACTAGCGTAACAGAAAATGGGCTAACGGACAACACAACAAGTTCATGGACAGAAACTAACTTCTTTCCTAATTGCACCTTATCTTATCGACTATACTGTATGGAGCACATTTCATAAACTAATATCGCGACCTTATCCATAGGGAGAAGGGCATAATCACACACATTATATATGACTCTAATTCTTTTATAAGGTTATATGTTTTAAGAATACTTAAAGAGCTTGTTATTTTTGATAGGCTCTTTAGGTATTCTTGTTTTATTATAAAGTTTTTCATGCATTTATTAGCTAAATGTATTATGCCATTTTTTGAAAATTTTATGCCAAGAAAATCAAATTTCTTTATTGCTATTTTTCCCATGCATGTTTTTTCAAATCTGACTTCTAACTTTAATGAATTGAGCACTCTCTAATATCAAGATTACTCAGCCATATTTAAAATAACTTCCCACTCTTGTTTTGATATTGGCATAATAGATAGCCTGTTACCTTTTCGGATTAAAACTAAGTTATCTAAGCCTATTTGACTTTTAAGGATTTCTAATGGAATTATTTTTTTAAACTTTTTTTTGAATTTTACATCAACCATATGCCATCTAGGGTTGTCTTTGGTGCTTTTAGGATCATAATAGTCACTATTAGGATTATGTGCTGTAAAGTCTGGATAACTTTCTTTTGCTACTTGCATAATTCCAACTATGCCTGGTGGTTTGCAGTTAGAATGATAAAAAAAGACAAGATCACCTTTTTTCATTTTATCTCGCATCATATTTCTTGCTTGATAATTTCTAACGCCATCCCAGTGTTCAGTAGAGTTTGGTTTATTTTTTAGATCATCAATACTAAAAGTATCGGGTTCTGATTTCATTAACCAATAATTCATATTATTTTTAAGTGTTTTATGTATTTTAGTTTGGAAAAATATATTATAATTTAAAGATATATCAAAATTATAAATTATTATACTATTATGAAGATATTTAATAAAAAGTTAAGTAGAAATTATTACTATTATTTTCTTTTAATTATAAGTTTTTTAACTATTTTTAATGTTAATAATACTTTTGCAACTGATAAAAAAATTAATGCTTGGGTTTTGGATAATTCAAGGTCATATTTAGATTTTTCATCAGTTAAAAATGCCAGCATTATAGAAGTGCATAAATTTAAAGATTTATCTGGTGGAATTACTCAAGATGGATTAGTTAAGATTAATATTTCTCTTAGTAGTGTTGCAACAGGGATAGAAATTAGAGATCAAAGATTAAAAGATTATTTATTTGAAACTAAGAAATATCCAAATGCAGTTTTTACGACCCAGGTTAATCTAAAGAAAGTTTTATCTGAAATTAAAGAAAATAAAGTTTATCAGAAAAAATTGGACGGATATTTAACTTTAAAAGGCCATAAAGTATTTTTAAAACTAAATATAAAAATTAAGTCTTTAAGTTCTAAAACAGTTCAAATAATGTCTTTAAAGCCTATTGTGTTGAATATAGTAGATTTTAAAATGACTGAAGGTATTGAAAAATTACAAGAAATGGCTCAGCTAGATTCAATAGGATTTAATGTACCAATAAATTTTAAAGCAGTATTTAAAAAGAATGAAAAATAATATGATCTCTAGTAAGTCAGATACAGATTTATTATCTAAAAAATTCGAAAAATTAAATTTAGGTAATATTAAACATCATGTTTTTATTTGTACAGGACAAAGCAAAGAAAAATGTATTGTATATTCAAAAGGCTTAGAATCTTGGAATTATCTTAAAAAAAGATTAAAAGAGTTAAAACTAGATAAAATAGTAAATAGAAGTAAAGTAGATTGTTTGCGGTTATGTATGCAAGGACCAATCGTTGTTATATATCCTGAAGGTGTTTGGTATCATAGCTGTACGGAAGAAGTATTAGAAATTATTATACAAGAGCATCTTATTAATAATAATATCGTAGAAAAATATCAAGTTAAATAATAGATAATAAAATAAGGGAATATGATGAGTTCAAATATAAAAATAGATACAGATATCCTTAAGAAAAAAGTGGCAAAAGCAGCAATTGATTATATCATTGAGGACGCTATTATAGGTGTTGGTACAGGTAGTACAGTTGGTTTTTTTATTGAAGAATTAGCCAAAGTTAAACATTTGATAAAAGGCACAGTATCAAGCTCAAAAGATACGACAGAAAAATTAAAAGCACACGGTATTCCTGTTTTTGATTTAAATACTGTTGATGAAGTTGCTGTTTATATTGATAGTGCTGATGAAGCTTTGAAATATGGCCAGTTAATTAAAGGCGGCGGCGGTGCTTTAGCTCAAGAAAAAGTTGTTGCAAGTTGCGCTAAAAAATTTATTTGTATTATTGATGAAACAAAATTAGTAAATAAATTAGGGAAGTTTCCTATTCCAGTAGAAGTATTGCCTGTTGCAAGAAGTCTAGTTGGTCGTGAGTTAGTAAAATTAGGTGGTAGTCCGGTTTATAGAGAAGGTTTTGTAACCGATCATGGTAATATTATTATAGATGTTGAAGATTTAAATATTACTAGCCCTCTTGAAATGGAAAAAGAAATTGATCATATAACAGGTGTCGTGTCGAACGGTATTTTTGCCAAAAATTTAGCAGACGTGTTATTGATTGCTAATGAAACAGGTGTTGAAATTTATGGCTAATAACTTATTTAGATATAATAAGTCGTACTAGTCATAATTTTAGAAGATATTTTCATTAAATATTTAATAAAATCAGGTAATTCAACACTGCCTGATTTTATTGCTAGTTGTGCATGTGCAGTTTCATCAATTCGCATTTGTGTAATAATATCATGACTTTTATAGTCATGTTCTGGTAAATCTTCTAAATGATTCGTTAAATGATTTGCCACTTGACGCTCTGTTTCTGCTAAAAAGCCTAGACTATATTTATCACCTGTTATACCAGCTGTTATTCCAAGAAATAAGGATCCTAAAAACCAAAAACTATTAGTGTAACTTGCATGAGAGTTAAGTTCTTCTAATCGTTTTGCACACCATGCAAGGTGGTCTTCTTCTTCTAATGCTGCATTTTTTAATTTTTTAGTTACATCAGGGGCATTTGATGTTAATGCTTGTCCCATATATAAAGCTTGAGCACATACTTCACCGCTATGATTTATTCTCATAAGAGATGCGCTGTGCTCTTTTTGTTCTTTAGTAAGCTTTGTATCTTTATATTTTTTAGCTTTTTCAGAAAACTGAATTTTTCTTGGTGTTGTAGTAATTATACCAAAAAGATTTTTAATCAGTTTATCAGTATCATTAATAAAAGAATCAATAAAATCTGGCTTTATATATTTAGTCATAATAAATTTAAGTTCAATTCAAATTAGATATTCTATAATATAGTTTATGATTGTAAAATATTATAACTGATTTTATCAGTAAAGCAGGATTTAAGTAATAGCTAAGAAAGATTTTTTATATAAGGACATGCAAATTGCTAGAATTAATAGGAAATACGCCTTTAGTTAAAATTAATAATTTTGATACAGGTCCATGTGAATTGTTTGTGAAATTAGAAAATATGAATCCTGCTGGATCCATAAAAGATCGTATCGCCTGGTATATGATTGATTATTTTGAAAGAACAGGGGAGCTAAAGCCTGGAGGCACTATCGTTGAGGCAACTGCTGGAAATACAGGATTAGGACTTGCTTTTATTGCAGTTAGAAAAAATTATAAATTAATTATAGTTATACCTGATAAAATGAGTCAGGCTAAAATAGATCATTTACGCTCATGTGGCGCAAAAGTTATAATTACTAGATCAGATGTAGAAAAAGGACATCCTGAATATTATCAAGATTATGCCAAAAGAATTGCGCAAGAAACTAAAGATGCAGTATATGTAAATCAATTTGGCAATCCTATAAATGTTTTAGCTCATGAAAAATCTACTGCACCAGAAATATGGGAACAAATGGGACATAATATAGATGCCTTTGTTTGTGGAGTAGGCACAGGTGGTACTCTTACTGGAGTTGGGAATTTTTTTAAAAAAATAAAAGAAGATTTTGCTACAAATTTTGAAATTATAGTTGCTGATCCAGAAGGCTCAATTATTGCACCATTAGTAAATACAGGAAAAATGATAAAACCTGGGAAATGGCTGATTGAAGGTATAGGTGAGGATTTTGTTCCGCCTATATGTAATTTAGATTATATAAGTAAAGCTTATACAGTCTCAGATAAAGAATCTTTTAAGATGGCAAGAGAGTTATTAAAAAAAGAAGGGCTTTATGCTGGCTCTACATCTGGGGCTTTACTTGCAGTTGCATTAAGATATTGCCAAGAACAAACTTCATCCAAAAGAGTGTGTACTTTAATTTGTGATGGTGGGGCTAAATATCAAGATAAAATGTATAATGATGCTTGGTTAAAAAAACAAGGAATTGTGTTATGACAGATAAGATTAATTCTAAAAAAAATTTACATTTTACAACCAAAGTTATTCATGCAGGTCAAGAGGTTTGTCCTGCAACAGGTGCAATAATGCCTCCTATATATACAACATCAACTTATAAGCAACAAGAGCCAGGAGTTCATCAAGGATTTGAATATTCAAGAGCTCAAAACCCAACAAGACTTGCTTATGAAAAATGTATCGCAGAGTTAGAAAGTGGAACTCATAGTTTTGCTTTTGCATCAGGACTTGCGGCTATTGATTCTATTATTGATGTTTTAGAACCAGGATCACATGTGATAGCAATTGATGATTTATACGGAGGGACTTATAGATTATTTACAGACATTAAACAAAAAAAATCTAATTTAGAATTTAGCTTTATAGATTTTAGTGATTTGAATAATATAGAATTAGCTATTAAAGATAACACCAGAATGATTTGGATTGAAAGTCCAACAAACCCGTTATTAAAAATAGTAGATTTAGAGCAAGTCATAAAAATAATTAATAAAATCAATAATCAAAATAACTCTGAAAATAAAATTATTACTGTTGTTGATAATACTTTTGCTACACCATTTATTCAACGGCCATTAGAGTTAGGTTTTGATATAGTGATGCACTCTGCAACTAAGTATATAAATGGTCATGCTGATATAATTGGTGGAATTGCTATTGTTGATGCTGAAAAAAATCTTAAAATAAAAAATCAGTTAGAATTTTATCAGTATGCAGTTGGTGCCATACAAGGACCATTTGAAAGTTATTTGGCATTAAGAGGCCTTAAGACTTTAGCTGTTCGTATGCAAAGGCATTGTGAGAATGCAATGTATATTGCTGAAAATTTATTAAATAATAAACACATAAAAAAGATTTATTACCCAGGATTAAAAAATCATTCAACTTATCATATAGCTAAAAAACAAATGAATGGTTTTTATGGTGGAATTATTAGCATTGAACTTGATTGTAGTTACAATCAGGTAAAAATATTTTTAAGTAATTTAAAAATTTTTACATTGGCTGAGAGTTTGGGTGGAGTTGAAAGCTTAGTAAATCATCCTGCAATAATGACTCATGCAACAGTTCCTAAAAAGAAGCGAGAAGCTTTGGGGATTACAGATAGTTTATTAAGATTGTCTGTCGGCATTGAGAATAAAGATGATTTATTACAAGATATTTTACAGGCTTTAAATAAAATAAATTAAATTAAATTATAAAAAAACTGTATATGACAAGACAAGTAGAATTAAAGACAGAAAATAAAATAGCAAGAATTATTCTGAATAATCCTAATAAGCATAATGCTTTTAATGAAGTAATTATTGATGATTTTCTAGATATATTAAATAAATTAAAAAATGATACTACTATTAAAGTAATTATTTTAGAAGCTGTTGGTAAATCATTTTGTGCAGGAGCAGATCTTGAATGGATGCAAAAGATGGTAAACTTTACAAGAGAAGAAAATTATAATGATTCGTTAAAGCTAGCTGAAGTATTTCATTTATTATATAACTTGCCGCAAGTAACTATTGCAAAAATACAAGGCGCAGCTTATGGGGGCGGAGTTGGTTTAGTGGCATGTTGTGATATAGCAATTGCATCTGGTAATGCTAATTTTTGTTTCTCAGAAGTAAAGTTAGGATTAATGCCGGCAGTTATTAGTCCTTATGTGCTTAAAGCTATAGGATTAAAGCAGGCTAAAAGATATTTTGTAACCGCTGAAATAATTAGCTCAAAAAAAGCATTAGATATTAATTTGGTAAATGAAATTGTTAATGAAAATGAGCTTGAAAATTTTGTCGATGATATGGCGCAAAATATTATGATGAATTGTGGTTATGCTATTAGACGAGCAAAAAAATTATTAAATAATATAGCTAATAAAGAAATTGATCAAAATTTAATTGAATTAACAGCTAATGAGATTTCTAATTTAAGAGTATCTGAAAAAGCACAAGCAAGATTAAAAAAGTTTTTAGTAAAATAGAAACTAATTTTGTATAAGGGTTGCTATATTTTTCGATGATTTTGATTGATAAAATTCTGTTGATACGAATAGATAATAAGATCAACATTTCGTTTAGTATATGCTATTCTTTATAAGAATATTTAAATAATAGTAAAAAGAAATTAGCTAAAGGAATTAAGCGGATGTTACAATTGTACCCAAGAATCAAGCCTAATCAAGAATATAAATTCAAAGTGGACGATATTCATGAAGTATATGTTGCTGAATATGGTACCCCTGATGGTATTCCTGTTGTTTGTTGTCATGGAGGCCCTGGTGGTGAAACAATTAGAGCTGAAGTAAGATTGTTTGACCCAGAATTTTATCGCATTATTGCTATTGACCAAAGAGGTTGTGGTAAATCTACCCCATTTAATTGTATTAAAAATAATAATACAGAGTTATTAATTTCTGATATGGAATTAATAAGAAATAAGCTTGATATAGAAAAATGGATTGTTGCCGGCGGTGGCTGGGGTTCTACTCTTGCTTTGCTATATTCAGAGGAGCATCCAGATGTTGTCGCAAGAATGTTACTGTGGTCTGTTTGTTTATTAAGAAAACGTGATATAGAATGGATTTATTTTGATGGAGCTAATAGATTTTTCCCTGAGCATTGGAGAAAATTAGGTAAGGCATTATCTACAGATGAACGAAAGCAAAATATGCTTGAAGTTTTTTATAGAAAACTTACAGGAAAAGATGATTTTGCAAGAATCAATGTTGCAAAAGCTTGGTCTTATTGGGAGTCACATTGCGCTACGTTACATTTTCATAACGAGGTTGTGCATAGTTTTAGAGAACCACATATTGCGTTAAATTTAGCTTTAATGTCTTGTCATTATTTTGTGAATAATATCTTTGTTGAAGATAATCAGATATTAAATAATATTGAAAAGATAGCAAAAATTCCAGCAAAAATAATTCATGGAAGATATGATATGCTATCACCATTAGAAAATGCTGATATGTTACATAGAAAATTACCTTTTTCTGAGTTGCAGATTGTAAGAGAAGCAGGGCATTCTTTTGTTGAAGTTGGAATTATTGATACATTAGTTCGTGCAACCAGAGAAATCTTAAGAGAATTAGGTTATAACGATTTAACGATATTATAAATTAGAATGTTAGCTTTATTACAAAGAGTTTTAAGTGCTGAGGTTGAAGTTGATAATCAAATTATTGCAAAAATTGATAGAGGTATTTTAGTTTTTTTAGGCATTGAAAAATATGATACTGAAGAGCAGGTCGATAAAATAATAAAAAAGATAGTTAATTATCGTATTTTTCCTGATAGTGATGACAAAATGAACTTAAGTTTACTTGATAGTAACTTGGAGTTACTATTAGTCCCGCAATTTACTTTAGCTGCAAATACCAAAAAAGGTAATAGGCCAAGTTTTACTAATGCTAAGTTACCTAGTGAGAGTCTAGAATTATTTAATTTAGCATTAGATAAAGCGAGCAATTATAATATAAAGATTCAAAGTGGTAAATTTCAAGCTGATATGCAGGTTAAATTAATTAATAATGGGCCAGCAACCTTTATGCTTTCTTGTTGAAAATTATTTCATAATTTTCAAATTATTGTCGAAGAAGTTAAATTGCAAGAGAGCTTGATATGCTTATGATCATGAGAGAAAATATTTTAATTTCAGTCTATTCTTTTAGTGAGCCTAGAAAGACAATATTTAGTATAAGAATTTAGATTAATTTATATGGGAGTTTTTTATGTTTGATGCAAATGTTATGACAATTGAAGATTTTGACCCTGAGTTATATAAATCGATAAAAGATGAAGAAACTCGACAAGAAGAGCATATAGAGCTGATTGCCTCTGAAAATTATGCAAGCCCAAGAGTTATGGCCGCCCAAGGTTCAGTTCTGACAAATAAATACGCTGAAGGATATCCTGGTAAACGATATTATGGTGGATGTGAGTATGTTGATGTTGCAGAAACTTTAGCAATAGAAAGATTAAAGCAGATGTATAATGCAGGTTATGCCAATGTTCAACCTCATTCTGGAACTTCAGCTAATATTGCTGTTTATATGGCTTTATTGCAACCTGGAGATACTATTTTAGGTATGAGTTTGGCGCATGGCGGGCATTTAACTCATGGATCTAAAGTAAATATTTCTGGTAAAATTTTTAATAGTTTTGAATATGGCATTAATACAGAAACAGGCGTAATTGATTTTGAAGAAGTAGCAAGACTTGCTGATGAGCATAAACCAAAAATGATTGTTGCTGGGTTTTCTGCTTATTCTAAAAAAATAGATTGGAATGAGTTTCGTAAAATAGCAGACAAGATAGGAGCTTATTTATTAGTTGATATGGCTCATGTTTCAGGATTAGTGGCAGCAGGATTATACCCATCTCCAGTTGGCATTGCAGATGTTATTACATCTACGACCCATAAGACATTAAGAGGCCCAAGAGGCGGATTTATTTTAGCTAATAATGATGAAAAAATTAATAAAAAGCTTAATTCTTTAGTATTTCCAGGCACTCAAGGTGGTCCATTAATGCATGTAATTGCAGCAAAAGCTGTTGCTTTTTATGAAGCATTGCAAGATGACTTTAAAATTTATCAAGAGCAAGTATTAAAAAATGCAGTTGTTATGGCTGATACTATGATTGATAGAGGATATAAAATTGTATCAGGTGGAACTGAAAATCATTTGTTTTTAGTAGATTTAATAGATAAAAATATTACAGGTAAAGATGCTGAAGCAGCTTTAGGTAGAGCTAATATAACTGTTAATAAGAATACAGTTCCTAATGAGCCAAGATCTCCTTTTATTACTAGTGGGTTAAGATTAGGTACTCCTGCTTGTACAACACGAGGTTTTAAAGAGCCTGAGATGAAATTAATTACAAACTGTATTTGTGATATATTAGATGTTATGCCAAGATCTTTGTCAAAATCGGATAAAGATGCTGATAAAGTAGAAGATACAAGTAAATTAGATAATTTAATTGAAGATGTAAAAAATAAAATGCTAGATTTATGTGGAAAGTTCCCTGTTTACAAAAATTTAAAGGATTAATTTATGCGGTGTCCTTTCTGTAGCGAACTTGATACTAAAGTAATTGATTCTCGTTTGGTTGGAGATGGTTTCCAAACAAGAAGAAGACGAGAGTGTATTGCCTGTCATGAAAGGTTTACTACTTATGAGTCAGCAGAGCTATCTTTTCCAAGAATAGTAAAGCGAGATGGTAAGCGAGAGTTATTTTCTTTAGAAAAACTAAAGGCTGGAGTTCTTCTTGCTTTGCAAAAGCGGCCTGTAACTACAGATGACATAGATAAATCTATTGATAAAATCATTAAAAAAATTAAATCACTTGGGGAAAAGGAAGTATCAAGTGATATTCTAGGGGAATTTGTTATGAATGAATTACGCAACCTAGATGAAATAGCTTATGTAAGATTTGCATCGGTATATAGACGATTTAAAGATATAGCTGAGTTTAGACGTGAAATAGATAAGTTAAAAGATGATATATAGAAAAATTGTAAAATATGCCTTTTGATGTAGTAGATTATAAATATTTATCTCAAGCTTTAGATTTAGCAACTCAAGGTCTCTATACTGCAAAGCCTAATCCAGTTGTTGGTTGTCTTTTTGTTAAAAATAATAAAATTATAGCTAAGGGCTGGCATAAGCAAGCAGGTCGTGATCATGCAGAAATCGTTGGGCTAAAAAATTGTGATTTTGAGGCTAAAGGAGCAACTTGCTATGTTACTTTAGAGCCATGTTTTCATTATGGAAAAACACCTCCTTGTGTTGATGCTTTGATAAAAGCTAAAGTTGCTCGAGTGGTTATTATTAGTTTAGATAGTAATAAATTAGTAAGTGGTAAAAGCATTAAAAAGCTTTTAGAACATAATATTCAAGTAGATATTTTAGACGCATTAGATAAAAACACACAAGAAGGTTTAAATTTAATTAATAGAGCTCAAGAAATGAATAAGGGCTTTATAAAAAGAATGAATCATAATATGCCTTGGGTCATTAGCAAAATTGCTATTAGTATGGATGGAAAAATTGCTTTAAAAAATGGCTACTCTAAGTGGATAACGAGTGAAAAATCTCGAATTGATGTGCATCATTTAAGAGCGCAAATGTCAGCTATTATTACAACAAGCAAGACTGTACTTCAAGATGATGCACGATTAAACCCAAGAATAAATCTAAATACTGATAAAAAATTAGATAGTGAGCATTGGCCATTAAGAGTAGTTTTAGATAAAGATTTAAAAACTAATTTGTCTAATAATATTTATAATCTTCCAGGCAAAGTTATAATCTTTACTGATAAGCAAAATATAATAAAAGCAAAACAAGATAAAATACAAAGCTTTTTAAACAAAGACATTAAAGTTTATGATAGTTTAGAATTAAAATTATTATTGATTTTTTTAGCAAAAGATTATCAATGTAATACAGTTTTATTTGAAGCAGGCAGTATCTTAAATGCTAAGTTATTAGAAAAAAGACTAATTAATGAATTGATTATTTACAAATCACCTAAAATTTTAGGTCAAGATGGTATTTCTATGTTTAATATTAATAATATTACAGAGCAACAGTTAGCTATGGACTTTAACAGCAGTTTAGTTAATAATTTAAATTACTTTAAATTACATGGCGCTCAGGCTATAGATAATGATGTTAAATTAACTTATAGGTTATAACTTGCGTGTTTACAGGTATTATTTCTAATATTGCAAAAATAAAAACTTTTGAGCAAACTGGTTCGAGTAATAAACTAACTTTAAAATTATATGATTTAGATAAAGATATAATATTAGGTGAAAGTATTGCTATAAATGGTGTGTGTTTAACTGTTGTCGATATTAATTTTCAAGAGCAAACTATAGTTTTTGATGTATCTGATGAAACTTTAAATTGCACTAATTTTAAAGATTTAGTTGAATCAAGTTTTGTAAATATAGAAAGATCATTACAGCTTAATTCTAGATTATCAGGGCATTTAGTAACAGGCCATGTGGATTCTGTTTGTATTATATCAAATATAGAAAAAGCTAATGATAGTTATATTTTCAGTTTTGAAGTTAAAGATGATGATTTTTTAAAGTATATTGCTCCAAAAGGCTCTATTTGTCTAGATGGTATTAGTTTAACTGTAAATGGAGTGACGGATAAATCATTTTGGGTAACGATTATACCCCATACTTTTGAAAATACTTGTTTAAAATATAAACAAGTAGGCAGTTTAATAAATTTTGAAGTAGATATTATCTCAAGATATGTAAATAATTTTAGTAATTATAAGTAAATTATGAATAATTTAAATTTAATTGAAGAAAATAAAAATATAAATAGTTTTAATTCTATTATCGAAATTATAGAAGATTTAAAACAAGGTAAAATGGTTGTTATTGTAGATGACGAGTCTCGAGAAAATGAAGGAGATTTAGTCATGCTTGCTGATAAAGTAACAGATGAATCTATTAATTTTATGGCGCAGTATGGTCGTGGCTTAATTTGTTTATCTTTACCAAAAGATCAATGTTTGAAACTAGGTCTAGCTCCTATGACTAGCAAAAACAAAGCAAAATACAGTACTAACTTTACAGTATCAATAGAAGCTGCAATAGGGGTGACAACAGGTATTTCAGCAAAAGATAGAGCAACTACTATTCATGCTGCTATAAAAAAGAATGCCTCAAGTCATGACGTAGTTAGTCCTGGTCATATTTTTCCTATTATAGCTAAACTTGGCGGAGTATTAACAAGAGCAGGACATACAGAGGCAAGTTCTGATTTAGCAAGGCTTGCAGGAAGCGATGTTTCTGCAGCTGTAATTGTTGAGATTTTAAATCAAGATGGCTCTATGGCAAGACGTAATGATTTAGAGAAATTTGCCAAAGAACATAAATTAAAGATGGCCACTATTGATTCTTTGATTAAATATAGGTTAGTTAATGAAAAGACTATTAGGCAAGAATTAAAGCAAAATTATCAATCACGATTTGGAGAATTTACTTTATATTGTTTTAGAGAAACTATTAGTGATAATTTACATTATGCTTTAGTAAAAGGAAATATAGATAAAAATAAAATAACAGATGTGAGAGTCCATGTGGCAAATCATATGCAAGACTTATTATTTGTTGATAATAATAAATCTGGATGGACTTTAGATAGAGCAATGCAACATATATCTCAGGTAGAATGTGGAGTTGTAGTTATAATCAATTCACAAGAAGAAAATGAGCATAACTATGAAAATACTTTATCAAATTTAAAAAGTTATTTAGGAAGTAAGTTTGCTTCAAATAAAGATTTAGATAGTAGTTGTTCAAGGAAGGTTAGGCAAGTTGGTGTTGGCAGTCAAATTTTATCAAGTTTAGGAGTTAATAAAATGAGACTACTGAGTAATCAACAAAAATATACGGGGCTTTCAGGTTTTTCTTTAAATATTGTTGATTATTTAGAATATAAATAAAGACTAATATAAAATTGAGGTTATATAAAGTTTATGCAAAAAATACAAGCAAAATTAATTTTTGATAAAAATATAAAAGTAGCAATAATTGCTAGTAAATTTAATTCGTTAGTTGTAGATAGATTAGTTGATGGGGCAATAAGCGTTTTAACTCAGCATGGAATAGAGCCTGAAAATATAATTGTATATGAAGTTCCCGGGGCTTTTGAATTGCCTTTAGCCGCTCAAAATATAGCAAGACGTGATGATATATCAGGAGTCATTGCTTTGGGTGCAGTGATTAAAGGTGCAACGCCGCATTTTGATTATGTATCTAGTAATTGTGCAAGTGGTATTGCGCAAGTTGCTTTAGAAACTAATAAACCTGTAAGTTTTGGAGTATTAACGACAAATACTTTAGAGCAGGCATTAGAGCGTGCTGGCTCAAAAGCAGGCAACAAAGGAATCGAAACAGCTTTTGCTAATTTAGAGATGATAAGTTTATTGCAAACTGTGCAAAATTGCTTATAATCTAACATCTATTTTTAAATTTGGCTTATATTATTTGGAGTTTTAGTGAAACCATCTCACAGACATCGTGCGCGGAAATTATTAGTTCAAGCTTTGTATGAAATACATCTTTCTCAAAACTCTTGGTCAGAAGTTTTAAATAATTTTTTAGCAAGTAATTTAGATCTTAAGTTTGATAGAGATTATTTTGCTAATATTTTACAAGGAATAGAAATTCACTTAATAGAGCTAGATGCATTTATTAGTGAAGGAATATCTCGTAATTTTAAGGATATAAATCCAGTTGAACTTTCAGTTTTACGACTTGGGTGTTATGAGTTAAAGTACAAATATGACATCCCTAGTAAAGTTGCGATTAATGAAGCATTAGAGCTTGCTAAGCTGTTTGGATCAGAGGATGGATATAAGTTTGTAAATGGAGTTATGGATAAGTTATTAAAGCTTCATCCAGAGTGTAACCGATAAAGGTTTTACAAAAGTTATCCACAAGCAAATAAAGTTCTGATGCAAACTAATTTAAATTGGAATTTAATTAGCAAGTTAATCTACGCACTTTATCTCTTTGAATTTTATAATAAAATAAAAAATCAATAGATAAATGTAAAAAAAGTAAAAAAAAATAACTAATTGATAATATTATATAAAAATGTTATTAACAAAGTTATCCACAGGATGCGAAGAGTAATTTTATTTTATTTATTATAAAAAATAATGGAGTTATTATATGGAAAATATGACTATCAATATTAAAGATTTTCAAATAGCAAATAACTTGCCTTTAGTTATTATTGGCGGGATAAATGTTATAGAATCTTATGATTTAGCAATGCGAGTTTGTGAGGCATTTGTTAAAGTAACATCAAAATATAAGCTTCCTTATATATTCAAAGCATCATTTGATAAAGCTAATAGATCATCAATTAAATCTTTTAGAGGTATTGGTATTGATGAGGGCCTTAAAATTTTAAGTGAAATTAAAAGTGCATTTGATGTTCCCGTTATTACTGATATTCATGAACCATATCAAGCTGAGTTAATAGCTCCTATTGTAGATATAATTCAAATTCCAGCTTTTTTGTCCAGACAAACAGATTTAGTTTTAGCTGCAGCCAAAACTAAGTTACCAATTAACATTAAAAAAGCTCAGTTTTTAGCGCCACAAGAAATGACTAATATTATTAAGAAATTTCATGAGGCTGAAAATAAAAATATTATGCTTTGTGAAAGAGGTTCAATGTATGGATATAATAATTTAATTGTTGATATGTTAGGATTTCCTATAATGAAGCAAACAGGCAGTCCTGTTATTTTTGATGTAACTCATAGTTTACAACAACCTGGAGGAAAAGGGCATGCTGCAGGAGGGCGAGGTCAATTTACTTTTGATTTAGCTAAATCAGCTGTTATTCAAGGTCTTGCAGGGTTATTTATAGAAACTCATCCTGAGCCAGATACTGCTTTATGTGATGGAGCTTGTGCCTTGCCATTAGATAAATTAGATTTATTTTTAGAGCAAATATCTAAAGTTGATAATTTAGCAAAATCTTTCGATACTGTAATATATTAAGTAATATATTAAGTAATATATTATAATTATAAAATTGGTTAAAATGGAGATTTACTAATGTCAGTAGGATATGAAGCTGAGTTAGATGATGCCAAACGAAAATTGGTAAGGATATTTGGTAAAAGTCAGGCTCATGAAATTTATCGTTACTCAGCTTCTATTATTGAAACTGAAAAATATGTCATGTTTACTAAGTATATAAGAAAATTAGTCATAGAATATTTACATGCTTATTTGTTAAATATAATTTGTGATTTATGGGAAAAGACACAAGAAAATAACAATGAAGTTCCTTTAACATATATTCAGCAACATTCTATAAAATTACAGCATAAATTATATAGCACGGCATTATATTTAGTTGGTAAAAGAATTGTTTTTGATTATATGAGCACTAATCATATTAAAGAAGAATTAGTTAATTTTTTTAGTGATGTTGAAATTGATGGCAAGGTTTATAAAAATATAAAAGAATTTGCTGTTTTTAATAGTACTTTCCAAGAGAATGAAAGTGATGTAATAAGTGTAAGCGAAACTTTGCATAATAAAAAGAAAGTATTAGAAGTAATTCTTAAGACTTATTTAACCGTTAAAGAAAATATTTATCAAGACTTAGGGTATGATGTTACTTTAGAATATAATAATATACGTGATTTTTCGTTTGTATATAATGATCCAAGGCTTAATACTGATGATGAAAAGCCTTTAGCAATTGAATATAAAGTTATTCAGGCAACAGTAAATATTCTTGATCCAGAAGGAAAGGGTGATATTATGAAATTTCTTAAGCAAATTAGACCTGAGGATTATGGAAGTATAGCTGAATAAAGAGGCTTCTAAAGCTCCCCTCTTCCAATTTTGGGAGAGGGTTAAATTAATTAAGAATGTCGCATAAAATTAATTATAGTTTTTTTCAAATCTATTAAATATCCATGAAAAAAATGTGTAGCATCTGTAAATAATTGAACTTCAGGTTTAATTGATAAGGTATCAATCCAGTTTGTGACTATATTTAAGTCTATTATTTCATCTTTTGTGCCATGAATTAATAGCCAAGGCAGATTTTTATCCATAGGCATATATTGATTGTAATCTTGATGATTTACAGCAGGCGCAATAGATATTAATGCATGGCAGTTGTTTTCTGTATTTTGAGCGCATGAAAGGGCAATAAAGCTGCCAAATGAAAATCCTGCTAGAATTAACTTGGTGTTTGGTTTATATTTTTTTAGCCAATGTATAACACTTTGTAAGTCATCACTTTCACCTATTGAATTACCAAATTCACCAGTGCTTTTTCCAACTCCTCTATAATTAAATCTTATTGTATCAAAACCTAATTCATTAAAAGATTTAGATGCTGTATGCACGACTTTGTTATGCATTGTGCCACCATGCAATGGGTGGGGGTGGCAAATAATTGCTATATACTCTGAATTATTTTGATCTTTGGCAGTATTAATAACAGTTTCAATTTGACCTGCATTGCCGTTTATAAAACCAAAGATTGATTTTTCTGGGTATGATTTTAGATAAGTGTTTTCTTTATTCATAAAGTTTATTATAAAGGAATAAATCAAAAAAAAAAGCCAAAAAAAAGGCGGGGTAACCGCCTTTTTATGGAATAAATGTATTAATTTTACTGATCAAGCATTTCTTTTAACTTTTTCAAAGGTTGGACTTTTACTGCTGATCTTGCTGGTTTTGCTTGAATCATTATTTCTTCACCAGTAAATGGATTTACTCCCTTACGAGCTTTAGTTGCTTTTTTCTTGATAGTTTTAACTTTAAATAATCCTTGAAAGTTAAATTCTTTTGCACCTTGTTTACACATATGTCTTTGCATAACTTCTTGTAACTCACAAAGTACAGATTTAACATCTGCTTTACTTAATTCTGTATTTTCTGCAATAGTGCTTACTAATTGAGTTTGTGTATATGCTTGTTTGATTGCAGGACGTCTTTTTATTGTCGGAGCAGCAGCAGCAGTAGTAGTTTTTCTAGAAGTAGCAGCTGTTCTCTTAGTTGTTCTTAGAGCCATATCCTTATTTCCTTATAAGTTTAAAAGTATATAAAATTAAAATAGCACATAAATTTAAGATAATACATAAAATACATAAAGAAAACACTATAAAAATATATAAATTATGTAAAAAATAGTAGCGAAGATAAGTTTTTATATATATAATGTTTTGTCTTACAGTCTATATTTGGGCTGTATATAATAGCTTGTTGCGGTATAAGAATTTTGTTATGTGCTAATAAATATAATAAAATTATAATAATATCTTTGCAAATCATTAATTAAATCAATGAATTGCCCGTGGCGGCGGCATATATTTATATGTTAACTTTTAATCTTTCATATGGAGATTGTTATGAAAACTTATAGCGCTAAAATTGGTAGTGTTGAGCGTAAATGGTATGTTGTTGATGCAACGGATAAAATATTAGGTCGTATTGCAACAGAGATAGCTCATAGATTACGTGGTAAACATAAACCAGAATATACACCACATTGCGATGTTGGTGACTTTATTGTTGTTATTAATGCTGACAAAATTAAAGTAACTGGTAATAAAGCAAAACAAAAAATTTATTACAGACACACAGGATATCCTGGTGGAATTAAGTCTAGAACTTTCAGTGAAGTTATTGAAAAGAAACCTGAAGATGCAGTTAAATCAGCTGTTAAAGGCATGTTACCAAGAAATCCTTTAGGCAGAAGCATGTTTAAGAAATTAAAAGTATATGCAGGAAACGAGCATGAGCATCAAGCTCAACAGCCTAATGAATTGCTAATTGGTTAAATTAAAAAAGGTAAATAAACAATGACAGAAAGTACTAGTGTAAAAAAAGATTTTTATTATGCAACAGGAAGACGTAAAAACTCTTCTGCAAGAGTATTCTTAAGATCAGGAACAGGCAAGATTTCAGTTAATGGTAAAGCTTTAAATGAATATTTTAGCGTAAGAAGTCTAGAAGTAATCGTTCAACAGCCGATTGAAGCATTAAAGCTTGCTGGTAAATTTGATTTATATATTACAGTAAGAGGCGGCGGTATTAGTGGTCAAGCTGGCGCAATTCGTCACGGTTTAGCAAGAGTTTTAGTATCTTATGATGAAGCAACAACTGTTGTAACCGATGAAGATGAAAACGGTGAAGGTAACCCACAAGCTTATAGACCAGTTCTTAAAAAAGCAGGATACTTGACTCGTGATTCAAGAGTTGTAGAGCGTAAGAAGTTTGGCTTGAAAAAAGCTCGTAAAAGAGAGCAGTACTCTAAGAGATAATATATTTTTATATAAATATATTATTATAGAAACCTCGATTGCTTATATTTATTATAGGCATCGAGGTTTTTTTTTGATTTCTATAATGTTAAAAGCAATATGATATATCAAATTCAATAGGTGTATATGATATGTTAGGTTTGTCTTTTAGTTGCTCTTTAGTCATAAATCTAATGCTGATAAATTTACCATTCCCACTTATTTCAGGGTAAGCATTGATATTCTTATTCAATGAAATTCTTATTAATTGTAATTTATTATTATCTAGCATTTTGCTATATGTACCGTTTTGGGATATAGCTTTTTGAGGAGTTGCACTAGATTTAATAAATTGTGATATAGTGATAACGGCATTTTGCAAAGGAATAAATTCTTGATGTAATGTCATTAATTCTTTTTGTTGCTCTTCATATGGTTTTTGAAACCAAAATTTTAAATAAGGAATATCTCCTGTAATTAGGCCTCCTGGAGCATTTAATTTAGAAATAATATGATGTAAAGGTTCATTTTTAATTATATATTCGCCAAACTTTCCTTTACCAGATTTTAAAATATTAATCTGTTTTTCTACATTTTGTTTTGTTTGTTCTAATTTGTTTAAATTAATATCAAAAGATCCAGTTTTTATTTGAATTAAATTAGTGAGGATTCTATCCAAGCTTTGTAAGCATTCAAATCTTAAATCAAATCTTTTACTTATTTCCCCTATTTGTAGTATATTAGTTAGAGTTTCCAGAGTATTTTCGAATGTAATGTGATTGAACAAATACTCAAGTTTGAGCAATATTCTAGTTCTCTCATTAATGGGGTGTTCGTAAGTAATGTTGTTGCTCATGTGTTATAACATACTCTATGTTGGTATTATATAAAGTAATTATATAATACTATAACTAATTATCCCAATTATCTATTGAAATTACTTGGACAATATGCCAGGTTAGTTAATTTTTGATAATTATTATTGTTAATTAAGGAGTTCCATTATGGGTCATTATCTAAAAACCGATAAAGATTATTGGGCTGGGAGAGAAGACTCTAAACTCAAAGAGCGTTTTTGGCAGTTGGTACAAAATGCTGATCTTCACAATTTAGATAATATTAAAATTGATAATCAAAAATCAAATATAGCTTTAATTGGATTTGCTTGTGATTTAGGAGTATTAAAAAACAAAGGAAGATTAGGTGCTTTTGATGGCAGTAATAGTTTAAGAAAAAATTTAATAAATTTAGCTTTTGATAAAAGTATTAATATTTATGATTTTGGAAATATAATTTGTGATTCCAAAAAGGATGAGCTTGATGATTCTCAATGCTTGTTAGGAGATGCGGTATTTACGTTATTAGATAAAGGTTTTTTCCCTGTAGTATTAGGTGGAGGACATGAGACAGCATATGGACATTATTTGGGAATCAAAAATACTAAATATTCTAAAAATATAGGAATTATTAATTTTGATGCACATTTTGATTTAAGAGAATTATTACCAAATAATCAAGGGAGTTCAGGAACGCCGTTTAGGCAAATTTACCTAGATAGAAAAAAAAATAATTTAGACTTTAATTATTTGTGCGTAGGTATTCAAGAAAATGCTAATACTAAAAGTTTATTTGATTATGCTAATGAGACTAAGACCGAATATATTTTAGCTGAAGAAGTATTTACAAATAATTTAAATGATATAAAGTCTAAAATAAATAAATTTATTGAAAAAGTAGATTATATATATATTACTATTTGTTTAGATGTATTTTCTCAAAGTGTTGCACCAGGAGTTAGTGCGCCTCAAGCTTTTGGATTAATGCCAAATCAAGTAAAATCTTTATTAAAAATTATCAAAAGCAGTAAAAAATTAATAACAGCAGATATTGTTGAGCTTAACCCCAAATATGATATTGATAATATGACTGCTAAATTAGGGGCTAGCTTAGTTTTAGATTTAATTAAATAAAATAGGTAAAAGATGTTTGATTTATTATTATATAACGCAAATATATTGTGTTTTTCAGAAAATTATAGTGATTTTCATGTTATTAATAATGGCGTAATTGGTATTAAAGATGAGATTATTGAATTAATCAGTGATAGTTTAGAAGATAATTTAGATTTAGAGACATTAATAAATAATTCTATAAAAGTTATAGATATTCACAATAAATGGGTTTTACCAGGATTTATAGATTGTCATACACATTTTATTTATGGTGGTAATCGATCACATGAGTTTGAACAAATTTTAGAAGGCTTAAGTTATAAGCAAATTGCTGAGCAAGGCGGAGGTATTAAATATACAGTTGCGCAAACAAGAAAAATTGCTTATCAAGATTTATTAAATATATCTGAAAAAAGATTAAATAATTTTATATATAATAACGGGGTAACAACTGTTGAGGTAAAATCAGGTTATGGTTTAGATTTAGATACTGAGATAAAAATGCTAAAAGTCGCTAAAAAGTTAAGTGAAATTAGTAAAATAGATGTAATTAAAACTTATTTGGGTGCGCATGTTACACCGATTGAATATCAAGGTAATAATGATAAATATATAGATTTTATTATAAATGAAGTTTTACCTGAACTAATTAAATTAAATTTAATAGATTCAGTTGATGCTTTTTGTGAAAATATTGCATTTGATAAAAATCAAGTTGAAAGATTATTTAAATCAGCAAGTACATATAATTTAAAATTGAAATGTCATGCTGAACAGTTAAGCAATTCAGGAGTATCTAATTTATTAAATAAATATCAAATATTATCTTTAGAGCATTTAGAGTATGCTAATTTAGAAGATATAAAAAATATGGCTAATAATAAGACAACAGCCGTATTGTTACCCGGTGCTTTTTATTATTTAAAAGAAACTCAAAAACCGCCTATTGACTTATTTCGACAATATAAAGTACCTATTGCCATTGCAACTGATTGTAATCCAGGAAGTAGTCCTTGTGAGTCTTTATTAGTCATTATGAATATGGCTTGTGTCTTATATAAATTAACTATATTTGAAGTTATAAAAGCAGTTACTATAAATGCAGCAAAAGCTTTAGGTTTAGATAAAACGATAGGAAGCATAGAAAAAGGCAAGCAAGCTGATCTAGTTATTTGGAATATTGATGGAATTCAAGATTTGTGTTACAAAATTGGTGCTTATAGGCCGGAAATAATTATAAAAAAAGGTATTTTAATATGAAGTATACTAGAAAAAAAAATATAACAATAAAGTCCCCAACAGGTTTAAAGCTTCAAGCTAAATCATGGCTTACTGAGGCTCCATTACGAATGCTGATGAATAATTTAGATCCTGACGTTGCTGAAAATCCAAGTGAGCTTATTGTTTACGGTGGTATAGGAAAGGCTGCAAGAAATTGGGAATCTTTTGATGCAATAGTTGCAAATTTAAAAGATTTAAATGAAGACGAAACTTTATTAGTGCAATCAGGAAAACCAGTAGGTATTTTAAAAACTCATAAAGATGCACCAAGAGTTTTAATAGCAAACTCTAATTTAGTTCCTAATTGGGCTAATTGGGATGTTTTTAATGAGTTAGACAAAAAAGGCCTGATGATGTATGGCCAAATGACAGCAGGTTCATGGATTTATATAGGCTCTCAAGGTATAGTTCAAGGAACTTATGAGACTTTTGGAGCTATGACAAAAACTCATTTTAATGGTAATGCACAAGGTAAATGGATTTTAACTGCAGGGTTAGGTGGAATGGGAGGGGCGCAACCTCTTGCTGCAACTATGTCAGGATATAGTATTTTAGCTGTTGAATGCGATATGACTAAAATTGATAAGAGATTAAAAACTGGTTATATCCAGCAATATACGGATAATTTAGATGAAGCGTTAAAAGTAATAAAAGAATCTTTAACAAGCAATAAGCCCGTATCGGTTGGCTTGTTGGGTAATGCTGCAGAAATTTATCCTGAGTTATTAAAAAAAGATATTAAGCCTGATATTGTGACTGATCAAACCAGTGCTCATGATCCATTGAATGGTTATTTGCCTAAAGGATGGACTTTAGAAAAAGCTCAAGAATTAAGAAAAACTAATCCTAAATTAGTTGAAACAGAAGCTAAAAAATCTATAGCAGTTCAATTACAAGCAATGTTAGATTTTCATTCACAAGGTATTCCAACGGTTGATTATGGTAATAATATTCGTCAGGTAGCATTTAATGAAGGCATTAAAAACGCTTTTGATTTCCCAGGATTTGTACCAGCTTATATAAGACCATTATTTTGTAAGGGTATAGGTCCTTTTAGATGGGTCGCTTTATCTGGTGATCCTGAAGACATTTATAAAACTGATGCAAAAGTAAAAGAGTTAATGCCAGATGATGAGCATTTGCATAAGTGGCTTGATATGGCACAAAAAGATATTCATTTTCAAGGATTGCCTGCAAGAATTTGTTGGGTTGGTTTAGGAGATCGAGCAAGGTTAGGTTTAGCTTTTAATGAAATGGTTGCAAGTGGTGAGCTTAAAGGCCCAATAGTTATTGGACGCGATCATTTAGATTCAGGTTCAGTTGCAAGCCCTAATAGAGAAACAGAAGGAATGTTAGATGGTAGTGATGCGGTATCCGATTGGGCTATATTAAATGCTCTAGTAAGTACTGCAAGTGGAGCCACATGGGTAAGTTTTCATCATGGTGGTGGTGTTGGTATGGGATATTCTCAGCATGCTGGATTGGTTGTAGTTGCAGATGGTACAAAAGATGCAGCAAGAAGGCTTGATCGGGTTTTAACTAATGATCCTGCAATGGGTGTATTACGTCATGCTGATGCAGGATATGACATTGCAAAAGATTGCGCTAAAGAAAAAAAATTAAAAATTCCTATGGATCCCATGGAATAGAATAATAAATTAATATTTGAAAAAGAAAAAAATTATAGTAAATTTTTAATTAAAAGCATAAAAAAGTAGTAAAAAAATGGAAAAACAATATAAATTAAATCCAGGTTCTTTATCTTTTGAAGATATAAAAAATATCTTACAAAATGAAGTAAAATTAGATTTAGCTAAATGGAGTCAAGATAAAGTAAATCAAAGCAGTGAATATGTAAATAGTAAAGTCAAAAGTGGTAAGGTTATTTATGGTATCAATACTGGATTTGGTAAGCTTGCGTCATGCTCTATAAATGAAAAAGATTTAAGCAAATTACAGCACAATCTCATCTTATCTCATGCTGTTGGTGTTGGAAATTATCTTGCCCCAAATATTGTTAAATTAATTTTATTATTAAAAATAAATAATTTAGCTCAAGGCTTTAGTGGTATTAGATATTCTGTTATAGAAAAGTTAATACTATGGTTTAATAATGATTTTATGCCATGTATTCCAGAAAAAGGATCTGTTGGCGCATCAGGTGATTTAGCTCCATTGGCTCATATGAGTGCTCCTTTAATTGGTTATGGTGAGGTTTTTTATAAAAATAAAAAATATAAATCTTCTGAGGCGTTAGAATTATTAAAGCAAAGTCCTATAGAGCTTGCAGCTAAAGAAGGTCTTGCTTTATTAAATGGTACACAAGTTTCAACATGTTATGCTTTATATAATTTAATTAATTTACAAAAATTATTTGAAACTGCTATTACTAACGGAGCTTTAACTGTTATTGCCGCAAACGGGAATATTTCGCCATTTGATAAGTTAATTCATGAGATACGTAAGCAACCGGAGCAGTTAGAAATTGCAAATAAATTTCATGACTTATTAAAAGAAAATTTAAATAATGAAATTGCTAAAAAATCAGCAAATAATAAAAAAGTTCAAGACCCATATTCTTTAAGATGCCAGCCACAAATTTTAGGAGCTGTTTTGCAGCAATTAAGACATTGCGAAAAAATATTAATACAAGAAGCAAATGGTGTAACTGATAATCCGTTAGTTTTTTCTGAATTTGATAAAGTATTATCTGGTGGCAACTTTCATGCAGAGCCGGTTGCTTTTGTTGCTGATATTATGGCTATGTTAATTGCAGAAATAGGCAATTTAGCAGAAAGACGAGTTGCTTTTTTAGTAGATAATCATCATTCAAATTTACCAGCTTTTTTAGCCAAAGATCCAGGTATTAATTCTGGTTTTATGATTACTCATGTAACAATGTCAGCACTTGCTAGTGAAAATAAAGCATTATCAATGCCTAGATCAGTTGATACAATACCAACGTCAGCTAATCAAGAAGATCATGTTAGTATGGCCACAAACGCAGGCTTAAGATTATTTAACATGATGGATAATCTTAAAGATATTTTAGCAATAGAATTATTAACAGTAACTCAAGCAATAGATTTTCATAAGGCATTAGATAGTGGTTCTGAGTTAGATAAAATTTATCAAAAAGTTCGAAGCAAAATAAATTTTGCAGAGGAAGATAAATTTTTATATGAAGATATTAATATTGCTCGAGAGCTAATATAGAAGTTATGCTCCCCTTGAGGGTTGTTGTTATACCACAAAAGAGGTTTCATTTGAATGTAAGCACTTACTTTTTAAAAATTGAAGCTTCTTATGCAACGCACAAATCGACGATTGTTTACACCACCTGCAAACATCGTTCCGTCATTAGGATTAAAGTTTTGAGCCCATGCATTGGTAGTAGGAGAAAATGTTGAGCTCCAATAGGGGGAATTATCAAAATTACCAAAACCATTTAATTGAAGCGTTGTATACAAGTTTTGATTCACACTCCTGCAACCCGCATCGGTGCCACTGCCAGTAAAGCGCCCCAGCTCACAAATAGCAGGTAAGACCCAGTCATTAAAGCCTTCAACTAATGAATCTGCGCACAAAGCTGCTGCATAATTATGTGGGTTACCAAACGCTGTTATTATAATTGGTGTGTTGAATGCGCCATCAATTAAACTCGTTGCCATACTTGGTGCATTATAGACTTCGTTCCACCACATAAGTGTAGTGGGGTCTATATTTTCTTCGTCAGATACTTTTACTACGCCAGAATTTACAGAAAAAACTAGTCCTCCTTCTTGGCGAAAAGCTAAAAAAGTATTTGCTAAGTTTTTTGTATTTTTTCCACTAATAGTAATTTGATCTGGCTCATATGGTGTTGTTGAGGTAAATTTAAGAGTGCAACTTTCTCCTGGTGCTATAGTTGCACAATTACTGGCGTCTTGCACAACATTGATCCAGCTAACTGGTAATGTTGCTTGAACATTGTAGTCATTAATTAAATTATTTGGATTAAGAGTGACAGTTATTGTCAATGGCGTTGTGCTTCCAACATTAATAACTCGGTTGGCTTGAATTGGTGCAGTTATAGAAATATCCGTTTTTCTTATAACTTGCAGTTTTTGACCATGGCTTGGACGATAACATTGCAATGCGCCCGCTCCATTTTGACAAAGTATAGGTCCATCAATAACATCTTTTTGCATAGCACTGCCAGTAACTTCCAAAGTTAATGTGCATGATTGATGGACATTCAAAGTGAAGGGGTTTGGACAGTTTCCAGTGGACGTTAATTGACTGATACCTGTAATTGGTGACATTACTAAGGTATGCGGTTTTTTTGACTTGTTGGTGACTAGATACTGGATAGTCGCTGTCTCAGTAGGCAATATATCAATTGCTGTAGGTGTTAACGGTGTAAATGTCCATAAAGGAGAACTTGCTTGTACTATAGATAAAATAAACCAGGAAAAAATACCTAGTGATAATTTACTTAATAATGTCATTTTGCTTCTTTTCATTTTTAGCACCCTTATGTAAGGTAAGTGATATTCAATAACAATCCATTTGTATAAAGATGATTGAGACTTAAACCTGAATTTATAGTCTGATCTGTCGCGCGGTTAAGCTTACTTTTACCCCAGTCGGAAAATTCATATCCCAAGCCAACTTGCCAATGTTGGTTAAGTTTTTTTTGAACTCCTGCGCCTAAGGTGTAGGTAAGTGCAGTTTGAGTATGGTCTCTAAAATTGGGGTTTGGAATCGCCTCATAAATCAATGGGGTATTTGTAAAATTATGAGCTTTGTTGAACCCTACCCCAATACCGCCACTAATCCATGGTAATAACCAGTAACCTTTATCAAAAAAAAGAATTCCTTTAACTATAATTCCGCTATGTTTTATTTTGTACTGGTAGCTGTAATTATCAAACTGTGGGTCGGCATCATCCCATATCACACCTTGTAATTTGGTATTGTCCGTAATGGTTGCTGCTAAGCCAATATGACTAATTAATTGTTGAGATAATAATTTTTGCATCCCAATAAAAATCTCACCAGAAACCAATTTATTGCTTTCTTTTCGGCTGGCATACGTCTTTTCAATTTCCGGAGTAAGAAAAAACGTTTGACTCTCTCCACCTCTTGTCCATAATAAGTCAGCTCTAATAGAGCTGAACCAAGATAGGTTTTTTGGGGACGCAAAAGTATCTACTGTATCTGCTAATACATCACCAGCTAACAAAGTTTTTGTTATCAAAGATAATAAGAAAAATTTATATTTCATTACACTTCCTTGTATGACAAGAGGTTGATTGTTAAATTATATTTTTATTTTCAACATAATGAAAATGACAAAAAAGCCTGTTATTTATTTTATGTTTTATCTATAATGCCGTAAAGTTTTTCAAAAATAAAGCTATAAATAAAACAAATATAATGAAACCTATTAGGATTTAGGGTTTAATCTCATTACTCAATAGTTTATATGCAAGTTTTGTCATTGACTAAATAAAAAACTGTGGCAGTGCCTAGAAACTCCAGGTATAATAAAATTAGTCTCAAATGATTTTATATAATAATTCAATTAATTAAATTTTCCTTCATAATTTAACAATGACTTTAAGCATATTACTTTTTCTATTTGGTCTTACGTTGATTTACTTTTCTAGTGAATGGCTTATTTTTTCGTCTGAAAAATTAGGAAAAATTTATAAGTTACCTGAAGTCCTAATAGGATTTATTCTTTTAGGTCTAGGAACATCTGCTCCTGAAATAGCTATAAGTTGGTATAGTGCCTTTATTGGTAATTCAGATATTCTTTTTGGCAATATAGTTGGTAGTAACATAATGAATATTCTACTGGTCTTTGGTTTTGCTTTGGCTATAAAGCCCATAAAATTTCATCGTCCTAGAGCTCAAACTACAATTACCTTATTGGTTTTAACTATTTTATTTTCTATAGGTATATATTTTAATAATTTTTTTAGAATATTAGGCGGCCTAATGCTAGTTTTAGGTTGCTTTAATATTTTTTCTAGTTTAAAAAATGATGGTAATTTATATAGAAGAGTTGATAAAACAAAAGGTAAAATAAAATATATTTTGTATGTAATAGGGAGTTTATTTTTACTAATATTAAGCTCAAAAATAATAGTAAACTCAGGGGTTGAGATAGCTGAATATTTTGGTATAAACGAAGGAATTTTTGCAATGAGTTTTGTTGCGTTTGGAACATCGTTGCCTGAATTTATGTTGTCTATATTAGCTGTATATAAAAACCGAGGAGGATTATTAGTTGGTAATATTATAGGTAGTAATATCTGCAATATAGCTTTTGCTTTAGGAATTTCAATTTTAATCAAACCTTTTAGTTTAGTTTCTAATGATAGCTTGATTATTATTGGAGCATTATTGTTTAGTACCGCTTTATTCCTTTTGGCTTGTTATTTTAGAGCTTTAGAAAAAAGGATATTTGGCATATTTATGCTTTTGTGTTTTATAATTATTTATTCTGAGTTATTTATAACAGCTTCTTAAGTTAATCATTTTTAAAAATATTTTCTATTCTACTAATAATCTCACCATCTACTAAAATAGTTTTTATAGTTAAATTTTCAGTTAAGTTTTCAATAGATTTTATATTTTTATTATTTTGATCTTTAGTAATAGAGTATCCTCTTGATAAAATTTTTAAAGGGCTAATATTATCTAATTTTTCTGATATTAAATTTAATTCATATTTTTTATTAGTAATAATATTATTAAATAAATTATTTAGTTTATTATTTAATCTATCTAAATCAGATTTTTTTTTATTTAATTTATTTTTAGGATTATAAAGTTTAATTTTATAATCTAAGCTATTAATTATTTGATTTAAATTATTTAGATATTTTTCTATATTATGAATTAAACTAGTAGTAATATAATCTAATTTTTGAGATTGGTTATTTAATTTATTTTGAGGATTTTGAATATCCAGCCTGTGCTTAATAAAATTTAATTTTTTTAGATTATTATTTATATAGTGTTTAATTATATTATTTAATTTTATTTTATATTGATTTAATAAATTTAAATATTCTAATTTATCTGGTGTTATAAATTCAGCTGCTGCTGTTGGAGTAGCTGCTCGCTCATCTGCTATAAAGTCAGCAATAGTAAAATCTATCTCATGACCAACTCCTGTTACTATAGGTAATTCTGAGTTATATATAGCCATGGCAACTTGTTCTGTATTAAACCCCCATAAATCTTCGATAGAGCCGCCACCTCTGGTTAAAATAATGCTGTCTAATAAATCGTTATTATTTTTATTATATTTATTAGCAGATTCTATAGCATTTTTAATGCTGTTAGATGATGCTTCTCCTTGGACTATTGTAGGGATAATTAAAATATTAGTTAAAGGCCAGCGTCTTTTTATAGTTATTAAAATATCTTTTATTGCCGCTCCTGTACTAGATGTAATAATTGCTATGTTATTAGGAATTTTTGGAAATATTTTTTTATGTTCATGATTAAAATAACCTTGTTTTTCTAGTTTATTTTTAAGTTCTAAAAACTCTCGTTGTAATTGTCCAAATCCTGATTCAAATAAGTCTGATACTATAAGTTGGTAATCGCCTCTTACTGTATATAAAGTTACTTTTGCTTTTATTATAACTTTTGAACCGTTTCGAATATTAGGCGTTTTAATTTTACTTAAAGCATTTCTAAATAAAGCACATCTAATTTGGGCATTTTTGTCTTTTAAGCTAAAATAAAAATGTCCTGATATAGGTCTTGATAAATTAGATATTTCACCTTCTACATATATATAGGGGTATGAATTTTCTAATAAAGATTGAATTTCTTGATTAAGTTGCGATACATTATATATTTCAGTATCATCACTAGTGAAATTTGAAGTATTTTGATTTTTAAAATACATTATAGAAAAATATTAATTTTTAGTTTATATGGCAATATTATGGCAGAAAATCGTACTAATAAAAACAATCAATACAATGCAGATGCTATAGAAGTATTAACAGGACTTGATCCAGTTAAAAAACGTCCAGGAATGTATACTGATATTACAAGACCTAATCATCTTGCTCAAGAAGTTATTGATAATAGCGTTGATGAAGCTATTTCTGGACATGCTAGTTATATAAAAATTATTCTATATAAAGACGGTTCGTTAGAAGTTCAAGATGATGGGCGAGGCATGCCAGTTGATCAACACAAAGAGCATAAAAAATCAGGTGTTGAAGTTATATTAACTTACTTACATGCAGGCGGTAAGTTTTCTAATAAAAACTATACTTTTTCAGGCGGTTTGCATGGTGTTGGGGTTTCTGTTGTAAATGCATTATCTAAACACTTAGAAGTTAATATTAAACGCAATGGCTTTAAATATAATATGAGTTTTGCTGATGGTTTTAAAGCAACAGAGCTGAAAAAACAAGGCAAAACTAGCAAAGTATCTGATACAGGAACATCTATTAAGTTTTTACCAGATGGTAAATATTTTGATACAGTAAAATTTTCTGTATTAAAATTAAAGCATATTCTAAAAGCTAAAGCAGTATTATGCCCTAATTTAGTAATAGAATTTTTTGATGAAAATACTGGGGAAGAAATATCTTGGTGCTATGAAAATGGCATTAAAGATTATTTGGCAAGCAGTGTTGTTGATACACCAATTATACCTAGCGAGCCATTTTATGGTAATTTTTCAAGTGATGAAGAAGCTGTAGAATGGGGAGTTGTTTGGCATCAAGAATCTGGTGAATTATTGACAGAAAGTTATGTTAATTTAATTCCAACAGCTCAGGGTGGAACACATGTTAATGGATTTAGAACAGGTTTATTGGAAGCATTAAAAGATTTTTGCGAGTATAGAAGCTTGTTACCTAAAGGCATGAAATTAACACCTGAAGATATTTGGGATAACTGCGCTTATGTTTTATCTTTAAAAGTATTAGATCCACAATTTGCTGGGCAAACTAAAGAGCGTTTAAGCTCAAGGCAATGTTCATCTTTTGTCAGTGGGGTAGTTAAAGACTCTTTTGGATTATGGCTTAATCAGCATGTGCAACAAGGTCAAATGCTTGCAGAATTAATTATATCTAAAGCCCAAAGTAGGTTAAAATCAGCCAAAAAAGTTGCACGTAAAAAAGTAACTTCTGGACCACAATTACCAGGAAAATTATCTGATTGTTCATATACTGATCCTAAAAGAACCGAAATATTTTTAGTTGAAGGAGATTCTGCAGGAGGCTCAGCAAAGCAAGCACGAGATAGAGAATTTCAAGCTGTTATGCCTTTAAGGGGTAAAATTTTAAATACCTGGGAAGTGAGCTCAGAAGAAGTTTTAGCATCAAAAGAAGTACATGATATAGCTGTTGCATTAGGTGTTGATCCAGGCCTTAATAATCAAAATATAGAAAATTTAAGATATCATAAAGTTTGTATTTTAGCTGATGCTGATTCGGATGGAGCTCATATAGCAGCTTTATTATGTGCATTGTTTTTAAAACATTTTCCTGAGTTGGTTAAACTAGGTCATATTTATGTTGCCATGCCGCCATTATACAGAATAGATATAGGTAAAGATGTTTATTATGCTTTGGATGAGTCTGAAAAAAATGGAACTTTAGATAGAATTAAAGCTGAAAATAAACGAGGTAATGTTAATGTTCAGCGTTTTAAAGGATTAGGTGAAATGAATCCTTTACAGTTGCGAGAAACAACAATGGATCCTAACACACGACGACTAGTCCAGTTGACTATAGATGAAGATGATAATAAAGATGTTTATGAATTTATGGATATGTTACTTGCTAAAAAGCGTTCGCAAGATAGAAAGCATTGGTTAGAAGATAAAGGCGATTTGGTGGAGTTTTAAAATATGACTAAAAAAAATAAAGATAATAATAAATCTAAAAAAATAACAAAAATTAAAGAAAGTAACTTAGCATATCAAGAAATAGAAACTAAACCATTAAGGCTTTTTACAGAAAAGGCTTATCTTGATTATTCAATGTACGTTATTTTAGATAGAGCCTTACCTCATATTGGAGATGGGTTAAAGCCTGTGCAAAGACGAATTATTTTTGCAATGAGTGAGCTTGGTTTAAAAGCTGCAAGTAAATATAAGAAATCAGCAAGAACGATAGGTGATGTTTTAGGTAAGTATCATCCACATGGAGACTCCGCATGTTATGAAGCCATGGTTTTAATGGCGCAAGATTTTTCCTATAGATATCCAATTGTAGATGGCCAAGGTAACTGGGGATCTGTTGATGATCCAAAATCTTTTGCAGCAATGCGTTATACCGAAGCGAAATTATCAAAATTTGCTCAAGTGTTTTTAGATGAAGTATCAGATGGGACTGTAACCTGGAAACCAAATTTTGATGGTACATTAAAAGAACCAGAAGTTCTACCAGCTAAATTGCCAGCTATATTATTAAACGGCACAACAGGTATTGCTGTTGGTATGGCAACAGATATTCCTCCACATAATTTGACAGAAGTAGTAACTGCTAGTATTTATTTATTAAAAAATCCTAACTCTGAAATATCTGAGATTATGGAGATAATCCAAGGTCCAGACTTTCCAACTGATGCAGAAATAATTACACGCAAAGAAGAAATTAAACAGGCATATGCAACAGGCCACGGTAGCATTAAAATGCGAGCAGTATATGAGCAAGAAGAAGGTGACATTGTTGTTACTGCATTACCTCATCATGTATCAGGTGCAAAAATTTTAGAACAAATTGCAGCGCAAATGCAGGCTAAAAAATTACCACTTGTAACTGATTTACGAGATGAGTCTTGTCATGAGAATCCAACAAGATTGATTATTACACCTAAATCTAGAAATGTTGATTCTGATGAATTGATGCAACATTTATTTGCAACAACTGATTTAGAAAAAAATTATAAATTAAACTTTAATTTAATAGGATTAAATAACAAACCCAAAGTTAGAAATATTAAAGAAATTTTAACAGAATGGTTAGAATTTAGACAAAATACTGTTACTAAAAGATTAGAGTATAGATTAGAGAAAATTTTAAACCGATTACATGTCTTAGATGGGTTACTAATTGCTTATTTAAATATAGATGAAGTGATTAAAATTATTAGAGAATATGACAATCCTAAACAAGAGTTAATTTCTAGATTTAAGTTATCAGATATTCAATCTGATGCTATTTTAGATTTAAAATTACGACATTTAGCAAAGTTAGAAGAAATTAAAATTACTCAAGAGCAAGGCGAATTAGCAAAAGAGCGAGATTATATTCAAAGTATATTAGATTCGAAAACAAAATTAAGAAATTTAATTATTAAAGAGCTAGAAACTTTAAATAAAGAATTTGGGGATGCACGACGTTCTAAATTAGTTGAGAGGACAGAAGCTAAAATTTTAAAATTAGAAGAGCGATTGCCTGCAGAAGCTGTAACGATTGTTTTATCTAAAAAAGGTTGGATTAGATCAGCAAAAGGACATGAACTTGATCCAGTACAATTAAATTATAAATCAGGAGATGAGCTTTTAGGTTTTGTAAGAGCAAAATCTAATGAAAGTTTATATATTTTTGATACCTTTGGCAGAAGTTATAACTTACCAATTCATGGATTGCCATCAGCAAGAGGACAAGGTGAGCCATTAACAGCAAAATTAAATCCACAACCAGGAGCTTTATTTAACAGTATCTTTATTGGACAAGTATCAAATGAGGTAGTTCTTTGTTCTAGTAATGGTTATGGTCTTATATCTAATTTAGATGATCTGTATACTAAAAATAAAAATGGTAAAGCTGTATTAAAAGTTAGTGATAATTTTCAAGCAATGGAACCAATTGTTATTACAGATAACTCAAAATATTTAGCACTTTTAACTAACACAGGATATTTAAGTGTTATAGCATTATCTGATTTGCCTGTTTTAGCTAAAGGTCGAGGTAATAAATTAATAAATATTCCAGCAGCAAATTTGAAAGACGGTAGCGAGTTTTTAAGTAATATTTTTGTGTTGTCTGAAGGTGATACATTAGCTTTTACTGTTGGTAAGAAGATTATTAAATTAACTAAGCCAGAATTAGAAATATTTAAAACAGAAAGAGGCAAACGAGGTCATAAAATATCTAAAAAAGTACTTAAATATAAATATTGCGAAGTCATAACAAAAAATGAGAGTTAGTTAATAATTTGTTTGTAAAAAATAAAAAGTTAAATTATTTAATATAAATGGTATTGTTTAAAGAGGCATTATTACTAATGCTCCGTAAATTAGTTATATGAATATTAATTATAAATAAACAAAAAGAAGGATTTATTTATGTTGAGCCATTATATAAAAAGAATAAAAAAAACAGAATTAGGAACAAACGATAATTCTGGAGGCAAACAACAAAATGCCATTTTTAATATTGAATTGCCTGAATTTGAAAGAATATTTATAGAGCATTTTTTAAATATTCAAAGTTACATTATAAAATTATCAGACGTGCTGAATCTTTCAGCAAATAAAAATATCAGATTATTAAAGCATGAAATTATAAGAGATAAAAAAGATTATGTTTTTGGTTTAGATCACGAAATAAATTTAATATACGAAGAGTTAAGAAAATTAGAAGATGTGATCGAGTTTGAAGATGCTTTTTTTGACTTAAGCTCTCAAGATCGTATAGTTGCAAATGTTGCTATAATGAATATGTATGTAGAATTATTTAAGCTTTTTAATGAAATTAATAACTCTCAATTGGATAAAATCGTTAAAAAATATGATTTTTTTATGAGCATTCCAGAAATTATTAAAAGCATTGAAGAGATGGAAATAATGGAAGACATTATTTTTGATAAAAAAGATCAAGAAACACAAACAGAGGAAGTTGTTGATCAAAATACACACTCTTGGTTTAATTCTAGAAGATATTCTAAATAATATTTAATTTTAATATTTAAAAAAGGATTTTATGGCGACTTTAATAAGTTTTATTTTGTCTAATTTTACTTTTACTTTGCTTTTAACATGGATGTTGGTTTGCTTATTTATTATTATTTTTAATAAAAAATCCAAAAAACCTTTATCTGAAAAAATTCTAGCATATTTTTTGTTTTTCAATTTAGGTATAAGTGGGATATATGGTTTTGTTATGCATGTGTTCTACGGTGATTTTATTGCAAGGTTTATAGGATGGACGCAAAGTCCGTTTCAAGCAGAGGTGGGTTTTGCTAATTTAGCATTTGGAATTACTGGTATTTTAGCTTTTTTTGGAAACTTTGGTTTTCGATTAGCGACTTTAATTGGCTTTGCATGCTTTTTATGGGGCGCAGCAGCAGGGCATGTTTATCAAATGATTGCTCATCATAATTTTGCACCAGGAAATGCAGGCTTTATCTTTTGGACAGATATATTTATGCCTGCATTAGGATTTTTGTTATTATTTATTAATTATATTTATACTAAACGTTAAATCTAAAATGTGTAATATCACCATCTTTCATAACGTAGTCTTTACCTTCTAGACGCCATTTTCCGGCATCTTTTGCACCTTGCTCGCCGTTATTTGCAATAAAATCATCATAAGCAATAATTTCAGCTCTAATAAAACCTTTTTCAAAATCAGTATGAATTTTTCCAGCAGCTTGCGGAGCTCTATCTCCTTTTGTAATAGTCCATGCTCTAAGCTCTTTTGGACCCACTGTAAAATAAGTTTGTAAGTCTAATAGATTATGCCCCGTTCTGATTACATTATTTAATCCAGGTTCTTTAAGTCCAATATCATTTAAAAAATCTAGTTTTTCTTCTAAATCTAAATCTTGCATTTCTGACTCTAAAGTTGCACAAATAGGAACAACTGATGCGCCTTCTTGTTTAGCAAATTCTTGTACATCTTTTAATAAATTATTATCATGAATTGCTGTGTCATTAACGTTGGCAATATAAAAAACAGGTTTTGCACTGATAAGCTGTAAGTTATTAAATAACTCTAGTTGTTCATGAGTTAAATCATGCTCTGTTAATAAGCATCTAGCGCTTTTACCTTGGTTTAATAATTCTAATATATTTTTTAATATAGATAATTCTTCTGCTACTTCTTTTTGAGAAGCTTTTGATTTTGCTAATTTTTCTAGTTTAACTAAAGCTTTTTCAACAATTTGTAAATCGGCCAATAATAATTCAGTATTAATAATTTCTATATCATTTATTGGATTTACTTTATTTTCAACATGAATAATATTTGGATCAGTAAAGCAGCGCACAACATGAGCTATAGCATCAGTTTGTCTTATATTGCTTAAAAATTTATTCCCTAATCCTTCGCCTTCAGCAGCACCTTTAACTAAACCTGCTATATCAACAAATTCCATGTTTGTAGGTATTGTTACTTTAGGATTAGCTATTTTGGCAATCGCATCTAATCTTGGATCAGGTACTGGAACTACTCCTGTATTAGGCTCTATTGTACAAAACGGGAAATTTGCCGCAGCAATACCTGCCTTAGTTAATGTATTAAAAATAGTTGATTTACCTACGTTTGGTAACCCTACAATCCCACATTTGAATCCCATAATCGTTATGTCCTAAAACTGTTAAATATTGTTGTTGCTTTAGCTATTTCACCCTCAGCTAGTAGGTCAATATTATTAACACCAAAGTTAATAGTATCCAAAATTTTATTATAATCTAAATTATTAGGTTTTGATAAAACATAGTTTGTAACCGATGCATCAATAGCATTTTTATGGTAATTTCTTGGATGACCGATGCCAATGCGTAATCTGTAGTATTTTTTTGTGCCAAATTTTTGTGAAATATCTTTAAGTCCATTATGACCACCTTCTCCGCCATCAAATTTTAGTTTAATAATGCCAGGAGGTAAGTCCAATTCATCATGAATAACTAAGGTATTTTCTGGTTGAATTTTATAATAACTTGTTAATAAGCTCGTGGTTTTGCCACTTAAATTCATAAATGTAAGGGGTGTTGCAAGCCAAATAATATTGTCCTGAATTTTTATTTTGGCAATATTGGCTTCAAACTTTTTATCAAAGCTCAAAGAGACATTGTGGCATTTGGCTAATTCTTCTATAAACCAAAAACCAGCATTATGTTTTGTATTAGCGTACTCTTCACCAGGATTACCAAGGCCAACAATAAGGCTAATTTTATTACTAATATTTTTTTTTGTCACAGATTAATATAATAGATTTTATATTATTTTAAAGATAACTCTTATCTGTATTTATTATATTCAGATAAGAGTTAATAGCAAAAAAAGATTTAATTAAAAATTATTTATTCTCTTTTTTTGTAGTAGCAGGAGCTACTGTTGGTCCTACTGCTGTAGTTTCTTCTTCTTGAGCTGCACTTTTAGAAGAGCTAATTAAGACAACTGCTTGATCATGCTCTTTATCATTACCATGAGCTAAGGCTGTTAATGTTACGCCTTGAGGTAAAACTAGTTCAGATAAATGTATTACATCGCCTATGTCCATTTTAGAAATGTCTACATCAATTTGATCTAATATTTTGTCTGAAGTACATGCTATTTCAACATCAGAAAAAAGTTTGTGAACCACGCCGCCATTTAGTTTTACACCAGGAGCTACGTCTTCACCAATAAAGTTAAGAGCAACATGTACTTTAACTTCTGTTGTTTTATTTACTCTTTGTAAATCAACATGTAAAATTTCTTTCTTAAAAGGGTGTCTATGTAATGCTTTGATAATTACCATTTCTGTATTTTTGCCTATTGTCACAGGAATAATTTGTGAAAATATGCTGTCATTACTTAAAGCTTTGTTTAACTCATTTTTTAATAATGAAATTGACTTAGCATCTTTGTTATCGCCGTACACAATAGTAGGAATAAATCCTTGTTTACGTAGGCGGCGGCTCGCACCTTTCCCTAGAGTTTCTCTTATTTCGCCATTTAAAATTATGGCATGATTCTTTTTACTCATTGATTATACCTTTATATTAATATTAATTAAGTATTAACTAGTTATTAAGATACTATATTAATCGCGACCAAATAATATAGTAATCCTTATTAAGGGCTATAATTATATATGATATTTTTTATTGGTCAAAATTTTTCAGAAATATATTTTTATAAGCTATGAAAACATCGATTTTAGAGATTCTTCTGTATCTATTCGTTGTATAGCCTCAGCTAACATTGTTGATAATGAAATTTGTCGGATTTTATTACAAGATTTTGCATTTTCAGATAATTTAATAGTATCAGTGACTATTAGTTCATTTAGCTCAGATCTAGATATTCTGTCAATAGCAGGCCCAGATAAAACTGGGTGGGTACAATAAGCTATAACTTGTTTTGCTCCTTGTTGTTTTAGTGCCTTTGCAGCTCCGCATATGGTTCCTGCAGTATCAATTATGTCATCAACTAAAATACAAGTTCTATTCTTAACATCACCAATTATATTCATAACTTGTGCTTCATTAGGTGCTATACGACGTTTATCTATTATAGCTAAATCTACATCTAATTTTTTGGCTAAAGCTCGAGCTCTAACAACTCCACCAATGTCGGGTGATACTATTGCTATATCTTCATAGTTTTTAGAGTTAATGTCTTCAATGAATATAGATGAAGCATATACGTTATCAACAGGTATATGAAAAAAACCTTGAATTTGGTCTGCGTGTAAATCAACTGTAAGTAGACGACAAATACCGACTGAGGCTAGTATGTCTGCAACAACTTTAGCAGATATTGGTACTCTTGCCGATCTAACTCTTCTATCTTGTCTTGCATAACCTAAGTAAGGAACTACTGCCGTTATTTTTGTGGCAGATGCACGTCTTAAAGCGTCCGCCGTAAGAACAAGCTCCATTAGATTATCATTACATGGACTAGATGTTGATTGTATTATATAAGCAGCAGAGCCACGAACATTTTCTGTAATTTCTATATTGATTTCGCCATCACTAAAAAGGCTACTATTTAATTTGCCAATAGGAGTCTTAAGTTTATTTGCTATTAAAGAAGAAAGTTCAATTGTAGAATTGCCACTAAATAACTTAAGATGTTTTGACATAGTTTATGTATATGAAGATTTGTAATTAAGTATATTATTATGGCTGGGGTGCCAGGATTCGAACCTGGGAATGCAGAGATCAAAACCCTGTGCCTTACCGCTTGGCGACACCCCATTAGATATACTATCTAAGTAATGCGTATATTTTCTAGTGAAAAGCTTTATATGTCAAGTATTAAATTAATTAAAATTTAAATTTTGCAATCTTGGAAAATTAGATCTATAATTAACCACTAAAAATCATTTTAGGTCATATTTATAATCAGTAATTATTGTTATTTTTAGGCAAATTAAGTACTTAATCATAACATATAATGTTAAACGTTGGAGAGTTAAGTCATGCACGCGGTAATTAAAACTGGTGGCAAGCAATATAGAGTTGCTGAGGGAGACACCCTAAATATTGAAAAATTAGAAATAGCCCCAGAATCTAGTGTCAAATTTGATGAAGTACTAATGGTAACTGATGGTGCTGATCAAGTAACTATCGGAACACCATATATAAAGGGTGCAAGTGTTGAAGCTATTGTTGTAACGCAATTTAGAGATAAAAAGATTAAGATTCTTAAGTTCAAAAGACGTAAGCATCATATGAAGCGTATGGGTCATAGACAATGGCTGACTAAGATCAAAATTACATCAATAAAAAGTCAATAGTAAGTAAGTTTAAAATAAAGTTATATAAAAAGGGGTTAGTTTATGGCTCATAAGAAAGCGGGTGGTAGTACCCGGAATGGTCGCGATTCAGAATCGAAACGGTTAGGTGTAAAGCTTTTCGGTGGTCAACTTGCAAAAGCTGGTAGCATTATTATTCGTCAAAGAGGCACAAAATTTGTAGCTGGAAGAAATGTTAGCATGGGTAAAGATAATACTTTATTTGCAACCACTCCTGGCAACGTTTATTTTGCTAAAAAAGGCAAGCCACAAAAAAGCTATGTAAATATTGAGCCGATTGAGACAAATACAGATTCAGATTCAGAAGCTGTTGTTCAATAGTATATTTACCATACTAAGAAATAATAATCTTAAGTTATTGAAGACCCTTTTGCTATGTTATATGTAGCAACGGGGTTTTTGTTGTTTTTGTAGTTAATAATATTTTTTGTTGTAAAAGTTATGAAGTTTGTTGATGAAGTTGTAGTTGATGTTGTTGCTGGTCGTGGTGGTGACGGTTGTTTAAGTTTTAGACGAGAAAAATATGTAGAGCGAGGCGGCCCAAATGGAGGCGATGGCGGTCGTGGCGGTGATATTTATTTAGTTGCGGATAAATCATTAAACACGCTAATTGATTTTAGATATAAAAGAATATTTAGAGCAACTAAAGGTCAGCAAGGATTAGGAAGTGATTGTATAGGTGCAGCAGGGGAAGATTTACACATAAAACTCCCAGTTGGTACTTTAATCTATGATCATAATACTGAAGTTTTACTTGGTGATTTAAAAGAAGATGGTCAGACTTTGTTAATAGCAAAAGGTGGCTCAAAAGGCTTAGGAAATGCTAGATTTAAAACTAGTACTAATCGAGCGCCAAGAAAGACGACAAATGGCAAGCCAGGTGAAGAGCGTAGGTTAAAACTAGAGTTACAGGTTTTAGCGGATGTGGGTTTATTAGGATTACCTAATGCAGGTAAATCAACTTTTATATCATCAGTATCATCAGCAAGACCTAAGATAGCAGATTATCCTTTTACAACTTTACATCCTAATTTGGGAGTTGTTAGAGTTGGTTTAGATAGCAGTTTGGTTATTGCAGATATTCCAGGTCTGATAGAAGGAGCACATCAAGGTGTTGGTCTTGGAATTAGATTTTTAAAGCATTTAACTAGAACAAAAGTTTTACTTCATTTAGTTGATGTAACATCTGAGAACTTAATACAAGATATTAAATCTATATTATTAGAGCTTAAAAAATATAGCGAAGAATTATTTAATAAAGATCGCTGGTTAGTTTTAAATAAAATAGATATTACTGACAAAGATTTATTACAGCAAGTTAAAGAAGAAATAGTTAATTCTGAACTGAAAGATTTTGGATATAGTGATATAAATAAGATTTTTGCAATATCGGCTGTAACTCATGAAAATACAAAAGATTTAATATACAAGCTATCTGATGCATTGAATGAGCGTAGCGAATAATATTTTTTCTTTTTTAAAGAAAAAGGCGAACTTTAGTTCGCATAAAAGGATTTCTCAGACTTTAAGACTGAGAAATCCTTGCAGATATTAGTAATAATATTTATAGAACGTAAACAAAAATAAATAATCCCACCCAAATTACATCAACAAAATGCCAATACCAAGCACTTGCTTCAAAAGCAAAGTGATTATCTGGAGTAAAATGGCCTTTCATTATTCTAATTAGCATGACAAGGATCATGATTGCACCTAATGTTACATGCATGCCATGAAAACCAGTTAACATAAAGAAAGTAGAACCATAAATACCAGAATCTAAAGTCAGACCCAATTCATTATAGGCTTCAATATATTCTGATGCTTGGAAGTATAAAAACGCAATAGCCAAGATGAATGTTAGAGCTGTACTTATTATTAATTTAACTCTTTTATTATCCTTAAGGGCGTGATGAGCTAAAGTGATAGTGAAACTACTTGTTAATAAAATAGCAGTGTTTAATAAAGGTAATCCCCAAGGTTGAATAACTTCTCTTGGTCCTAATATTTCAGGATTTGGATTTTTAAGTAACGGCCATGTTGCTTCAAAAGTAGGCCATAGTAATTGTCCAGTCATCATTTTCCCAGTTGAACTACTCATGCCGCCAAGCCAAGGCACTGCAAACATTCGGATGTAAAATAGTGCTCCAAAAAAAGCTAAGAAAAAGAATGCTTCAGATACGATAAACCATGCCATACCCCATCTAAAAGATTTGTCCATTAGATCACTATATAAGCCATCTATGCTTTCATTTATTACATTTCTGAACCATCCAAAGAACATAACTAACAACGTTATTAAGCCAGCGATTAGAACATACTTTCCAAAAAGATTGCCATGTAATGCGTTAGCAAAACCAACCATTAAAAGAAACACAGCAACAGCTCCAACAATAGGCCATGGGCTGGACTCTGGAACGTAATATCTAGGTGTCTTTGACATTAGGTATAAATCTCCATAAATTTGTTTTTATTTCAAAATACTTATTTTATTTTAAATATTTAAAATGTAAATAAATATTATTTAAGTTTTAACAGCGTGTTGTAATGATTTGCTATTTTCTAATATATTTATTATTTTATCTTTATCTTCTTGAGTCTCTTTTTTTGTATCAAACATTGTATATGATAAAGTCAACTCATATATATCTTTTGGAATACTTGGATCAATAAAAAAGACTAAAGGCATCACTCTTTCTTCTTTAGCACTTAGTAATTGTTCATTAAAGCAAAAGCATTCAGTTTTGTGAAAATAAGTTCCTAATTGTCCTGGCGAGATGCTAGGAATTGCTCGGCCAATGATTGCTTTATTAGTTAAATTTTTGGCAAAAAAATCAACTTGTTTAATTTCGCCTGGATGAATAAGCATTACTGTTTTATTAGTACGAAAATCCCATGGCATTTCTCGATTTAAAGTAGTAGAAAAAGTAACTTTAATCGTTCTTGATTTATCAGCTTCCATTGAAGGTGGGACAAGGTATCTGCCAGATGTTTTACCATTTATTCCAAAAGCTTGGCAAAAAGTATTATAAATAGGCACAAGAGCATATCCAAAGCCAAACATACTAATGGCTACAAGGCTCAAAATAATTAATAATTTACGATTTTTTTTTCTAATATCCTGATACACAATTTAAGTTATTTATTTTTATTGAGTTGTAATTTTAGCTTATGAAATGAATTTAATAAATTGTAACATGATTTAAAAATTTCTTTTAAATAAATAATTGATTATAATCTTAACCCTGAAAACAATTAAGATACTAGATAATTAGAGGTGAACTCTTTGGAGCTTAATAAATTAAATAAAGAGCAACAAGCGGCAGTCAGACAAATTGGTAACCCATTATTGGTTCTTGCTGGAGCAGGAAGTGGTAAAACTAGGGTTATTACTAATAAAATCATTTATTTAATTAAAAATTGTAATTTATCAGCTAAAAGTATTGTTGCTGTAACTTTTACTAATAAAGCAGCTAGTGAAATGAGACAAAGAGTAAGCAAGGTCTTAGAACGTCAAGAAAGACGAGGACTTAAAGTGTCTACTTTTCATACCCTAGGATTAAATATAATAAAATCAGAATTAAAGCAATTTAATTTAAGAGCCAATTTTTCTATTCTAGATGAAAAAGATTGCTTGCAAATGATGCAAGATATTATAGAAAGCTGTGATATTAATTTGAATATGCAATATTCGCTTTCAGATATTAAGCATAAGATTTCAATTTGGAAAAATGAGTTAATTACGCCAAAGCAAGCTTTATTAACAGCAACGGATGAATTTTTAGAGCAAACAGCTAAAGTATATCAATATTACAATAAATACTTAAGATCATATAATGCTGTTGATTTTGATGATTTACTGTTATTACCACTAGAATTGTTTAAATCAAATAATGATATTTTATATAAATGGCAAAGCAAAATTAATTATTTATTAGTAGATGAATATCAAGATACTAATTATATTCAATATGAATTAATTAAATTATTATTAGGCTCAAGAAATTGTCTAACAGTTGTTGGTGATGATGATCAATCAGTATACGCATGGCGAGGTGCCAGACCTGAAAATCTTGGGCAATTAAAAGAAGATTATCCTAATCTAGAAGTTGTAAAGTTAGAGCAAAATTATAGATCAACCAGTAATATTTTATCAGCAGCTAATGAATTAATTGCAAATAATCCACATATCTTTACTAAAAAATTAAGAAGTAATTTTGGTGAGGGAGAAAAACTAATTATTTATCCATGTAAGGATGAAGCTGCTGAAGCTGAAAAGATTATAACCGATTTATTCGGTCATCATTTTAGAACAGGTGCAAAATGGCGTGATTATGCTGTTATATATCGTAGTAATTATCAGTCTAGAGTATTTGAGCAGGCGTTAAGGGTGCATAAAATTCCTTATAAGATGAGTGGCGGTCAGTCTTTTTTTATGAAATCAGAGATAAAAGATATTTTATCTTATTTAAAATTACTAGTTAATCCAGATGATGATAGTGCTTTTATAAGAGTTTTTAATATTCCAAGACGGGATATTGGACCTAAAACAATGGATGGTCTTAATACTTATTCTAAAAAAAGAGAGCAAAGTTTATTTAGCTCAAGTTTTGAGATAGGTTTAAAAACTTGTATATCTGAACGTGGTTATAGTAATCTTCAAAAGTTTTCAAATTTTCTTGTAATGTTTCAAGAAAGATTAAAAAAAGAAGATATTAATAAAGTAATTAATGATTATATTAATTTTATAGATTATGAAGAATGGATTAAAGAAACAGCAGCAACCCCTAAAGCAGGCGAAGTTAAAGTCGCTAATGTTTTTGAATTATTAAAAATGATAAAAGGATTTTCTAATAAAGAAGATCAAGATGATAGTAATTCAGGATTTATGTCTAATACGCCAGATAACCCCAATTATGATGGCGAAAAGAAATTAGCTAATATTTTAAATAAAATGATGCTCATAGATATGTTAGATAACCAAGAAGATGATGAATTTGATGCGGTTAATTTAACAACAATTCATGCCTCTAAAGGTCTTGAGTATCCTAATGTTTATATAGTAGGCATGGAGGAAGAAATTTTACCACATAAAGTAAGTTTGGCTGAAGGAAATATTGAAGAAGAACGCAGGCTTGCATATGTTGCGATTACAAGAGCTCAAAGACGATTAGTTTTTAGTTACTCTAAAAAAAGAAAAAGACAAGGCGAACAAATTGAAGTAACAGTTAGTCGATTTTTAGATGAAATACCTGCTCAATACTTTGTTGAAAAGCAAAATACTAATGTAGAAAATAAGCAAGAAGGCATGGCGCACATAGCCAAGTTAAAAGATTTACTAGCTAAGTAGAGTAATTGCTTTTTAGCGATCCATTTCTAGGCTTTTTTCTATGTTTTAAAGATTAAGCAATATATTGGCTCCTGAGAAATCCTTTTTCTGCTCCCTTTAGGAGCCTTTTTTCTTT
>TARA_R110002126_G_scaffold4409_42_pt1 | contig 45874 bp, 37 predicted proteins | sample TARA_R110002126 | Tara Oceans TARA_R110002126 (sample SAMEA4397536) | marine metagenome | biome: Polar Biome; feature: [DCM] deep chlorophyll maximum layer (ENVO:01000326); material: water (ENVO:00002006), including particulate matter (ENVO:01000060) such as... | depth 30 m | reverse complement strand
CGCCAAGCCTTGATTTTCTATGCCTCTTCACAGATGGCACCGTATGCGCTAGATGAGCACGCCGATGATGTCGCCCTCGAACACCATCTCGCCTTCGACGTAACCCTGGACGTTGTAGCGGAACATCCGTCGTGAGGCCTTGGTCAGGTTCGTGACCATGACCAGTTGGCAGTCGGGCTGCACCACGCGGCGGAAGCGCACTTTCTCGACGCCGCCGAAGCCGATGAACTGCTCCTTGTCGCTGTTCTCAGGCATGCGGTGCGCGGCGTAGTCGTACGTACACAACTGAGCGGCGCACTCGATCTGCAACACACCCGGGAACATCGGGCGGCCGGGGACGTGGTCCTTGGCCCACCAGTCGTCCGCGCGGATGTTCTTGACGCCGACGACGATGCCCGCTTCGAGGTCCTCGTAGACGATCCCGTCCAACATCCGGAAGCGATCGGTCTGGCGTAGGTAGGCGTCGAGTTCGGCCGGACCGGCGATGAGCTGGTCGAGGTCGAGGGAAGCGAGGTCGATCGTGGGGGTGGCAGCCATGTGGAGGGCGATTCTATCCGATGACCCGCGCCCGTCCATCGCCCTTCGTGCCGGCGACGCGACCGCCCGGTCCTCGCCAGCCGCCCCGCTCGACGATCGTCAGCAGGGCCAGCGCCTTCAGCATCGTGGTCACGTTGATCGCCCACCAGACGCCGATGGCGCCCCATCCGAAGTGGATGGCCAATCCCCACGCCAGGGGCGCGCGCAGGAGGTTGCCGGGGCCCGTGATCCAGATGATCGGCCGGGTGTTGCCCGCGCCCAGCAGGGTCTTCTCGGACACGGCCTCGATCGCCACGAAGATCTGGCTGGCCGCCAGGACCTGGGCGTACAGGATCGTCTGGCGCACGACCTCGGGGTCCTGGCTGAACTTGTGAGCGACGATCGGGCCGAGCAGCAGGAAGGCCAGGGCCAGCAGGGCACCCAGGCCGATCCCGACCCGGCGCACGCTGCGCACGGCACGGCGAGCTTCCTCCAGCGCGCCAGCGCCGAGGTTGCGACCGACCAGGGACGAGCCGGCCACGGCCACGCCCAGGTAGAAGGGGAACGAGATGCCTTCGAACGCGTTGAAGCCGATGCCGAGCGCCGCCAGGACCGACGGGTCCAGCTGATCGAACACGAACGCCAGCATCACCAAGTACACGCCGGCGTACACCCCGATCGAGGCGCTCGACGGAATGCCGGTGCGCGCCAACAGCGCCATGGTCGCGATGCGCGGTTCACGCCGCGGCATCCAACGGACCTTGTAGCGGCGCGCCAGGATGATGAGGCCCAGCGACAGCACCAACAAACGCGAGAGTCCCGTCGCGAGGGCGGCACCGGTCATGCCCATGCGTTCGGGCGAGCCGAGGTCCACGTCCCAAGGCGCACCTTCGTAGATGAGCATCGGGTTCAAGCAGAAGTTCAACGCGACCGCGCCCAACTGCAACAGGAACGGCGTGCGCGTGTCGCCCATCGACACGAAGAACGAGTCGACCAACGGCGCGAGCGCGATGGGCAGCGCCGCGATGTAGATCATGCGCGTGTACTGCAACGCATACGTATGGATGTCGCCCTCGAGTCCCATCCGGGTCAACGCCCACGGCGCGATCGTCCAACCGATGGCGCCGACGAGGAACGCGATGCCCGCGCCCAACATCAACGCCCCGCGGATCGCCTGGTCCCGCCCCGCGATGTCGCCGCTACCCGTGCGCTGCGACACCAGCGACATGCTGCCCGACAACGTCAGGAAGTACGCCGCGAAGTTCATCACCATCAGGAACGTGACCGCGCCGAGTGCGGCCTGCGCGTCCTGGCCCAGGTACTGCACCCAGTACTGATCGTTGACCCGGAAGAGGTTGCCCGCGACGAACGACAGGATCGTCGGCCAGGCGAAGCGCAGCACGTCAGGCACGCCCGCAGGCGCACGTCCCGCACCGACCAGCTTGGGTTCCGGCAAGCGACCCGCAGCCTGAGGCGGAGCGTACGGCTCGTTGTCTTGGGACGGATCCGTGGGGGACATGCTGCGAAGGTGGGGACGCTACCGCCCGAAGACGACAAGAGAGGGAGAACCAGAGCGGTGGGCCGATCGATGGACCCAAGCTCGGCCCAGGTCGCGGTCAGTCCTTCGCGTTGATCTGCACGACTTTGTCGCGGTCCGTGGTCAAGACCTCGAACGACAGCCTGCCGGTGTGCTGCGTGGCGCCCGCCTCGACCTCGACGTGGTACATGCCGGGTCGCAAGTGCGGAACCGCTACACGCCCTTCGAATCCGGTCACGACGTCGATGGGGGACGCGCCGTAACCACGCACGCGCACCTCCTCGAGCGGTCGGCCCTGACCGTCGGTGACCCATAGGATGATCGAGCCCATCGCAGGCAACTTCACCTCGTCCACGGTGACCGACGGCGAGACGACGGCCATGGGGAACTCGGGGACGAACGGTTGCGTCGGCGGACCGATCCAGACGCGATAGCGACCGTCGAGCAGTTCGTCGATGCGCCACCAGCCGTCGATCCCGGTCGTGGTCCTCCAGCGCTTGGTGCCTTCGACCTCACCGATGGTGACCTGGACGCCCTCCGCGGGGGAGCCCAGCGAGTCGAGCACCGAGCCGCGCGCGAAGCCGGACGGGCGCAGTTGCATGACGACGTGCACGTGAGAGACGCCGTTGTTCGGAGCCTCCTTCAACCCGAAGAGCATGACCTCGTGCCCGGTGGCGTTGAGGCCCTCCGCACGCGCGGTGACGCGATAGCCACCCATGGGCAGGTCGCGCTCCTCGAACGTGGTCTGGTTGATGTCCATCGTCTTGACGCGCGAGCCGGCGCTGTCGCGGCCGAGCGCCATGCGGCTGGGGGAGATCACGAGCTCCCACGTCTTCGGCAGTTTCGCGCGCAGCGTGTCCGGAATGTCCAGGACGCCCGAGATCGTGCCGGTGCCGTCGAAGGTCTTCGTGTAGTCGCGCAAGTCGGTCGCGGCGCCCACCTCGACGCGGCCCTGGGTCGACATGCCCTCGAGCTCGCTCGGATCGGAATCCGGTCCCGGATCGGGAACCACCGGGCCCGCGGGACCGACGGGGTCGATGGGACCTGGACCGGCTCCGGAGCCGCTGAACTTGAGGAACAGCACCGCGCCCACGGCGACGAGCGCCAGCAGCACGAGCCATAATCCCGCGCTTCCTCGGCGGCTTCCGGCCTGGGCCGACGATGACTGGATGGGGTCGATTGACATGACTCTCGGAACGCCTCTACCTTGCTTGCCTGTTCTTCCCCCGATCCGCCCCTCGGAATCCTCCGACGGAGGATCCTGGGGTGCCGAACCGAGGGATCGCGAGGGTGCGAACCCGTGATCCTAGCCCACCTCCCCAGCCCAAGGGGCCTCCGCCCCGGGTTCTCCTACCGGCATTCCGGTTCCATGATCTCCGCTCTCGTCTCGCCGGTCCTGTTGGCCCTCGCCGCCTCCGCCCTCTCCGCTCCTTCGACGCCCGTCGCGGTATCCCTCTCCGGGGAAGCCGCGGACGACGGTCGTGTGGTCGTCATCGGCTTCGACGGTGCCGACTACCGCACCACCGCACGCTTGATCGAAGAGGGCCAGCTGCCCAACCTCGCCAAGCTGGCCGAGACCGGAACGTTCGCGCCTCTGCACTCGACCAACCCGGCCGAGTCCGCCGCTGGTTGGGCCGCGCTCAACACGGGTGTGAATCCGACCGTGAACGGCGTGCCCAGCTTCATCATCCGCAGGTTCACCGACGCAGGGGACGTGACCGTCACGACGGGCCACATCTCCATCGAGACGGCGCAGATGGAGGACCTGCAAGCCGAGGGATTCCTCGGACTGGTCGCGGGAACGTCGCGCATGACCTTGGCGCTGGGCGCTGGCATCGGTGTGGCGATCCTGTTCTTCCTGTTGCTCGCGGTCCTGGTGCGTACGAACAAATGGCTGGCCATGACGCTCGCGATCGTTCTGGGTGTGCTGTCGAGTGTCGCCGGTTGGCGCGCTCGATCCTGGGTCCCCGAAGAGGTGCCCCACGTGCACCGCAACGAGGTCCAGGCCGACGCGTTCTGGGACCACGCGGGCCAGGCCGGCGTGCCCTCCCTCGTGCTGGATGCCGCGCTCGCCTTCGACCGCCCGCACCACCCGAACACGCGCGTGCTGTCCGGCCTCGGCCTGCCCGACGTGCGCGGCGCCAGCAACGGCGAGTGGTTCTTCTACACGAACGACGACACGGTGCTCGCGCGCGCTGAACTGGACGACGGTTCGGGCGAAAAAGTGAAGACACCGCGCGGCAGCAGCGGCACCAGCAGCGGCCGACGTTATCGCTTCAAGAAGCGTCCCGACGGCGTGTACGAGAGTCTCGTGTTCGGCCCGGTGAACCTGCAGCTGAAGTCCGAGTTCCAGCGCGAGGTCGCGGATCTGAAAGCACAGCTGGAGGGCGTCGAGAACTGGCGCGACGGCCAAGCATTGCACGACCAGCTCGAGGAAGCCGAGACCCGACTGCACGAGATCGACGGAGGCAACGTCGACAAGTACCGGGTCTCCATCCCGCTCGAAGCCGAGGTCCAGGACGGTCACGTGCGCATCACGATCGCCGGCCGCGCCCAGGACCTGCGCGAAGGCCAGTGGTCCGACTGGTTCCACTTGCCGTTCGAGATCAGCCCGCTCGTGCGCGTGTCCGCCGTCACCCGCATCAAGGTGATGAGTCTGGCCGACCCGCTCGAGCTCTACGTGAACAGCCTCGAGATCGATCCCGAGGACCCGCCCTTCTGGCAACCGATCAGCCAGCCCACCGGCTTCTCCGCCGAACTGGCCCAATGGATCGACAGCCCCTTCGAAACGCTCGGCTGGTCGTGCATGACGAACCAGATGAAGGACATCGCGCTCGACGAGCAGACGTTCCTGGAGGACATCGAATTCACCATGTCGTGGCGCCGCAAGCTGACGCAGAAGGCGCTCGAGCGCGACGACTGGCGGCTGTTCTTCGGCGTGTTCAGCACGACCGATCGCGTGCAGCACATCCTGTACAAGCACTACGACGCCGGTCACCCGCAGCACGATGCCGAAGCCGCCGCGCAAGAGGTGACGTTCTTCGGCAAGACGCTGCCGCTGTCCGACGTGATCCCCGAGATCTATCGCCAGATGGACGCGCGCGTGGGCGAGGTCGTGGCCAAGCTCGGCCCGAACGACACCCTGATGCTCTGCGCCGACCACGGCTTCAGCTCGTTCCGTCATCAGATGGACGTGAACTCGTGGCTGATCGAGCGCGGTTACATGACGCTGCGCGCCGACGCGACCAAAGACGACGGCGGCAGCAGCACGATGCAGTACGTGGACTGGGAACGGACCCAGGCCTACTCGCTGGGCCTCGGCATGGTCTGGCTGAACCTGAAGGGCCGCGAGCCCAAGGGGGTCGTCGATCCGGCGGACGGCCGCGAGATCCTCGAGGCGCTCCAGGAGGAGTTCCTGGAGCTGCGCGACGACAAGGGTGCCCCGGTCGGCAAGGACGCCGAGATCGTCTGGGACCTCTACCCCTCCGATTGGAAGAGTCCCGACTACGAGTGCGCCGACCTGATGCTCGGGTTCGCCGAGAACTACCGCACCTCGTGGCGCAGCGTGTCCGGCAAGGCTTACTTGAAGGACGGCGGAACCGGCGCGCTCCCCGGCGACATCCTGCGCGACAACACGAACCCCTGGTCGGGCGACCACGCGTCGAACTCGCCCGCCCTGGTGACGGGCATCTTCTTCTCGAACAAGAAGGTCGAGCTCCCCGCGGACGGCGTCAGCGTGATGCACATCGCGCCGACGGTCCTGGATCGATTGGACGTCGCCGTGCCGGAACTGCTGGACAAGGCGCCGCTCGCCCCGGCGAACTGATTCCTGCTATGGCTCTGGGCTCGATCACGCCGGCGCAGTTGGCCGAGCGCATCGCTGCGGGCGAGGATCTCGTGCTGCTCGATGTGCGCGAGGACGACGAGTTCGCTCTGGGCCACCTGGAAGGTTCGGTGCACGTGAAGCTCGGCGAGCTGATGTCGCGGGTGAACGAGCTGGACCCCGACGCGACGACCGTGTGCATCTGTCACCACGGCATTCGCAGCGCACGCGCCGCGTCGTGGCTGGCGACCCAAGAGTTCGAATCGCTGTTGAACTTGTCAGGCGGCGTCGACCGCTGGGCGAACGAAGTCGACCCCGAGTTCCCGCGTTACTGAGGGGTGGCTTCGGGCCCGAGGCCCACGTGACGTAGGCGCGAATCCTCCCCTCGCTGCCGGACACTTCTCCGCATCTGGCTGGAAGGTTCGTGCCGCTTACGGGGCGGGCTCGATCGGGCGGCGCCGCAAAGCGTCCGGAATCGCAGGAGGGATCGCGTTCATGCCATCTCGTCACACGGGGAAACCCTGAGCGGCAACATCGTGTTCCGGGCCCGCAACGCGCATGTCCCTGGAACAGCAATCCCGTTGACGTTCGTTTTGCACGGCCTTCACCATCGAACGAGGCTCGGGAGGCGTACCTAGGGCAGTCGAGAACCCCATCGCGAACACCAGCCTGACACGGCGCCGCAAAGTCTGCGGAAACCGTGAAATGGATCCGGCGTTCATGCGACTCAGGGGTTGAGAGCGGGACGGCCCCGGGGGGGGCACGTCCCACTGCACCAGAAGAACCCACTCGCTCGCCATGCACCACCACACTCCGAACGACCCGTCCGCCGCCTGGGGAGCCATCGGCTCTTCTTTGGAGGCGAATGACCGTCCGGTCGTGTTGGTCTGGAACGATCCGCAAACGGGGGAGACGTTACGGATCGAGCTGTCGGGCCCGGCGGAGTTCTTCGATCGTCTGCTGACCTCGAACCTGTGGACCTCCGGGTCCACCGATTCGGGTCGGCCGACGAATGGTGTTCCTGGTTCGGTCCGGGAGGACCGACCTGGGGGAAGTCTTGTGCGATCCGGTACGGGGCGCCTGCTCGGCGACCCCCGTGCCGGATCCACATTCCCTCCGGTACGGGACGACGGGGCCGAGGACAGCGCGGCCTAACTACGGTCTCGCCTTCGAGCGGAGCCTTCCAATTGCGGGGCCGCCCAAGGCCGCGTGATCGGTGAATCTCATCGGTGGGTGGTCGGGTCGTAGCGGTGTGAGGCTTGAGAGCGAGCCTCCCGCTTGCCCAGCGCCCACCAGGCCCGGATCCGACCCCGTCCCCTACGCCTAACCGCTACCCTGCTCGCATGAGCGACAGCGAGACGCACGACGGCAAGGGCATCGCCCTGCACTGGAAGGTCCTGATCGGGATGGCCTTGGGTGCCGTGCTCGGCATCTGGTTGCAGACCCGCGACACCTCGGCCTGGATCGGTGCCTCGTTCGAGGCCGCGCCCGGTGGTGTCCAGGTCGCCTCCCTCGAAGGGGGGAGCCCGGCCGCGAAGGGCAAGCTGAAGGTCGGCGGCACCTACCGCCTGGCGATCCGCAACCGCGCCGCGAAGCCGCACCCGATGGAGGACCGCTTCCCGCTGACCTCCGCCGCCGACGTCGACGCCGTGCTCGACCGGATCGAGAACGGCGAGGTGCTCTGGTTCTTCCCCGCACGCGACGCGAGCGACACCCGCGCCGTGACGGACTGGGACGCCAAAGAAGAAGGCCCACGCCCCGTCGCCGCGGCCATGGACCCGGGCTCCTCCCGCGCGCGCTGGATCTATCCGTTCGCCTTCGCGGCGGACATCTTCATCGCGCTGCTGAAGATGCTGATCGTGCCGCTCGTGATGGCGTCGATCGTCGCGGGCGTCGCCGGCGTCGGCACGATGAAGGACCTGCGCCGCCTCGGCGGCAAGACCTTCGCGTACTACATCGGCACCAGCCTGCTCGCGATCCTGGTCGGTCAGATCCTGGTCACGATCATCCAACCCGGAACCGGTGCCGAACTCGGCTTGGCGTACCAAGCCACCGAAGGCGCGGGCGCCGGAGGCTTCACCGAGTTCATCGAGGTCATCAAACGCATGGTCCCCTCGAACGTGATCGAGGCGATGACCGACAACGGCGCGATGCTGTCGATCATCTTCTTCGCGATCACGCTGGGCTTCTTCATCACGCGCACCAGCGAGCCGCACAGCACGCGCGTGCGCGAGCTCTTCGAGAGCCTGCTCGAGGTCATGATGTCGATGGCCAAGGGCGTGCTGTCGCTGTTGCCCTATGGCGTCTTCGCGTTGATGGTCAAAGTCACCGCCAGCACCGGCATCGAGCCGTTCAAGGCGCTGGCCATGTACATGATCACGGTCACGCTGGCCCTGGTCATTCACGCCTGCGTGACGTTGCCCATGGTGCTCAAGTTCGTCGGGCGCATCTCGCCGATCGGCTGGGCGCGCGCCATGTCGCCGGCCTTGATGACCGCGTTCAGCACCAGCTCGTCGGCCATGACCCTGCCGGCGACGATGGAATCCGTCGAGCACCGCGGCAAGGTCAGCAACAAGGTCACCTCGTTCACCCTGCCCCTGGGCGCGACCGTCAACATGGACGGCACGGCGCTCTACGAGTGCATCGGCGTCATCTTCCTGGCCCAGTACTACGCCTCGGCCGGAGGGGACCCGCTGACGCTCTGGCAGCAGGGTTTCGTCGTCATCCTGGCCCTCTTGGCCAGCATCGGAGCCGCGGGCATCCCGTCCGCGGGCCTGGTGATGATGCTGACGATCCTGACGGCGCTCGGGCTGCCCGTGGAGGGCGCGGCGCTGCTGCTGGCCGTCGATCGCCCGCTGGATATGCTGCGCACCGTGGTCAACGTCTGGTCCGACTCCTGCGGCGCGGCCGTCATCGCGCGCAGCGAGGGGGAGGAGGGGCCTGCGACCGCTGGGGCCGTCCCCTGACCGTCCCATCTCCGACAGTCCCGCCCCTGACAGTCCCGGGCACTACATCTGGCAGACCGCCGCGCGGGAGCTAGAATGCCGCGCTCGCTTTTCCCCAGAACCAAATCATGCACGGCCACGACGATCTCACCGAACGCATCACGCGCTCCCTCGCGTACATGCTCCGCCACCAGCCCGAGGAATTCGACCTCGAGCTCGACCGCAAGGGCTTCGCCGACATCGGCGACGTCGTCTGCGCGCTCAACGAACGCCTCGCGGAGCCGATCGAAGAGGACGATGTCGCCGAGGCCATCGAGGCCGGCGACCGTCCGCGCTACGAGATGGTCAAGGGCAAGATCCGCGCCCTGTACGGACACTCGATCAAGATCGATCTCGGCGAGCCCGACGAGCCGCCCGACTTCCTGTATGTCGGCGTCGGCAGTCGCGATGCCGAGCGTGCGGAGGAGGACGGGCTGAAGGCCGGTCGTCGCACGTACCTGCACCTCGCGCTCACCGAGAAAGAGGCCCGTGAGTCTGGCCGCCGCGTCGCCCCCGAGTACGCCGTCGTGAAGGTTCACGCCGGCGACGCTTGGGAGGAAGGCATCGACTTCTACGATCGCAAGTCGCTCTACCTTTCCGAGGAGGTCCCCGCGGAGTTCCTCGAGGTCGGCGAGATCCAGGACGACGGCATCATCCGCGAACGCCGCGGTGGTCGCGGTCGCGATGGGGGCCGTGATGGTGGACGGGGTCGCGACGGTGGTCGTGGTCGTGAAGGCGGCCGAGGCCGTGATGGCGGCCGAGGTCGTGGACGCGATCGTGATGACCGCCCGCGCCGTGAGGAGCGTGACGAACGTCCCGCCCGCGACGAACGCCCGGCTCGCGACGAGCGCCCGCACCGCGACGAGCGCCCGCACCGCGACGAGCGTCCCGCCCGCGACGAGCGTCCCCAACGTGATGAACGTCCGGCACGAGACGAGCGCCCGGCCCGCGATGAACGTCCGGCTCGTGACGACCGTCCGCAACGCGACGAACGCCCGCGACGAGACGATCACAGGGAAGAAACGGTTTCCATCGAGCCTGCACCGCGCAAGCCCTCGAAGCCCAAGTCGGACCAGGACTCGGACGGCGGGTTCGGTCTGGGACTCGTGGACGAGCCCAAGCAACGTGCTCCCAAGCCGGAGCCGAGGACCGAGCGCGAGCCCGCTCCCGAGAAGCCCGCGCGCCAGCCCGAACCGAAGCCCAAGGCCGAACCCGCCGCTGCCGAAGAGGACAGCTTCGGTGCCGGTCTCTGATCGCAGTTGACGATCTCGCGCCTGCTCGCTGCGTCGTACGAACGACCGGCGAGCAGGCGCTCTCGATCCTGGGCGACGCTCGCGTGCGTCCTCGATCCTGATGCACATCGGCGGTGAACCGGACCGCGGTCACCGAACACCATGACGGCGCCCTTCGAACTCCCCGACCTGCCTGCGGGGACCTTCGTCGCCGCGACGCCGCGGGCGGTCCTGGCGATGATGCCGGACGTGCGGACCGTGCTCGAGGGCGTCGGCTACGGGCCCGAGTCGGACGGCGAGCGAACCACCGCGGACGTCGCAGGTCGGCGGCCCTTGCAGGAGTTCCGGTCGGGCGAGCGTCGCTTCCTCGTGCGTCGCTTCCAGCACGGTGGCTTGTTGCGCTTCGCCACCGGCGAGAGGTTCCAGGACCCGACGCGCCCGTTCCACGAGCTCGCCGCATCCCATCGACTGCATGACGCCGGTGTCCCGACCGCGATCGTTGTCGCGGCGCGCGCGCAACGGCACACGGGCCCCGGCTGGCAGCTCGAGGTCGTGACCGAGCGCATGCCCGGCGTCCAGGACCTTGCGCGCATCCTGGATCGGCGCCGTACTGGTGCGGATCGAGGGGATTGGACCGACGCAGCCTGGCGCCGCCTGATCCGAGCGTCCGCGCAGACCATCACCCGACTCCACGCTGCGGGATTCGATCACGCCGACCTGCAGCCGGCGAACCTGTTGGTGGACGAGGGCGCTTTTCTCGCAGGCGACGCGGCCGAGATCCAGGTCATCGATCTGGACCGCGGTTCGTTCCCGCCCGCGTTCGGTGCTGACCACCGCCTTGCGAGTCTGGCCCGTTTCGCACGCTGGATCGACCTGCGCGAAGCCCGTCGAGGACTGGCCGTGAATGCGACGGACCGCGCCCGATTCCTGGTCGCCCTGGAGCCCGATCGAGCGGCGCGTCATGAACTGGCGCGTGAGCTGATGCGTCGAGCCGCCGCGACCCGTTCGCGTCATGGCTTCGGTCACATGCTCGAGCGCATGCTCGGCATGCGCCGGTCACGATGAGTCCATCGGGAGTACCGTGCCGGGAGGAACGTGACTGACACGGTACTCCCGACACGGTACTCCCGATGGACACGCGACCTCACGCGGACATCTAGACCTTGTTGTCGAAACGCGGCGGCGTGGCGTCGTTCTCGCCGGGTGACGACAACTGGTGCACCGCGTACGTCAGCAACCACAGCGTACTCGTCGTTCCGTGCATCCAGATCCACAGGTCGTGCCAGAACGGGCTCGGACCGGCCTGGATCATGTACCCCGAGAGCACCATGGGCAGCAACGCGAACGCCAGGACCATTCCGGTTCGGCGCCGTGGTTGGTAGTTCGCGCGGATGCGTCCCCACACGTGCGTGCGCCACAGCAGTCCGCACGCGAACACGAGCAACGGAACGAGGACGATGTGCGCCGCTTGCAGTTCGTCCTCGAGCGCGTGGTTCTGGATGGTGAACGCCTCGGGGTCGGGCTCACAGAAGTACCGCATCCAGCCGTAGACCACACCCGTGGTCCCGGCCGCGATCACGGACAGGTGAACGGTCCAAGCAGCGCCGCGTGTCATCGAGGGTGGTGCGCGAGTTTGGTTGGGTCGCCGGCGTTGTCCGGCACGCCATCAGGTCCACCATCGGGCCCTTCGCCATCCTTGGGCGGAGTGGATTCTGGCTTCGGGGTCGGAGCGGGTACGTCGGGCTTCGGGTCCTCCGGGTCGGGCGGGGCGTCTTGAGGAGGTCCCTCGCCACCCTTCTCGGCAGCTTCGCGAGCGGCCTTCTTGCGCGCCGCTTCCGCCTCGCGCTTCAGCCGCAACTCCTCGAGCACCTGATGCGTCGCGAGGACACGGCGCGCCGCCGACACCGTCGCCTGGGCCGACAGCGTCGCGCCCGACAGGTTCTGGACGTCCCGCCGGAGCGCCAGGTCCTTGGTGAGCGACTGGCCCACGAGCTGGGCGAACCAGCGCGCGGACGGCAGGTACTCCTTGGGCTCGCCGAAGGCCAGGACCTCGACGCGCGCGAGCTTGCCCGCCGGGTCGACCACGAACATCAGCGTCTCGCGCTTCGTGCGCACCTCGTGGTTGTCGAAGTACGCCGTGCCGACCAGCTTGCCCTTGTCGTCACGCGCGACGTACGCGTTGATGATGCCGCGCTGGAAGTCCTCGCCGGCCAGCTTGCCGATGCGCGCCTTCTGGTCCTTGTCCAGGAACGTGCGTTGCTTGGTGACCTTGGCCTTCTGGAACGCGAGCTTCAGGGCCTCGTCCGTCTTCAGGAAGACGTCGCCGGACACCACCTCGGTGGCCTGGACCACGGGCGCCCCATTGGCCACACCGGCGCCAAGCACCAGGAGCCAAGCTCCGGCGATGGGGCCAAGGATGGAGAGGGGACGTGTCGCGAACATGGCGTGGAGCGCTCGGGTCGAGCCTAGAAGATGTAGCCGATCAGCAGGTTCCAACGATCGCTGCCGACGTTGAAATCATCGTAGTCGAGCTTGATGACGACCTGGGGCGTCGGCTTGAAGTTCAAGCCGACCGTCGTGATGTCGATGTCCTGGCCCGTCATTGCGGCGAAACCGGCCGGCAGCGAGGCCTGCGTGTCGATCCTCTCGTAGCGCACGTAGGGCGACAGGGACATGCCGCTGTCGGTCCCGGCCAGCACGTCGTAACCGAGTTCGACGTAGGAACCTTCGAGGCGCTCGGCCAGGTTCTCGCCGGTCGCGGTGTTGAAGGCAGCGACGCCGTCGACGTCGGCCTGCGCCGCCAGGAATCGACCGTGCCAAGGACCGGACTGGACCTCGGCGTGCACCTCGAAGATGAGCGTCTCGAGGTTCGAGCCGCCCAGCATGGCCTCCTGGCCGTTCGAGGAGTTGCCGTGGAAGAACGCGCCGCCGATCGTGACGCCGGAGCCGATGTCGAAGTCCATGCGACCGGTGACCGCCATGTCGTCGGCCGCGGCGCGGTTGCCCTTCTGGCGACCGCTGCGCAGTCCGCTCGCGTCGAACTGCGAACCGTTCAAGCCGTTGACCGTGTACAGGCGGTACGACATCGCGTCGGACTGGCCATGGATGCCGATGCCGAGTTCGCGCCACGTCGACGGGATGATGCGGCTCTCGGTCTGCGGCCGCGTGGCGGCCAAATAGGTCGTCGGCTCGTGGCGTTCGTTGATGAAGCCCATCGGCACCAGCAGCAGTCCGGCGCGGCCGTTGAGGCCCTGGCTGTGCATGTAGTCCAGGTAGCCGAACTCGAGGCTCGCGCTGCCGCCGCTGGGGGTGCTGCCCGAACTGGCCGAGGTCGAGCCGTGTTCGAACTCGAACTCGGTGTTCAGGATCCACTTGTCGGACAGCTTGCTGCCGAAGTACAGCACACCGCGCTGCGCGTCGAACGTGTCGCGCCCGCCCTGGCGATCCTGGTACAGGAACTCGCCGTAGCCGCCGATCGACACGCTGCCCGTGCTCTGCAGGTTGTAGACCTTGGAGGCCGCGGGGCCGAGACCGGTGTGGCTCTCGCCGAGCTGCGGAATGACGTCGCGCAGTTCGAACGTCTCGAGGCCGTCGGCGACGGCACCGATCTGCTGACGCAGTTCCTGGTTCTCGGCCTCGAGCTTGTCGAGGCGTTCGTCGGTCGTCTGGTCCTTCGTCTCGGTTTGGGCGAACGCGGACGTGACGGCCAAGCTGGACGTGATGGCAAAGAGGGTGAAGTGGCGGAGCGGGGACATGATTCGTTGGAGGATTCGGAGTCGTGCGGGTGGTCCGGAAGCGGCCGACCCGTGGAATTCAGTTCGTCGATCGGGGGATTCCGCCGGCGGTGTCGCCGTCGGGGGGAACCTGGTCGGCATGCTCTTTCAGGAGCCGAACGTGTCCGGTCAGGTTGGAGGTGTGGACCGCGCTCGAGTCGGTCCCGTTCGTCGCAAGGATCCAGAGGACGCGATCACCGCGCGCTTCGAACATCGGTGACGCGGGGCCCAGAACGAACGCGGCGGTCGCCAGCGCGTCGGCATCCAACGCCGATGCGGCGACGACGGTGGACGAACCGAAGTCGCGCGCCGGACGACCCGTGCGCGGATCGAGGACGTGACCGATGCGCGTACCGTCGACCTGGACCGAACGCTCGGAGTTCCCGGTGGTGGCCACGGATCCATGATCGATGGAAAGCACCGCGGCGGGGGTGGGGCGGTCCAGGGGATGCGCGATCTCGATGTCCTGCCGCGTCGAACCCAAGAGCGCGATCTGCCCGCCGAGGTTGATGCGAGCATGGACCGCGTCCGTGTCGGCGAGCGCCAACAAGGCAGCGTCGAGCCCGGCACCCTTGCCGAACGCACCCGCGTCGAGCTGGACGTCGGCGTGGCGCGTGATCCAGTTGCCGTTCAGCTCGAAGTGCTCGAATCCGGTGCGTGCCAACGCCGCAGCGAGCTCGTCGTCGCTCGGAACGCGTCCGTTACCGCGCAGGTCCCAGGCTTCGATCAACGCGCCGACCGTCGGGTCGAACGCGCCGTCCGTGATCCGCGCCAGCTCCAAGGCTCGAGCGAGCTCCCGCGCGGTGGGGGCGGAGAGCTCGAACGGTTGGCCGAGCGGCGTGCGATTCAACCGCGAGAGCTCACTGTCCTCGCGCCACGTCGACAGCCGCGCTTCGGTGGCCTCGATCGCGCGCACAACGACCTCCGAAGCGTTCAGGGCCGTCGCGCGATCCGCTGCCGTCACGAGGAGGTGCAAGTCGGTCCCCATCGCGAACAGGACGCGCTCGATCTGGGCGTCGCTCGTTGCCGCCGAGGAAACCGTCGACCCACAGGCGCTCAGCCACCAGCTCAGAAGCACAGTGACGACGACCGTCCCACGAGTGCGGCGGCAACGCCGGGAGGGCTGCCGTTGGAGGGAAATCGGGGGGTGGAGGAGGGACATGACAGGGGCCTTGGGGCCGTATGGGTCGGGACCTTATTGAGATTGAGTCTCAATGTCAACGGGTGAAGCCCGTCGTTTCAGCCATTCCGGGTTCCGCAACCATCCTGTTGGGGCCCTGGGGGAGGTCTGCGACCCCCCCTCGAGCCCGAAGCGGGGGGACCGGTCTCCATCTGTGGCATCGGGGAGCAGCGGAGGTCGCCCGGGGCCCCACGCCCGCATCCACGGATCCTTCTCGTGGTCAGCCCGATGCCCAGCGCTCCAGGAACGCCTCCCGTGGAGATGCTTGATGCGAGTGGCTATCAGAATGACAGTCACTTGCCCCGGCGCGTGGGTGCATGCCGTCGTCGATGGGCCATCTCGCAGGGCTCCGGTCCCCGACACCAACCGATACCCGCCCGGTCGTGCTCCATATCCGACGCGTCACCCGAGCCGAACCGCCCGAGCAACCTGGGTCGGTCGTCCCTCTGGATCACTCCGCCGAACGCGGATAGATCGGCCCGCTGGGCGAGCGCGCGAGTTCGATCAGCGGCGCGATCGTCAAGTCGTGACGCTGCCGCAGCCATCCGAGTCGCAGCCGGCTGCGGGTCTTCGAAACGTGCTCGCGCAGCTTGCGGTCGATGCGCGCGGCCGAGGCCGACTCGCCGAGGCTCTCCAGGATCAGAGCATGCGTCGCCACGATGACGATCCGGTCGCCGAGCTCCGCGCCGACCAATTCCATCTTCGACATCGCCTTGGTCGAGCGCTCCATGGCCAGCTCGAAGTCGTGATCGTGCCAGGCGACACGGGCCAGAAGGGACAGCGACAGGCCCTCGACGCGCTGCATGCCGAACGAGGCCGCGAGCGTGGCGGCGCGCGCGAGGTGCTGCTCGCCTTCCGCCTGGTTCTGTTCTGCTAACAGCGTGCCCAGGAACAACTCACCCAGCACTTCCACGCGCGCGTCCTGGATCTCACGAGCGGTCCACAATACGTCGCGCAGAACGCGCAGCGCATCGCGTTCGCGGTTGAGGTCGACCAGCAGGCGTCCACGGCGGGCGGCGGCCTCGGCTTCCAGCGAGCGTTCGCCCGAGATCCGCGCTTCCCTGGCCGCCTGTTCGACCGCCGCGTGGGCGCGCAAGAAGCGTCCCATCTGGCGCAAGATCCGCGAGCGAATCATCGAAGCCCGCGCGCGCACTTCCGAGATCAAACGTGTCGAGTTCTCGTCGCGCAAGCGACGCAAGACGCGCTCGACCTGGCGCAGCGCCGGTTCGAAACGGTCCTCGAGCAGGCCGACCTCGGCCGTGATGACGCGCGCGAAGGATGCGGTGGCGGGGGAGCGGGCGAGATCGCGCGCCGCGCGAGCTTCACGGGCTCCGCCGCGCAGGTCCCCCGATGCGATGTGGACCTCGGCCAACCGGCGTCGCGCCTCGCTGGCCCCTTCCAGGTCCTTGCCCCGCTCCAACCAGATGGCGCTGTTGCGCAACATCCCGCGCGCCAGGCCGAAACGACCCGTATCGGCGGCGTGGTGGCCGTGCAACAAGTAGACGTGACCCATGCGGGCCGGCTCCAGCTCGGGATCGAGCGGCAGGTCCACCAGCCGATCCAACGCGCGGCTCTCCTGGGCGCGGTTGCCCGCTCGTCCCGCCGCGTCCGCAGCCGTCGTGAGCAGGTCGAACCTGGCGAGGCGCGGTTCGGGGTGATGCGCGCCGCGGTCCAGCGCTTCCAGGCCCCAGGACGCCATCGACACCGCGCGCTCGGGGTGTCCTTCGAGCGTGGCGCGCTCCATCAACGTCATCGTCACCGCCAACAACGCGTCCCACGCTTCGGCGGCATGCAAGTGATAGGCGCGTTCGAACGAGCGGCCGGTCGTCGTGTCGTTCTTGTCCGCCGTGTCCAACGCGTGCGCGGCGGCCATGTGCAGTTCGCGTCGCGAGGGCGCATCGACCTCGCGCAACGCAGCTTCGCGCAGCGTCGGGCTGGCGAAGCGCAATCCACCCTGGCGACGTTCGAGCCAGCCCGCGGATTCCAGGCGGTCGAGCACGCTGGCGATCGTGTCCCCATCGTTGGGCGCATCCTCGGGCGTGGGCCAGGAGCGCTCGAGGAACGCCGGATGCAACCGCTTGCCCGCGACCGCGCAGCGCACGAGCCACAACTTGTCGGCTTCGTCCAACGCGCCCAGAAGCTCGCCCGCCTCGCTCAAGGGCCAGGGAAGTCGCTCGGGTTCGATGGTGAGGGTCAGCCGCTCGGCGAGTTTGGCGTCGAGGGTCGAGCGCCCGACCACCTCGTGATCCGTGCGCGCGGCGCGCAGCACCGTAGCGATCAGGTTGGCGCGCCCGTCCGTGCGTTCGTGCAGAGCCTGGCCGATGCGAACGACGGGGTTCTCGGGCCAGAACAATGCCTCGGCGAGGTCGATGGTCTCTTCGGGGCTGAGCGGAGCCAGGGTCATGACCTGGCTGTCGGCGACCTCGTCGAAACGGCCGGCCAAGCGCTCGTACGGGTCCTCGCCCTCGCAGGGATCGGACCGGTCGAGCACCGTCAACGCGCCCGTGCCCGCGAGCCCGACCGCGACGCGACCGATGACCTCGAGCGTGCCGCGACCCGCGCGGTCCAGGTCGGACAGCAGCACGACCAACGGCGTCCGCGCGGCCAAGGCGCACCACCACTCCGCCAGCAGCGCCGGTTCGGCGGCCAGCGGAAGGTCGACGTCCGGGTCGAGGCTGGCCAGCAAGGCTTCGGCGGTTCCCGGCGGCACGAGTTCCCGCAGCAGTCGTTCCTCGCGCGCTCCGGGCGCCGCATGGCGAGGCAGGTTCAGCCAACGGCGCAACAAGGCGCGCACGGGTTGGGCAGGGCGTGATTCGAGGGCGCCGCCGCAACGGGCGACGAGGTGGACGGGCGGTGTTCCGCCGGCGCGCAGGACCGCGACGGCCTCGCGCACGAAGCGCCCGCGGCCCGTGCCGGTGGGTCCCGACAGCCAGACGACGTGCGGGCGTGAGGTCGCGCGGGACCGATCCCAGGCGTCGCAGATGCGCTGGACCTCGTCCCGGCGTCCCGCCCACGGCAGGTCCTGGCGCGAAACGGCGCGCACGTTGCGAGCGCGCACGGTCTGGAGGTCACCGCTCCATTCGTCACGCACTTCGGCGGCGCTCGGACGACGGTCGGGGTCCGGGTGCAGCAAACGCTCGAGCAGGTCGTCGATGTCCGCGGGCAGGTTCGGCTCGACGACCCAGGCGGGTTGCATGCGTTCGTAGGACTCCGCGCGCGGCATGGCGGCGGGGACCCAGGCGCGGACGTCGGCCGCCAACGGGTGCGCTCCGGTGGCCATCGTGCGCAGGACGAGTCCCATCGCGAACATCTCGGCCGCCGTGTCCTTGGGTCGACCGTCGAGTTCCTCGGGGGACAGGTAGGCCGGCGTCCCGCGCCCGCGTCCTCCCGAACCGATGGCGGACGCGAGGCCCAGGTCCAAGAGGCGCGGATGTCCGTCGGCGTCGGTGCGGACGTTGTCGGGGGCGACGTCGCCGTGCAGCCAACCCTGTTCGTGCAACGTGGCCAGCGCGCCGGCCATCGACCTGACCAGGGCGCGCAGCTCCGGAGCGCTGGCGGGGCCGTCCGATTCCAGGCGATCGGACAGCGTGTCGCCGCCGAGCCATTCGGTGATCAGGTAGGGGCCGTCCACGTCCTGGCCGAGACCCAAGCTGGTGACCAGGCCGGCGTCCCAGACCTCGCCCAGGACGTTGGCCTCCCACTCGATCACGCTGGGCGGGACGCCCGGAAGGGGGCGCTTGACGGCGACTTGGGCGCCGACCGGGAAGCCATGACTGGCTTCGAGCAGCTCGGCCAGATGCACCGAACCCGTGGCCCCCTGTGCGATGGGGCGCAGGAAGCGAAGTGCCGGACCGTTCACGATCGGAAGTGGGCTAGGCCCGATCCTGTGGATCGAGGGGACTCGTTCCCGGATCGTCCGTGACCGATTCGGTCGACGGGAGGTCGTCCGCGTGCGCGACCGGGCCTTCATCGATCCAGTCCGGATCGCCCTGGCGCGTGCTGACGTCCGCCAGTTCCCTGGGGGCGGTCGCGGCCAGCTCGTCGTCCTTCCTGCGCGCGTCCATGATCAGACGATCCACGCGCGCGGCTTCGGCGATGGAGTCGTCGTAGAACCACTTCAACTTCGGCGTCCGGCGCACGCGCAGCACGCCGGAGACCTGGCGTTGGATGAATCCGGTCGCGCTCTCGAGCATGTGCTCGCACTTCTTGCGGGTCGTCTCATCGAGCACCGACCAATGGATCTTCGCGAGCGACAGGTCCGTGGTGAGCTGGACCTGGGTGATCGTGATGAACTCGGCGCGCGGGTCGGAGACCTCGAACTGCAAGCAGTGCGCCGCACGGCGACGTATCGCGGCCTCGAGGCGGGCGATCGACTTGGGACTGGCCATGGGATCAGGCTACTCCGGGAATCGCGGCCGAACGTTCAAGGACCATGAATCGGGTCCAGGGAGGTTCGGCCGCCATGTCGGATGGGGGAGGGATCAGGCGTAGGACCTCAAGCGAGGGTTCGCTTGATCTCCTTGACCGAATAACTCTCGAGGATGTCGCCGACCTGCAGGTCGCGGTAGTCCCGGAGCACGATGCCGCACTCGAAACCCTCGCGGACGTCGCGCACGTCGTCCTTCTCGCGTCGCAGGGACTGCAGTTCGCCCGTGTAGATGACCGCGTCGTCGCGCAAGAGGCGAATCTTGTGGTTCCGGGACAGCTTGCCGTCGCGGACCTCGCAACCGGCGATGAGGCCGATCTTGGAGGACTTGAACAGCGCCTTGATCTCGGTGTGGCCCTGGATCTCCTCGACCAGCTCCGGCGACAGCGAACCTTCCATGAGGTCGCGCAGGTCGTCGAGCAGCTCGTAGATCACGTCGTAGCGGCGCACCGTCAACTTGCGACGTTCGGCTTCCTGGCGGATCTTGCCGGGGATGCCCATGTGGAACGCGACCAGGGTCGCGTCCGACGTCGAAGCCAGATCGATGTCGCTCTCGGTGATGGCACCGACGCCGGCGAAGACGATCTTGACCTCGACCTCGTCGTGCTCGAGCTTGGCGACCTCGTGCTTGATGACCTCGACCGAGCCCTGCACGTCGCAGCGCACGATCAGGTTGATCGTCTCGCGGGCCTGCAAGGGCGCCGAGCCGAGGATCGCCGCCAGGTCCGGGTTCTGGGTCCGGCTGGCCGCCATCGCCATCGCGCGGTTGTTGCGCTCACGCTCGACCGCCACTTCCTTGGCCTTCGACAGGGCGTCGATGACGTAGAAGGGATCGCCGACACCCGGCAGGGCGTCGAGACCGGTGACGGAAACGGGGGAGGACGGTCCAGCTTCCTGAACGATCTTGCCCTGGTCGTCCATCATCTGCTTGACCTTGCCGTAGCCCTCGCCGGCGAGGATGACCTCGCCGCGCTTGAGCGTGCCGTCCTTGACCAGGATGTGCGCGACGATGCCGCGTCCCTGCTGGATCTCGGCCTCGAGCACGACGCCGGACGCGGGACCCTCGGGGTGCGCGTTCAGTTCGAGCTCGGCCTCGCCCATCAGGAAGATGTGGTCGATCAGTTCGTCGAGGCCCTCGCCCGTGATGCCGCTGGTCTCGAACATGGCGGTCGTACCGCCGTACTGCTCGGGGATGAGCTCGTGGCCCATCAGCTGCTGCACGGCCTGGTTGAAGTTGAAGCTGGGCTTGTCCTTCTTGTTGACCGCCACGATGATCGGCGTCTCGGCCGCCTTGGCGTGGGCGATGGCCTCTTCGGTGCTGGGCTTGACCCCGTCGTCACCGGCGACGACCAGGACGACCACGTCGACCGCTTGAGCACCGCGCGCACGCATGGCGGTGAACGCCTGGTGGCCCGGGGTGTCGAGGATCGTGATCGTGTTGCCGGCCTTGCTGGAGACCTTGTACGCACCGATGTGCTGGGTGATGCCGCCGGACTCGCCGTCGGCGATCTTGGTCGCACGCAGCTTGTCGATGAGGGTCGTCTTGCCGTGGTCGACGTGACCCAGGAAGGCGACGATCGGAGCGCGCACCTCGAGGTGCTCCTCTTCGATCTGACTGCGCTGCTTGCGCACCTCTTCGATGTGGCTCTCGGCCGTGGCCTCGGCGCGCACGTCCAGTTCGACCTCGTACTCGGAGGCGAGGAGCACCGCAGTGTCCTCGTCCAGGATCGAGTTCAGGGTGAACATGCCGTACTGCTTCTGCATCGCCATCTTCTGGATGACGGCGGACTTCAGCTTGAGCGTCTCGGACAGCTTCGCGACGGTGACGGGGGCCACGATGGCGACCGTCTGACCCGAGAGCGGGGAGTCCGTGATCTGGGTGCGGGGACCGGGGCGGCCGCCGGAGCGACGTTGACCCTGGACACCACCTTGGCGGTTGCGGCGCAGGAAGCGTCCCTGCTCGCGCTCACGCAATTGGGCGGCGGTCAGGTTGCCACGCGCACCGCGCTGGCCTTCCTTGCCACCTTTGCCGAAGGTCGGGCGCACGTCCGGAGCGACGTCGTCGCGGGACAGCAGTCGGCGCGATTCGCGACGCTTCTCGGGGCGCTGGGCCTGGAGCGTCGACGGATCGATGCGGCCGAGGATCTTGCCCTTGGGCTTCGGACCGGCTTTGGCGGTCTTCGTGTGGGGCACGATCTCGGGGCCACCGGCCGTGCTGGCGGATTCGGCAGCAGCGACGGCAGCGGCGGTCGGACCCGCGGGCTCCGCGGTGGCCCCGTCCTGGGGCTCCGCAGCGCCAGGGGCTTGGCCAGTGTCTTGAGCAGCCGCCGGTGCCTCGGTCGATTCGGCTGCAGCGGGGGTCGCTGCGGGTGCCGGATCGGAGGTGGAGGACGAGCCGTGTGTTTCCGTGGTGGGGACGGCCACAGGGCTGTCCGGGCCGGAACCGGTCTCCGCGGGAGTCTTCGCCGAAGCGGCCTCGTTGGAGGCCGGCGGGGCGACGGAATCGGTCGCCGAGGGCGCGGGTTCGACCGTTTCGGGCGCGAGATCCTCTTCCTGGGCACCGTCCGCTTCCGTGGCGGGTGCTGCAGGGGAGGCCTGGCCCGTGGCGGCTTCGGCAGGAACGGACTCGGCCGAGATGGGCTCGTCCGAGGTGGTTTCCGGTGCCGGAGCGGCGTCCGAACTGGGGAAAGGACCCTCGTGGTAGACCTCCTCCGGTTCAGCGGGCGCGACCTTCTTCTTCTTCTTACGAACGACCTTGAGGCCGCCGCTGGTATCCGCGTCGGGCGCGGGCGCCTCGGTCTTGGCGGAGGGCTCGATCCCGTTGGCTTCGAGCAGACCTCGGGCCTGAAGCTCCTCGAACTCGTCGAGGGCCGACATGTGGCTCTTCGCCTTGCTGAAACCGAAGTCGCGAAGACGGGCTGCCAGGTCTTTACCGGGCAGGCCGAATTCTTTGGCCAGGTCGTGGATGCGTTTCTTGCTCAAAAGCTTCGCGTGCGTATGCGGGGGGATGATCTGGGAGAGGGGCGGAGTGTCAGGCAGGGTGCCGGATCAGACCTCGCCCTCTTGCTTCCCGTCGGCGCCCTCGTCGGACGCAGAGTTCCCCTCGTCAGCGGCGGTTGCGACCGCCGCTCCTTCGGGTTCGGAATCGGAATCGGATGTCTTGGTCTTGTCGGTCGCGCCATCTTCGGACGGTGCCGCGTCGGCGTGGGCCGACCCGGACTCGCCGAAGAACTCGTCCGCGGACGTGTCTTGCGCACCTTCGATCGGAGCCTCGCCTTCGGCGCCCTCCGTACCGAAGAATTCTTCGCGGGTCTTGATGTCGATCTCCCAACCGCAGAGGCGGCTGGCGAGACGGACGTTCTGGCCGCGCTTGCCGATGGCGAGCGACTGTTGTTCTTCGTCGACCAGGACGACCGCCGAGTGCTGGGCCTCGTCCGGGTAGATGTTGTCGAGGTGGATCGTGGCCGGCTTGAGACCGTTCATGATCAGCGTTTCGAGCGAATCGCTCCAACGGATGATGTCGATCCTTTCACCGCGTAGCTCGTCGATAACGGCCTTGATTCGGGATCCACGCACGCCGACGCAAGCGCCGATGCAGTCGATCTTGGGGTCGCTGGATTGGACGGCCATCTTCGTGCGGTAGCCCGGCTCGCGGACGACGCGCTTGATCTCGATGATGCTGTCGGCGATCTCGGGAACCTCGAGCTCGAACAGCCGGCGCACCAGGTCGGGGTGCGTGCGGCTGAGCTGGATGCGGACGCGGCTGCCGTCCTTGCGCACCTCGACGACGATCGCACGGATGCGGTCGCCGGGGGCGTAGGTCTCGCCGCGCACGCGATCCTCGCGTCCGAGGTGGGCTTCGCTGCGACCCATGTTCACCACGAGGTCCTGGCCCTCGTAGCGCTGCACGACGCCGTTCACGAGCGTGCCGACGCGGGCTTCGTACTCTTCGTAGAGCACGTCGCGCTCGGCCTCGCGGATGCGCTGCTGGAAACCCTGCTTGACGGCCTGGGCGGCGATGCGACCCAGGTCCTGCATGTCGAGCTCGTAGACCTCTTCGTCATCCTCGATCGTGACTTCGCCGGTGGCGCGCTCGATCGTGACCTCGAGTTCCTCTCCGACGCCCAGGCGCTTGCGCACACCGGCCGCCAGGGCTTCTTCCAATCCGAGGAAGATGGCTTCCTTCGGCACGTCCTTTTGGGCGTGGATGAGCTCGATGAGCTCGAGGAGTTGCTTGGGGTCCATGCTCGGGGCAGGTCGCGGGGGCGCGGAGGGTGGTGGCGGGGGGCCGGTGATATGGGGGCCACTCGGAACCGACCGGAGTCAGAAGCAGAGTGGCGATGAACGAGTTGTGCTGGCCTAATATGCAAGGAAGCGGGGGGGTCCCCACTTCCGTTGCTGGCCCGGACGTTCGGGGCTCGGACCAAATGGCCGAACCCCTCTGCTCGGACACGAGAAGAGGCAAGGTGACTCGACAGTTTGATCCCACGTCCCCATTGAGTCAACCGCTCCCGCCCCCTCAACCGGGCGAGAGTTCGAGTTCTCGTGGGGAAGGCCAACTCTCGGCACCCTATGCGGAGTTCCTGGCCGAGTTGTCGCGGGTCACTTCTTCGGACGTGACGGTCCTGCTCGAGGGGGAGCCCGGCTCGGGCAAGAGCTTCGCCGCCGAGATGCTCCATCGGGGGGGCCCTAGGGCGGACGGTCCCTTCGTCCCGGTTTCCCTGGGGGCCCTGGCGCCGACGCTGCTGGAGGCCGAACTCTTCGGTCACGAGTCCGGGGCCTTCACGGGCGCCGATCGAGCTCGACCGGGTCGATTCCGGCAGGCCGAGGGCGGGACCCTCGTGCTGGAGGGCATCGAGGCCCTGCCCCTGGACCTGCAGGTCAAGCTCCTGCGCGTGCTCCAGGAGCGCGAGGTCGAACCCCTCGGCGCGGCCGAACCCATCCCCGTCGACGTGCGCGTCGTGGCCACCTCGGCCAAGGACCTCTCGGCCGAGGTCGCGGCCGGGACCTTCCGCGAGGACCTCTACTGGCGCCTGGCGGTCGTCGTTCTGCGGGTTCCGCCGCTGCGCTCCCGGGTCGATGAGCTGGGGGACCTGTCCCAGGTCCTCATGCGACGGGTCGCCGAGCGCTCAGGCGTGGCCCCGTGCACCTTCGGCCCCGATGTCCTGGCCCGCCTCGAAGCGCATGCCTGGCCGGGGAACGTCCGCGAACTCGAGAACGCCCTGGAGCGCGTGTGCGCCTTGCGGCCCGCGGACGACGCCGGCGACCTCCGGGCCGACGAATTCGACTTCCTGAACGAGGCCGTCGCCGGGGCCTCCGATGCCCTGGCGCGCACCGCGCTGGCCCAGGGCGTCGGTCTCGAGGATCTCAGCGCGGCCATGATCCGCGCCGCCCTCGACGAGTCCCGCGGCAACGCCAGCGCGGCGGCCCGTCGGCTGGGCCTGACCCGCAAGGCCTTCGACTACCGCAAGCGTCGCCTCGACGAAGCTGCGGCCCAGGCCGATGCCGTGGACGAGGAGCCCTCCTGATGCGTGCCCTGCTCCTGCTGGTTCTCGGGCTGGCGGCCGCACCACTCGTGAAGTCCTCGGTGATGCTTGACCAGGACGACGCCCCCGCGCTCGTGCAGGACCTGGGTTCGCAGGATCCCGGGCGCACGCGCGCCGCATGGGACGTTCTGGCACAGGGCGGGGACGGCGTGTTCGAGGCCTGCCTCACCGGGTTCCGCGATGCTTCGCGCATCGAACGCGTCGCGCGCGGGAAGCTCCTGGCGACCCAAGCGACCGCCGCGCAGGTGCCCCAGGTCCTCGCGCTGCTCGACGACCCAGCCGCATCCGTGCGACTGGAATTGTTCCAGGTCTGCACGCGCGGCGACCTGGGCGCGGCCGCCCTGGACCTGCGCGTCGCCGCGCTCGAGCACATCGCACGCCACGACAACGAGCCGGGGATTCGCGAGGTGGCGCTGGGAGCGCTCGGCAGCCTCGACGTCGCCGCGGCGTGCGAGACCTTGGGCCGGTTGGCGCGCGAAATGGTCCACGGGGAGCGCGGCGTGGCCGCCAAGGCGCTTTCCGAGACCCCGCGAGCCGCTGCGGTCGTCGCTGCGCTCGTGGCCGACGGATTCGCAGCCGATGTGACTGCGCGAACGCCCTCGGACGTCCTCGCCGCAGTCCTGCCGGCGCACGGGTTCCACCTGGCGAACGCGACCGAAGGTGGTTCGACCGCTGCGCAACGCGCGCCGCTGGTGCTGGGGCTGCGTCATCCCGATCCCAAGGTGCGCCGGGCGACCGCCGAGGGCTTTCAGCGAATGCTCGCGCGCTTGCGCACCTTGGGCCAGGTCCCGCGCGCGCTGCAGTTGCTCGAGGACCTCGAAGCCCAAGGGTTCGATGCTCACGTCACGCGTTACCACCGGTCGTTGCTCGCTTTGGGCAGCGCAGGCGATGCCGCGACCGCCAAGGCTTCCGCGCAGCGTTTGCGGCAAGGCGATGCGCGACGGGGCGCGGCCGCAGGTCTCGAACTGGGGGACGCGCGATTGTGGCTGTTCCGTTCGCACTACCTGGAGGGCTGGAGCGAGCTGACCTTGGGCCACGGCGGCGCTGCCCGCGCAGCGTTCTCGCGCGCATGGGACGTCATCGACGCGCAACTCGCGCAACGCCTCGATCTCGAAGAGGTCGATGGATTGAATCGCGCGCACATGGACACGGAGCACCAGGCCGCGTTGGTGCTCGTGGGTTTGATCGCCGCGCGATTGACGGAAGGGGATGCGATCGACGACCCCGAACTGCTCGAGCTGGCGCGCCAAGCGCACACGTTGACGCTGGAAGCGCAGTTGCATTTCGCGAAGCTGTACGGCGAGGCGCGCTCGGGCTGGGACGGCCTGTTCGACCACGAACTGTCGCCGTATCGGCTGATCTTCAACGCGGTGCTCCGCGCCGACTTCGATCCTGACCAGCGGCTGGCCCTCGAGGAATCCCTGGGTTGCATCCTGGCCACGGTGTCGCCCGCCGAGCTGCCCGGGTTCAGCGTCGTCGCGACGGGACCGCCGCACGTCGTCGACCCGCTCCAGGACGACCGTCGTCACGGTCTGTTCCAGCAGATTCGCGTGTGGCGGCTCGAGGGCGTGCAGCGCGCCAAGGACGAGATGCTGACGCGCATCCTCGAAACGGTCGCTCCGTTCCTGGTGCCCGAGGACGACGTCGCGATGTTGCGTCGCCTCGAGCAACACGAAGCGATGTTGGTGGCCGGCATGCGCGACGAGGTGTCCGTCGAGACCCTGCGCGAGCTGCGCTTGCCCGGCAGTCAGGCGCTCTGGCTCGCGACGAGTCTGCGGACGGAAGCGCGCTCGCGGGACAGTCGTCGCGTCGCGGAGAGCTATCGCGCGGACCTCGAGAGCGAGGGCATCTCGAGCGCCTGGTACTACCTGGGTCAGGAGCGCTTGGCGCGCGCGGACCTGGCGATCGGTGGGTCGTACACGGACGAGGACGAACCGCTGCGAGCCCAGGAGGTCCTGCTGCGCGCGCTCGGACGCCTCGAGGACCTGGAGCGCCGTATGGCCGAGACGGGGGCCTCCGCGACGGATCTCGCGCCCACGCATTCCCTGATGGCCGACGTGCTGGTCGGGTTGGCGGTGAACTCGAACGTGAAGCTCGGGCGCATCGCGGAGGCCCTCGTCTGGTACGAGCGCGCGTACACGTTGCGCAGCGACGAGTTCATGGGCGTGCTGCTTGCCTGCTATCGCGCGCGGATGGGGCGGACCGAGGAGGCGCGGGCGCTCCTGGCGCGGACCAAACCGGGGCCCGGCACCTACTACAACCTGGCCTGCACGCACGCCCTGTTGGGGGACACGAACGAGGCGCTGAAGTTCCTGGACCTCGATCTGCGGGAATCGCACACCAGTCGGCCGTCCCGCAACAAGCAGCGCGCGTGGGCCTCCGAGGACCCGGATCTGCTGAGTTTGCGCGAAGATCCCAGGTTCCAGGAACTCGTGCGCCCCCGCTGACCGCGACTGCCGTTATCCTGTTCGCCCCGAAATCGCGGGGACGGGCCTCTGAATCGCAGGGGTCGGTGGATGCGCAAGTGGAAGGCGGGAAGGACCCGCCAGGAGAACAGCTATGAGCAAGATGGTCCTCAGCGGCAAAGGCCGTCGTTGGCTTCAGAAGGGTCACCCGTGGGTCTATTCGGACGACGTGGCCGATGGCATGGGACAGCCGGGCGAACTGCTGCCCGTGGAAGATCCCAACGGCGAACCCCTGGGCTGGGCGCTCTTCAGCGCCAGTTCCCGCATCGCGCTGCGCATGGTCACGCGCGACGCCGAACAACCGACGCGCGAGTTCTGGCTCGGTCGCGTCGCACGCGCCATCCAGGTGCGCGCGAAGCACGACCTGCTGGACCCCGAAGGTGCCTGCCGTTTGATCGCGGGCGACTCGGACGGGTTGCCCGGCTTCATCGCCGACCGCTACCGCGACGTGATCGTGTTGCAGTGCAGCACGCAGAGCGCCGACCGCATGCGCGACTTCCTGATCGAGTTGATCGAGGAGGCGATGCCCTTCCCGATCCGCACCGTCGTGGACCGTTCCGACGTCGCGGTGCGCCGCTTCGAAGGACTCGAGACGCGCGTCGAGACGGTCAAGGGCGACGAGCCCGATCCGATCATCGTGCACGAGCCGGGCGGACTGCAGTTCGAGGTCGACGTGCTCAGCGGTCACAAGACCGGCGCGTACCTGGACCAGCGCGACAATCGCATCCGTACAGCGGAGCTCGTGCGCGGCCGCCGCGTGCTGGACGCATTCGCCTACGACGGACTGTTCGGCATCCGCGCCGCGATGGCCGGCGCCGAAGAGGTCGTGTGTCTCGAACAGAACGCCGCCGCCTGCGAACGCATCCGTGCGAACGCCGAGCGCAACGGGGTTTCGGACAAGGTCAAGATCGAGCGCGTGAACTGCATGCAGGACCTGCGTAACCGCGCCGACGCGAACGAGCGTTATGGCGTCGTCGTGCTGGACCCGCCCGCGTTCGCTCGCAACAAGAAGGAACTCGAGGGCGCCGAACGCGGCTACGTCGAGCTCAACCGCCGTGCGGCCAGCCTGCTGGAACCGGGCGGGGATCTGATCTCCGCGTCCTGTTCGTACGCGGCCAAGACGGAGTCGTTCGTGCGTTGGATCGGTATCGGAACGCGACTGGCGGGGCGTGAGTCCTGGCTCGAGTCGTTGCACGGCGCTGCGCCGGACCACCCGTATCGCATCGAACTGCCCGAGAGCCAGTATCTGAAGTGCGCCTTCGTGCGTCTCGACGGGGACGGCGCGTAGAATCCCAGCATGGCGCTGACGATCCAGGTCAACGGAGCTGCGTACGAGATCGGCGAAGGGTCCACCGTCGCCGACCTCGTCGCAGCCCATGAACTCGAACCGACCCAGGTTGCGGTCGAGTTGAACCGTGAGATCGTGTCGCGCGCCGTACGCGGCGAACGCCTGCTCGCCGCCGGGGATCGCGTCGAACTCGTGACGTTGGTGGGTGGGGGATGAGCACCGTGGACGCCCTGGGCGACGCACCGCTGGTCCTCGGCCCGGCGACGCTCGACTCGCGCCTTCTGCTGGGAACAGGGCGCTTCGCCACGCACGCCGAGATGGCCGCGTGTCATCGCGAGTCAGGTACGCAGATGGTGACCGTCGCGGTGCGGCGCGCGAACCTGGATCCTGCTGCGGGTCCCGGTGTGCTCGACTTCCTGGATCGCACGCGATTGCACCTGCTGCCGAACACCGCCGGTTGCTACGACGCGGCCGAGGCCGTGCGCACGGCGCGGTTGGCGCGCGATCTGCTGGACACGCCGTTGATCAAGCTCGAGGTTCTGGGCGATCCGCGCACGTTGCTGCCGGATCCCGTCGGGACCCTCGAAGCGGCCGAACAACTGGTCAAGGACGAGTTCAGCGTGTTGGCCTATTGCTCGGACGATCCGCGTCTTTGCGTGCGGCTCGCCGAACTCGGCGTCACGGCGGTCATGCCCGCCGGCTCGCCGATCGGTTCGGGCCAGGGCATCGCGAACCCCGTGAATCTGGCGATCATCCGCGAACTGATCACGTGCCCGTTGATCGTCGACGCAGGACTCGGCACGGCGTCCGACGTGGCGCGCGCCATGGAACTGGGCGCCGACGGCGTCCTGTTGAACACCGCCATCGCCGGTGCGCGCGACCCCTTGCGCATGTCCGCGGCGATGCGCGACGCGACCTCGGCCGGTCGTCAAGCGTTCCTGGCCGGGCGTATCCCCAAGCGCCTCTACGCCCAGGCGTCGTCCCCCGAAGACGGGTTGATCGGCGGTGCCTGAGACCGCCGGTTCGATCTTCACCGAGGCGACCGACCTCGTCCTGACGCTCTTCTCGAGCTTCGGACTCGCGACGTTCGGGGTGCTGCTGTTTGCTGTCGGTGGGACCCTCGTGCGGGGGCTGGCCAAGCCCGCCCAGGTCGAGTTCCAGCGGACCTGGATGGGCGTCGACGTTCTGATGTCGATCGCCGTCTACCTGGCCACGACGATCGCGCTCGCGCTCGGCTGGGTGGCCGTGCGTGGACTCGAGTCGTTGGAGCAAGCGTTGCCGGCCCTGGCGCTCACGGCGATCGGCGGCCTGACCGTCTCCGTCATGTTGCTCGTCCGGGCTCGGACGTTGAGTCTGAACCTGGGTTGGTTCGCATTCGGCGACCAGGGTCACGCGAGATCCGTTCTGGTCGGCGGCATCACCTATCTCTTCGGGCTGCCCATGCTGCTCGGGTTCATGGGTGTGTGGAGCGTGCTGCTGAACCTCTTGGGGGTGTCCGAGGGGCAGGACGTGGCCCTCATGATCGAGGCCGCCGCGAAGGAGGACCTGGTCCCGATCGCCCTCCTCGCTGCGCTGGTGATTCCCTGGACCGAGGAGCTGTTCTTCCGCGGTGCCTTGTTCGGTTGGCTGCACAAGGTCGGGGGCGCCATCACCGCTGTCGTCCTCTCCTCGATCCTCTTCGCGGGCATCCACGGATTCGTCGCCTCCGGGCCCATCCTCGTGCTGGCGTTCCTGTTGGCCTTCGCCCGCATCCACTCCCGCGGAATCCTGGCGTGCTTCGTGATCCATGCGATGCACAATGGGCTCCAAGTCGCCGTCCTCCACTTCCTGAAACCATGACCTTCTTCCCCCGTACGAATCTGATGCACCCCGTGGAAGGGGGAGGCTTCGTCGCGCAAGGCGCCGTCGTCACCGGCGACGTGACCTTCGGCGAGGACGCGAACGTGTGGTTCGGGTGCGTGCTGCGCGGCGACGATGCGCCGCTGGTGATCGGGCGCCGCAGCAACGTCCAGGACCTGACGATGATCCACGCCGACCCCGGCGTGCCGAACGTCATCGGCGAGGAGGTCACGATCGGTCACCGCTGCGTGCTGCACGGCGCCGAGGTCGGCGACCGCGCGTTGATCGGCATGGGCGCGATCCTGTTGGGCGGTTGCAAGATCGGCGCCGAGTCGATCATCGGCGCCGGCGCGGTCGTGAAAGAGAACATGGTCGTACCGCCTCGTTCGCTCGTCGTCGGCATCCCCGGCAGGATCGTGCGCGACGTGTCCGAGGAACAGGTTGCCGGGCTGATCGCATCGGCGCAGGGTTACGTGGACAAAGTGCGGCTCTACCTCGGAGACGCCGAGTGAGCGCCTCGCTCGACTACGACGCGAAACGCGCTGTGCTGCTGGCCGACCTCGCGTCGCGCGGCTCCATCGCGATCGCCTTTTCGGGCGGTGTCGATTCCAGCGTCCTCCTGCACGCCGCGCACGTTGCGTTGGGCGAACGCGCCGTCGGTGTCGTCGCGGACTCGGCGTCGCTGCCCCGTCGGGAACTGATCGCGGCGCGGGAAACGGCTGCAGGGATGGGAGCGACTCTCGTCGAACTCCGCACGACCGAACAGGACGACGACGACTACCGCGCCAATCGCGGGGATCGCTGCTACTTCTGCAAGGCGGCCTTGTTCGACGCGCTCCAAGCCTATTGCGCCGAGCAACGCATCCCGTGGATGGCGTTCGGCGAGATCACCGACGACGCGCTGGACGATCGACCCGGTGCGCGAGCCGCCTCGGAAGCCGGTGTTCTGGCCCCGTTGTCGGCCGCCGGGTTCGGCAAGGACGACGTGCGCCGCTACGCGCGTGACGTCGGCATGGACGTCGCGGACAAGCCCGCCTCGGCGTGTCTGGCCAGCCGCATTCCGGTCGGGACGCGGGTCAGCCGCGAGCGCCTGGCTCAAGTCGAGGCGGCCGAGAACGCGTTGCACGACCTGGGCTTGCGTCAGGTTCGCGTGCGCCACTTGGGGACGAACGCGAGAGTCGAGGTCGGAGTCGACGAAGTCGCACGCGCGGAGTCCTTGCGCGCTGAACTGGGTGATGCTCTGCGTGGTTGCGGTTACACCGCCTTCGAGTTGGCGGCGTATCGCTCGCCGGTCGAATCCGCCTCGCACTGACTCGCGGCTGGGTTCGTAACGAGTGAACTGAGCCACATCGAGGCACAACTGACCGTTGCACTGTCCCGATGTGACATTGCCGGATCTAGCTCTCCAGGTGAAGACCCCACGCGTCGATGGGGAGCCATGGAACCGGTCGGGCAGGTGAATCATTCGGATTCACTTCCTGACCACCGGCAAGGGACGGCCGGCAATGATGCAAACAACGATGTCAGGGGGCGCGCGGCGTAACCGCGCAGGATTCACGCTGATGGAGGTCATGGTGGCCGTCGGTGTATTGATCGTGGCAACGCTAGCGGCGTTCTCGAGCCAGCTCGCCTCGGTGCGGTTGGTCAACGACAGCCGCCAGACGGACACCGCGATCGCGGATCTCCGGGGATGCATGGAGCAGGTGCTCGTGTTGCAGACGGACGAGATTCCCATTCCAGCCAGCGACTTCGCGGACGGTCAGGCGATCGCGATGTACACCAACCTACATCTGCCGGATCAGCGGATCACAGCGACCTACCCCGGATACGCGGGTGGCGCGATCCCCAATCCCCTGCCGATCGTGCTGACCATGACCTGGTCGGACGGCCTGGGGCGTCCTCGTACGCAGCGACTCCGATCGATGAAGGCGCGTTGACATGATGTTGCGAACTCACAAGACCCTCACGCGCCGTTCTGGCGTGACGCTCATCGAGATCATGCTGGTCATGAGCATCCTCGTGATCCTGACCCGCTCGTTGCTGGAGTCCTCCGCATCGATGGGTGAGATGACCGAGAGCACGAACACGCGGGCTCTCTTGGCCGAACAGGCCCAGGAAGCGACCTCCCAGATCGTGAAAGACCTGCGGACGACTGGGATCCGGATGCTCAACGGTGCTCAGTACCCGTACATCTACGCGGACGGGGACGCCGATGACGGCATCTACCCCGGTCATGATCACCCTCCGGCGGCTTCTACCGCCAATGTCGGCGACGATGACTTCGGCGTGTCGCAATCGATGATCTTCGTGATGCCCTCGGACCTGGACTCGGACGGCCGTCCGGACCTCGATGGGGACCTCGACGGGTTCCCGGAGCTGGACGGCAACGCCGATGGCGTCCTGACGGACAACTTCGACGACCTGGCCGACTGGAACCCCGTGACCAATTCGATCGACGCCGACAATGGACTGGTCTGGGCGCACCGGGAGCTCAGCTACGTCGTCGTCACAGGTGTCGACGGCATCAACTGGCTCGAGCGCCGCGTCGATGGTCAGGCCGCTCGAGCACAGCGCATTGCTCGCGACGTCGAACGGTTGACGATCGAGACCAGCGCCGACACGGGATTCCAGATCCCGACCAACGCACTGCGCGTGCGACTGTTCTTCCGACGGTTGGATCCGTCGGGTGTGCTCCACCGCCATCGGGCGGAGGTCGTGGTGACTCTACGCAACGGCAGATTGGAGTTTTAGGAGATGAAAATGCGGATCAAGAATCATGTGACCCGGGATGGTCAGGAGGGCGTCGCTCTTCTGTACGCGATCTTCGGTACGTTCGTGGCCGCCGGCATGGCGTCGGTGATGTTCACGATGGCCGGGGTGACCCAGAAACGGAGTCAGACCGAGCTGGCCGTCGTCGAGGCGAAGTACTTGGCGGACGGCGCGACCGAGGCGGCCAAGAAGGTGCTCGTGGAAGCGATCGCCAACTGGGAGGCTCCGCCGGCACAGGGGCAGGTCGACATCGATGGGCTGGTGGTCCCCTGGACCATCACCGACATAGGGGTCTCGCGCATCGTCACGGATCCTGCTGGCATCCAGACGATCGTCGACAGTTTTGAAGTCGAGACGTGGGCAACCGTCAACGGGATGACCTCGCGCTCGCATCGTATCGTCAACGCCGAATCCACGCCGATCTTCCAGTTCGCGGTGTTCTACACCAACGACCTGGAGATCCAGCCGGGTCCGAACATGACGTTGGGCGGTCGCGTTCACACGAACGGGGACATGTATCTCGGTTGTGGAAACACGCTCACGATGGACACCAACTACGTGCGCGCGATCGGTGATATCTATCGCCGCCGCAAGGACAACACGGACAGCCAAGGCACCGTGGACATCCGTCAGTACGTGGTCAACCCGTACGACTCGGGCGAGCCGTCGAGCTTCATTCAGATGAACAGCGAAGGTCAGATGGATGGCCTGGGCGTCACGAACACGAGCGGTTACGACTCGTCCTTCGTCGATGGTTGGGACGCGGACGGCGACGGGTTCTTCAACGGACCCGACGATTGGATGCCCTTCTCGGCCGGCGCCCTGGACCTCTGGGACGAGCCGGACGGATACGCCACGGAAGGCTACACCCTGATGACCGGTGATCACGGCGTCAGCGAGGCCGCGACTCCGAACATCGGTTCGATCGCGATGTATGACGAAGCCGATGGCGGAAGCCACGAGTACGACCCGGACACGGATTCCTACTACGAGGTCGGTGCGGGGCTCGGTCACTTCAACCCGGGCTTCTACCACGCGAACGCAGGACTGGCGATCATCGTCAACGCCGAGGGTACGGCTTGGACGGCGACCGATGGCACGGGGGCGGATGTCACGGCAGCGCTTGGCGCTACGGGTGCTGTTTCCCTGACGACGGTTCCGGACATGCGTCAGTCGAGCAGCGGTGCGACCGAGGTCACCGTCGTGCAGATCGATGTCGGTCTGCTCGGCGGAAGCGGATACTATCCCGACAATGGCCTCATCTATGCTGCTCACAACGGTATGGGACAAGGGACCGATGCGAGTGGCGTGATGATCATGAATGGCGCGGAGCTGAACGACACGACCAACGATGGCATGGGTGCGCCGAGTTCGGACGCGCTGACGATCGTGACGGCCGGCAGTGCCTACGTTCAAGGTGACTTCAACACGCAGAACAAGGTGGGCGCGGCGATCATCGCGGACGCGGTGAACCTGCTCTCGAACGCTTGGGACAACTCGAAGACCCCGGGCAACTTGCCCGGCGCTTCGGAGACCACCTTCAACTGCGCGATGATCACCGGCAACTACGAGACCGTGGGGTCCAAGTACAACGGTGGACTCGAGAACCTGCCGCGCTTCCACGAGAAGTGGTCCGGCGTCGACTGCAACATCTCGGGCTCCTTCGTGAACACCTGGGAGAGCCAGTACGCCACCGCTGATTGGAAGTACGGGAGCGACCGCTACCAGGCTCCGGGGCGTGAATGGGAGTACGACAAGGACTTCAACAACATCGCGAACTTGCCTCCGTTCACGCCGATGGCGGTCACCGCCAAAGACGTCGTGAGCTGGTAGGAACCGCATCGCAGTCGGAGCGGGCGGGCGCGGCATGCGTCCTCGTGCTCCCATGCAAGAACCGGGCGCGCTCAGCGTTCGCCTTGGGTTCGATCACGGACGCCCGCACCTTTCGCAAGAAGGTGCGGGCGTCCTGGTTTAGAATCGGGCCATGTTCCTCCCCTTGCTCGCGAGCCTCGTTCTCCAGGACGCGCCGGACCTCGTGTCGCCCGAGTTCCACGTCGCGGAAGGACTGCAGGTTCGCGTGGTCGAATCGGACCTTCCGTCGCGCGTTCTGGCCGTTCCTGGACCGACGGTAGGCGTTCAACTGCTGCCCATCGACGCACCGGGGCCGGTCCTGTTCCTTCGTGTTCAAGGTGACGGCCACGAGCAGACGACATTGGCGGACTCGACGTTCGGCGTGCAGTCCGCTGTGGCGACGCCCGACGCACTGTGGGTCCTGCGCGGTGGCAGTCTCGTTCAGATCCGACGCGACGATCCGAATGGTTGGAAGAGTGAAGCTCGCATCGATGCCGCCCCCGCGGGGACCCGTCGACTGGAGTTGGGTCCGGGGCATCGACTCCTGGCGATCACGCACGCGGACCTTCGGATCCGTGGCGTCGCTGGCGTTTGGTCGACGATCTCGAGCGGGCTGGACCAGGACGCGCACGTCTGCGTGATGAATGACGGGACGCGCCTCGTGATCGAGTCGCTGCCCGACGGGGATCGACTGGCAACGCTGCCGCCGGGTGGCGTGCAGCCGGTCCCGGTCACCGATGGGGACTTGCGCATCCCGGACGTCGAGCCCGAGCGCTCGCGCATCGGAAGTCTTGTCGCATCCGCTCCGGTCGGCTGGCCGTTGGACTGGCACCAGGACGTCTTGATCGTCAGGCCGAGCCTCGGACGCATCGAGGGGATTCAGCTCTTGCAACGCGGCGCCGACCTGGCCCTCGGCGGCGTGCGCACGGTGTTCCAGGCAGACCCGGCCCGGTTCTCCCCGCAGCAACTCGTCGTCGATGCCGCTGGGCAAGATCTCTGGGTCCTCGGGCAGCGCGCGGACGGTTCGTCGCAACTCCTGCGCGTGACTCCCACCCATAGCAAGGACACCGACGCGCCCGCCGCCAGCTTGGACACCCTGGATCCATCTGCACGCTTTCGAATCTTGCACGCGTTGGTCGCTTCGAAACTGGATGGGCTGGCCGAGATCGAGCGACAACTCCTGGGTCCCGGCGAGATCCAGGACCGGAGCCTCCCGCGACATCTCCAGGTTCCTGTATACGCCGGCATGCTGGGGACCGTGGCGGGTCGCGTCGCGACCGTACACACGTTGCCTGCGTTCTGGGATGTGGGGCCCCAGCCGCGCCTGCGGGCCAAGATCTTGCTCGAGCGTTGCCTGTTCCACCAAGCCCCGGACGTGCGCGTGGCAGCTTGCGAAGTCCTGGGTCGCTGGCCGGACACTTTGAACGATCCCGATCGATTCGGCGCTCTGTTGGGTGATCCCGACGGACGCGTCGCGGCTGCAGCGGCCGATGCTGCGGCATGCCGCGACTACCGCTTGCTGGGTCCCCAACTCTTCGCGCAATTCCGTCTCGTGCTCGAGTCGGGAGGCCACCGCACCGCGAACCTCTTCGCGAGTCAGGTGAGTGCGCTGCGTCGACTGCGCGCTTGGCGGCCGATCGTGAACGACCTGTGTCGCGAGCCGCTGGCGGATACGCGTCGGTCGCTGTGGTCCTTGCTGGACGACGTATACGACGAAGACCTGGTGCTGCTTCTGAAGGGCCGATTGTTGGACGGCGCGACGCCGTTCCAGGTCCGACTCGAGATCGTCAACGTCCTCGCCGATCAACACCTTCGTCCGAATGCGGACGGTCAGTCGGAGACGTGGGAGCAGAGCGAGGTCATCGAGCGCTGGCTCACCGCTGCGTCCAAGCTCGATGAATCGCCCGCGGTTCGGGAACGGGCCACGCAGGTCTTGACCGCCATGCGGGACGAATCGTCGACCTCGGACGACGAGTGAGGGTCGGCCGCGCGCGGTCCTACCAGACCCAGATCGCAGGATCGTAGACGGGCAACGGCTGCGCCCCCGCGTCCCGTGTGATCGGCTCGGACATGTGCCAGTCGTCCCACGCACGCGCGCGCCCTTGGTCGTCCAGGTGGACGGTGATGCCGAAGTCGGCCAGGAACAACCGGGACGTACCTTCCTTCCCAGGGATCACGGACAGCGCCTGCAGGGAACCTTCGAGTCCCGTCCAGTGCGTCTCGCGCGAACCCGACTTGCGGAAGGCCGAAATGTGCGACGTCGCACGATCGAAGATCCAGAGTTGGCTCTCGTCGTCGACGTGCGCATCGGTGGGGCGCAGCAACCGGCCGCGTCCGCGCACGTCCAGCGGCGAGCCGTCGACCTCGAGCCCGACGGCCATGCCCTGCAGGTGATCGACCACGTAGAAGCGCCCCATCGGACCGGACGTCACCGCGACGGGGGCCAGCAGCGGAAGGGGGAACGTGTCGTGGATCGCGATGGGGCGGAAGGCGGTGTCGAGTTCGATCACGCAGCGATTTCGTCCGCACAAAACCCAGGTCGAGCGCCCGTTGCGGGTCACGTCGAGCAGGTCCAAGGCGTACGGTAGATCCGCAAGGATGCCCTCCTTACGCTCGGCCTCGAGCGGCACGGTGCGTTCGATCTTTCCCTTGCCGCGCACGTCGATCACCAGCAACTCGCCGCGGCCGCGCTCGCACACGAGGGCGCGCACGCCTCCGCTCTCCAGGTGGACGCCGGAGCCATCGATCGGATTCCAACTGGCGTCGCCGAGGGCCACGGCCACGTGCGGTTGCCCAGGTTCGGGCGCGTCCAGGCGCAGCAAGCGGCGAGCGGCGCGATCCGCGACGACCATGCGGTCCGCGTCCCAACCGGGCAGCCCGAGGCGCCGCCAACCTTGCGAGATCGTCGGGATGGGTTGCAGGCCTTCCTTCAGGTCGCCGAGGCCGAAGACGCGCACCCGGTGCAAGCTGGGCTCGCAGATCGCGAGGTGCTTGCCGTCCGCGGTGACCGCGAGGTCCGACATGGCTCCCCAGTGTCCGCCGATCGTCGTGCGCCCGTTCGGCGCGAGCACGCCGCGCTGGTTGCCCTGGAGGTCCAGGACGCGCACCGCTTGAATGCCCGGGTCGGCGACCAAGAGGTGCTCGCCGTGGACGTGCAGGGCCAGCGGGTCGACCATCTGGGTCGGGCTGAAACCCCAGCCACCGATCGAGCGCACGTGCGTGTCTTTGGCGTCGAAGACCTCGATCGTCGTGCTCGCCGCGTCGAGCACGTACAGGTTGTCCTGGTCGTCGAACGTGACGTCGATCGGGCGACGCAGGAGTCCTTCTCCGACCGCGCGCCAATCGCCGGTGCTCTTGCGCAGAACGCGTTGCAGGCCGGGGTCGGCGACCGCCAGGCCTCGCGGTCCGACGCAGATGCCGGCGGGGTCGCGCACGGATTCGGGGGCGCGTTCCGGCCCGGACACGAGGATGGTGGGGACGCGGATGTCGGCGTCGATGGCGACGACCTGGGCGTGACCTTGGTCGGAGACGTACAACCGACTGCTGACCGCGATGCCCGAAGGCCCGAGCCAGGGCGCGTGCGTCTTCAGGCGCGCGGCGACGTATCCGTCGGATCGGAAGCGCACGACCTCGTTCGCGTCCCCGTCGACGACCCAGAGCGTTCCGTCGGGCCCGTAGGCGAGGTTCGTGGGTCGGTGCAGGTCCTCGTGCGTGCGTTCGAGGACACCCAGGGCGTTGGGCGAGTCGAGTTGCGGCTCGACGCCTTGCGATCGAAAAGGGGTCGCCGTGGCCGGGGAGGTCCCACACAGGAATGCGCAGAAGGCTGCACTGAGGGTCAGCACAAGGTGGATGGGGGAGGTGTTCATCATCGCTCTGCAGGAGGGTCTACCAGATGGACGCTCGACGTGACGGATCCAGGTCCCGGGATCGTCCGATCTTGGGCCAGATCGAACTCGGTTCCTACGGAACGGTGCAGCTCGCCCGCGATAGGGAGCCTGCGTCCGGGTACCCTCAGCGCGTGAACGACGACCTCATACAGGCTCTCGAATCGGCCCGAACCGTGCGCTTCCTCTGCAGCGGGAACATCGTACGCTCCGCGTTCTGCGAACTCATGGGACGCCAGCGAGGCTTGCCCTGGACCCTGGACTCCGCCGGCACGCGCTTCCACAACCGCCGCTTGTATCCGGAGACGCGCGAGGCGTTGCTCGAGCGTGGTCTGGCGCCCGAGGTTCTGGACGACTTCACGCCCCGGCACCTGGACGACCTCGACGATCCGCCGGAGGGCATGGTCGTTCTGGGGATGGCCGAGGAGCACCTGGCGTTCTGGCGCGACCGCTGGTCCACTCCGGCGTTCCGCATCGCCGCGTTGTTGGACGAGACCGCTCACGTGGCGGACCCGGTGCTCGAGGGCGCGAGTTTCCCGGCCACCTTCGAGCGCCTCGAGCGTTGTCTGGACGCCATGGCGGGCCTCTCGCCGGGCTCCAGCGGTTCCGCTCGCCGCGACGCGTGACTGGGACCCCCCGCGCCGTGTAGATTGCGACTGGAAGGCGAGTCCCCCGGGGCTCGAGGGTGTCTTCCTCCGATCCCACGTCGTCGATCCCACGGCGTTCCTCCCAACTCGTCCCCACTCCTCGATGCGGGCCCGCACGGTCCGTTCCGCCATGGATCCGAACCTGGATTCCGCCATCACCGACGCCGTCCGGCGCTGGGCGCGCCCGACCACGGTCGAGGAGCTCCAGAAGCGCGGTGTGCGCAACGTGCGCTCCGTCAGCATGACGCGCATCGCGGGCCTCCTGGAGAAGGCCGTCAACCGAGCCCTCGTCGCTCGCACGATCGGCGATCTGGGCGAGGACAACGATTCGTTCTCGCGCGCTGCGCGTGCCGAGTTCGTGAAGATGGTCCAGACGGGCGAAGCGGTCGAGGACGACACCTCACCGGCCGCCGCGGGCACCGCCCTCGATCGACTCAAGGTCGAGCTGCGCGAACGCCGCGCTGTGCTTCAGGAGCAACAGGCGGAACTGACCAACGAGGCCGCCGTCGAGGGCCCCAGCGACCAACAGCTCGAGGCCAAACTGAAGCGCCTCTTCCAAGCCTGGGGCGGCGATCCCGAGAAGCCGACACCGCTCGAGAAGGACGTCGTACGCGTCGCCGTCGCCGAGTTGCAAGCCGAACGCAGGCGCGGCCGCCAGGCCCTGATCGACAACCACCGCAAGCAGATGGATACGCTCGAACGGCGCGTCACCAAGCTGTCGGGTGTGCTGCAGAGTACGCAGGCCGAGTTGAAGACGGCGTTGGGTCGCGAGTTCGCGGACCCGGGTGTCGGTTCGATCTACACCGACGTTCAAGGGCTCGATGGTGGTGATTCGAGCTTCGACAAGAAGACTGCGTTGATGGCTTCGATCTTCGAAGCCAATCTCGAGTTGCGCGCGAATCTGGCGAGCTGAGATCTCTGTCGGCGTCTGCCGGCAGAGTCTCTCCCACTTCGTGCTGCGCCTGCACGGTGCCGTACACCAGCGCGTCCGGAGAACCTCATCCGCGGTCCTGGGTATACCTGCGTCACCAGCTCGCAGTCTTGAAGCGTTCGGTGCCGAAAGTACGGTGCCTGGCACCGTACTCTCAGATGACGGTTCCACTAGGGAATGCACTTCTGTTGGATCCCGACCTGGCGATCCAACCCGCCTGGTTCTCGCGACGGCGGACACCGCGTCATGCGTCGTAGAAACCCTGCTCGTGGATCCCGATCAGCTGACGCTCGCGTGCAGTCATCGCACGGGACACGGCTGCTGCGTTGGCGGGATGGTGCGCGTCGGAGGGAAGCAGACGTTGCGCGATCTCGCGGCGGCCGTAGATGACCTGCAGGAAGAAGCGTCCACGACCCTCCTCCTGGGGCGGGAGACGGCGATGCCAGGAATCGGAGACGAAGAACCCGACGTCGCCGGGCTCGGCGACATGGGCGAGCCCCGCACGACCTTCGTAGGTCAGGTCCAGGTCCAGGCGGCGTTCGTGGGGAGGCAGGCGACCCGAACGATGACTGCCGGGCAGAACCGCCGTGGGGCCGTCCTCGATGCGACACGGATCGAGGTAGACGTGCGCGGTGACCACGAACACCGGGTAGGGAATCGCGTCTGGCCACGGCACACCCTCGGGTCGCACCACATGTGGACCGCCGTCGACGTGCCACTCTTGCCCATACGGTGCGTGAGCGCTTCCTGGTGGGTTGCGCCATGCCGTGCAAGCGATGACGTGACAGTCGTCACCCAAGACCGGCTCCACCGCCTCGAGGATCTCACGATGTGCGAGGATGTCTTGGCAAAGCGCGCTGCGATTGAACATTTCATAGCGAAACATCGCGCCGCGCTCCGCATCCAGACAGTTCTTGCGCCGGTCGGGCGGGTACCGGTCGAAGACTTCGGAAACCTCGGCGCGCAAGGCCTGGATGATCTCCTTGGAGAGAGCGCCAGGTCGAAAAGCGTGACCGTCCTGCTCCAGAGACTGGGCCAGCGGATGGCCCGGATCCACGCGGAGCCTGTTGTAGTTCTGGGACTTTCGAATCATGTCTCACCGTTCTGAATCAGACCCCCTTGTCGTTTCTCGGAATCTGGGTGAACCTAGACTATCGGTCGAATGGGAGATTCGGGGGCTCGGAGTGTCGAGTGGTTCGTGATCTCACTCGATGAAACACCACTGCCATGCTCGATTCCACCTCGCCTGGGGGAGACCAAAGCGACCTGCCGCGCGACTCCGGTACTGCCCCCGCACCAGCTCCATTCCTGGTGACGGATCCGACGGATCTGACCGACCCACAGACCTCTCGGGAGTCCTTGGTCGAGGCCGTCCATGCCTTGATCCGCGAGCGGAACTATCTTCGTGAGGTACGCAACGTGCAGTTGGCGGAGCACGAGTCCGACCTGGCTCAGCAGCGCGACCATACCGAGGAGATTCGGCTCGAGCTCGACGCGGTGCGCTCGGATCGCGATCTCTCTCAGGAGCGTTCGGAATTCCTCGAGGGGCAGGTCGCGATTCATCACGCGCGGGTCGTGGAGCTCCTTCACGATCTGGCGGCCCAACGTCGCAAAGCGGCCGCGTTGCTCGAGGAGATCGCCGCTCACCGCAGTTCGCAGGTCGCCCCGGATCCCGAACGAGCCTTCCCTCGTGAGGATCGCGAGGCGCACTCTGACCGTGGGCGTCCGGCGCCGGTTCAGGGCGCGCCGAGTCTCACCGCTCGCGTGAAGCAACGTTTGCGCCTCTGGTTCCAAGGGGCGTGAGCTTGGAGCCTTGCGGTCGAGCTTGATCTCGAGAAGCCTTCCGAAGAGGGTCGGCTGAACTGTCGCGCGTGGAGCTCGACGGCGCCTCAGGAACCACCTGGATCGGACGGCGCTCTCCGCATCATGGAGCCCAACCTGCGCTTCACCCGCGCCAGCAATCCAGGTGTGATCCGTTCCTCGGCTCGGCTCGCTCGTTGGCGCCAAGCTTCCCGATCCACCCGCAGCGCCTCTTGTTCCAGGGACAGGGAGTTCGCGTGGACCTGGGTAGCCTCCATTTCAGCGCGCATGGCGGCAGCCAGGGCGGCATGTGCGTCGCGCTCTTCGACGAGGGACGCCGCATGGTCACGATGCGTGGCGAGCTCCGCGTGCAGGGCTTCCGCCTGGGCGCGATGGGCGACGAGTTCCCGGTTCAGGGCGTCACTGTGTTCGCGCAGGGCTTGCATGGGCGTGAGTCGCTTCTTCTCGATCGACTCCTCCTCTGCGTTGGGAACGCCGAGCGTCAGAACCTCGTCGGGGGTCAGGAACGCGGTGCTGTACGCCTTCACCCCAAGGCGGCCCAGGGGCTCGAAGAGCCAGGGGTGCTGGCCGAGTCCGCTCGTGATCGCGTCGACCTGCATGTCGTACCGGTCATCCGCTTCGATCGCCTCACGTAGCCGGGTCTCGGTCTCCGCGATCGAAGCCCGTTCCTCATCCAGCTCCTGCATGATGTTGCAGAGCTCATCGAGGCGATCCAACACGGTTTCCGCGCGGTCGATGTCCGTGGTCTGGCCGAACCCCGTCAGCACGTCCTCCGGGCGCTCATCGTAGCTGCATAGGTCGGCCGACCGACCCGTTCGAGCGTACCGCACGAGGGGCTTCAAGACCTCGCGGACACGCGCTCCATCCGTCAATCCCCAGATCGTGAACCAGAGTTCGAGCAGGTCGGGCGAGCGGAACGCGACGTAGTTGCCGTAGACGACGCGGTCCTGGAATCGCAGTAGGTTGTCGGTGAGGCGTTGTAGAGGCTGGAAGTGCTCCTGCGTGAAGGTGTCTCGCTCGAAGGCTTCGAGCACCAGGCGCACACCCGTCGCGATCGATTGGAACGTGTTGATGTTGCCCATCGAGTACAGCGCGTCGACGGCGCCCGCTGCGTGGGCGGTCATCCAGAATCGGTCTCCGACGCATCTGCTGCTGGAGTACTGCAGGCGCTCCGTCGAGATCCATTGCCGCACCGGCACGGCATCCACGAACTGGCTGCGAATGGCCGGGTACTCTTCCAGGAAATCGGCCCAGACCGTCTCGGGGCTGATCTGTGGGTCCTTGGGGAAGCGCTTCTCGTCGTAGCAAAGCCCGACGCTGCACAGGTCGTTCTGGGACCCGTTGAAGTTGCCGAAGGGGATGACCCACATCCATCCTCCGTCGAAGAAGTGGTGAAGGGTTCCCTGGCTCCACGGCGCCAGCGGTTTCGGGTTTTGGTCGACCTCCTCGTACGGACGTACACCCCTCATGTGGGTGAACATGGCTCGAGAGCGTGTCCGCATTCTCGGAGTCTCGTCCCGCAGCCCGAGTTCGCTGGCGACGACGGAACGGTATCCGGTCGCATCGATGACGAAGGCGCACTGGATCCCTGGTCCGTCCGAGATCTGGACCGTAGCACCGTCATCGCGGAAATCGATTCCGACCACTTTGGTTCCGGCTCTGCCGATCACACCGGCTTCAAGCGCCGTCGACCAAAGGTAACTGTCGACGTCCTGGCGGAAGTAGTGCATCTCGCTCGATTGCGGCGGCCCGAGGTCGGGATCCGAGCCGTCGGCTTGTGGGATCACCGCTTGCCAGGCTCGCGCCATCGTTGCGGCTCCTCTCTCGTGGTAGAGGAAGCCGAAGTTGCTCTTCACGCCCGACGTCGGCGCGACATGGCGACGAACTCCCTCCGCCGTTGTGATGTTGTGCAACTCAGGAGCGTCGTAGCGCTCGGCCAGGACTTTGAGCCACAACGAGGATGGCGTCGTTGTCGACTCCCCGAGCGCGAACCGTGGATGAGTCCCCCGATCCAGGAGCATCACACGCAGCCCCTGTCGAACCAAGCACAGCGCGGTCACGGACCCCGCCAGGCCCGACCCCAGAACCACCACGTCCGTCTCCTGTTCTCTTGTTGTGCTCGTCATCGGTCGGTCCGGTCCTGCCTCGACCCCGATTGTACTTCGGTGGCGTTACAGGTCGCGCGGGGCGGGAGGCGGGCTCTCACAATGGATGCACTGATTCCCGGCGGGACACCTGTCCTCACCTGGAACGCCGTCCGCCCCATTGAGGGCCTCTGAGTGGGAGTCGAGGCAGGATTGGCAGGGCCGCGAGACGATTGCCCGGATGCTTCTCCGCCTTCTCCTGGCCGCAGTCATTACTCTCCTGCGATCACGCTCGCAACTCGCTCTTGAGAACCTAGCTCTCCGACACCAGCTTGCAGTCCTGAAGCGGTCGGTGCCGCGGCCCAAGGTCAGAGACTGTGACCGTCGCCTGTGGATTCTGCTTCATCGCCTTCTCGACAGTTGGCACGACGCCTTGATCCTCGTTCAGCCCGGCACCGTCATCCGCTGGCATCGTGCCGGCTTCCGCGCGTACTGGCGACGCAAGTCCAAGCCTCATCGCGTTGGGCGTCCACCGATCCCGATGCGCTTGGTGCATCAGATCAAGCGTCTCTAGAAAGAGAACACGACCTGGGGAGCGCCGCATATCAAGGACGAGCTCGCGTTGCTTGGACACGACGTCGCGGAGAGCACGGTCGCCAAGTGCACGACGAAGGCACGGCCGGGATCGTCCCAAAGCTGGAAGACCTTCATCCGCAACCACATCCACGAGACGGCAGCGTGCGACTTCTTCACGGTGCCGTCGGTTCGCTTTCGCGTGCTGTACGTCTTCGTGATCCTCTCCCTGGATCGTCGACGCATCCGGCACGTCAACGTCACCTCCAACCCGACGGCCGAGTGGACCGCGCGTCAGCTGTTCGAGGCATTCCCGGGCGATCTACGCATGCCTCGGTTTCTGATGCGTGACCGGGATTCGATCAACGGTTGGGAGGTGGACCAGGCACTGAAAGCCATGAAGCTGCGCAGCGTCATGTCGTCAGCACACAGCCCCTGGCAGAACCCATACGCGGAGCGGGTCATCGGCACCCTTCGCAGGGAGTGCACGGACCACGTCATCCCGTGGGGCGAGGAGCACCTACGCCGGCTGCTCAGCGAGTACGTCCGCTACTACAACGAAGCGCGGACGCATCAGGGGCTCGATGGGGACGCGCCGGAAGGGCGGGTCGTTAAGTGCAATGGCGACCTGATGGGGGAACCGGTCTTGGGCGGGCTGCACCAGCGCTACCGAAGTGCAGGCTGAGGAAGCAGCCTGCGATGGAG
>TARA_R110002126_G_scaffold291760_1_pt1 | contig 46126 bp, 58 predicted proteins | sample TARA_R110002126 | Tara Oceans TARA_R110002126 (sample SAMEA4397536) | marine metagenome | biome: Polar Biome; feature: [DCM] deep chlorophyll maximum layer (ENVO:01000326); material: water (ENVO:00002006), including particulate matter (ENVO:01000060) such as... | depth 30 m | reverse complement strand
GGGGCGATGCTGTGACAGACCTAGTCCCCGTTAAAGTCAACCTCGACAAGGCCGACGCTGTCGTCGCCGAGCAGTATTGCACGCTCTACGAGGATCGCATCAAGAAGGCGCTCGCCTACGAGCTGATCTCTGGGCCGCCTCTCGCATTCGAACCGTTGGTCGCGGCGGTGATGGAAGATGCGGCGAACAGTCCGAAGCTAGGGCAGGCAATCCGCGAGTCGCCGCAGTCGTTCATCTCGTGCTTGATGATGGCAGCGCAGTGCAAACTACTTCCGGGCGGTAAGTACGACTTGTTCTACCTGATCCCTCGCCGCATGAGCCGCAAGACAGCTGACGGGTGGACGAAGGTGATGGAGGTCACCCCACTCATTGGCTACAAGGGCTTGTCGCACATGGCGCAGCAGCACCCGCGCGTCCACAGCATCGAAGCCTTCTGCGTCTTCCAAGGCGAGGAGTTCTCCTACGAGCCGGGCACCGGGCGGTTGCATCACGTATGGAGTCCCGACGTTGACCGTGACGACGACAAGCTGGTTGCAGCTTACGCCAAAGCGATCATCTGCCCGCCTAACGACGTGACGCCGAACCCGACGCCGATCGTGTGGCCGATGTCGGTTAAGCAGATCCACAAGTCACGCGACAGGTCCGAGGCTTACAAGGGCGCCGAGAAGTATGGCAAGAAGGATTCGCCGTGGCACACGGACTACCAGGCGATGTGCCGCAAGACCGCGATCCGGGGCATGCTGACGAACGGCTCGATCCCTCGCGACATGGGCATCGGTGGCATGATTAGCCAAGAAGACAAGACGGTTATCGATCGTGGAGAGACGGCACCCTTGCCACAGCCGAGCAGAACTGGCAACCTACGAGTCGGTCTAGGGCTTGACACTCCGCCACCCGACTTTGGGACAGCGGAGGAAGCCGTAGCACACATCGAGGCAGCTGCCGACATCGATGCGCTGGAGCGACTCCGCGAGGGCTTCCAGGGCTTCAAGGGCTTGGATGCCGAGACGATTGGCGAGGCTTACGGACAGCGTGAAAAGGAACTGACTGAGTGATCGTATTTCCATCAAACAACCGTGGTTTCGTAGCTGGCTGGCTGGCTGGCACGTTCCCTGGCCGCATAGCCCACCTCTACAGTATCGGGGGGCTCTCAACGCTTTATCCGCAAGTCTCGTTCGCTCTCGATAACGGGCGCTTCCCGGCGTGGTCAACGGGCGCGAAGTGGGATGAGTACGCATACATCGGTATGCTCGACCGTGTTGCCGAGATGGGGGGTAAGCCCGCTTGGGTGCTCTGCCCTGATGTCGTCACAAAGGCTGACGAGACGTGCAAGGAGTTCGACAAGTGGGCTCCCAGGTTGCAGCGATACGGGTGGCCTCTTGCATTCGCTGTCCAAGACGGCATGGAGCCAGACCATGTGCCCGAGGAGGCGAAGTTCGTGTTCCTTGGGGGTAGCACTGAGTGGAAGCGAAAGACGATGCGCGACTGGTGCGATGCCTTCCCTGGGAAGGTTCACGTCGGGCGCATCAACACCGGCAAGTGGCTCTGGGAATGCCATGAGGCAGGTGCGATCTCGTGTGATGGCACAGGTTGGTTCCGTGGCGATCAGGCGCAGCTCGCGCAGTTGGTCAGCTACTTAGAGCGCAGTTCACAGAACCTTGGCAACTACCGAGGCGGGGAACTGTTCAAGGCATGATCCACGTATCAGAGACATTTACGAGCCATCAAGGCACGGGTCATCTACTGGGTGTGGCCCAGCACTTCGTCAGGTTTGCCGGATGCGCGGTTAGGTGTCCGATCCGCGCCGAGTGCGATGAGCGACCGGCGCTCACGCGGAAGGACTCAACGCCACGGACAGCAGCAGGCTTGGTGCAGGAGGCATTGGACTCAGGCACAGGATGGCTACACGTCACAGGAGGTGAGCCAACTGACCAGAGCGAAGGTCTCCAAGACCTAGTTAGGTTGGCACGGGTTAGCGGGCTACGTGTCCACGTCCAGTCTTCGGGAGTGCGACACGTCCCTGTGCAGTGGGACTGGCTCACAATCTCGCCGAAGGTCGATCCGCTAGTCCACACGTTCGGCCAGGAGTGCATCGTGGTCGATGACGGCACTTGGACCGTAGAGAGGTTGGCCGAGTTGCGAGATGCGACGAAGTTCTGGTGCTACTACCTGGTCCCTTTATCGGAACAGAACGTGGCGAGGACGGGCCAACTGGCTACGGAATCAGGGTGGGATCTCACGATCCAAGCTCACAAGGTATGGGGCCTTAAATGAAACGACCATCACCGCTAACGACTGAGCAGAAGGCGCGACTCAAGCGCCTGGCCAAGAGCAACAGCAAGCCCGAGATCGCGCGCAAGATGAAGCTGCCACTCTCACGGGTGCGGCGGTTCTGCATCGCGAACGACATCACAACCAAGTCGGCACTGCATGCGCCGCTTGAGGGTGTCAACCTCGAAGCGTTGGTGCTCAAACTCGGCACGGTGCAAGCGGTGGCTGATAAGTTTGGCGTCTCGCGCCAAGCCATCTACCTGAGAATCCAGCAATGAGATACCTAGCACTGCTTGCGCTCGCGTCATGCGGGACGCTCACGACACCCGACTTCTTTCATCGCCCCGCGCAGCTCGAAGACCTGGTTGGCGGCGCAGCGGCTGTGTCCCTGGAGCCGGAACCGTTCGTCGGGCGGTTCCGCGTGATGCACGGCCCGTCTGCTTGCGCTTCTGCCATCGTCGGGCAGGGAAACCCTCTCGTTTGGCCTTCGGCTACTCGGCCGCGCGCAGGCGAGCCCACACGAGTCGACTGGACGCTCAACCCGACGCCACCCTACGAGGCGCGCGCCGCGCTGCTCATGGTCTGGTTCGACGAGACGCCCGCGCCCATCGACATGACTGCGTTCGGCTACACCGGATGCCTGCTTTGGGCTCCGACGCAACTCGGCCGCGTTCACACGATCACCCCAAAGGACGGGACCATGCTCACCCAAAGCGGCGGCGCGGTCAGCCTCACCTGGACCCCAAGCCTGCAATGGGTCGGGCGCAAACTCTTCTGCCAGCTCGCCGTGCATTCGCCTGGTGCGAACGCGCAAGGCTGGCTCCTTTCTCCCGGCCTCGAAACGTGGGTCGGAAACCGATAGCACTATGACAAGTAGCAATACCCGTCTCTACCTCGTCGAAGGCCCCCTAAACTCGAAGACCCTGGTCGAAGCGACCAGCCAGGCGCAAGCCCAGCTGGCCGTGACGAAGGGCGTCTACTCGTCCCGCGCAGCCTCGGCGATGGAAGTCGCTGGCCTGATCGCCGACGGCGCCAAGGTCGTCAAGGCTGGCAAGGTGCCGGTGCCGGAAGGCGTGCCGGAGAACGTCTAGCATTCCCGCCCTGCCGTGTTGGTAGGGCAACCCGCGCACCGAGCAGATGAGCCTCTGTCGGCTCTGGGGGCTTGGTGCGCGGTTCTTTTTCAGTCGTCCTGACCGCACTTGCGCGCGTCGTCGCGATCGTCGTAGCCCCGCGAGCCTTCGTCCTTCTGCTCATCGCGCATCGCGTCGCCCCGCTCCTCAGCGAGGCATTCGGGGCATGGTTCGCCACCGGGGCTTAGGTCGGTTTCGATCTCTTTGTCCCACGGACGATAAGCGCACGCGCCGTACATGTTGTGGTTACGCATGGGTGTGACTCCCTGGGCACCTATCGATGCGGGGGTACTTGCTACGGTCCCCGCCGCACACCACACACACATCGCGCACCTTGGCGTTATGGTGCTTGCTCCACCAGGCGTTGAGCTTGTCGGTATGCGACTTCGCCGTTTCGGAACTCACGATGCGCGCAAGCGGCGGGTTTCCTGGGCCATCCTCGCCGGGCACAGCTACGCCAACGTCCGTAGTGAGATCAGCCCAACAGCGGAGGCTCTCGCCCTCGGCAAACTCGACGTAGGTGATCGGCAGGAGCGCGCTGGCGTCGTCGCACTCGTCGACCTCGACGGTAATGACTATCTGGACCTGTTTCACTGGGAAGCCCCCCAGAGCGCACACATGAGCGCGGCAATGATGAGCCAGGACCAAACCACACCGGCGGCGGTTTGCTTTACGTCGGCGTCGGTGCGGCCTTGACCACCCTTCACAAGTGGGGGCAGGCTCACTGCTCTACCCCCGGAAGCGTCGGCAACCCGGCGAGCGTAAAAGCGACCTTCTCGGCGAACTTGCGGAACTCGTCAACGTCGGCGAAGTGGAAACAATAAGTGTCGTCGCCGAGCAGCATCGTCAAGTAAGCGAAGGGGTCAGAGGTGACCACCGTCGAGATGCTGCGGGCTTCGATGCCGTGGAAGTGGTGGCTGCTAGTGTGGGTCTGCTTATGTGTCATCTGTCGATTCTCCTATCGGGTTTCGCGCTTGGCGCGGTGGGAAAGCTCAAGCCGCTCGGATGCGTTTGGGCCTGGGTCTTCTTGCATCGATTGCCAGTTGCGTTCGCTGCACTCGTCGCACTGGTGGTACGTGCCCCCATACGGGGGCGCGATCTCGCGCACGTCATCGGCTGATCCGCACATCTCGCAAAGGATCGTCGGTTTGCCCATTAGACCACCGTCCGAACGTGGCAATCGGCGTAACCGCAGGCGTTCGCGATGGCGTGCATGGCCTCGATCACGGCGGAATCACCGCGCCCGTCGATGTCGAGCGTGAGCTTGATCCCTGCGGAGCGGATAGCCTCACCCGCCGCCGCTGACTGCTTATGGTAGCCGCAACCGCTCGCCTTGCCGTAGCCGCTGCAATCGTGGCCCTGGACCCATATCGAGCAATGGACGGGCGACATGCCGTCAGCACGGCGAGCCATCCACCAACGCACCGAGACGGCGTGTACTAGCTCGTTATCCTCGTCGCAAACGACAAGTACTTGGCTATTGAGCAGTTCCTTTTCGCCCCAAAGGTTCTTGGCGTTGCGCGTGGACTTGGTCGGCATGGTTGCCGTCTGTTCTGTTTTCGTAGTCGTCATGGTGTCATCCGTAGTGGGCAGGATTGCCCCGCGAGCACCCCGTAGGACGCTCGCGGCGCAAGCCGGGCCTAGTCTGCCAGTTCGGGGGGGATGGCGATCATCGCCTTGGCGATCGAACTACGCGCCAGATCCAAGAACGCGAGCGCCTCCAGCGTCTCCGCTTGGCAAAGGGCGTTCGGCCCGCCGTTGTCTTCGCCGAGATCGGAGCAGAGCATGGCGACCCGCACTTGTCGGATGTCCTCTCGGAACTTGACGCCGTCGAGATAGGCGCTCATTTGGTGGCCTCAATAGGGGGAAGGGCGACGATGTGCGCTAGATGCGCGCTCAATTCCATCGGCGAGACGTAGGTAGCAATCCCGAGGGTATCGAACCATGCAACCTTGACATCCTCCGCCGTAGCTATGCGGCAGTTGTCGTCGTCCTCGCCAATAAGCACGGCCAGCTCAAAGTCGCCCTTGCAACCGTAGTTGTGCGGGCCGCAAGCGATCGAAGCGCCGTAGCCGTTGGCGAAGAACACGCGGTGGCGGTAGTCGTCTTCGCGATTGCCAAGCGGCGTCAGTTTGTCGGGGTGTGTCATCATCTGTCATCCTCTCAGGTGTTGCGTACGAAGCCGGTACGCTCGGCAATGTGGCCCGTGCGAGGGCAAGGCGATCAGTAGCCCATGGTTTCGGCCGCGAGGGCTGTAAAGCGCGCGTTCATCGTGCCGACCTCTGCTTCTCTAGCAGTTTGGCGTAGGCTTCTGCGTCGTCATACGTCGCTCGCGAGAAGTCGTATCGCTGGCTTACCTGGTGAAACCTTGGGTCGATGACCCATACCGATGACTCGTTTAAGAGCCCGTTGTAGAGCGTGAGCGCAACACCGCCGCGCGCGCCCTTGCCAACGTGGCTAACCTTCCAGGGTTGGGGGCAATTACAAGGGCCCTTGTGATGTTCCCGGAAAGCAAGAGCTGGACATCCGCAATCATGGCTTGCGTGAGATTTCATCGGGTCAGCTCCCCACCCGCGACGACGTAGCCACGCAATGCGAACCATTCATCGAACCACTCCAGGAACGTCTGCTGCGCGCCGATCGGAGCGTTGGCGTATCGCGGACAGTAGAGGGCGAGCACGTCGCTTACGATGCAAGAGCCTAGCGCATCGCACGAGCGTTGAACGTAGTCCAGCGCATCGCGTTTGCGCATGACTTCACGGATCTGAACGGCCGTTTGGCGGTCCCAAGTAGTTGTCATAGGTGTCATCCTCTCAAGTAGGCGAAATTGCCTCGTCAACGCCCCGTGAGACGTTGACGGCGCAATGCCGCTACTCATCCAACGCGACTACTTGAGCGCCCTCGACGCCGACCTCGTGCTTCAGGTAGAACTCGGCCAACGCTCGACCGCGCAGCTCAACACCGTCGACCGTCAAGACGTGTTCGGGCGTGAATAGCAAGTCACCTATCGGCTCGCCCGTAGCTGGGTCTTGGATCTCGTAGGTAGTCATCGTGCCATCGTCCTTTTGGTAGCAGGTAGTGCGAGCGAATTGCTCGCACACACCCTTCTACGCTAGATGATCGGCTAAGCGACAAGCAAAGTTCACTACCACTTCACGAGAAACCACCGGAACACACCTCAACTCACGCTACCAACGGCAGATACGCTATTTGGCTTTCCGCCGCTTTTCTTTCGCATCATGACGCTTCGCCAACTTCTCAACCCGCGACCACACGCCAAATTCCTCCAGCGATCGACGTACCCAGCGGATTCCAACGGGGCGCCCGATCGTCGTGTGTGTCCAGCGCAGCACCGCCCGCGTTCGATCGTGTGTGTCCGAGGGGATCACCTGGTGGACGGAGCCAGCCACCTTGTAGATCACCCTCCGGCCACTCGTGAGCGCCCCCTTTGCTAGCGATTGCGCCAGTCTGCGCGCGTCATCCAGCGTGAGCGCACCGGAGCAGCGCATCGTCTTTCCGCGATCCTTCCCGCCTAGTGTCACGGAGTAGCGACCGTTGGCAGACGGGACAACATCGCCGGTCTTGGGCTTCCGTATGTCCTCGCCTGGAGCGCACACGGGGCGGCGACCCGATCCAGGGGAGGCACCCCCACCCCCAACCCCCAGGGGAGCCCCCGAATGGCAAGGAGTCCCATCAATAACAGAGGCAGCCTCCATGTGGGAGTTATGAGCGGAGGAGCGGTTGGATGCTGTCCCGCGTTGGCTACGGTTTGATCGTGGGGGGCCTGAGTGTGGCATTGCGGCGTGTGGTTGCGGTTCTCTGCGAGGGTCCGTTCGGGGCTACTGCCGGGTGATGCGTTGGACCGGAGGAAGGGATTGTAAAAGGGGTGGGAAGAATGTCGTCAAGCCCCCTCTTGTGGTGGTCCCTGGTGCCGTACACCACATGTAGTGGTTTGGGTGGTTTGGAGCGGTTTGGGTCGGGCGATGTTCCTTGGTCTCTGGGTGGGGCGGAGGCTCGGCCATTCCGATGGATAAGCGCGACAGGTCTCTCAGTCCTTCGGCCACTAGGTGAGATGAGAGACACTCGGACTCCAGAGGCTTGCCTGGCGCAGCGGCAAGATCCGTTCTTCCGTATTTGCTCCAAGGTGCGGGATCATGTGGGGCCGCACAGTTGGGAGGTGGAGGTGCCAGATTACTTGGCGCACCGTGAGAGGCTACGCTCCCAACGGAGCGACCGGATCTTACAGGAGTTCGTCGAACTTTGTGATGAAGGCACGTTTTGTCCCACGACCAGTGCGATCATCCAATCCGCCCTGGCTGAGGTGTGCCGGAGACTACTGCCATGAGCTACGCCCTCACCGTAGCCCTCACCCTCCTGGCCTCCGAAGGCTGTCGGTGGCTGGTTCGCCGGCGCCGTAATGCTCGCCACCTGAACCTCGCGCAGGAGTTCTTGGATGGTATCGTCAAGCACGCCAACGCCAAGCAGCGCGCGAACGACGCCTGGATGGCAGGGAGACCGAAGCGATGAGTCCTACAGAAGAGGATGAGAAGCCGATCGGCACCTGGGTCAACGGCCACTGGTTCGTTAGCGCGGACTGGACCGGGATCGAGGTTCCCAAGGGCGGCTACAAGTGAAGGGCCCCACGACTCGCCATCCTGTCGGATTTGGATTCTCCCAGTTCCGCGAGAACTGGTGCCCTGCGTGCGACTCGACGTTCCAGACCGAGCAGAAGGAGCCGCGGCCTGAGTCGTGCCGCTACTGCGGCTCTGCTATGCCTGCCAAGCCTCAGAACCCTCTCGGCATAGAACCGGCCAAGCGTAAATACGGGCGCCCTGCGAAACCCTTGCCTGAGACGCCAAGCTAACCTACGCTCGGCGACCAGTGTGGGTAAGTGGACGTCATCCTGCTTACGCATCTGTTGTCCTACGAGGCCGCGCCCTTAGTTGTATGGGGGCGCGGCCTTGTTTTTGTCCCGCGCGATCGCCAGTAGCTCCAGCAGCGGCTTCACCGCGCAGTCGCAGCAGGCCCACTTGAAGGTCGCGTGGGTCACGTCGCCCTTATCGTCGCCGACCGCGCCTGTGATGACCGCGTAGCCGGCTGGCACGGTGTCGCACCAGAAGCACTTCATCGCACGACGCCGCCGTAAGCCTGGGCCTTGCGCCGGTCGCCCTTGTTGTGCGTCGCGAAGTCGGCCAGGATCGTTCTCGGCCAAACGTCGGGCGGCCAACCGAGACCTTCGCTCATGTTGTGGCACAACTCCTTCGGCACGGTCGACCGCTCGCGCGCTACGTCGAACGCCTTCGCGTCATGCCAGTCGGTCTTGGGCCGCGTGTAGATCTCACCTGTCGTGTAGTAGGAGGACATGTCGTCGATCAGGCTGGCGACGCGGACGTCGTGGATCGCATAGGCGACGAAGCCCGTCTCGGTGCAGATCGGGCGCCAGACGCCGTTGATGCGCCAGTGCTTGTCCATGCTCGGGTCGCGCCCGAGGTAGGCGAGGAGCTGGCCTTCCGGCAGCACGGCATCGAGATTTGGTTCGGCCTTCCAGACGACGTCAGCGTCAACCCAGATGAGAACGTCGGCTTCCGATCGCCAGGCTGCGTCGTGCAGCGCGAAGACCTTGTGGCAGAACTTGATCGACTGCCCGTTGAAGTCTGCCGGCGTGCCGACTTTGTCCGGGTTGCCACCGTGCGCCATCAGGAACGCCTTGCGCAACTCGATGTCGTCCAGGTTGTGCCACTCGATCAACGGGTGGTTGTCTCGGTTGCCTTGCGACTCGTGGTAGACCGTCAGAGGGTGCCCGACGTGTTCGATGAACGAGTCGATGAACCGCTGTCCGTAGGAGAGATAGCCGGCTTGGCTGAACGTCGTCACGAACTCGATTGTGGTCATATCTTGATCCTCTGCTCGCACTCTTCCAGTAAGCGCCCCTTGTGGACAAAACAGTTGCCTGGGAGCGGCCGAGCCCACTCCTCCTTGACCATCGCGACCCAGTCGCCTCGGTCACCGCTGTGCCCCCAGTTCTGAACCTTCTTGACCATCGCGTCCAGCGGCTTGCACCAGGCGAAGTGGTGCATGAACGGTTTGTCTGGACGAGGGCGCACGATGCGCTTGCTGGTCATTGCCTCGCGCTCGCCGCGACGATTCCAGACGACCTCATCGGGCTTGCACAGTAGCCCGGCGACCTCGTTGTTCTGGACCTGTCTGATCCAGGGCTCACGCCAGTAAACCTCGGCTGCGAAGTAGACCGGGCTGGGGTTGTCGAGGTGCTCCGTGATGGTTTGGTCGGGCAACTCATCGCTGTCCAGAAATAGAACACGATCCACTGGGGGAAGCGATTCGAGTCCGGCTCTCCGCATCTCCTGGACAGCCTTCCATCCTGGCCCATCGGATTTCCCCATCAATACGGATGGCACGCCCATGTCGACGGTCGGCTCGGGCTCGCCGCCGAACAGGTGAGTCCTGCTTACGACAATGACCTCGTCAGCAAACTTCTGCACGCGAGCGGATAGCGCCCCCCACAGGAAGTCGTCGATCGATGAGTAGACGATGACTACGCCAGTCCTCATCCGACACGCCTCACGATGACCAGGCCGCGGCACATCTCGACGCTGGCGATCTCTTTTGCGAGCGGCGTGGCCATGTGCCAGTGTCGGCCTGGGTAGGTCTTGAGCGTGCCGCCGCCGTGAGCGAGTTTGGCCGCCTCGTTCACGAACCTCTCCATCGACTTGTTTTCTGGGTGCGAGTAACCCAACTGGACATCTTCGATGACCATCACCCCGCCTGGCTTCACGAGGATGGGGAGCGCGTTGAGACACGCCATGCTTGCTTCGTAGCTGTGCGCCGAGTCCTCGCTCACGAGGTCGAATAGCCCGTAACGCGCTGCCACTTGGTAGGTGCCGGCCTTCGTCGCGTCTCCGTCGAGGAGAGTCAACCGCTCTGACCTCGCCTCGCACTTACTGGTGTTCTTGTCGACGCCGACGATCTGCGCGATGGGGAAGGCTTCGAGCCACATCTTCATCCCGGCGCCTCTCTTGACGCCGACCTCCAGGATCTTGCAGGGCTTGTTCCTCAGGTGACCGACTACGCGCTCATACGTGCCACAGTAGTCGTGTTCCTCGGGGCGCTTGTCAGCACCAACCTCTTCCGCGATCTCGCTCATCGTCTTCATAGTAGTAACTCCAGGTAGGCTTTGGCGTCCTCGTCTCCGATGGCTTTGCGGAACTCGGCATATCCTTTATCGATCGGCATTGCGGCCACCTTGCGGTGGTGCTTCTTGTGTGAGTTGGTGGCTCCAGCGCGGCCTGGAAGGCCATGGCCAACGCCCTTGATCCCCACGGACGTCGCCTCCGGATAGCGGCTCTCGACGTGCTTCGGGACATGACCGTTCTTCCATGAACCAATGATGCCCGTGTAGTTGGAGACCCACCTTGGGTGGATCATAATGGTCCCTTGGATGAAACTCTCTGGCTGGTGCCAGCCGCTCCATCGAGACGTGGGGAGATGCCATCGGGCTGTCTTGTCTCCACAAGTGAAGTCGGCGCCTGATCGCAACTCCATCATGCCAACCTCGACATGGTTTGGGGCGTACCAGTCATCGTCCTCCATCACGATCACAGCATGATCGCTAGGGACGAAGGCCAGCGCGCGGATCAGCGCCTCGTCAGCCCCAGCCGATTCGATATGGTGGTGCTCGGCGTAGTCAGGCAAGAAGGCGGGGACTTCTCCGGTGTCTGTTGTGACAATCCAGAGGTCTGGGCTCTGGCGCATGACCCACCTTCGACAGAGGGCGAACAGTTCGGGTCTACCGCCCGTGCAGGTTACGACGCAGGTTTTCATGTGAGCAGTTTGATGTAGTCATCGGCGTCTTGGCCGAGCCAGCAGCGGAGCATTTCGAAATCACCCAAGTCGTCCACCCACTTCTTGTGGTGCTCTCCGATCTTGTGCGTTCCGCCAGCTCGGCCCGGTAGCCCATAGCCGGCACCCTTGATAGAGACGCGCTTGACCGGGAGATCGAAGTCTCTGTGAAAGAAGTCCCAGAACGACCTTTGGCTTCTGGGGTCTTGGAGCCATGAACTGAACCGGCGAGGGATCGTCGGCCCGAGAACGCAGCACCCGGCATTCGGCATCGCTTTGTGGGCGATATGCCACAGGCGACCAGGTAGGTGGTATCTCTTCTCTGTGCGGTTGCCTGCAATCTCCGCCCCTTTCTCGACGGCATCAATGCGGCTCTTGATGTAGTCCGCGGGATACCAGTCGTCATCTTCGATAATGACTGCCGCGTGGTCGCTGGGGACCATGTCAAGCGCGATAGCGAGGCTACGGTTGCTCGGGTCGAAGGTCGAGACCTTACCAACCTCTCCCGATAGCTGGACGTGCTGCGCCCAGTCGGGGATGTCGGGAGCACCGTCAACATCAGTAACGACGAGCCACTGGTCAGGCTTCACGGTTTGCCGCTCGACCCACTTGCGGCACAGAGCGAACAGTTCAGGCCGATGGCCAGTGCATGTGATGGCCGTAATCATGCTTCGCGAAGAAGGGATGACAGGGCCTGCTTCTCTAGCTGCGGAACATGGTTCGGCGTGTTGGGCTTGAGGCTCCAGTTGGAGAGCGTGTCCCAGCAGTCCATACCGAAGACGGAGATGCTCTTTGCTGCCGAGTGCCTCTTCAAGAAGTAGACGAGGCGAATGCCAGTGCCTGGGTCGGCGCCAACGAAGTCCCTGACCTCCGTCTCCAACTCCTGTGGCCACCGGACCAGCGGGAAGGTTTTCCTTCTCTTCTCCTGGAAATATCCCCAGTGCTTGTCACCCAGCTCGGTCAGCTTCATGAAGATGCCCAACTTACAGGTCGGCTCAATGCCGAAGTATTTCGCTGTCGCCCAAACGTCAGTCCGGCTACCGACCCTCTCCGGGGTGAGGTGAATGCCCGGCCTGAAGTGGGTTCCGGGTATCCCCATGTTCATGCGAACGATGATGTCGTGACTGTCGATCTCGGTCCCGTGGGGGATAAGCCCATTGAGTAGGGATAGAGCGTTGCCGACGATCGCCACACTCTTGCCTTCGACGATGTCTGCGAACTCATCGAGCACGCGCCACCTCCATCTCGTCTTTCTCCCTAAACCAACGCTCGGCTGCGGACACGCACGTTTTTACATGCGGCCACTCCTTTGGGTAATCGACGTTGTCGTATGGGCACCACGGCTGACCGACCATCACATGGCTGTAGTGCAGCAACCCAACCTCACCGGGGTGCCCCTTGTAGTGCTTGCCGTCCACGTCGTTCCAGATCCTTGGCAGCGTCACGTCCAGGGCATCGTGGTGCTGCATGAGTCGCATGTATTCGAACACTCGCGCGCGCACCGACTTCATCTTGGCGAGCGAAGGCCACCACTCCTTGTCCTTGAACCACGCGCAGTCGATCACGGATACGTCAGTCCGCTGCGCGTTGATGCAGCGGTAGCCGAACGAGGGCGATGGGTGGAGTGCGTCTAACTTGGCGATGTCGTCAAGCAGCAGCATGTCAGCGTCCAGGTAGATCGCGCGGCCCTCGAAGTTCATCAACTCAGGGATCGCAAACCGAAAGAGGGAGAATGGAGTTCCCCACGTCATCCCCAGCCCTTTGACCCACCCGCCAGCGATCGCGCCGCCGGCAGCCCACGAGTCGCCATCTCCGTTTGCGCTAATCTCCCAGCCGGGATCTCCCGAGCGCATCCAGTGGATCGTTACTGGACGGGTGGCGTGCTTGATGATCGAGTATTCTAGGACGTCTTCGGCTCCGGAATCTCGTTGCCAGCGATCGGTGCCGATAAAGACGTGGATGGGGGTGCCCATGCTTTGAAGTTCTTGAGTTGGGTTAGTGGGGAGAGGTTGACGACCGTGCCGCCCTTCTCGTGTGCCTGAGTGGCCATCGCACAGAAGAAGCTGTCGACGTGATGACGGTATCGATGGGTGTTGTGGTCGATCCCCATCTCAACGCCCAAGATCCCAATGCGACGGCAGCCCTCCTGCCACGCAAGCGTCGTGCAGCCGACAGGTGAGACGAATCCCGTGTGCGGCCGATCCCACTCCAGCTGGAACTTCTTGGGGGGTGTCTCGCCTTCTTTCACCTTTTGGTTCTGCCAGACAAAGAACTCCTGAATGGTCGTCACGCTCTCCATGCAGTGGTGAAGATGCGGGCGCCACGCCTTTGCGTTGCCCTTGTAGAGCCAGAGACGCTTGGGGCGGCTCTCCACGGTGTGCTTGAGCGCGTCGGTCCCAGGCCGGAGCCGATTGCTTCCGTTCGGGCAGTCGAAGAGGACCAGGTCGTCTACGGCGATGATTCGGTGAACGTCGTGCGCTCCCCATAGCCGGAGTTTGCTTGTGATCTTCCGGTCCATCCAGTTGACCAGCCACGCGGTCGGTCCCAGGCCGAGCACGATGGAGTCCAACTTGTTGTCTACGATGGACTTCTCAATCTCTGGGACAAGTCTCAGGTGGTCGCGTATGTCCACTACTCTGCCCCTCCGTTCATTCGGTTCTGAGCCCGGATCGCCGCGGGGGACGCGGTGTTCCCAACGTCCTGCGGCTTGACAGGTGGCTTGGCGGGTAGCAACTTAGACATCATTTCGAGTGCCTTTAGCTTCACCGTGTCGCTTTTAGCCCCTCGATAGACCTTGATGCACTCAGCTTCGAAGTCGAACGTGTCATCATCTTCAGGATCAGTCATATGCCTCAGGTTGTCTCAAAACTCGAACTTCACCGCGTCAACGCCATCCTTCGCAATCGAGGTTGGGCATTCAACAGGCAGACCGGGATTGGCCTACGCTTGACAAAGGTCGATCCTAGCGGGGAGAGGTTTAAATCAACAGGGCGCCCTCGTCGACAGTTGATGACCCCGGTCAGCAAGATCCACCTGGACGAGATCCTGAGCTACAGTCGTAACCTCCAAGAGGCGGTTGAGCAGATCGAGGCGATCAGCGTCGGCGCGCAACTCGCCCCCCAGTTCGCCCACCCAGGAGCGGCGGGGGCGGCGCCCGGCATGGACCCCCAGGTGATGGAAAAGCTGATGAACCAGCGGATCGAGAACGAGATGGCCAAGCTGAAGGAGGCCAACCAGGCCCAGCTCGACGAGGCCAACGCCAAGCTGGAGAAGATGGAGGCTGCCCTCGCCAAAGCCACGGCGACTCCCAAGGCCGGCAAGAAGGCGTCCAAGAAGACTAGCCCCCGCAAGCAGCCCAAGGGCGGGATCCTCGATCGCATGAAGGCAAAGCAGGAGACCGACGAGAACGGCGACCCAGTCCTGACGGACGAGCAAGAGAAGACGCTAGCCGCGACGATGCTGGGCGAGTCCCGATAAGTGAGCAGGCTCCCCAAGGATAAGGAGGAGCGCGCTTTCTTCTGTGAGCGCGCGCTAGCAGACACGGGGTTCTTCGCCCGGAACGTCCTCGGGATGGACACCGACAGGGACAAGGACGGCAACGCGAACTCCGGCGTAGGCGAGGGCGGGATCCGTGATTGGGGGCCGCACAAGACGATGACGGACTTCTTCGACGATGACTCGAAGGAGACAACTGTATTGTGGGCACCACGTTACAGCTACAAGTCGTCGGTCGTCAAGGCATACATCACCAGGATGATCTTGGCTCACCCCAACATCTCGATCCTCCTATACATGCACGACTTCGAGGAGGCTGAGGAACGATCTGCTCAGATACGCGACAGCCTTTTGGAGAACGAGACGATCGTCGAGATGTTCGGCAACCTCAAGGGGTCCGTCTGGCAACGCAAGCGGTGGACGACCAGCATGCGCACCGACAAGTCGACCCAGCAGCCAACCCTCACGATCGCGAGCGCGAAGAAGGCCAAAGCTGGTGGCCGATTCAACCTGATCCTGTTCGACGACATCGTGCCGGAGAACGCCCCAGAGTCCGAGGCGCTCCGAAAAGAAGGCGTCAGATGCGTCGAGAGAGCCCTCAACCTCAAAGCCCGCGGCACGCTGTTCAAGCAGATCGGAACCCCATACCACACTGAAGACGCCAACCACTGGACCGTAAATGCCGGGTGGGATGCCTGCATCGATCTTGACGTTGGCTGCGAAGTCGTCAAGAAAGCTGACGGGACTCTGGGCCTGGAGGGGGAGACTAGGTGGCCAAACCTCCCGAAGAAGTTCCTTGAGTGGTACCTGAAGAAGGGCATGAGCTACGAGCTGTTCATGTCGCAGTTCATGCTGAAGGTCGTGAGCGGCATGACGGAGGCGTTCCAAAGGACGCAGTTCCAGCCCATCTCCTGGCATGAGTGCGAGAAGCGCCAGCTGACCGGCTACCTCCTGAACGACAAGGCCCCCTCGGGATCCGAAAAAGGGGACTTTAACGTCCTAGCGTATGTAGGGATTGACGAGCGCCAGCGCGTCCACCTCCTCGACCTTCAGATCGGGCACTGGAAGATGTACGAGTTTTGCCAGAAATACCTCGAAATGCTCGATCGGTGGTCAGCCCGCGTAACGCACCGATGCGAGATCTGGGAAGAGGATCCTAGCTTCCATTCCTACAAGCAGCACCTGGAGATCACGGGCCGCTCAACGGGGCGCCGGATCAACGTCGAAAGTCAGAAACGAAACCAGCACGAGAAGTCCAAGCGCGAACGTATCGCCTGCCTGGCGCTACGGTTCCAAGCCTTGGAGGTGTTCGTATCTGACACGGTTCCTCGCCTATGGAATACAGGGAAGGATCTAGTTCCCCTATGGGAACCTGAAGGGAACCTTGACCCCAAAAGTGACGTTCGCCTACCGTCCGGCGATCTAGTCTCTTGGTTCGTGCAGTTCCCAGGTCATCCAAAAAAAGACGTGCCGGACTGCCTTGCCCTGGTTGACGCCGTCAACCGCGAGACACAAACTCGCGTGTGTTATTGGATCCGCCCGTCAGGTACCGGGGTCTCTGACGCCCAGCTGAGGGCTCCAGCGAAAGACCACGAGACCCAGAGGCGAGGCTCTGCACAGAGATTCTATGAACGATGCCACAACAGAAACCGCCGGTAAGTCACACCTGACCGCGGAGGATTGTGAGTTGCTCACTAAGCTGTGCGAGCAAGTGTGGTGCTGCTACCACGCGACCAGGAGTCCAATTTTGCTTACTACCCATCAGGAACTGACCGATCTCCGGAATCGAATTACCGGACAGGACGAATAGCCATGCTCAAGACCACGAGCCAACAACTCATTGACAGCCTGGGATATGAGGGTGGCCGCGTCGGTCAACCTGTAGTCCTGGGCACAGCGATCGACCAAGCACAGGGTGCAAAAGTCCTCTTCTCGGTGCCGCTCGGCAGCGTGCTGCTGATAACTCACGTCATCTCGCAGATCGACAGTCAAGCCTACTTACTCGGACACACGGGCTCCCCCGGCTTCGATGAGTTGCTCTCGCAGATCTCACTAGTCGACCCGGATGGGACAGGTCGCGGGGGCTTCACATTTCGTGGGTTTGCCCGCAATCAGGATCTGTTCACCCAGGGTGGGGGAACGCCGGACTTCCGAGCGTCGCAGCCAGGTGAGATCGTCTCATGGCGCCCGAAGTACATGATCCCGGTTCCTTCGGGATGGTCAGTCCAGCAGTTGTTGAACGTCATCCCGTGGGGCAACACGTCTGCGGTCCATGGCGTTCTCGTGACTGAGTCTGCCGCAGAAAAGATGGGCTACAGCACTACCGCGACCGCAAGTCCGACGACCGAGCGTCGGTTTGGGATCGGAAGCTCGTCAGGATCAGTAGCGGGATCAGATCTTGTCGCGGCGCGCACAGGCAAGAGCATTCACATCCTCGACGTGAACATCCGTGTTCAGCCAGAATCAGCTACGAGTAACACGCTCACGCTGCGTCAAGCTGACGGAACGGTGATCTACAGAGTGATTAACGACAACCCGGCAGAGGGCGTCGATCAATCGTTCTCGCCAGGCTGGTATCTCAAGGCTGGTCAGGCGCTGGAGATCATCTCCGACATTGAAGCAACCAACGCGGTGAACGTGGTCTATGAGTTCGTCGAAGAGGACGATGTCCCAGGAGACGTGTTCTTCGCAAGCGTGAATCCAAACGTCCCAACGCCCAACGGCGGATACTTCGGTACCGGGGGAGGTCTCAACAACAAGATCCTGAAGGCCAACACTGAGGTCACGCTCTACTACGCGAAGCCAGACGCTTCGGGGTCGCACACCCGGACTAGCCCGAACAAGGGCTTCCAGCACATGCTGAGGGGTTACGCTCTCTCTATCCAGAAGGAAGGGACAGAGCAGGCGGCAACCGACGACACCCCACAGACTCGGGTTTGCCTGTCGACGGGATCAGCCGCTGGCTCTGTGAACATGGCTGCGGCGCAAGACCCGGATCTCCTCCAAACCAACTACCAGATAACCCCGGTCTTCTCTGCGTCGGGCCATGACACATGCACGCATGGAGTTGTTGACGGGATCAACATCCCATGCAAAAAGGACGACGGCTCGATCTGGGTTGACGCGATCGGTCTTGAGACGGTCCTGGGATCGCCGACCAATGGGACGGGCGGTGTCCGCGATTGGACGATCAACCTTTGGGGTCGTACGGTCAGCGCGCAGTTCACCGACCGCACCAATGAGGGGACGTAAGCGATGACGTCTCTCAGGGAACTTGAAGTCTACGGGAGCCACTGGCGGGTCAGTCTCGCCCTCGCTGGAACCATGGACCAGGCGATCGTGACCCCCTTGGACTATCTCCTAGGCCCCGAGAACATCGGTGGCCAGGCTTCCGTTGCGAGGCAGGGCGGCATCACCATCCTCGGCGTCTCGGCTAGTTTTATCGCCACCGCTTCGAATGGCTGGCTTCAGCTCAACGCGCTCGACTCCGTCTACGTGCCAGACGTAGCATCGGACTTCCCGATCTGGGAACTCCACTCTCCTGCCAACACCGCCGCGCAGCAGTCAGTCAATTGCGCTTGGTCACTTTCGCCGGCTAACTACCGTTCGTCTCCGCAAGCATCCGGTGCGATCCTTGAGGTCAAGACGGCAAACATTGACAGCGGGTTCATCACAGTCTGGGGCATCTTTGGCCAGAGTCCGATCGGTGGCATCAAGGCATTCAGCGGATCACCCGCCGACTTCAACAGCTAATCAGGAGCAGGCATGGTGAGCGAGAAGGGAGAGTTAATCTCCAAAGACAAGTTCCCGGTCGAGGTCGGCCTCCCTTCTCCCTCCGCATCAAAGAGGCTTTGGAAGAGCCAGGTGAAGTATCGAAACTTCGCCGGGGTCAACCCTGCGATGGACCTACAGGCTCGCACGACGGTCATCAACCGTCGCGAGCAGTTCAGGGCGAAGATGTCTGGTCCGATGAAACGCTGGGCCGTCAACTGGTCCGCGGCCAATACGGAGGTGATGTGGCAGGAGCGTGAGGACGACGTCCACATGCCTGAAACCAAGAAGGCACTCGAAGGTAAGGTCGCGCGTATCGAGGAAGCCGTAGCAGGGTTTGATCCTGTCTTCGAAGCAGAGGGTGTGAAGGGCGAGGTCAGCCGCCACACTGCGAAGATCATCGGCAACTTCGTCTACCGCAAGATGGAGATGGCTGAGTGGAAACGCTTCATCCAGCCGCTCGCAAAGGATGGCGAGCTGTGCAACGTGATGGCGGTCAAGGTCCAGTGGGACAAGCGAATCGAGGAGATGGTCGAGAGATCCGACGAACTCGCCTTCAACAAAAGGGGGATGCCGGAATACCACACCGAGCGACGCCTGAAGGAAGTCGTAGCGCGAGACGGAGTCAAGCTGACTCAGATCGACCCGTTCTGGTTCATCTACGATCTGGAAGCCGACACGGTCCAAGATTGCGCCTACATTGGTGACGAGTCACTTGTGTTCCTTCATGAACTGAAGCAGATGGCGGAACTTGGCGTCTACTCCAAGAAGGCTGTCGCTGAAGTCGAGAAGAACCAGTCCGGCCGTGATGTCTCCAGCGAATCGGACGGCACACAGCGGACTCACCAGGTCGACCAACTGCGCCGCATGCGTTCGATCGCGAGCGACACCGACTACGGCGAGGAAATCCGCGGATCCCGCGGAGCCGACCGGATCCGCGTCATTGAGATGTGGATGTGGTACGACTTTGGGGACGGATCTCCTGGGATCACATCGCCCACGGGTGAGCAACTCAAGGGGGTTAAGCGCGTCGTAATCACGACCGCCAACGGAACCGTCATCAGGTTCCAGGAGAACCCGTTCGACCGCAAGTTCGTCCCGTATGCGTTCGCGATGGTCAACCGCAACGGCCACGAACTGGTCGCTCCGGCGCCCTTCGATTCGGTCGTGCAGATGAACGCGAATTACGACCGTCTGTCCAGCAACATCATGCGCTGGATGGACCTCGCGGTCTCGCCGTTGATCGTCACGAACGACCAAAATACCGACCTACCCTCGTCCATATTGGATGTGCGCGCGGGATCGGTGCTCAAAAACAGTGGGCAGTGGGACTGGGTCAAGGTGCCAGACATCACGGCCGCGATCAGTTACCAGCAGCAGTTCTTTCGCCGTGAGATCGAGGAGACATCCGGCAACCTGCGCGTCTTCGAGAGCCCCCAGGGAACAGCGACCGAGACAGAGCGCAAGGTGCAAGAGCAGCAGCGCATGGTCCGGAACAGCATCCGAGCCAACGGAGACCTGTGGCGTCAGGTAGCCCACCTGGTCAAGGGGCTAGAGGCTCAGTTCTCGACTGGTCCGACCCGATTCCAGGTCTCCGGCAAGGAGAGCATGCTGATCGGCCGATGGGCTGAGATCACGCCACAGATGCTCTATGAGGACGTGGACTTTCGGTTCCTCGGACTGACGGACATCCATGTCTTCGGCAACCGCTTACAGGGCATGGCGCAACTCATGAACCGCTGGGGTCCGATGCTACCGAACATGCCCAAGGTCAACATGATGGCCTTGTTCCGTTTGGACTTCGAACTCTCGGTCGGCCGCTCCCACATGAGCGAGGTCATTCCTAACGATCCAGCTCCATGGGAGTCTTGGTCTCAGAATGAAGAGAACGCAATGCTGATGACTGGCCAGTCGGTCGAGATCAATGATGCGGACGACGACAAGCAGCACATCGACGAGATGATGCCTGTCCTGAAGCAGTTATCGAGCGATCCGAAGACACCTCAGTTCATCCTTGAGATGTTTGGGCGCCACCTGGAGTCGCATATGTCTGCCATGTCGAGAAAGGCCGATGAGCAGAAGGCCCAGCAGCAGCAGGCCGAGTCGAACGCAGAACTTATGGCTCCGCAGGGCGGCGAGCCGGGCGTAGACCGCCCCCCAGTCGCCGGGGGCATGGAGGCCGGGCAGAAGGACGTAACCCCAGGAAGCCCGCAGGCCCGCACCCAGCCTCGGACTGGTCGTGATGGCAGTGGGATGAGTCAAACCCAAGCGATGACAGGATAAGCATGGAGAGCAAGGCAGAAGAACTAGAGCGCAAGATGAAGCTGTCAGTGACGTTAGCGACCCTGGAAGACCATCCAGGATGGCAGATGATCGCGGAACTTCTGGACGCTCAGATAGCGAACAACCAGGAGGCTCTGTGCCAACCTGGGCTCCCTTCCCTGGAAACAGAGGCCCTCCGGAATGACGTTCGTGTCATGCGCTGGTGTCGCTCCGCATCTCAGCAGGCGAGTCCTGAGAACTACGCTGAGTGGGAGAGGGCACTTGCCTTCCAACGAAAGCAGGAGAAGATGCGCTCTGATGGGGGACTTCCCCCCGGCGGTAGGTAACCAACCATGAAGCACAACAAAGGCAACGATAAGTCAAGCCTGGCTGCCAAGAAGGCAACCCTCTCGGCTATCCCCAGTTCTACGGGTCGTCATCGCGACCCCAAGATGAAGTCCCTTGCAGGCAAAGCCATGCAAGGTGGCAAACTCAAGAAGTAGGCATTTGCCTTCCCTCCCACCTGGGGATCATCAGGTGAGAACACGGTGAGAAACTATGAGCGACCACCCGCCCACAAACGAAGACGATCCAAAGCCATCTGACGCAGTGTCAGAGGGTCAAAACCCGGATGCGTCAACGGACGAAGTTAAGGCCCTCAAATCCGAAATGATCCAGCACCGCCAAGAGGCGGCACGGCTCAAGGAGGAGAACAAGGTCTTGACGGCACAGTCTGAGAAACTTGACTCGAAGCCACCGCAGGCGCCTCAGGGTGACCAGTTCGCGGATCGACTCGACAGGATCGAACGACAGGGACAGCTGCAAAAGCTCATGGCCGAAGACGCCATGACCGCAAAGCAAGCTGATGCTGTTGTCACCCTGATGAAGGAGATCCCGAGCTTGGACGCAGGAGAGGCGAAACTACTTGCGGCGCAGAGGGACAAAGAACTCTTCTCGGACACAGCGGCATCATCGGGGTTCGATCAGTCGATCCACGGGACGTCTCGCCCGACCGCCGGCACCGCTCCTGTGGAGCAGCAGACTTCTGACACCGAGGACCGAATGGCGTACATCGCGACGATCCGAGGCAACAAGAAGAAGTTTGAGAAGTACCTGAACAACCATACAGGTGCCATTGCTGCACAGCAGGTAGGGAAGCCGGGGCACAAACTTCACCCGATTCCACAGAAGTAGACCAATGACTCAGTACGTTTCCGGAAATGAAACCGTCCGTCACGAGAGCCTCCTTGACCAGATCAAGGTTCGCTCCGCGTTCCAGACTCCGCTCCTCTCGCGCCTCCCGCACGAGTCGATCACCCACATCCAGCCCGAATGGCCGATCGACGAGCCATTCACTGCAAGCGACGGCGTCCGCGACATCGCGAATCCGCACGCTGACTCCCGACTTGAGGGCGCGGCCTTCACCTTCGAGACTCCGAACTACGAGATTCGGATGAAGGCGATCGCTGAGATCAAGTCACACGGCGTCGAGATGTCTGGCTCTGACCGTGCCGCGGTTATCGCCGGCATGAACGATCCGTGGGACTACCGTGTTGGCAAGACCTTCACGAAGCACCTCAACTCGTGCGACAACACGCTGATGTATGGCACGGGTTCGCCCGAGCTGTCCGGCACGACGAATGAGCGTCGCACTGAGGGTTTGATCCAGTCGTCCGCTTGGACTGGCCTTGAGCGCGTCCACGGCACGTCTGCCGCGACCAGCATGGCCGACGTCTACAACACCGAGATCCCGTCCAGCATGTGGTCGGTCTTCAAGGATCTTGAGCACAGCCCCGTCACGCTTGAGTCGTTCTACAACGACATGGTCGCGGTCTTGCTCACGGCCGGTGCCGACATGGAAACCAGCAACTGGCACTTCCAGTGTGGCTACCGCGTCATGCAGCGCGTCGCTCGCTTCCTCATCGCTGACGGTGGCATCCCGCTTGCCGATCGTAACCAGGCGTCTGAGGACACCATGGGCCGCGACTACCTGAACGCCTTCCGTTTGGCTTCGGGTGATGTTGTGACCTTCCGGACGAATCGTTGGCTCAACGAGACTGACGACACGTTCACGATCAACAACCTTGATTCGACGCCGTCGACTCCGACCGCTGGTCTTGAGGGCACGCAGAACCGCACGTTCTACGGTGACCAAACGATCATCGGCTACGAGCCTGGTTGCGTGAAGGTTGGCTGGTATCGTGAACCGGCCTTCCGTGAGATCGACACCGCTGGTGACTTCTCACAGATCGCTTGCGTGTCCGAACTTGCTCTGATCCGCGACCACCCTCTGTCGGTCGCCGGAATGGGCAACGTGTTGAGCTAGGTTCACATGCCGCGATACGACTACGAATGCTCGTTCTGTAAGGCCCGAAAGGAGTATGTCTTCTCTATGGCCGACATGCCGAGCACTGTCGAGTGCGCGTGCGGCAGCGATGCCGTGCGCGTTATCGATCGAGCCCCGGAGTCGTTCGTGGCAAACCGCGAATACACGTTCGATAAAGGCAACTGCGTCCAGGGGTTCGGCAAGGACTATGGGCGCAGCGATGCCGAGCAACACCGCCACTACGAGCAATACTTCGGCGACATCAAGAAGCGGAAGCGGAAGCTGTCGTCGAAGCAGAAGGACAGCGGCATGGAGTGGATCGGAGGCATGCCCGGCGAAATGGTGGACTCGATTGGCCTGCACGAGGGCGATCCTGAGGCAGTCCTCAAAGACCCTAAGACATTCCTGAAGAAGACCGGCCTGTACGACGGAGACTGATCTATGTCCATCAACCCGATCACGGTGACCCGGATCAAGACGGTGTCCCTGATGGGGCATAGCAACGGCGATGGCTGGGGAAATACTTCCCGCCTCCTCGATAATCACATTCACCTTCGCCCAGGGACGAGCACGCCAGCTCTCGAACCGGGCAAAGCGTTCTGGAAGAACATCTACGTCGCCACGAGCGAGCAGCCCTACCCCGGCACCTACGGGACACCGACAGCGTCCGACGTTGGGTCAGTGAGTTGGCTGGAGATGACGATCGCGAACACAGCGGAGCCTGACGATCCGCACCCGCACCCGTCGCCTTATCAGTTCCCGAACAACCAAGGCGCGTGCTACCCGCACTACTACTACAACGCCTACGACCTGGCTCAGGGAACCCCCGAGTTCCACGTCACGCCGAACGACCCCACGTCGAAGACTCTGGGCGTTCGCCACGGAGTCGAGATCCCGCTCATGTGGGAGTGGCGCCACTACTGGCAAGAGCAGGTTGGATTGGTCAAGATGGCGTTCTCCAGCACCCTCATGATGGCGACCGAGGAGGGTGCTGCGGCGTCTGTTTGGCTGGACACGTTCCAGACGTCAGCCCCCACGCCAAGCCATGCTGAGTATGTGCGAAGTGCGGTCTATGCCAACCCGACCGTCACGCCCAATGACGGGGACTACCGAGGGGACTACAACTTCAACGCATGGTGGACTCCTGAGGATCAGTTCGACTGGGCACCACAGACCGATCGCCTCTACAAGAAGTGGTATGACCGGATGGTCGGCGCCGCAGCGGCCCTGCCCTCTGACTGCAAGATCGATGTGCAGCTCGTCGTCCCTTGGTTCGGCGACAACGACGCAAACACCCGAGACATGGATGGCCTGGCCCCGTTCAAGAGCCAGTGGTTAGCCCTCATCAAGAGGATCCGGAGAGACCTCGTCGCGAACGATTGGACGACACTCAATGAGCGCGAGATCCCGATCGTCATCCCCAGCGTCCACTACGCATACAATGGCAGCGCGTCGTCACCGACGAACAGCGTCACCTACTGCAACGACATCCTTACCGAGATCGCAAAGCAAGACCCATTCGTCAAGGTCGTCTCGTCCCATGGATGGACTACGATCACTCAGGATGGGGATTCGCTAGTCGGGATCACGGGAACCAGCCACCTCGGATCGACTGGCTACGTGTCGGCGGCGACCGCGATCATGGCCGCCTGGGAGTCTTGCCGCGATGACGCATACGACGCCCTCCGTGAGGACGAGACGATCACAGTCGGCGCAGCGATCGACAAGGTCCGCACCTACTACTCCAAGTCGCGAGCGAACACTGACATGGACCGCGCTGGGATCATCCAGCACATGAACGGTGCGCTGAACCACATCGTGAACCACGTCGGCGACAATGCCTGGTGGCTCACTCGCCGAAAGCAACTGACGATCACATCGGGTTCGACGACAGTCATGACGATGCCGACCTACGTGCATCGCCTGCTTAAAATTGAAGACTCCCGTGACCCTAAGTATCCGGTCGCCTTTGAGCAGATCGGCCACGGTGATGGAGGCAAGCTCCAGATCACTGTCAACGAGCGAGCGAGCGGCACCTACTGGTGTCACTTCATCACGCATCCAAAGGAACTCGTGAGCGATGAGCAGATCGTGCCGACACCACGGAACATCACGGAATGGGTCATCGTTGAGACGTGCCGTCGCATGGCTGCGTCGTCTTCGAATGCGCCGCTGATGGCGTTTTTCGGAGGGGAGGCGATGCAATTGCAATCGGACTCCCTGCGTAACATGGGCCAGGTCCAGCGTAGTAAAAACGACGTCATGCGGACTCAGCGTCGGCGTCCCAACTTTCGATATGGAGGGGGAGGGTCACGATGGGCAACCGATTAGTCAGCCTGAAGGGCAACAAAGCGACATGGAGCGGAGTCAGCCGCTTGACGACAAGCGATCGAGGTCGCAGGCGCTTCACGACTCTAGACAACTGCTACGTCTCTCAGGACGGCGAGGAGTTGCGCGCGTTCCCAGGCTACGCCACATTCCTGGACCTGACGGACGCCAACAACACGGAGGGCTTTGGTCGCTACGTGCCCGATGTTGTCCGTCCGGTTCTCGAATACTCATCGCCCAACGAGCCATACCGCTACACGAACATCTACTCGACACCAACCTCTCAATCGCTGGAGTGTCGCGCCAAGATCACGCACCCATTCGCGTTTGAACAGATCGGCAACGAGATCGTCATCCTTGGCGAATCTCGATTCCGAGAGGCGCCGTTCTTCGATAGCACCAGGGCCAGGATTCTCGTAACCGCTGTGACCCTGACAGGGTCGAACTTCATCCTCACGATGAGTGCGGCGATGGCCGGCAACTCTTCGTATGACGATGGCGCAGGGCTCAACGGTCTCTATGCCGAGCCGGTAGTCTATGTGGACTACATCACTCTATCGGGAGGCACCGAGGCCGATCAGGATCTAGTCAATAATCAGCTAGCGGGACGATTCCATGAGGTGGACATCGCCGCCGCCGGCACGTCTCTCCAGCTCAAGACCACCATCTCCGGAGCATTCAGCACGACGCCGATCGCCGCTGATGGAGAAGTCCACGCGACAAGATCCAACCGCAATGCTAGCTACCCCACGTCAGGGCCGGCCACCAACACCCCTTACGCTGGCACCTATGACGATCGGCCAGACGACCCGGACGCGCTGACCTCCTGGAGAGTCACCGATGCCGTGGACCTCGGGGACTCAACGAAGTCAGGCGTCTACCCGTGCTACCCGGCCTGGGTTGCGAACCGTCAAAGGGACCAGGGGGATGGAGTCGATGGCGCGAGCACGTTTTTCCCAACGGAAGGTCTCTATACGGTAGGCGCAGCCAATGTGCGAGGCGTGTCTAGGCGCGAGCAGCGTCGATTGCCATTCCGTCCCAACGTAGAGACTGCGCTGGACCGCATCATCCTGGCAGTGCCGCAATACGGCTGCATGTTCCAGGTTCCGATGAGAGTCCCGACAGACCCGAGCAACTGGAAGGCAGGCGGGACAAGCGATGCAGGGATCGTCTACCCGAACAACAGCATCTACGACAAGCCGCGCGCTCTTGGGATTCCGAAGCCTCGGCTGATAGAGTCAACCTCGGCCACTCCAGGACAAATATCGCCAAACGACATCGGCACGAGCGGTCAATACGATTCATCGATCTCGGCTCGCGCCGGCAGTCCCCAGTATGGGCTGGATGCAGGCACCTACACGGTTGCGATCGCGTTTGAGGATGCGGGCACGGGCGACGAGGGATTGGCGAGTGAGCCGATAGAGGTCACCATCCCGGCAAACAGCTACTCCAACTACGCCTACACGCTTCGGCTCAACTACATCCATCCCGGTTACCACTTCCCAGAGTGCTTGGCGTTCAAGATCAACGTCTACATAGCGCCCCCAAACACGACAGCTCTCGCGTTCTACGGCCAGTTTGAACTGGCCGACAATCCCGTTGATGCGACACCTCAAGGCAAAGACCCCTACGCCGGGATCTCCTCTGTCTATGGCCTTGGCGTGACTTTGCCAGCCGACCCATCGGCACTCGTTCGCAGCTTCGATCTACCGTTGCTTGATGAGGGGGGTGACCTCTCGGGATCTCTAGACGCGACCCGGCTAGCTCCCCAATCGGCCACGATGCCCCGCGGCGCGAACGCCTGCAAGTTTGTCCGAGGCGTGTTGTTCTCCGGCGGATCGATGGGCAACGCGGGACCGAACGACCAGCTGTGGCAGGCCAAAGCGACCGCCCGGTGGGATCCGGGGAACCCGCTCTACAAGGAAGACGAGTTCGACATTCGGGCGCACTCCTTAGATGACGCCAACGCGCCCTCGACAGGTGCTCAGGATGGCAATACGGAAGATGTGACGCTCGGGATTGCCGGTCGCTGCTTCCCCGACGCCTACCAGGGCATCGATGTCATCTCGACGGAGATGTTCCCAGGCGGCGACTCGATTAAGAAGACCGACCGAGTTCTAAACCGTAAAGTCAACAGCCTCTATGGCCTAGAGGCTCCCTCTTCAGCGGGCAACTTCTACTTCCATCACTCAGACCGTATTCGCCTCCAGCGCGACGCCTTTGACCGAAGCCGAGTAGCTGGCGCGGCGCCGACGACTTACTCCGGCATCAACCTCCCCGAGAAGTCGATCTACTACGTGATGCCTCGTGGCCAGATGCAGATCGGTGATCCGGGCGCCCCACACCGCTCAAGCAGGGCGTTCATCAAGATTATCGACCCGAGCAAGGGCGATGACCTCCAGGCGTTCGGCCACCTGAACGGCAGCGTCATCGCTTGCACGCGCAAGGAGACCTACACCTACTCGTGGTATCGCAACCCAGCGGGCGAGGAGCCTAACCTCCTCTCGAACGAATACGGCTGCATCGCGTCCAACTCGATGGTGGAGTTCGATGGCGGTTTGGCTTGGCTCAGTGAGCGCGGCCCAGTGGCTCTCGGCCAGGGCATCCAGCACGTCGGCGCGGACGTCGCGGAGGACTTCTACTCGCAGAACAACCGCTACATGACGGATAGCCGCGGCATGATGCGTCACTCATGGGGGGTTCACGACTCTCAGCGCGGGATCGTCATGTGGGGCCTGCTTCGCCGAGACAGTTCCTCTGCGCCCCGCTCGTTAACGATCAGCTACGAGGGGTCAGATTACACGACATCCTCAGCGGGGCTCTCAGACAAGATCCTGTCGCGCTTCCCGTGTGATGAAGTGCTCATCTGGTCTTACCGTGCAAACGCATTCAGCCACTGGCGCCCGCCGGCCGGACTCGAAGTCTATTGGATGCGCCCGCTGCGCGACGCGGACGGTCGCGTGCGCATGTGCTTCCTTGCTGCCGACAACCGCATCTACGCGCTCGACGACGCCTGGTCTGACCGGAACGCTGTGTCGAACGGCGGTCTGGGCGCCGACTCAGTCCTGGGGGCAACCGCTCCTATCGCCGGTGATGCTGTTACCGCGATGTATATCACCGCGACCTCGGTTCACCAAGATGGGGACACGTCAGACCCATTGGGGCGTAACTTCTCGCTCCTCCTGGCTCCAGGGATGGTTGTTGAGTTCCTAGACTCCAAGAACAACGTAACGGCCGTCACCAGCATTCAGAGCGTCACGTCATCCAATCAAACCCTCAGCTCTGCTGTCATCGAACTTGCAGCCGCGCAGACTTGGGTCAAGGGCACGACACTACGAATCGGGGTTCGTCAGACGATGAAGATCGTCAGCACGTTCATCGGGCAGGAGACGATGGACACGATGGACGTCGAGAAGATCCAGATGCGATACTCCACAGAAGGGGCTGGATTCGCCAACGCGCGCGTCAAAGCGTTCTGTAACGAGTTCGGCTCGCTGGATGGCGAACAAGCCAAGTCGATCGACTTCACGACAAATGGGCTATGGGAGCCGCTCGGCGCTCCGAAGGCCAATACGAGCATCCCAGCAGAGATCACCGCGCTCGGACGTCGGATCAACTTCGGCAGAGGACGCATCTCAGCACCAGAGATCGCTGTCCAGGTAGAGATCAGCGGGGAGACCCAGGTCCGGATCCAGGATCTAAGCCTAGAGGTCGGGTAGCCATGGGCTGGGGTCTTGCCGACATCATCGACGTCGGGAGGCGCATCCTTGGCTCGGGAGGGAGTGTGGGGTCCGGGGGGGCCTCAGCCGAGCAGATAAATGAAGCTCGGAAAGGTCTCTCAGTGGTCTCTAATTGGACCTCTGAGCTGGACCCAGGAGGTCTGCCGGACATGGTCAACTATACCGGAGGCCCATATTCCCCCTCAATGGTTGGATGGCCATTCCAGATTGCGGTCGAGGCTATAGGTCTGCCCGGAGCCATCCCCGAAGGCACGTTCTTCATAGGGCACGCATCTCCAGGGATGATTATGGAGTCCTTCCGGATGACCCAGGCTGGAGTAACGCTTGCGCTTGATTATGAGACCAAGGCTGGGTTTGTGGCCCGCCTGTTCCAGAGGTCGCTTTCCGGTCAGGTGATCTACATCGACGGTTACGAGATCGGCGTCGAGCGAGATTCCGGACGCATCGTTAGGGAGGATCTTCGCTTGCCTGCCAGGAGCCCGTTGACGGCCGAAGTCCGATACAGTGGCCCGATCGAGCCCTACCTACCGCTCTACATCGACATCTCGCCTTATGGGGACTTTGGGGCTGTGCCTGACAAGGATGATCTACAGGTCCAAGTCTCAGCCACGTTTCTCTGTCAAGAGGTCTCGCCCATAACGTCGGCGAGGCAGGTTACCTCCAGTGATGGTGACGATGAGGCTGTAACTCCCTACCCCATCTTCGCACCCTTCTAAGGCGATGCAATTCAAGCCCTTCATTCACCAGATCAACCAAGTGCGATCCGACTCGACGCAGGCTGATCGCGTGATTGTTGCTGGCCCGCTGAGGAGTGTCGTATTTCCCGTGAGCCAGATTGTGAATCTCAGCCTGATTACAGCAAGTGGCACCAGGGACTTCCTCATCTGGCATCCTTACCAGGACAGCGTCCAGGACGTCCTAGTTGGCGTTGATGAGGACGTTGACGCCCCCACAGGGATGACCTTGCAGCTGATCCAAGTCAACGCAGAAGTGACAACGATCCTGACGGAGCCCGTATCGCTTGATAAGCTGACGATCGAGCCGATCTCGCTACCTCTTCCTGGGAAGGTGCTTGACGGGCCAGTATTTCTCAGGGTGGTGGCCCCCGCGACAGCCCTCAGCCTATTTGTAACCATTCACGCCATGACGAGCGAGATCAGATGAGTAGCACTAGCAACATCCCAGGCAACGAATACTTCGACTTCCAGAACAACGGATGGCGTTCGGGCGCGGCCGAGAACTGGTCGCAGAACCACCAGGTCAACGCGGAAACTGGTGAGCTTGAGGGCGACTACCCACTTCCCCCGCACGAGGTCGCGCGCGGCTACCAGGCAATGCACGACCGTGCAGTCTGGAACTACCGCCGACGCCTCATGGACCAAGGCCGGTCCCAGATAGCGGACGGGACCAACTTCTCAAAGGGCGCCTTGGGCTTGCTCCAGAGTTACCGCTCAGGCGGTGGTGCAGCACTTGAGGCTGGGGTCTACAACCAGGTTGCAAGCGGCAAGCGTGCGGAAGGATCGGCCAGTTTTCAGCAAGCCCAGATGACACAGCCTCTCGATCTCTTGAGCGATCTCAGGCGTCACGAGGGTGTGGTCGCCCAGCGCAAGGCCGACCGTGCGAACGAGCGCCAGATGGTCGCGACGATCATTGGTGGTGTGCTTGGAGGTAACATCTCAACGCAACCGGCATCAGGAGGTCAGACCGCGGCGTCTAGCAACTACGAAGGCGGGACCGGGGCGCAGGGAGGGTATGGCAACGACAGGGGCAGTGGTGGCATTCAAGCGGAGACTTTGGGCTTGGCTGATCCAGAGCTAACAGGTCAGCAGGGCCAGCAGCAGCAGCAGACTCCAGGTCAGCAGCAGTCGCAGCAGTCCCCGTTTGCCGGGGCAGTAGGGACATCCGGCGGCACTGGGCTTGAGCCTGAGGCTGGAGGTTTCGAGTCACAGACCGACCCGTTCAAGCAACAGGGCGGCGATATGGGCGGCGTTGGTGGCGCAGGGCAAGGGCAGCAGCAAGGCGCTGGCGCTGGGTCTCCGATGGCTGCATCCTTTGGGATGCCAGGGGCTGACGGCAACTTCTCAAGCGACTCGTTCGCGGCTGCGAGCGCAGCTTCGCAGACCTCGTCTCCAATGGGAGCAATGGCTCGAATTGACCTCAACCATGCGATGGCCGACATGTACGAGAGCGATCCGTTCTATCAATCCCTGCCGATAGCCATCCACGCCGAATGGCGGAAGCGTTTGCAAGGAGCAACGGCATGAGCGGTTTTGACAACTTGATGAAGACGGATCAGCACATCGCTCAGAACCGTCAGTTCTACGATGCGCAGCGATACCAGTCTGACCGCGCGACTGGGGAGGCGATCGGCAAGATCCCTGGGCAGATGCAGCAGGCTCAGATGAACCAGCAGGCAATGGAGCAGCAGGAACTCCAGAGTGCGCTGATGGAGAAGCAAGTCGATGCCGACATGCGCGCTCAGGAAGTCGTTATGGAGCAGCAGCTCCACAAGAACAAGATGGCTACGGCGCTTATGTTCGACGAGATGGCGATGAGTCGTCTAGGCGTAGAGAGCGCGGAAGTGGACCTACGAGGGAGGAAGATGGCGCTCGAAAAGCAAGAGCTGGACTCATCGACGAAGACCCAAACCAACACGAGTCAGACGGTAGGCACCTTGCTGAAGGAAGTAGGTGTCCACGGGATCGCGAACATGCTCAATTCGAAAATTGAGATCGGCAGTGATGGCAACCAGAAGTTGACGAAGTTCAAGGACGACAAGGAGAGGGGGGAATACCTCAAGCGGAACCCTCGCTCCGGAACAGAAGGCGTTGAAGTTGCGAGAGAGGAGCGGCTTACTCGTCAAGGCGATGCGAGCCTGGACATCGAACGATCGAAACTCGCTCTCGCGTCCCAGAAGGCTCAGGCCGATCTCGCCTACAAGGACTTCACCGCGAGCCTTGCGAAATCTCGCCTTGAACTAGACAAGAGCGACTCAGAGGGTCGACAGAGGATCGATAAGCAGAAGGCCGAGGCTGAGGCGGAACACAGAAAGAAGCAGGATCAGTTCACCAAGGACAAGATCAAGCTCGACAAGAATGAGGCGTCACGGAGAGAGAAGGAGGGCAAGGCCGGCTTGATCCTGGAAGCCGGTGAGGTCGACCCGTGGACCAAGGATTCCAAGTACCCGACCGACGTTGCGAACCGGGCCTTGGAGGTGATCGGGCACAAGCCGCCCAAAACAACCGATACAGGATCTGCGTTGACTGCGGTGCCGCCCCCGACTGTCGACAATGTGATCGACACCTACGCCTCGCGCATCATGGGGGACGCATTCGACGAGCCCCAGAAGCGCATCCTTTCGGGAGTCTTCATCAAGCACGCCAAGGCGATCCAGGATCTCTACCAACTTAACATGATTGGTGGACGCGATGCAGCTAAGAGAACACCCGAAGCATTCGGCCAGTACTTCTCGGCTGTGTTAAGCGATCGCGATCATCCCGAGTTCAAAGGCTTCGTTGCTATCCTGAACGTGTTTAAGAAGCGATGAGCAGCACAAACGTCCCACCTGTCCAAGGCCCCCAAGGCCCCGTCGTCCCGAAGCCACGGTCATCAGGATCCGCGTCGGGTGTAATCAACGACTCAGTGCTCAAGCCGGACACGGACTTGAGCGTGAACAGATTCCTCGCGCCTGAGGATCAGGTCGAGCCGAGCGACGACGACATCATCGCCCAGTTCTCTGCCGCGGGATTAAGGGAAGCTCAAGGGCAGGACGAATCGGACCAGCGTGCAATCGAGGCATTCATGCAGTCGGGCTATCAGGAGTCCATGCGTGCCGATGGATTCTGGGAGCACACCGCCGCTGGATTAGGGTCCGTAGGTAAGTCGTTTGGCGATGCGGTATTCAACGCCGGAGCCTTCCTAGTCAAGTCTGCCTATGGTGCTGTTGACGAGTTCTCGTCGCCACTCACAGGCCGATCGTTCGTCGATGGATATGACGACGCGGCGATGGTCTTGGAGCAGCGAACGGGGACCAAAGACCCTGGCATCCTCGACATCATGGCCAGCATGGGCAAGATCATCGGGGTCGTCGATGAAGACACGATAGACGTTGGCGCGCGCGCCGATGTGATCCTTCGCGGGCGCCTGGGAAACGCAGCACTCTTCACGGAGACCGCTGGGTTCTTAGCGTCATTCGCGGTCGGCGGCGGCGCCAACCTGGGAAAGATCGGGGCTCCGCTCGGCAAGCTAGGTGGTCCTGTTGCCCGGATGATGCAAAAGCCCGCAGAACGGGCGATCGCCAAGATGATGGCGAAGAGTCCAGCCGAGACGATGGCGATCCTTGAGTCTGGTCAGGCTTGGAAGGTGCTGACTTCGACGACTGAGTGGAAGAAGTCGGCCTCGATGATGGAGCGCACGCTCGCGCTCGGTGGTCGGAATGCTCAAGACCTCCTGTCGCTCACCGGCGCGAACGTCGTGCAGAGCTACGCGATGTCGACTGACGATGAGCGCACTCGCCAACTGGCTGTCGCCGCTTACACGTCCCCAGCACTCCTCCCGCTAGGCAAGATCGGGGCTGCATTCGCATCCAAGATCGCGAGTGTAGGAATGGACCTGCCGAGCGCGAAACTCCTACAGGGTGCTCTCAAGCGACTTGAGTCCGGAGAGATCACATCCAAGCAACTGAGCAAGGAGTTGTGGAGTAGTAGCAACCCGGCGATGCGCGGCCTGGGTAATGCGGTCGCATCTGCGTTCGAAGGCACGATGTTCATGGGGATCTCCCCGGAAGCCCACGACCTGATGGCAGCCTGGATGGGCGGTGACATGGACTCAGGCGCCAAGCTACAAGCGCTGTGGCTTGCGTCAGTCGGTGGCGTGGCTGCTACCAAGGGTCTAGTCCCAGCCGATCTGGCCCCGATGTTCAAGAGGGTCCGGCCTGAAGCCAACACGCTTGACCTCTACATTGAGGCTCACACCAATAAGCTGTCGGCTAACGAAAAGACACTTCAGGATGCCGCGACCAGACAGGCCCAGGAGTCCCTTTTCCAAGACCCGCAGAACAAGCCCTTGACACTTGGGAAAGCAGCGCCCCAGGCTGGTGGATCTGCCGCCCCAACGACCTTCATCAACAAATCTGGGTGGAAGATTAAGAAGGGGCTCAGTGAGGCTGATGTTCACTCCTTAGCCGAGTCCAAGGCCAAGGCTGAGGCTGAAGGGCGCGAAGCCTGGGATTATGACGGGAGCAATGAGGCTCACATCCTAGAGCAATCGCTCGGCTTAGAGATGGACGCCCTGGCGCTGCCAGTCAGGCAGCAGATGGATGCTTTGGCGGCTGAGAACCATGCCAACTTTGGGTGGGCGACCGCGCCGACCCATGGCCTCTTGCGTAGTGGCTGGGAGCCATCGTTTTCGAATGACGGTTCGGGTGATGTCCACGTCGCCTTGGGACGAGATCACAGCGTCCTCCTATCTGGTAGTCACGAGAGTGGCATCACATCGATGGTTGCGTCAAGTGACGTGATCCAGATGCTAAACGATGTCGGCGCCCTTCCAGGCACCCCAGAGCACGCCTACGGGAACAACTATCGATTGCACGGGGAAGCCGCCACCGAGGCAATCCACAACCTGTCCCTAATCTCAGTCGCTCGACAAATGGAGTTTGCGCTCAACGCCGAGCGACTTGGGATGGAAGAGGTGGTGCCTGGCGTCTATGCCAGACCAGGTGAACCGATCCACCACTACGTGCAGCTCGACGGATCTGTCGTTACTCGCACGCCGATGGATAACTCATGGGTGCCCGGCAAGGTAGACATGCAAGTCGTTGGCGACTCTAGCCCTCCGATCTGGAACCACCCGTCTGCCGACTACCTCGCCGCACTTCTTCAGTCAAAGGTCGCGCTCTCCCCAGACAAGTTAGTCGACACTGCAATCTCACAATCGATCCAGCTTGCCCGTCACGGAAAGGGCGGGGCAGCCGATGAGTTGCGGGCCGCCTTTGAGTCGATGACCACGGAGCAAATTGACGTAGCATTTAAGCCTGGGTCTGACGACTTCCTCGCGTTCGACCTTGGCTCAGTCGGATCTGGCATGAGCAATGCCCATCAGTTGATGATGGACCGCTACAAGTCGGGCATGAATCGGAAGTCCGATGCCGAGATGGAAGCAGGCGCCGAGATGGCCGCTGCCAAGCCAGAGCTTCCACCCGGCGAGCACGCCGAAGCGATGGAGGGGAAGGTCCGCGCTACCCCTGAGGCTCTCCAGAACACGCTGTCTAACCGCCTCCAGGGTCTACGCGATGCACAGGGCAAGGAATACCGCGAGGCGATGGATGAGGCTGCCAGGGGCGATCGTGAGTCACTGGAGTTCAAGGCCAAGCCAGATGATGGGCCTCCTGGAGACAAGCCGGGTGAAGGTCCATCCGGGGAAGTTGCGTTCCGCCGCCAAGACAATCAGCGCGAAGCATTTGTAGAGCGTGCCAACGCCGTGCCGCCTGAGGCGTCAACCAAGATCCGGATGTCCGGTCGACAAGCCGCAGTTCTCAAGCGGTTCGTCTCGGAGAAGTCCGACCTTGGCCGACAGATCAATGACATGACTGACCTGGACGCTCGCGAGGTCAACGTCACGTCGAAAGATCTGAAGGCTGTCGTGAAGGGTTGGACAAAATATGCTCCGACCGAGCGGCAGAAGAAGGGAAGCACGAAAGAGATCGCTTCGGATCACCAGTCGGCAGACGCTTGGGTCAAGAACACACTCGACCAGATCGGCGCAAAGCCGGCGCAGGGCGGGTATGACGCTCCGCCGAAGTTCATCGGCATTTCAGAGCAGATCCACGGTCGGCTCAAGCCACCAAAGTCGCAGCCGAAGGGTGACGGGAAGCGGCGCGGCAAACCAGGTGACCCCGAGTTCGGCGGTCTAGACCTCACCGGCGCAGGCGATTCCCTAGTGGGTCTTGGTAGCAAGATCCTGAAAGGAGCGGGGAAGGGGGTAGGCAAGGCTGTCGACTTCATGGTCCGCGACATGGCCGACGCATTGACTGGTAGGGGGTTTGACTTCGGCGCACGTCTCAAGAAGATGCGCTCGCGGTCTGGCCAGATCGAGGGCAAGGCACTTGAGCACGCCAAGAAGATGGTCGAACTTCAGAACGGCAAGGCGACCAAAGAAGAGTTCGCTAGGCTGGTGATCGCTGATCGCCAAGTCGGGACATCGGAGTCCAGCAAGCGCACCAAGTTCATGGAGTTGATCGACGGTCGCGTCAAGCCAAGCACGCCTCTGGAGAAGGAGATCGCACGGCACGGAGAAGCGTTCAACGCATCCCTACGCGACGCAGCGTCCGATGCAGGCTCTTATCGATCCAAGAAGGGTGATGACGGCAAACCGTTCTTCGAGCCGATCCGGAAGGGCGGGAAGACTGTGTCGCAACACGTCGAGGGCAAGGACATGCAGAAGGTGATGAACAGCGACAAGCTGCGCCGCGCATTGTTCGACGACCTAGCAGAGCAGAATGAGATGTGGACGACGGAGAACGGCGAGCGCCGCCGCGTAACAGGCGACGATCTCAACAACGAGTGGGTCGCCAAGTCCAAGGATGAGGGCAAGACTGTTGGCGGTGCCGACAAGAAGTCTGCGGTTGAGTTCTCTCGCCGCTTCAACGAATACCCGGAAGTCTGGACAGGGCCTGACGGCAAGGACTACCAGGTCCAAGAAGCCAACCCCTGGGACAGAATGCACCGTACTGCTCAGAAGCAGGCTGGCCGCGCTGCCGCCGTCGAGGAGTTTGGCTTCGGTGGGAATGGCGTTGATGCAGCGAAGCTACGCAAGATCGGCGAGGCCGAAGGTTGGAGCCAGCATCACCTGGACGCGCTCGAAAAGGGCGGCGTAGAGAAGAACATCTCGGACACCTACGAAGCGAATCTTAGAGGCGGCACCGAGTTGGCATCCGAGGCGAAGACCATCAAGAGCATGATGGATCTCCTTGCCGGCCGCGAGCAAGCCGTTGAGCCACAGAACCGCATCCTCGAAGGAACGAAGGCGGCTCAGGTCTGGTCGCAGTTGCAGGCATTGCGTTCGTCGTCGCTCTCGGCGCTGGCGTTCCTGCGAGATGTCCCCGACTTCTTCCGTGGGATGCAATTCACCGGGGTTCGACGTAACTTCAGGGCCATATCTGAGTTGGCCGGCAGCACGAAGGAGTTCACGCAGCGGCTTGAGCGTGACGGGATCCTCATGCTCCAGATGGGCGACTTCATCTACCAGGAAGCCCGCGGCCCTGCCCGTAAGGTGGCAGACAAGGCTTCATGGGCTGCTCAGAAGACCGAACGTGCCAAGGCGATCCTTAACGCGAAGCAGGTTGAGCTGATGATTAAGGACATGAACGCGGGCAAGGGCACCGACATGGACTACTACTTCGTCGAGACCCTTCTCGGGCACGATGTGAGGGGTAAGAAGATCACGGGCGACCTCGATGTCCAAATCATGCGCGAAGGCGTCGAGTTCCTGAGTAGCCGCGCGCGCAAGGGCACCTACAGCCGATTCGCGGACGATCCTCGGACGACGCAACTCCTCCTGTTCCAGCGTTTCGCTTCGAAGCGTCTAGAGTCGCACATCAAGGTGATTCAAGGCGTCTTCTCTACGTCCAAGCAGCATGGGTGGGGGTCGAAGCAGGCTATCGCGGCGCGGAAGGTCGCCATCAGGACCGCCATGGGCGTCACCGCCATGGGCGTCATCGGCGACTGGATGATCGAAGGAGTCGTCGGCATGGTGACCGAGGGCGACTTCGAGGGCTTTAAGCAGTTCTACAACGAGGCGACCGCTTCGCCCCAGGCAGCGTTCGCTCAGTGGACCGACTCGGTGAAGAATCAGGTTGTCGGCGGGCCAGCCGCGACGATCACCCGCATGGCCAGCGACCCGGACAACGTGAAGACCTGGACAGACACGACCTCGATCGGCGCCATGGCTCACTCCCTGTTCACTTTCAGTCAGGAGGTTCTCAAGGGGGACTCGGCGGCTGGCGTTCACTTGATGACTAACTCGGGTCTGGTCCCGTTCCGCCGCGTCATGGCGAGCTGGACTCGATCGGCTGTCATGGGCAAGGACGAAAGCGTCCGTAGAGCGTCCCTCCAGGTCTGGAACTGGCGACGTGAGAACGACCTCATGCCAGCGAGTGGCGGCAGCAAGGCCCGCCCCGAGGAGTTCTACGATGCAGTCGGCAAGTCCATCCGGTCACTGGCGAACAACGGGATGGACTCGGACAAGGCGCTCAAGGAAGCGTCGGCCAACATCAGAGAAGCGTTGGCCCTCGCTCCGTCTGAGAGTGTCGCAGCGTCGATCCGTGGACACCGGATGGTCTCAAACCTAACGCCCCAGCAGCGCCAGAAGCTCTACGACTCGATCAACGACCCGGCTCGGGTGACGCAGATCCTCCAGTTCGACGAAGCACTCACCGACATGGCGAGGCAAGTCAGCCGGATGGAGGGCACGGCGCCATCAGACTTCGAAGAAACGATGGACCTGGTCGCCAAGCAAGCGGCTATGGGATCAAGCGACCAGTGGCGTGAGGTCACGACGATGGCTGTTGACGCGGCGATCGTCGACTTCGACCTGGGCGGTAGCGGGACTGCGGAGATCCGCGAGGTCGCTCGCCACTTGGCCATGTATCCCGAACACGTCAAAACGGTCTTTAGCGGTCGTGAGATGATGGCGATCACAAGGCGCGAAAACAGCATGGATCGCGCCGACCTGATATGGAGACTCCTTTGGCGCAGAGCCAAAATGAAGCAAGTGAACGATGACCGGCAGGACAAGCGTGACCAGGTGACCGGAAATTAGCCCCCCATGATAAGCACCACTCTCGTCAATCCTCAGGCTGCGGCAGCCCTCCCCTGGGCTGAAATCCTTGGGGGCGGCGCAGCAGGCGTCGCCGTCTTCATGTGCTATCTGTTCCTTCGCCATATGAGCGAGGCACGCAAAGAAGCAAACGTCGTCATCGAGAAGGTCTCAACAGACTTCGCGTCTACGGTTCGCGATAACTCGGAGAAGTTTAGCGAGACGACCCAGTTCATCCTGACCGACAGCAAGGACCGCGAGGCCAAATTACACGAGTTGCTTAGAGGTAGAGACCAGACATGAACCGATCCATCCCTTTCGTGGCAGTTGCATCCATCCTCCTTATCCTCCCTGGGTGTGAGACATTGCAGCAGGCCGCTATGAGCACCGCCGACGATCTCCTCTCAGGTGGCCGGATCACGCCCGTCGAACACGCCGCGTTGACAGGTGGTAGCTGGGGCGTTTTGATACAGCAGGGCGTGACGGCCGGTGCAAGCGTTCTCCTGTCCATCCTGGGCATCCAAAAGATCCGAGGCACCTCGGCGACTCCAATGGAGCGCACCACCAGAAAGGCCGCTAAGGCCGCGCCCAAGGCAGAGTAGACCATGGCATCAGTAACCCAAGCGACCGCAATCACCCAGTGTAACGCCGCAGTCGACGCAATCGACGTAGGTGGCACCGGCACGCTCCTATTCTACACCGGCACACCACCAGCGAACGTGGATGCGTCGGCAACCGGCACCCTCCTGGGGACGCTGACGTTTTCCGCCACCGCTTTTGGGGCAGCGTCGACCGCATCGCCTTCGGTGGCTACGGCCAACACAATCACGGGAGATACATCGGCTGACGCCACGGGAGACGCGACGTACGCCCGAGCGGTCTCGGTGTCGAATGGCGCCGTCCTCCAGTTCACCGTGGCTGGCTCGACTGGTGGTTCCGCCGAGATTCTCATCACGTCCGCTGACGCTGACGCCGGGATCATTTCTGGCCAGCCGATTGAGATCACGTCGCTCACCTACTCGCAACCAGTGGCATAGCATATGGCGAACGTCATCAATAGGACCACACTCCGCTACCTGACCTCGGTCAACTCACCCAGCTACCCAGCGCCTGACTGGGTAGTCAACCCCGACATGAGAGCGGTCGCTGGAGTGTCGCCGCGCTACTGGAAGTGGGACAGCGGCTCTGGTCGACCGATCCCGATGACGGCCAGTGAACAGACCGCCTTTGATGCCGCCGCAGTGGAGGCTACACGCGACGAGGTGGCGGCGCAGATCGATAGCACCGAGGACATCCTACGCGCTGTAATGGGTGCCGTGATCTCGGAACTAAACAACCAGGCGACGGCATTCAATGCAGTCCTTGCGGCTGCTGATGCGGCAACCAGCCTATCCACATTTAGATCTGGAATGGCCGCGATCGGAGACTTGCCACAGCGCAGCCTTTCACAGCTTAGGACCGTGGTCCGCAACGCACTGGGAACCTAATGGCATCCGGCGACACACTCTTCGTTCTGAAGCCCGGCAACGGCTCACCTCCTGCGACCCTAGCCGCAGCCCTAACGGGCATCGACGGGGCGAGCGTCCCAGCCGAGCGATACAGGGTCACGGCCCACGACGACACCGCTGTAGAGCACTGGGACTACAAGCTAGTTATGCCTCAGGCATACGCTGGAACGACTGGCGTCACGCTACGGTTCTGGTCGGGCGGGGCGGCAGCGTCGGGCAACTACATCTTGAGTGCAGCATTCCGCCGGGTCGAGGATGACACGAACGACATCGAGGCAAGCCACACCTACGACTACAACGACACGAGCGCGATCACAGCCCCCACCGTGATCGGCGAAGTGGGCATTGACTCGCTGACCTTCACCGATGGCGCGGACATCGACAGTGTTGCTGCTGGTGATATGTTCATCCTTCGAGTCCGCGTGAATGGTGGGACAATCGTTGGCGACACCTACATCCACCAGATCGAAGTCCAGGAGACGTAAACCATGGCAGACATGACTGCCATCGAGTTCGTCGCGGCCAGCTCCCAGTATCTGACGTGCGGAGACGAGCCGGATTACAACTCACCATATTCTTGGTCGGCTTGGGTGTGGTTCCAGGCCCATGCCACCAACAGCTTTGTCTTCGAGATCGCAGCCAATACGAGCAACTACGACGTTGTCCGCTTTGACGCAGCCGAGACCCTCCGCCTCTACAGCCGCCACACTGGGTCTAATGAGATCGCATCGACAGGGTCAACATCCGGTCTGTCCGGTTGGCATCACCTTGCGGGCGTGCGCGGTGGTACTGGCGACCAAGACCTCAGCCTCTACCTAGACGGCGTGCTTGAGTGTAGTGGCACGAACACTAGCGCAATGACAGACCGCACTGCCGCGGCAAGATTCAGTCTAGGTCGCTCCTACCAGGGTCCGACGAGCTACGGCAACGAGCGGCACGCAGACTGGAAGTTCTGGACTGAGGAATTGACGGCTGCGGAGATCTTGCTCGAAGCGGAGCAGGGTGCCCCAGTCCGGGCTAGCAATCTATGGGGAGCATGGTCGCTCGCAGACCTCCGAGACGACTCAGGCAACGGTCGAGACTTCACGGCGACAGGTAGCCCGGTTGCTGCTGATGGTCCTGGGGTTCCTCACGACCTCGGATCGCTGCTGTTGGTTTCGGTGGAGGCGGCATCTGGCGCGGGCGTCACGGGGACCGGGGCATCCGTTGGCTTGGTCGGCACTGGTGCCGGTGGGGATGCTGAAACTCCAACGGCCCCTGTAGATACTGAGCCATCAATCGACAAGCGTGCCATCAAAGAGAACCTAAACGTAAGTGGGCGATCGACCAGCATCGCCAGGAACATCCCAAGAGACCTTCGCGGAAAGGTCGCTATAGCGGACGCGCAGATGAGGAACAGAGTTATGACAAAACCAAAAGGCGTCGACAAAGCCATCACCACAGCCATCACCCCCAAGCCTACGAACACGGTCAAGAACCGCGTGATGAAGAAGACCTCTCACGGAGCGAGGAAGGGCACATCGAAGCCCGCCAAGTCCATGAGCAAGTTCTTCAAGGGCTAGGGCCGGTCGGGGTGCCCGTAGGGCAACGGTTCGTAGCGGCTGAAGTCGCTGAGGTCGATCACCAGCGGCTCCTCGCGGTATTTGTCCCAGCCCCAGACCTGGATGCTGCAACCGGCCCACACGCAGTCGTAGGCGTCCGGCGCGGCTAGCACCTTGCGTTCACGCGAGCGCACGTTGTCTCGGCTGGTGGCTTGAACGAACAGCACTTCGGGCGCCCGCATGCTGTGCAGGAAGCCAACCATCCTCACCGCGATCAGGTCCGCGAAGCCGCCCCAGTCGTTCTTGATGAACATGCCCTTGCGGATCTCGGCCATGTCGGCGACCCAACCTTGCGCGCGCAGCAGCCGCAGCGACCGCGTTTCAGGCAGCAGCCGGCTCACGATCTTCTTGCGCTTAGTTGCCATCGCCACCCCCCCGCTCGGCCTTGACCAACTCCTGCTGGACCTTCATCAGATTGTCGGCGATCTCGTCACGGATCGCCTTGTAGGTTCCCGAGGCAAACATGCGCGGCTTATCATCGTTGATCTGCTGCTTGAGGTCTGGCTCGGCCTTCGCCAAGTCGCGGATCAGACCGATAGCCGTGTCGTTCGTTAGGGCAGAGTCGTTGTGCTCGTCAGCGTCACACCAAGCCTTAGCCCGCGCCACCAAGTCGCCCGGAGCAGTCGCGGGGCGGGCGTAGGGTTCGTCATCTTTCTTGGCCTCCTTAGCCAGCAGTGCTCGCAGCGAATCGACCTGGCTACCGAACGCCGGGTTCCTCAGGATCTCATCTCTGACTGTTTGGATGCCGTAGATCACAGTGGTGTGGTCCCGGTTGAATTGCTTCCCGATCTCGAAGAGGGTCATATTGGTCTCTTGGCGCATCAGGTACATCGCGATACGCCGAGGCTCCGAATGTGCTCGCGTGCGCGACTTGCTAGACATAGCCCTCTCGTGGACACCGAAGAAATTGGAGACGACGGCTTTGATGCTCCCACGGTTGTCTGTCGAAAAGTGCAGTTCGCCGATGATCTCTCGGACTTGCTCGGCCGCAATCAGCAGGTTGTCGGGATGAATGTCGTCGCAGGAGGCGAGACGCTCGGTCAGCTCGTGCAACCTGCCTCTGGGTGTCAGTTTCTGATGGTCTTCCATGGAGACGTGTTAACCTCCTTCCACAATGTTGTCAAGTGCTTGACTGTTTCTTTGCCGCCAGGAACTCCCTGAAGTCATCAATCCTTTGCTTGGGCGTGCGGGTGTCCTCGACGATATGCTTCTTGTCCGGTGGGGCTTCGTCGTAGACGGCCTTGCGTTGTTGGTCGACCCACACCTCGATCTGCGCGACGTCGACGCCCATCTCCTTAGCCGCATACTCTGGGGACTTCCGGTCAGCCTTCACGAGCGCGTATGCCTGGCGCTGCAACATCGCCGGGGCCGGTTCGGACTGGGCGTCTGGCTGCTTGGGGGCGTTCCGAATGGCATCGTGCCTAATTACGTCGTCGACCCTGATCCTGGCTTGGTCGAGGTCTTTGAGTTCCTTCTCAAGAGCCTCGTGGGGGTGCTTCTTGTTTTTGACGACCCGCTCCATCGCCTTGATGTCGGAGATCGAGAAGTTCGCGGTCACGAGTCGTCTGGCTAGCGCGGATCGATCATGAGGCCGCCCAAGCATCACGTCGAGGCACCCAAGGTAGGTGGCCATGGTGTCCTCAGGCGTCTCATCAGGCTCTGGGTGAGGATGGATCATCTAGCCGTTCCTCCTGAATGCCCGGATGTCGATGATCGGCGCGGGGTCACCTGAGACTTCAACCTCATCGAACTTCCTAAGCGTGTCAGCCACCCAGCCTGGTTTGGCCATCATCTCGTTGTATTTCAACTCGGTGCGAGCGGGGTTTGAGAGCCAGAAGGCGAGCAGTGCCTCTGGGTCATTGCCGACCTTCTTGGCGTAGCACCAGAGGAGCCTCAAACTCCCAGGCTGGTATCCTCGCTTCAGAAGCCATTGAGCAGTGGTGAACTGCTTCCGGGTGCATTCTGGGCTGAGAGTGAAGAAGGCGGCTTCTTTGAGCACGCTGAGAACTTCAGACAACGCTGCTGCGTCAATCGGCATGAGTTTCTGTGATTGCGGTGCGACCAACGGTCAAAGGCCGGTCGCTCCTAGAGTACTGCGCGGCCTAGATCAGCCACCATCAAGCGAGCTTTGCTCGCGTCCATCCATCTTCTCACCATCTCTTCCAGAGCTAACCCCCTTTGTGGGAGAGTAAAGTCGGAAGTGATGGGCAGCAGGTGGGTGGTTGATGGTGCTACTTGATATTCTCAGTATCTGTCAATGGCTAAAAATTGAGCGCAGGTCTTGGATGTTTCTGGTATCTTCCGCAACGGCAGACGCAGCCATCATTTCTGTGAGGCGAGCGTCGCTACGGTTTGTTACGCCTCGGCGCGACGGACTTGCCCGGCAGCGGTCAAACTTGGCTGCCGGGCTCCCTTCTCACGTACGGATCGACCGAGGGGAACTCTTTCGCGTGCTCGGCGCACACCGGCGTGCTGAGGTAGATCCAGCATGGCTTGCGCCGACAGGGCGTGTCGGTCAGCGCGCGCCAGTGGCAGTAGGGCCAGTCGTCGAGGAGCGTGCAGGCGTTCCTGAGCTTGCTGGATAGCCGGTAAGCCTTTACTCGCGCGGCAGTGGCTTTCTTGTTCGCTGGCTTGGAATTGCGCTTGGCTTCCTGGGCCGCGACCCGTTCCCGGTGCCGCTCGCGGTATCGCCTACTCTTCTCCGCGTTGCTGAGAGCCATGAAGAGAGTAACGGGGCGCCGTGGCAGGCATCGCGCGGGTCAAGTCGCGCAGGAAAAAGGGAGGGTCAGCTGAACCACGACGCCCCGAGAGCATGGTAGGCTACTGACGTTTTGTGTCAAGCACTTGACTCAGGAATCCGAAAAGCCTAAGATTCCGTCATGGAACTGGAAACCGTAAGCAACTCCCGCCTGGCGTCGATGCTGGGCCTGGATTCTCGCTGCTCCCCGCTAGCCCTCTACCACCGGATGCGGGGCGAAGTCCCAGACATCCAGGACAACGAGGCGATGCGTCAAGGCCGCTACTACGAGGAGGCCACCGCGCGCCTCTGCTGCGACGATCGCGGCATGAGGCTGCTCACGGAGGGCGCGCAAGAGACGGTCAGCGAGGGGCGCTTCTCCGGCCACCGTGACTACGCGGCGATCGATGAGCACGGCAAGCTGGTCACGTTGGAAGTCAAGAACCTGATGTTCGCCGACGTAGGTGAGGACGGTTGGGGCGACCCGGAGACGGACCAAGTGCCGACGCCCTACCTGATCCAGGAGATGGGCTACATCCACACGCACAAGGGCAAGCAGCTCGTGCAAACGACAGGTGACATTGGGATGCTCCCCGCCGACCTTCAAGAACTACGCTTCGCCGACTACGGCTACATCGCCGCGCGCCTGCGTTCCGGTGTCCACCGCTTCAAGATCCCGCTCGACCCCGAGGTGATCGCGAAGCTCGACTTCGAGATGGAAGTATTCCTCGCGCGCGTCAGAGATGGAGTCCCACCGTTGCCGCAGGACGAGTCCGACGCACGCAATCGATGGGCGGTCGCCGATGACAAGTTCATCGAAGCAGACGAGACGCTGCTCGAAGCGATGCGCAACCAGATCCTCATCAAGCGACAGGTCAAGGAACTCGAAAAGCAACTGAGCGCGAACAACCTCCTGATCCTGGGGTATGCGCAAGACGCAGAGCGCATCGAGTCAGGCGGGCGCGTTGTCGCGACCCTCAAGGCCAACCGATCGTTCGACGGCAAGGCTTGCTTGGACGCTCACCCGGAGTTGTCCACCGACTACCTCAAGATCGACACGACCAAGCTGCGCAACGAGCAACCGACGCTCTATGAGTTGTTCAAGCGCCGCCCCGAGAACGCGGTCGACCAAACGCGCCCGATCAAGTTGAAGGAAAAGGCGCTGATGCCCGAGGTCGCCAAGTGATGTTCCCACCCGGACACGAGGGCTACCAGGTCAAGGGAGGGCTACTCGTCATCGTCCTCATGGCGATCTCGATCTTCGCGTTTGGCTTTGTCCTGGGG
>TARA_R110002126_G_scaffold197091_1_pt1 | contig 46605 bp, 51 predicted proteins | sample TARA_R110002126 | Tara Oceans TARA_R110002126 (sample SAMEA4397536) | marine metagenome | biome: Polar Biome; feature: [DCM] deep chlorophyll maximum layer (ENVO:01000326); material: water (ENVO:00002006), including particulate matter (ENVO:01000060) such as... | depth 30 m | reverse complement strand
CACTATGTTGTGCTCGGCGTCCCATCGTCGCCCAAGCTGTGAATCGGGGGCGACCAGTACGGTACCGGTACCAACGGGGTCAACGGCTGGCCTAGCGTGCCTGTTGCTGTGCTCCAGCCACCTCTTCACCCTTGCAGGTCCACCGCTGCGCGTTGTTCGCTTCGCTCTCTTGCTTGCTCGCTGTCGGAGATCGGAGCGCAGCCGCGTGAGCGTGTGACCTTCGCTTCGCTCGGCGCACACCTTAGTACCGGGCGCGAGATGCTTACCAACCCGGAGCGCGTTAACCACGTCGTACCGGGAAGAAGAGCACGAGAAGGCTACACGGAGCGCAGGTCAACCCCCTAGGTGCGCTTGTTACAACTCGTACGGGGCTGCGATCCCTCACAGGATCAGGGGCAGAGCCTCGCGGTACGCTAGGGATTGTGGCTGCGTTCCACGTGGAACACTAGCCCCAGAGCGTGCCTTGTTTCGGTGGTGGGGCGACAACGATCGTGCACCACGTGCCATCGGGGCAAACTTGGCGGGGTGTGTTGACGACGCACCCGCAGTAGTCGCACGAGCCTATCGGCGGCGCCCAGTTCTGAGGGTCGTAGGCTGGGTTGATCGGGCGCGGGCGTCTTCCTTCCTCGTAGCCTAGCAGTTGCTCGCGTGCGTGGAACTGCTCGTAAGACTCGCGGGGCAGCATGCCGAGGGGGCGTTCATCGTAGGCGGCTTGTTCCCAGGTGCCGGTGATCCATCCCCAGGTCCAGGCGTCATGCTCGCGCTTGTAGTCGCGCGCGCTCATGTACTCACAGAAGTCTGGTTGTGGCGTGCCGGTCTGGGTTGCGGCTTGGAACATGCAAAGCGCGCAGCATTGGTGTGCCCAGGCTTCGAGTTGCCAGCAGGGCAAGCCGCGTCGGTAGCATGTATCACACTCGCCGGAGTCGGTGATACGTTGCCATCCGTGCCAAAGCGCATCCGGTGACAACGGAGCGCCAACGGGCCCGGCCTCAGGCTTGTCGCATAGCTTGGCGAGGCTGCACTTGAGGTCGGCCCGGATCTGTAGCGGCGTTCTCATGCGTCACCCAAGTTGGCGGCGATGTCGAGCAGCTGCGCGCGCAGCTGCGCGCGGTCGGCGTTGCCGTCGAAGTCGACAAGCTCGGCAACCTGCCGCAGCGTTTCGGCGTTGCCCAGCTTGCGAATGGCGCAGCGGAGATCGGAGACGGCGCGCTTGCGCGCGCGGTCTGGGTCGGTGTTGCAGTCGGCGCGCTTCATCTAGTCACCCTCTGCAACATGGAAGAGCGCAACGTCGATGCCAGCAATGCCAGCTTCATCGCACACGGCTTCGAACGCCTCGCGAATGTCTTCGCCCATCACGCGACCAGCGAGCACCACGTCAGAGCCGCGAAGCTCCGCGCGGTAATCCCATGAGAGCAGCGGCAGCGACTCGACCGGGTCGCCTGCTTCGGCGAGGCACGAGCTACACAGCTTCTGCGCGCCTGCGGCGACCGTGTTGTTAAGTAATTCGTAGAGCGCCTGTGTAGGCGTGTTCTCGTAGTGGTCGCCGCACTCGCCGCAGTGCGTGCCGCTCTTCGCTTGGCGCTGCTGCTCCAGCATCCGCCCGTATGGGTCGGCGTCTGGTTGGTTGCTCATCGGATCGCCTCCGCTGCAAGAACTGCGGCGTTGTAGATCGCTTTGGCTGCTGCGTCGTCGCCTGCAAAGTGCTCGCAGTGTTGCGCGGCTAGAAGGTGCAGTGCGTCCTGGTGCCCGATTGGCTCGAAGCCTTCAGCGGCGCCGAGTTCGTCGGTGTAGCAGCCGTTGGGGTCGATCTGCTGGCAGAGCGCCAACACTTCTTCACGTGTTGCTGGGATCATCGCGGCGCCCCGTCGACGGCGTTGCGGTCGATCCATCGGCAACCCTCTTCCGGGCAAACGTCCGGCGTGCAAGTGTGGTAGGTGCCGAGGTGGTTAGCGTCGGCGGCTTGCAGGATCTGCTCAAGTCGCTCGTTCATGTCGAGCCCGTCCGTTGCCATGACGGTTAGCGTCTGGCGCGCAAAGTCGATTAGGGAGTTCTCAGCCCGTGCCATCGGAAGCATCGGCGGAACGTCGGTGGTTGGTTGGTTTCTCATGTCTCTCTCGCTTACACGTGCATTGTATCATGCGTGTCAAGTGCTTGGCTGGCGCCCAGTTAGCGGCCACGCGCGGCAGCTGGTGCGTAGCGTGCTCGCCGGTTGCGACAAGTGCGGGGCGCCGGCGCCGGCCGAGCGCCTGGCCGTTGCGGCTCGCTGGCTAGGCTGGGTGCCAGTGGCTAACGTGTACACTTGTGCACGCGAGGTCGTTGCACCTGGTGCGCACCTCCTCGAAGCCATCAGGCAAGGCCCCGGCCGAGATGTAGCCCTCGAGCCGGTCGGCCTGCTCGGTTCCGTCGTCCCCCGTTGCGGGGAAATCGTCGGGCACCTCAAGCACAACGTGGTCAGTTGTTACTAGCACGCGATCGACGCTCACGATGATTCTCACAGGTTCGCCCCCAACCATTGCAGCTGCTCGCCGATGCCAAGGCCGGCCATCGGAACATCGACTTGCACCTGGCGCCGCTCCAGCTCGCCCACCAGGTGCTTGCGGTAGTCGACGCCGGCCAGCAGCTCGACGCGGGCAAACTGGCCAAGCTGGGGGAAGAGCTCGTGCGCGATGACTCGGGCCCAGGCTATCCGCTGCGCCGGCTTGAGCTCGTCCAGGCGCCGGTTGTATGGCTCGATCAGTTGATCGGGCGCCACCAGGCCATAGCGCGCGGAGAGGATGAACCAGGGCCGTCGCTTGCTCACCGCGTAGGCTTTGGCCTTGTTGAACCACTGCGAACAGTACAGGCGTTGCGCCGGTGCGGCGCTGTCGAGCTTCTGGCCGCAGCAGCTGACTAGGGTTGCGGCAATCATCGCTTAACCTTCGGCGCGCGCGTCTGCCAGTAGGGATCCCAAGCAAAGGCCACATCGATCAGCCGCGAGGTTGCCGGGCCGCTTTCGACGTAACTGAGTTGGCTGGCCTCGACGAGCTCGCGCACGTCGGGGCGATCGTAGACCCAGAGGTCAGACTCGTGGCCCACCATGTTTGCGCCAATGGCCAGCAGTTTCTCGTACAGGGTGCGCTTGCTCATCGGTAGACGCCCCCACAGCAAAGCATTCGGCAGCTGTAGCCTTGCTCGACCGTCGTGCCTTCGAGCGCGGCCAGCGTGCCAACGTAGACAGCTTCGCCGCGCGGGTCGGTTTGGTGGTGGAACACCAGGCCAACGGCCTTGCAGACATCGGCAACGCGCACCAGGGCGGCCGTCTCTTGGTCCGGCGTTGGCGTGCGGTAGCTCTTGCCCTTGTGCGGGTGATGCTCGACGTATGTTTTGCCGGTGTCGTCGTCGCGCACCGTCAACCACGACGAATAGTCGTTGCCACCGCCGCACATTTTTTCGCCCCACGTGCAAAGCACCACGTTCGCGCGGCGCAGTGTGTTGGCCTGGTCGGCGGTGATGGTGACGCCGAAGCGCCGGCCAATATGCTCGGCAAGCAAGCTCGCTTTTTCGGTTGTTGTTGTCATCGGATCAAATCTCCAAGGTTGAAGAGGTCAAGAAACAGCCAGGCCATCAGTAGGCAGCTGGCCAGGTAGAACAGCGCCGCGAAGAGCAGCGCAAGGGGGCCCATCGGCCGGCGGTCGTGTTCGGCTTGATTCATTCCGCCGTTTCCTCCACGCAACGCCGGCACCAGGTCACCAGGCGCGCGAGGTGCGGCTTTCGCTCGAGCATCGCCGCGATGCCGTCCGCGATTTGTGCAGCTGCTTCGCGCGTCCAGTTCGCGCGCATGTCGGCGCCGAATGCGAGCAGCACCAGGCCGGCCGCGCAATCTTCCTCAAACCACTGCGGGCCGAAGCCCTTGGCCCAGTAGGCCGCATAGTCTCGCACGCACTGCGGCAGCACCTTGATGCGCAGCGGGCTAAGGAAAAGGCCGCCATGGCCAGGGCACGAGATGTGCCAGATGCCTTCCGTCACCAGGTCGACGGAATCAGGAGTGCCCCACGGGGTGCGGGGTGCCGGCTTCGCGCGCATGCGGAAGCCGTCTAGGTCTTCGATCGTGTTCGTGTTGTGCATTGTTCGCCGTGTCGTGTGCAACCACTGCACCACCGACACGCACAAGCATACACCACCTGTCAAGCGCCTGGCTGGCCTGGCGCCGCGCGCCCGCCCGCTCAGGAATGGTCTGTAATGGGCTCTACGGCCACACTGGAGGCATCAGGGCCCCGACCTCGCAGTCGAACAACAGCGACATCTCAAAGAGGTGGCGCGGGTTGCCGGCGTAGCGACCTGTCATCAAGCGGCTCGCCGTCCAACGACTGACGTTGCACCTGGTTGCGATTTGCTCGTTGGTTACCTGGGCCCTGTCGCGGTATTCAGCCAACAGCTGGCCATGAGCCTTCAGCCATTGCTTGTAAGAGCGACGGCGCTTGGTCTTCGTTGCCATGGTGCACAGGATGCCGTAGCTTGATGGGCATGGCAACACCCAAGCCGGTCGGCTTCGACACTCTGTTGAGCGCGACGGACACGATAGAGCTCAAGACCTACAACAGCGGCGGCCCACACTGGATCGCTTCGTTGCGGGGTCAGCTGCTCTCTCAGGCTGGGGTGATTACACGGGCGCGCGGGCGAGACCGAACGATGGGGGGTGCACTGCAAGCTCTCTGGCGATCGATCGACGGCCAGCGCCTGGTTGAAGAGATCCCCGAAGCAGGAGAAACAAGCACATGACCGGACCAATTCTATTCGACCTCGAGACTCGCGCCGACCACGCGATCGACGTCCCCGAGTTCTGGCAGGCCCAGGACATTCAGGCCCCAGCAAACTACAAGGATCCGCTGAAGATTGCCGACTACATCGACAAGGCCGAGGCGGCAGTCCGGACCAAGATGGCGTTGTCGCCGGTCACTGGTGTCATCGTCTGCATTGGTGTCCAGGTCTACGCCGACGACGATCCCGTCGTGTTCACGGCCACTGAGCCGACGCGGGAGGGCGAGCTTGCCATCCTCAAGGAGCTAAGTCTTTGGCTGTCTGAAGAGTGGGACGAGAAGTCGCCGTTTATCACCTACAACGGGCGCCTGTTCGATCTTCCGTTCATCGCAGGGCGGGCCATGGTGCAGGACGTTCCGCTGCGTGTGCCGCGCGGGCGTGACTACCGCCGGCACGTGGACCTGTATGACGACGTGTTCGGCAAGGAGGGCTCGCAGAGCATGTGGCAGTTTGCGATGGGTGGCGGCCTGAAGCCGGTAACTGGCAGTGCACTGCTGTCCCTTCCGTTGCCGGAGCTGGCCCAGCACTGCAAGGAAGACATCGAGTGGCTTGGCGCCATGGCCCAACGCACCGAACTGATCTGGGGGGAACGATGAGTGACCACTGCAAGATCGTTGAGTTGCGCGCCTCCAACGTGAAGCGCATCAAGGCTGTGACCATCCGCCCGGACCCAGACGGCAACATGGTCGTCATCAGTGGCGACAACGGCCACGGCAAGTCGAGCATCCTTGACGCGATCAGCATGCTGTTTGGGGGCAAGGATCAGATGCCAAGCACGCCGGTGCGAGTTGGCGAGGACATCGCCGAGATCGTCGCCGACCTTGGTGACATGGTCGTCACGCGCAGGATCAGCAGCAAGGGCCACACAACGCTGAAGGTCCAGAACCGCGAGGGCGCGACGTTCAGCAGCCCACAGCAGATGCTGAACGCGCTCACTGGCAAGCTGGCGTTCGACCCACTGTCGTTCTCGCGCATGAAGGCGAAGGAGCAAGCCGAACTGTTGCGCGAACTGTTGGGCCTGGATTTCCTCGAGCAGCTGCGTGAGCGAGGCGTGCACTACGACAAGCGCACCGAGGTGAACCGCAGCATCAAGCTGATAGAGGGAGAGGTAGCGAGCATGCCGAGGGCGCCTGACGACTTGCTGCCCCGCGTGGCCGTCAGCGAACTACTGATCGAGTTAAAGGCGGCGGAGAATGCCAATCGATTGGCCAGGGCGGCCAGCGACCAGGTTGCTGATGCACATCGAGAGGGCGTGAGGCTCGGGGAGCAAGTGAGGCGCGATCGGGAACTGCTCAAGGTGCTGGAAGCGAAGTCAGAGTCGGTTCTTCACGACTACAACAAGTTGAAGGAGACCGCCGACGCAATGGTGACCGTGGACACCGAGCCGATCACGACCCAGATTGCCGGCGCCGAAGCGATCAACACCCTTCACCAGAAGGAGGCCGAGCGCGAGCGTGCCACCGTCCGGTTGCAGGCGGCTGCCCGCTGTCGTGAGGAACTGACCGAGAAGATCAAGGCTATCGACCAGGCGCGCGTGAAAGCGATTGCCGAGGCCGAGATGCCAGTGCCAGGCCTGGGCTTTAACGACGATGGCCTGGTGACGCTCAACGATCTACCAATCGACCAGGCCAGCGCGGCCGAGCAGCTGCGCGTCAGCGTGGCCATCGGTATCGCCATGAATCCAAAGTTGCGTGTGTTGCTTGTGCGCGACGCCAGTTTGCTCGACGACACGTCGATGGCAAAGGTCGCTCAACAAGCCAAGGACAGCGATTGCCAGTTGTGGGTTGAGCGCATCGAAGTGGACAGCAACACGACCGTCATCATCGAAGAAGGGGAGCTGAAGGAATGAGAACCGAACCAGTGTTTGAAGTTTCGAAGTGGGTCGACGATCGCGTGCAAAGCAGCGTGACCCCGCTGATTGCTGACGTGCCTGGCATGACGTGGGATAAGTGGCGCATCGCCTTCCAGTCGGCCTACCTGAAGGACAACAAATTGGGCATGGCTATCGCCAAGAACCCCAACAGCGCCCTACGTGCACTCACCGCGTGTGCGCAGCTTGGCCTGAGCCCCGACCCTGCATTGCAGCACTTCGCGCTGGTGCCATTTGGCGGCGAGGTCAACGGCATGGTGCAGTGGCAGGGCTGGCTACACCTGGCCATGGAGAGCGGGCGAGTCGTCGATGGAACGATCACGGCCGAGGTCATCTACAAGCAAGAGGAAGCCACACGCGACCAGACCCATCCGTTGGTGGATCCCATGACCAACCGCGTAAGACACCAGGTCAGCCACTTCGAGCGCGACGAGTGGAGCGACGACGACATCATCGGCGCCTACGCTCAGGCCCAAGTGATTGATGGGCCGTGGGTGTCTACGGTCATGTCACGCAAGGCCATCCAGAAGCGGCTTGCCATGGGCGCCGGCACCGCTGCCAGGAAGTGGTTCCCCGAGATGTGCAAGGCCAAGGTGCTCGGCGCCCTTCTACGCAGTGGCCGCGTGCCGCTGAGTGAGCGCACGCGACGGGCTACGCAGATCGAAGGCGAAGAGGTCAAGGTCGTGCAGGCCGAGATCGTGCCAATCGCGCCGGCCGCGCCGGTTGCGCTGGTCGCGCCGAAGACCGGCGGGAAGGTGATGTTCGACGAGTTGGATCAGGATCCGTATCCCAGCGACGAACGCATGGCCAGCAATCTGACCAAAGCGATCAACGCCGAGTTCCGTCGCCAGGAGGTCGATGCGGAAGCGCAGGCCGCGATCATTGGTAGCGTCGCAGCCGACGCTACACTCGACCAGCTAACTGAGGAAGAACTGCAGTTCGTGCTCGATCGACTGACGGATGGCGGCAAAAAAGCTAAAGCGTAAGCCGGTCAGCAAGCTGCTCCCGATCACTAGGACGATCCGCCTACTGCGTGCCAGTGGGTGGATCGCCGGCCGCGTCGAGGAAGCCCGCGGCAAGATCAGTTTCGACTGGGCCGGCTACGCCGACGTCATCGCCTGGCGCCCGCCCAACCAGTGGTTCCTAGTGCAGTGCACGGGCACAACGAGCACTACCGGAAACGTCTGGGAGCGCGTGCGTAAGATCCGGGCGAACGCTGCAGCTAGGGCAATGATCTTTGCCGGCGAGCGCGTCGAAGTGTGGGGTTGGAGCCGCTACAAGATTGAGCACATGGTGGTGCAAATGATGCCGTGTGACCTTGGTTGCCCCATGGTAGCTTTAGGCAAGCTATGACCGAACAACTGCAAGCAAAGCTGCTTTCCCTCTCCAATCAGACCACCCCACCAAGGGCCGTAGACATCGGCGCGAGCTTCCTCCGCAAGCTCGCTGCACCTGGCGACCCCATGAAGAAGTTCGCTGTGCTCAACGGGCACATGGCGAAGCTAAACGATGAGCAGCGCAACGCGATGATCGCGCTGGTCGATGTTCTCAACGTCGTGCCTGAGCCGGCCGCCGAGACCACGCCCGAGCGAGCTGAAGCCGTCTAAGTCGCCGCGTCGAGGACTTCGAGCAAGACTCGGAGCACGGTGTCGAACTGGGTCTTCACGATCCAGTTCCGCTCTTCAACCCCGAGGTTGGACAGTTCGGCCTCCAGAGATTTCTCGGCGAGGCTCATGTCGTGACCCTGCACCTTCGCCACCTGGACAGCTGTGCCGCGCAACACCATGTCGCGCAATCGGGGCTGCACGTTGGTGGCAAACTCGAGAGCGCCCGCGGTGGCCAGACTGTCGCCGATCTCTTGAATGCGCGTGAAGGCCTCAGACTTCGACAATGTCATCGCGCGACCCCGAGCACCTTGGCGTCGCTATCCAGTCGTTTTTGCCAGGCGTCCAGCTGCGCGCTGACATTGACCAGTGTGATCGGGTGCAACGGCTTGCCGGCGATGTAGTCATCGGCCAACTGGCGCGAGAAGGCGTAGTTGGCCTCGTCGTTCTTGAGTCGCTGGAGGTCGTAGCCACCGCCGACGCATGACGTCAGTAGCAACAGGAGTGCACAGAGTGCAACGCGGGGTAAGCCTTTCATTGTGGTCCCTTCTGGCGAAGTAGGTCGTGCATCGCGGTCTGCTGCTCGTAGTGCTTCGCCTCGCGCTCGCGACCATCGTTGAGCAGGGTTTGAGTCTGGTTGTGCAGCGTCTCCATACCATTGCGGACGTTGTTCGAAACGTCTCGGACAGTTTGAGAGAACTCCTTGGTGATGTCGGTGACGACGACGTTGGTGGCCTCATCCTTCTTCGCGAGGTATTTAAGGAAGACGATGGCCATCGCAAGGATGCCAGCTCCTGCAGACGCTTCAAGGATGGGGAATCCAGCGGGGGCTACTTCTAAGATCATCGTTTACCTGCGTTCCATCTGGCTAGGGAAGTCTTGTAGGACCGCATGAAGCGTTCAACCGTGTCCTTCTTCTGCTTGGCAAGAGCCTTGAACATAGTCTTTGGGCTGGAGTATCGCAGACTCATAACCTTGGCAAATCTCTGCCTGGTCATCGGGTCGCCGACGTCATCCATCGCCGCAGTCCACATGCGGAAGGCTGTGTCGGTGTCGTAGGCGTTGATGATGTCGCGCTCGCGGCTGGTGAGTGAGAGATTGGCCTTCGCCACCTTCGTCCACCTGGCGGCCGTCGAGACTAGATCAGTCATCTGCAGGCCGCGTTCCTTGCCGTAGGCGCGCACCTGGTCGCGGAAGTCCTCGTTGAGCGCATCGATTCGCTCTTGGGCTACCTTCTGCTGCTCTGGCGACTCCATTTGCCGCATCTCGTCGCGGATGCGGTCGGCCTCGATCAAGCTCTTCTGAGCCTTGAAGGCCGCGTTCCTGGTCATCGACGCGCGCAACTCGTCACGCCGTGGCTGCAGGACGCTTCGTTCGATGCGGCGCACAGCGGTCTCGATGTCCGGCATCAACAGGTTCCAGATCGCCGCACCTTCGTCGCCCTTCTTGACGCGCTGCTGCATGTGCCCCGTGTTCGGGTTCTTGACTAGCAGGTAGTTCGGATCGCTTGGGTCCGGCGCCGTCTGGTAGAGCCTATTCCACGCGCGCATCCAGTCGAAGTTGGCTCCCGTGAGATTGTGCTTGGCCTGAGCTCGACGCTTGTCGTCGCTCGTCGTCAGGATCGTGAAGAAGTCGTTGGCCGCATCGGCGACGTAGGGTGACCAGGTGCCGGCCAGCATGGGGATCGGCACGTCGGCCGGGAAGCCACCAAGGTCGGCGCCGCGGCGCACCAGGTATTCGCGCAAGAAGTCGGGAGCGTGCTCGCGCGCCAAGGCCATGGCGTCCTGGCGCCACTGCGGCAGTTCGCGACTGGCATCGGCCGGGTCGGCCGCCAATTCCATCTTGTGCAGCAGCTCCTGTGCCGAGTAGGCCGCCATCGGCCCAACCAACGGCACCTGTGACACCTTGCCGCCGATGCTGTTGCCCATGTCCAAGTCAGCAAGGATGCCCATCTGCTCGACGCTGTAGATCATGGCCGCGTAGTAGGCCATCCGCTTACCCACCATCGACATCTTGACACCCACATTGCCGGAGTGATGAAAGAGCAGCCTGAAGTTTGTGGCCGACGTCGCAAGTGACCAGGCCGCCAGTGGCTTAATCATCCGCCCCCAAGCCTTCTGGAAAAACTCGGCTTGTGACAGGCGGTTACCGACGTTGCCTTGCGACAACGCGAAATTGTTCGCGATCTCCGTGGCTTCGGCATTCGACTTGCCGACCTTGCGTTGCGTCATGTAGGCGCCAATCCACGTCATCCGCATGCCATAGCCCTGCGCTCTACGTCGCATGTACCACGAGGCGTCGCCGGTTGCCATCCCAAGGCGGCCGGCTATCTCGCGGCCATGCTTAACCTTCCCCCTAAGGCCTGGCTCTTCAGCTCCACTACTCAAGAACAGCTTCTTACCGAATCCGTCACGTCGCTTCACTACGCCCAGATGCTCGTTGATCGAGTCGCCGCTTAGTGCGCTATGCAAGAACGCCACATAGGCGTCATCTTCCATCTGCGCATCTGCGCGCTTCTCGGGAGACATCGCATCAAGTTTCTTCTGAGTCGTCCGAATGCTCTCACTGAGCATCTTCGGAACGACGTCACCACCTTCGTCTGGAGTGTGCTGCAACAGCCAATCGCCAGCCGACAGCTTGTTTAGCTTCACGTTCGCCAGGCGCATGCGGTTGCTAAACTCAAACGCATAGTGAGAGGCATCTGCTGCACCCTCAACGCCACTGTGAAGGGCATAGGCGTTGAAGTTGTCCATCGACTCCTTGATCGCACTACTCAGCTGCATTGCGCCAAGCAGCTTGTGCCGCACCAAGGAACTGAAGGCTGCGCCGAAACGCTCCCACTTTGTCAATAGCTCGCGGCCCATGATCCGCTGCAGACCCTGGTCAACGTAGGCAGCAAACTCGTTCGCTTGTTTCTTGCCGCCGCCTTCCATCTTGCGGATCGCGGCATACTTGCCGCCGACCTTCTTGATGTAACTGCCAACGGCATTCGTCGGGAGCACATACTTCACGTCATGGTTCGACAGCATCAGCTGCTTGGTCTTCTTGTCGGTGCCAATCAACGGCACGTCCACCTCGGCGCCTGGTCGCGCTTCGTGGTGCATCAGCATGTAGTGCTTCGAGAGGTTCTGCTTGGCTGCTAGCTTCCAGTCGCCCCAGTCAGCCTTCAGCGCATTCTTTGCATCTCCCTGCGAGCGGAACCAACGCTGCTCGACCCTCTTAGTGACTGGGTTGATGAGATTGATGCCATAGGCTTTTCCGCCTAGCCGGTAGTGCGTGCGCTTGCGTGCGCTTGCGGGCACCTGGTCTGCGATGTATTCAACGACGTGACCGCCACCGTCGAGCATTCCCGCATCGAGCTCAGTTGCCGAAACCCACTTTTCCTCGCCCCATAGGCGGTCGTAGTTGCGCTCGTGCCACTGCGCGGCCGGGATCAATCGGTAGACTTCCTTCACGTAGTGGAAGAAGGACCGGAGTGCGCTTTGCTCACGTGCACCAGCTGCTTCAAGCGTGCCCTTGCGTGCCATCCAGTGGCCGGCGCGCGGTGACGGCGGGATCGGTCCATGAATGAAGTCGTGCGCTCGTTCGCGCAGCTTGGCCGTCGTAGTAGGCAGATCCCTCAAGGCTTCTTGGATGTCGCCCATGCGGATTTCTGCTTCCGACAACCGCCCTTCCGAGATGGCACGGGCTAGCGCCTCGGATGGATCCTTGTTCGGCACTGCCGGCGCGAAACCTCGGTCAGTGATGCCCCACTGCTCCTTCTCGCGCAGTGCTTCGCCCCTGAGACGTCCGAGTCTGTTCTCAGCATCCAGCCATTTCTTTGCCGCCTTGTCGTGCGCGGTCTTGGCCTTGCGCTGTGTCGGCTTGTCGCCGACTTCCATGGCGCGGGCCCACTCTTGGTCCATCACCTCAGTGAGCGCCTTAGCCTCGGAGACCAGGTCATCCAGCAACGCCATGTCACGGCGTCTCTGTTGCTGCGTCGGCAGCAACTCGCCGGCAACCAGCTCGCGCAGTTGCCCATACATCTGCCCCAGCGCATCGACGACGTCCGCCTGTTCATTGGTCAGGTTTCCTTGGAACGTGTCCAGCCATTCGTTATCGCCATCCAAACGGTTCTCTGGACTGACACCAAGGAGCTCAAGAGCACGGTTCAGCGACAGGTCGAAGTTGCTGTCTTCCTTGATGATTCGGTTGATCCTGCTAGCTGCTTCGTGCGCGATCTTGGCATTGAATGCCGCTTTCTCGTAGGTGAGGATCAGATCCACCTCACCCCACTTCGTCAGGTTGTCGACCAGCAACATCGTGCGTTTCTTGCCGACGTTCTTGCTTATGGTGGTGCTTGCGCGAATCTCGATGCGGTTGGCGACACGCTCGCCGTGCGTTGAATGCCGCATCAGATCCATCAGCTTGACGCCTGGTTTCTTCAGCAGGTTGATGCCCTTCGTGATCGCGCGCCAACTCATCGACCAGACCTTGCCAAACGTGCGCTTTGCCGCGCCCATGATGGCCGCCGCCGCATCAGCCGCTTTAATGAGGACAACGCCTGGGTTGATGATGGAACCGCGCTCACCGTCCCGGCCTTCGGCGCGGCGATGGTCGGACAGCTTCTTCGCCATCGCCTTGCGCTTGGCCTCCTTGACCGTCATGCCAGGCATCATCGGCACCTCGCGGCGCACCGTTGCTGCGTGCCACAGGGCATTGAGTTGCTTCAGGTATGCGCGCCCACCGGAGTGAAGCGACAGCATGCCGGTCCATTCATCGTTGTCTCGCACCGCACCAACCAACTTGCCGAGGTCTTCCAAGGCCTTCGCGTGCTTCGCAGTCTTGAGCGACACGATGTCACGGTTGATGGACGCCAGATGCTTGCTCTGCGCCGTGATCTCTTCTTCTAGCGTGTGCGGTGCATCCTTGCCGCCTATCTCGTAGTGCCAGGTGTCCCAGGCGAAGGTGGCGGCCTCATCTGGTTCGACTCCTATTTGAACCGACTCTTCGAACGTGTCTCGGACGCCATCGGAAAGGGCATCCAGTTGCGGCGACTTCATCGCCAGGTCGAGCCGCGTGCGGCCTTCGAGAGCGGCGTCGACGGACGTGATGACTTCAGGCGACAGGCTGGTCTGCTGGGTGTATGGCGCCGTGGGCTCTTCGCGTTGCCGCATGAACTCGCGCACGACGGCAACATCAGTCTCGCCCATCCCCAGCTTGCGAATGAGTGCGTCGGTGCGGTCGTCGGGAGCTACCTCGAGTAAGACCCGGCTCACCATCTCGGCGCTGGCAATCTGCGGATCGTCTGGTCGAACCAGGTCGCCGTAGTCAGCGATGTCCTGCGCCATGCGCGGGCCGCGATCGTCCAGCACCTGTTCCCCGCCGCGCTCGATGTCGTGCGCCAGCGCCTGGGCGTCGCCGAGTAGCCGTTGGGTGATCTGGTCAGCTTCGTCGCGCCTGGCCACTGACTCTGGCGTCATGCCTTCGCCGGCGTCGGCCGCCAACTCGTAGCCATTGCCCTTCTTGACGAGCATGCCGTCGTCGAACATCTGCTTGAGCACCTTGCCCGCGCGCTCGCGACTCAGCCCGGTTGCCTCCTGCAAGAGCCGGCCACTGGTGGCGCCGGCCTTGATCGCATCGATGACCTTCTCGGTTGCATCGCCGATGATGCGCGGGCCTTCTGGCGCTGGCGCGCGACCGCCACCCTGCGCGGCCTCCATGGCCTCCATGGAGTTGTCGCTCATCACGTTCTCGTCCAGGCTGGTGACATGCTCTCCAAACAGAGCGTCGGTCACCATCTGCGGGAACATGGTCGCGTGTTCGGCATTCATGCCACCGATTGCATCGGAGTCGCGGCCCATCCACCCGGTCTCGTTCAACGCGGATGACAGGTGCTCCCACTGGTTCTTGCTGTCAGCGCGGATCAGCTGTTTTTCGTATTGGTGGCCTCGCAGATGGTTGATGTCGATGCCAGACGCAATCCACTGGGCCTCGGTCATCCCGCCAGCCTTGACGAGCCAGCCCACGAGCCCCTGGGCCTTCCTGAGATGCTTGGTGCTTGGCTTTGCCGGCCGCGTCCATTTGCCGGACTGCTCGGCGATGTCCTTGGCCTGGCTCAACAGCTGCTGCTTGATCTTCTTCTTCGAGATGACCGGCTTCTTGGTCACCTTGTCGAGTTTGACCCTCTTGGTGCCGCGCAGCTCGGGGTGATTGTCGTGCAGCTTGCGCCAGGCTTCGGGCCCCTCGGCGTCGAGGCGCTTGACGACCGCGTTGGCGAACCGCTGCGGCGTCAGCTTGCCGGACTGCAGGTCCGCGAGCTCCGGCACGTCCTTCGCCCATTTGGGATCCGCCGATAGCGCCCGCCCGGTGCCCTCAAGCCCCTTCACCTTGGCCTCGGCTGCGTCTATTCGCGCTAGATCACGCTTCGCCTCAGAGTGCTCGGGGGTGCCTTCTTCGGTTGTGCGAAGTGCATACTCCGCATTCTTGCGGAAGGCCGGCACCGCTAGCGGGTCGAGCGTCTTGTCGCGCGCATCAAAGTCTGCCTGCAAGTTAGGCTCAAAAACAGGGTCGCCCTCTCCGTCAGCGATCCGGTAGCTGCCAAGCTCGCCTTCCTTGACCGTGATCCGCACCGGCGCGTCGCCTTCGACGTCCTGGCGCAGCGTGACCGTCCCAGCGTCGTCGTCGCGGCCCACAGGGATCCATTCGGTGTCGGCGGCCTCTGCGGCGCGGGCAAGGGCTTCGTCGTTTACAGCGTCATCCTCGGCCTCTGCGATGTTGTCCTGAAGGCGACCATTGTCAGCCGCGACGTCCAGGGGCCCTGGGTCGACTGTGTCGAGGTTGCGAATCTCGCCAACCAGCTGCGCCGCGCGGTCAGGATCTGTCGTGCGTCGAAGCGCGTTCAGTAGATCGCCAATGCGACCCTCGCGCGTGTTGGGCTCGAGGTTGGGCAGTTTCTCATCGAGGTGGCGCCCACGGACGTCGCCCAGCAACTCCCCGGAAAGAGCCTCGGCCTTGATTGCATTCTCAGCGGCATCGCCATGCCTCTCGGCAACAGTGCGCCTGTCAGCGGCCCTGAAGTCTTCCTTTTCGCTGGGGGCCATGTCCTCCAGCTGCTTCTTCATCACGATCTGCAGCTGCTCCTTAGCCTCGGGGCTCAGGTTCTGCTTGTTGATGTCATCCTTGACGTCGCGGAACGCCTCCAGCATCTGCGGCCGGCTCTTAAACCGTCCACCTAGAGCGGCCATCGCGTGAGCCGATCCAATGCCAGCCATCAGTGGCAACGTCTGCTTGGCGTACTCCTTGGCCGCGGCCCACCGCTCATCGGCAGTCTTGGCCTCCATGAAGCGATGGATGGGGCCATACATCTCCTTGGCCGCGTACATGTCCCGCAAGACATCGGCGGCGCCAGTGTCGTTACCAGCGAGCTTCGTGGCACCTTCGCCAATCAGCATGTTCGCGTATTCGACTGCGCCTGGTGCCAGGCCAGCTACCTTCAGCACATCGACAGCTGCTCTGCCCTTGCTCGATGGCATCTCGAAGAACTGGGGGAGACGGTTGGCCCGCTTCGCCAGGCTCGTCGTCGAGAACACGACAGCCATCGTCGCGTCGAGTGTCGCGGTCTGGAAGCGGTATGCCTCTTCAGTCGCGGTCTTCAGCTTCGGATCTTCGATCGTGTCCAGTTCGGCCTGGCGATGCCCCGGAAGATCCCGAACATAGCCATAGCTGAAGTCCATCAGCGCCGGGCCCGCGGCGTAGGTCATCAACTTCTCCATCTTCAGACCGGCCTTGCCGAGCTTGCCCGACTTGGCGATCCATGGAGCAGCCTTCACGACGGCCTTGACCGCCTTGCCGGCAAGAGCGACTTCGCCAATTCCCGTTGCAACCCATGGCAACGCTCCCGCCACATTGCCGAGAAGGTCAGCATCCTCAGTATCGCGCTTCAGGTCACCGACCGTCTTGATCGCTACGTCAGCCAACGCGGCCCGCCAGGTTTCCCGCGAGAAGCCGCCCTTCTTCGACATGCCCAGCATCACCTTTTGGTATTCAGCCATCACCTCCATCGGGTTCTGCGACTTGGCGGCGGGCAGGTACTTCTCTCCAATGTCGCGCAACTCGCGCAACATCTGATCCTGCACACCCTCATCGCCGGTGACGATGCTGCCCAGGCCGCGACTGATGTCCGACATGCCAACCGAAGCTGCTTTCGATTCAACATCGACCTCTGGCCTCTCCTTGTGCAGTTGCTCGATCAAAGCCTTCGCGCGCTTCTGCTCCTCTGGTTCACGCCATGAAGTGATCCGGTAGGCGTCGTTTGCCGCGACGATCTTCTTCTTCCACTCGTCCTCTGTGCCAACCTGCTTCTTTAAGTTCGCGACGTCACTACCTTCCTTGTAGACGTCCTTCTTGAAATCCTTGCGGAGATGCTCCGTGATCTCCTTCTTGTAGTCACTCATCCCGCCGCGCATCTTCCGAATGCGGTCGTGGCTCGTGCGGAGGTTCTTGTGCACGCTCGGCGGCAAGCTGCCCTTCAGTGACTTGATCTGCTCATCGAAGTCCTCGCCGGGCTTCATGCGGATGTCTTGCATCAGCTGCTTGGCTTGGCCAGGCGCTTCTTGGATGCCTTGCTGCACGTCCAGATCCGACTGATGCGCGTTGCGCGCCATCATGTTCTGGAACTCCTGCTTCATCCGGTCGATGACCATCTGCTGCTCGGAGAAGTTGCCTGGCATTTGCCGCGGCGGGTACCACCCATCCCATGCCGGCGGCGCAGCTCCACCCTGCGGGTTGCCGATCTGGCCCATGGCCGGCGGCGAGTCGGGCCCCATCGTCACGGCCGGCATGTTGGCCTGTTGATCGGGCACGCGCGGCGGAACGATCCCTTGTGGCGGCATCGGCGGCCCCATTGGCCCCTGCGGTCCTTGCGGCGGCTGTCCCGGCATCATTGGCGAGACTGGCCCCTGTGGGATTCCTGTCATGGTGGTTCTAGTAGTTCTTTAGCGGTGATGGCTGCTGCACAAACGGAGAGGATTGCTGATCTGGAATCGGGGGACCAGGCATGATCGAGTAGCCGAAGAACTCATTCATCATCGCCTCATCCATCGGTGAGCCTTTGCCGTCGAGCATGCGCTGGAAGGCGTCGCGAATGTTGCCGTATTGGGCTTGCTGGCGACTACCCACGCCGGGCGCTGGGGGCATCCCGCCAGAAGGTGGTGGTTCCCATCCGCCAACACCTGCAATCGACTGGTCTATCTGTTCTTGAGCGTAGTTGCGGACGCTGGATGGGGCGCCTGCATGGGGACTACCTGGACCGACCTGACTTTGCGGCTGCGCCTGCATCATCAGCTGCTCCATTGTCGGCGCTGGCATCGGGCCGTCCATGCCAGGTGCTCCCATCATGCCATCTGGCGACGACGGGGGGCCGCCTTGCTGCATGCGAGGGACATCGGTTCCCGGCGGCGGCATCATGTCTTGAAAGTCCATGTTTGGCAGGAAGCCGCCCTGTTGCTGTTGCGGCATGTCCCCGAGCGGTTGGCCACCAGCGCCACCACTCGCGGGGCCGGTTTGGTTGTTGGCGCCATCCGATGGCATCTGGATCTCGATACCCACGTTCGGCGCCGCTGGCGGGGTGTTCGATCGCCGTATCGCCGGCTGCTCGCCGGCAGGCGGTGCCACCGCTGCAGGATCAGGGATCGTTGTGTCGGAGTCGTTGGCGCCAGTGGGATTCGCCTGCTCGGCCAGCCTGCTCGCGCGCCAGTTCTTGACGCCAGTGATACGAGCCCGCTTGCGAAGGTCGTCCATTTGGTCGCTCGCGCCCGCGGCCTCTTGGAAGTTATCGGATTGGAAGAGAGCTTGGATCCGCGCCTCTTCCGTTTTGATCTTGGGATCGTCCATCCCCATCGCTTCGAACTCTAGCCCGGTAGGCTTGGCGCCCTGGTTTCGCGAGCTGGCATACAGCTTCGCGATGTCCATCTGGTTCTTGCGGTTCGCCTCACCCTGGCGACTCTGAGCCATCATTCCGCCCACCTGGCTGAGAGCCATTAGCAGGCCATTGATCTGACTGTTGCGGCGATTCCGTTTCCGGTCCTTCTTGGCTTCTGCGTAACTCATGTGGGTTGTTGGGTCGGAGGTGTCGTGTCAATGCGTCGACGTCAGTCAGCTTCTGGTGACTGGCAGAGTGAATGCGCGAGCCACCAACGCGGTAGCCCATCCAAGCCTTCATGGTCTCGGTCTGGTGCGAGTTGCCAGCGATGTGGCGAAGCGCGTGACCGCGCAGTTGAAGGCTCCAAGGTCTATCCATGACTACCTAGTTGCGGCGTATCCGGCGCCTGCGCCGACAACGCCTCCGATCAGTGTGCCCCAAGGTCCAACAGCGGAGCCCAGCTGGGCACCGGCCATGGCGCCGCCGGCGATTCCGCCAGCCGCACCGGCTCCGCCACCGCCACCTTGTGGCGACGTGATTCGAGGTAGCAACCCTTGCCCCATGGTCATCTGCGCGAGCAGGCGGTATGCGTCCTGCATCTGTGTTGCAGATTGCATCCTGTTCTGAGCAGCACGTTGCTCGGTCTCACCACGCAGGATCGCTTGTTGATTGCCGCCTTGCTGGCCGAGCATTGATTGCAACGCCACGTTGCCGGAGCTCAGGCCGAGCCCACGCTGGCTCATCGCCTCCCCGGCCGACCTCTGCGAGTTTGCGGTTTGCTGCCCGATGGCTCCAGCTGCCTGGCCATAACCGGCATACGCACCTTGATCCCAATTGCGGGAGTCCTGCATGTATTGGAAGGCTTCGCTACCCTCCAGCCGATTGGCTTCGAGGCCGCCCATCAACGGCCCGGCTACCTCCATGAAGTCGGCTAGCTCTTCGCGGTTCCCCTGGAAGTTGCTGAGAATGTTCTGGATCCCTTGGGATCCCGACATGCCGCCCTCATACGAATCTAACAGCGAGTTGAAGCCGCCCGTGTTGTCGCCATTGCGCCAGATGAAGTCGCGGGGCTGCTTCTTCTTCTTCCCGTAGAATCCGAGCCCCTTACCGACGGGGTCGACCTTAGACACACCAACGCGTTCGGCGCTTCTGGCGATGTTGTTTTGAGTCGTGCTAGGCCCAGCATTGTAGCCGGGCGCGTTGTATCTGTAATTTTGGGTCTGGTATCCCGTCTGGGTACCTGGCGCCGGCTGACCGAGGGTAGATGGCATGGGTTAAGTCTACGGCTATGGCTCCAACGCAGCAATCCGATCCTCTAAGGACGCGGTGTAGGAGCACATCAAGCGGGTCCAGTCGACGACCCTCTCGTAGTTGATCTGGAGTGACCTGGTGTCGACGCCGTTTCCGGCGTCGGTAGGCGGGCGAATTGGCAGCAGTGTCAGGATCGGGCACTCCATTACGACGTTCTCCCAGTCACTGCCCGCGAGCGACTCTCAGATGCTTGGATACTGTAACGCTGGAGAGCGAACGGATCCTGAATGCCATAAGTGCCGCATCGGAACCTGTGGTAGATGCCGTTGCGGTTGGCCCTGGTCAGCAGTGGCCTCATAGTGTTTCCGGTCAACATCGGGACACCAGGGAACTGCTCCGACCCAGTCAGTGGCCAGGCGCGAGCGGGCCCCTCATTCCCCTGGATGGCTGAGATTTCGACCTGAAGGCTCCCAGCGTTCGGTTCGAACTCGAGATGCAGATCGTGCACCAGTTGCGACTTGCTGATCCCCCCAAGCCGCATCCAGGGACTCGTCCAATACGCCGAGATGGCCCCAATCGTGAAGCTCGTGAAGCTCACCCAGCTGGGCAGGGCCTCACTCCAGTGAAGGTCGAGGGCGGAGTTGTTTTCGATCTTCCGGGTCGCAGTCAGGCTGCTCGAACCATCGCTGTAGACGATCGTGACCTCGGCGCCAGCCAGGCCAGCCAGAATCGTATCGAACCGGCCGCTTGCGATTGTCAACTGCGTCGCTGACCCAGACAGTCCGGTTGACGCGGACAGTGTGACCGCCCCAAGAGCGTTCGCATCCTCAGTCGCTCTGTCGACGATGCTCTCATCTTGGTAACCGTAGATGCGACCATCTAGGCCGCCGACCGCTATGACCGGATCACCATCAGTGACCTCAAGCTGGCCCATCCAACTGTGCTCGATGTTGTCGAACTTCGTCCAACTCCCTGAAGACGAATCGAAGACCAATATCGAGTCATTCACAGTGCCGGCCAGGCGCACACCGACCCAGTATTGGCTGTAGCTTCGCCAGAACGCGCCGAACATGCCGTAGAGGCCTTCGTTGCTCCGATCGACTGTGCGCCAGGTGCGCTCGATCTCATCGGTCAGGTAAAGCAAGTCGACATTGTTGAACCGGAAGACACCTCGGTCGCCACCGCCGAAGAGCATATTGTCGCCGTCAGCCACGCCACCACCGCAACCATCACTTGCCTGAACCAAACGCACTTCAGCATCCAGCTGTATCGCGCTGACAACCGCCCCCACACTGAGCTTGTAGACGCTGTTCCGCTTGGAAAAGAAGACCTCGCCCAAGTTGTGTCCAATGCCAACAATCGGCCGGCCATCCTCGCTATCGATAATGACCGTCGTCGAGAGCGGGAAGTAACTCGCTTCGTTGTTGGTGCTGAAGGCGAATGCGTTCTGGCCAACAGTCACATCCGGCAAGTCGGCCAAACAAAGGGATGACCCTGCGATGGCGCAATGACGGGCGCGCGGCGCCGGCCCTCGGTTGCCAGCATCGGACGCTACCCCGGCACTCTGGTACACCGTGACGTCTGCCCACCAGGTGTCGTTGTCGTAGATGTCCCTGTTGAAGATCGGGGTTCCGCCGCCGGCGGCACTGACGTAGATGCGGCGCCGGACAACTTGAGGATCACTACTCCTTGGGATGCCCCGCACGCTGATCGCCAGCTCCGACACCTCAACGGCCAGCTCGTAAGTGGCCAGGCGAACCGCATCGCTGACAAGCCCTTCATCGTTGACGAAGGCAACATCGATAAAGTATGTGCCTACAGTGATCCCGGTCCCTGCAGTGGTTACCCCGACGAGGGTAGGCGAGACGATGACTGGCGTATCCATTCCGAGCTTTTCGACGCGCCATGACTCGGATTTGTCGAAGCCTAAGAACTTGGCCTTCAGAGGGAAGTCGGCGCCGTTGGTCGCAATCAGACTGTCGCGAAAGTTGACACTGTCGTAGTGGCGGCCTGGATCCTGCCTGACCCCGCTCTTCAGCAGTTCAAACTCGCGGATATGGAGTTCGGCATTGAATGCACTCGTTGTGGCGCCCGTGTTGTTCAGTAAGTGGCCCGATCCCTCATTGAGAGCCCATGAGTAGAGGCTGTTTGGGTCTTGCTCGTAACGCAGACGGGGGAAGCCTTTATTGCCAGAGAATCTCGTGGTGTCGAGCTGCTTCATGGCCTGCACGTCGGCGATGTATCCAAACCAACCCATCTCATCGAACGTGATGGTGGGGGCCACGAGGCCGATCGGTGACGTTCCAAAATCCTCTGGGTACCCACCTATCCAAAGTTGCGTCGGAGCAACGCCAGCCCCTTCTTGTGAGTAGTTCCCTGTTTGCTCTGATCCCGTAAGAGTCACCGTGTCGAGCATCCCTATCAGTTCACCATTCACCCACACCTTGAGATCGGTGGGATGGAACTGGACGCAAACATGATTCCACACGCCGACCTTTAGCGAGTTACTGCCAAGGAAGTTGTCGTTGGCTGAGTTCGCGTATCCCTCCACCCAACGCCACGCTTTATTTAAACTTGTGGTGCCCGCGATCGTGATGCTCCCACTGTCAGTGTAGATCATCCAGTCAGGCACAGACTCGATGCCGGAGCCCATGTAACGCTTCGACAAGAGCGTTCGAAACCCATCCATCTGGAGAGGCTTGCACCAGAAGGTTACCTGCATCGGATCGACGTCCCCGGCGCCGCTAACTTGAGTCAGGTCAAGGTCGATGAGATCGTTCGTGTTGGCCTTGACGTAGCTGCCTCGCCCGCCAGTGAACAGGAGGTTGCCGTCATCCCACGCCTTGCGCGCCCAATAGATGTTCTTTGCGCATGCCGCAACACCGAGCCTTCGGCCTTCGGCCTGCACGTCATAGTCGGCGTAGAGCGTGACCGGCGTCGTCCCAACAGGGTCGTCAGCCAAGCTCGGCACCCATTGCAGACCGAACTCGTAAGGGCTCCGCACTGCGTAAGGCCTGTTGCGGTAGGTCCAACCACGCGAGTTGATGACGGGATACAACACTGCGTCGGTCTGAATCTGCCAGTCAGCCTCGATCGTCAGAAGGTAGACGCCGGCAATGTGGCCAATCTGGTCGCCAACCGATGAGTATTGGACGTGCACGTGCTTGGATTCGTTCCTCAGTGTCGTGCTAACCAGTGCCGTGCCGCCGTTATAACCTCGCTCCCAACCACGGTGATAGGCTCCTGCTGCACGATCGCGCTTACCGTCAATATTGAAACGGTAGTAGGCGAAGACGTAGTAGACGTGTGCCCCCAAGCCCTCGGATTCGGGTAGTGCCGCGAAGAATTGGTGGCCCTGGACGTCGGCCGCCGTGTTGTCCACGGCCGAGTCTCCCGCTAGTTGATAGTAGGTGACGCCAGATGTCGCATCGATCGCAATCGGGAAGGGATTGCCGCCGTCACGCTGGGTGCCGAATGACAGGACGCTGCCGCGGCCGGCGTTTCGAACGGTGTCAATCTGCTCAGGTGTCCATGCTTGGTCTCGCAACGTCGCGCGGGGGTTGCTCCAGGTGCGACTGTCTTTGAACCGCCAGTCGTCGTGCGACTCTGGGCCATGTCTCTTCAGGTTCTGGACGGCTGCTGCGCCGGTCAGGATAGAGAAACTTTCAATCCGACCGATGAACCCGGTTGTGAAGTCCGTGTTGAGTTGCCAGACCCCTGCGATGTTGGCTGCGTCTGGACCTCGGATAGTTCTCTCGAGGCTCCCGAATCCAATCGTGATGCCGCTCGGCGGATAGCTGTTGCCGGTTGTCGTTGCGGTGCCTCCCGCCTGGTTGTCGTAGTTATTGGGAGTGAACGTGCCAGCCGCCTGCATCAACTTGCCATCGAGATAGACGTCGACATTCGTCCCTCCATCGATGCGCAAGACGGACAGGTGATACCTTCGGCCAGGCGCGAACGTCACGCCGGTCACTACCGACTGGTAGTCGGCGCCGATTGCCTGAAATGTGGTCGGGGCACCAATCGTCCCGCCAGGCGTGCCATCACGGACATAGACCTTCAATGCACCAGTTGCCGTTATCGAAAGGCGCATGACGCTGTGAATCTCGCAGATCACTTGCTCGTATCGAGGTTCAATTGAGTCGAGCCAGAAGTCGACAGCAATGCCGTGCGCCATGTTCTGACGGATCACGCTGTAGAAGGCACCTTCCAACGTGCCGTCACCGTTGCCGCGCCAAGCCGCTGTTCCGCAATTTATCTGCGCGCAACTCGTCACGCCGTTGAAGAAGAAGCTACCCCCCTCCTTTCCTCCGTCGTCATTCACGAACGTCGGCCCGCGGGGCACAAAGAATAGGTGATTGCCTCGGCCAGTGTCTTCGGTCAGATACTCGATCGAGGGGCCATTCATCGACCAGTGGTTAATCATCTTCGGCGTCCCGTCTGGGACCACCTTGTCGCGACGATCAAGTGTCGCTAGATCCACCTCTTCGCCCCAAATCGTGATGTCGTCGATTGTCATCGCCGGGCGCATGCTGTTGAAGAACCACCCGTACCCAAGACCAGGCCTAACGGTTGCCGTTCCTGTTGACGTCGACTGAACCAACTCTTGCGGGCAATCGAAGACCTGTATCGGGCACTTGTTCCATGCAAGCGTTCCGGTAAATGTCACCTCGTCGTCAGTGACCGTGGTTTCAGAAGGATCTCGGTATCGCGTCACGCGCAGCCTTACTCGGCTCCCGCTGACCGATGCCGTAGCATGGTACCGTCCCTGCTCTGCAATCAGAATTGAGCTCGTGACCGTTTGGAGAGTCCAGACCCCACCAACAAACACGTGTGCACTCAACCGCAACTGCCAGTCGGGATTGGCGCCGGTCCCGTTGTTCCACAGGTATAGGCAGAACGGCATCCCACTGTTGGCGTGCACCCCCCACAAACTTGGGGCGCTGACACCATGCGCCACGTCCGACTTCTTGACAGGCCCCTTACTGATGATCGGCAGTATCTTGACCGTGTAAGGAGCACTGGCGTAGGCCGCACCGACCAGCGTCGCGTTGCCAGCGTGTTCGGACACCAACTCGTCCGGTTTGAACCAGAGAGAGATCGCTAGGCCGTCACCGTCTTCGTAGCTCGCCCGATGGCCAGCCACCATCATGCCTGGGCTAACGACGACGTCGCCATCTGCCGAGCCAGAACTTAACGCCAGGCGTGCTGTCGTGCGCCACTGGACGTTCTTGACCGCGTTTCCGCGCATGCGGTCTCGGAAGACTGGTTGGAAGCCGCCGCGCTTACGGACCTGTCCATCACGAATCAGCACGTTCGAAAGGTCGGGAGATTGGTTGGGCTGGATCGTTGTTGGTGGTCTCTTCGTCGCTAGGCCGCCTTGCATGTCCGGCACTTCGATCGGGCCCCTCACAGTCCTCGCCTCCGGCTACTGGTGAACCGCGGTGGCTCACCGGATGAGTGGCGCGAAATGCCAGACTCGAAAGCATGCTGCAGATGTTGCAGCTCGGGCTGAAGCAGAGACATCCCGTCGTCGTCAGCTGATCGTCGCAACATCGTCATCGTCGCCATCGCTACGAGATACTCGTGATACTCGTCAGCGAGAGGTAGGACGAGAGACCACGTATCGAGAGCATCCACTGATGCTGGCCAGGCCGATGCCAGCGTGAAGTTTCCGGCGAGGAATGTGCCGACCTTCCTGATCTGTCCGGTGTTGGCCGCATTGGCTGACGTGACAACTTCGATCGTCGACCCGTCGTAGGCGCCGTCACGCGCCTTGTAATCCCCGCTGACTGTCGTGGGGGTAATCACCGTCGTGGATGGTGATAGTTGAACACCATGGAGCATGGGAGGGATACGCATCGTGTACCACACAAGCATCGTTGAGAAGCCGGATAACGATCCGCGCAACTGCGCGCTTCCGTCAGGGCCAGGCATCCACACCGTTCGGTGAGTGCCAGGCATGAAGTTACTGCGACCGGCGTCCATTTCTTCCATGCCGGCGCGTTGCACCTGGAAGCCGGGGCCGTCGTCGCCACCCCGCAGCAGCTGGATCATCTGAATGTCGCCGACGTATCCCGGCACCGCCCATTCGTGCACGTTGGTGACGATCTGCGTCAACGAGCTCGTTGGCACGCTCGCCGTCTGCAGTGACTGGCTGTCACCGTGCGTTCGCAGCAAGGTGAAGACCTTGCGCAAGCTGTCGTCGACGGCGCGAAGGATCTCTTCGTCACCGAAACTCAGGGCGTCGCGGTCGTGGATACGCTCGCGGACGCGGGAAATGGCTTCGATGGCGTTAATGGTCATGGCTAAACGGTGAAGACCCTGCGCTTGGTGAGTCGGTTAAAGAGGGCGTCGCTTCCCTCATTGATGCGTTCCTTGCGCTCGTATTCGATGTTCGGGTCGACGTGGGATTGATCGAGGGCCTGCAGCTTCTCGTCGACTGCCCGGTCGTTGACCCACCGGCTGTGGTGAGCCGCATCGAGGACCATCACGGTATTTGCACGAGTCGGTCGGCCGCTGAATGCGTGAACGAACTGTGACCCGGCGCCGTCATGGTGCACCAGGATCCACTGCTTCGTTTGAGGCGCCCACACGATGGATACCGTTGGGTGCTTGCGGGAAAGCTCTCGAAGAAGATGGCGGGGCACTTGCATGCCCACCTTTCGCACTGAGTTGCGTCTCGTTATTCGGTCCATGTGGCATCCACGTCAAGTGCATACAACGCCTGCGCTGCTGCTTTGACTTGTGCCATTGTGCCAACACAGATGAATGCTGCCACCCGAAGGGGGATATTCGCTTCGAACATCGGAGTATCGGCGTTGCCGGCGCCGTTCTCGCTGCGCTGCTGCAGTTGCGCCCAGTTCCGTTGGTCGTAGGGGCTCGCGAAGGCCGGCGCGGCAGCAGCGGCCGGCTCACGGTGCTGGCCAAGGCGCAAGTGCGTAGCACGCCTGCGGTCGGCCCCAAACCTCGGGCGCGGGGAATACATCCCGTAGGCCAGGCCGGAGCCGCTGTCGGACCAAATGACCATGCCTGACCCGGTCGACAACTGGCTGGATGATGATCCGAGTGACGCGCCGGTCTTGTCGTAGGTGGTCTTCGTCGTGCCCGTGACGTCGTAGAACTGGTTGGGGACTGATCCCCACGCCTGGTCATACTCGGTGTCGGTCGCTGGATCGTAGATCGTCTGCGTGTCGACGGCATTGACGCCCCACACAGCGATCTCGGGCGCGACGGTGTCTCGTGTCCACCCGATCCCGAAGGTCGCCAGCCACTCGTAGACGACGCGGAAGCATCCTTCGATGCCTCGCCAGTTGGGCTCAACCTCCTGGGTGATCTGCACGTTGGGCCAGATGACCGCACTGCCTTCGACCACGTCACCGCCGTGATCGACTTCCCGAGCTTCCAGTGACGTTGGGGCGGCGGAGTCGACGTTGTGCTCGAGCGCGATCATCCGACTCACCAGTTTCTGGGGCGAAGCACTGCGCGACACCAACGGCGCGGTCTTGGTGAAGCCAACGCCATCGACCTGAGCCTCGGTGTAATCACCGTGGCCGATGACGTGTTCCATCCAGAGCTGCGTGACGTCGTCGCTCGCGTTCTCGCGAATGCGGAGCTGGCCAGAGATACCAAGGCCGCCAACATGGCCTCTCAGAAGCCAGTCCGGGGATCCTGTCACACCAGTGATCGTCGACACTATCCGGTTGACCACGGTGCCCTGGTAGACGTCGTGTGACTGGTTCGCGGACGCGACCGTTACGACTTCGTCGGGGAATGCTTGGAAATGGCCTCCCGCCATCGGCCACACGTAGCCGGCGACCTCGCCACGGTTCAATAAGGCTGGCTGAAGTCGCCGCTGCCCAGCAATAGAATGGGGCAAGAACTGATCGGCTCGCACCATGCCAGCAAGCTGCTTCTCTGACGCATGGCCGATCAGCGTTGCTTCGCCACTGCGGTTAGACAAGCTCACCCCACTGCTGCCCATGTAGATCGGGATGCGGCCGGCGCCCTGGTCGGTATAGACGTAGAATCCTGGGTAGTGCTTCTCGTCGTCTGCAACGGACTGCAAGTCGGATCGCTGTGCTAGTCGCGATGGATTACCAGAGCCAACGCCCCAGATCGGCGTGAGCAACTGATGCTCGCCATAGTGACGATGCGACTTTCTGGCGGCTGTGCTCGGCGTTGCTAGATCGACCATGGTTTGTCCGTAACGGATACCAAAGTCCTTCTGCCCCTGAGCGTTGAAGTGGATCTGGTCCTCCTGACTCTCCAGGTTTCCGCCAAGCTCCAAATCGTCGACGTGCACCAGTCGGAGATTCGGATCAGCGTCCTCCATTTCGCGGTATGCCTTGTTGACGATCGGAGCGTTAGGCCACAACCCGGTTGCCTCGACCACCAACGCCAGGGAAACTCCGAGTTCGTGTGCATCTCGTGCCGTGAGCCCTCCGGTTACCGCCTGGTTGCGGACATACCAGATCAGCGAAAGCATGTTCTGCTTCACCTTCAGATAGTCTGATCTGAGGATGGAGTCGCTAGTTCCAAGCGAGATGTTGATCCATCGGATGTTGAAGCTGCTCGTTCCGCCGCCGGCGGCCGACTGCGCAGCAGGGCAATAGCCCTCCATTAGATGCTTCGCGAGAGACACCTCAATAAGCCTGCGCACCTCGATCGTGTAAGCGCCGGATGCCGGTGGAGAAACTAGGCCTCCCCAAGTCCAGACGAGTACACTAAGCACCGTTGCGGTGTTGCTAGTGATGAACGCTTCCTGACCACTCATCGTGACCCAGTTGCCCTGGTGCTCGTCAATGTCCCATGCAGCACCGGCATCTGTCATGTTGATGGCGCTGACGCCAGTGGCCGTCCCTGACCCCGTCGTCACAGCCGTGTAGTTGGGGATGGATCGTGGCAGCGTCACGTCCCACGACTTGCACGCCTCAAGCTGCAGCCACTGACCTGATCCGCCGACGTCTGGCCTGCCCTCAGTGCGTGCTTTCAGATAGGACGCTCCACGCGCCAGCTTGACCATTATGGGATCCAAACCGAGGAAGTCAGCGACGGCCATGCCGCCATACACCTCCGGCCCGAAACCGTAGTTCAGGTAGAACCATTTCGGAATTGCGTTGGCGAACCAGTCGTAAGATGACGATGGCGGCCCTTCTAGTGACGAGTCGAAGCTCAGTGGTGTGAGCTGCCCGACGTTGTCGGCGAACTGGCGAAAATCCAGATGCCAGAAGCGCAGTCGAGCGAGTTGAGCTGGCGTTGCCGGCGCCGCGAGCTGCGTCCATACGCCAAGCCCAACCATGTTGCTTTGACCGAGCCACAGAGCGACATCACTACTCCCGAAAGGCGGGTCAGCCTTGACCGCCTCGCCGATGTTGACGGTCTCAGTAACCACTCTCACAAGAGCGGAAACCGGGATGGCCGTCTCGGTGATCGACTCTTCATCGTCATCGACAATGAGAAGGTTCTGGGGTCCACCGCCGACAGTCAGATCAATAACGACTGTCTCGGTGATCTCTTCGACATCATCATCGACGGCCACCAGGTTGCGTGCGACGACGACGTCTTCAGTGATCTCTTCGACGTCGTCATCGACGCGGACCATCGACCGCGTCGGGATGGCCGTCTCGGTGATCGACTCAGTGTCAGTGTCGGCGACGACCAGGTTGCGCGTGACGACAACCGCTTCCGTTATCGCCTCGGTATTGTCATCGACAATGCCGATGGTCTGCGTGATGACGACCGCCTCGGTAATGGCTTCAGTCTCATCGTAGACGACGAGAATGGTTGAGCCACCACCGGCCAGCTCGAATGAGAACGAAGCCAAGCACCACTCAACAATCTGGAAGGCGGTGGACGCATAGGCTGCGGTCGCGACGTCCATGTCGATCGTGATTGTGGCGGCAGTCATGTCTGCGCCGACCACGCACGTAGACACACCAACGACGTCCGAAGGGTCTCTAATCTCGTCGGACCCAAGCCCCATGTCAGTGACGATGTCGGTGCCCCCAGCTTGAATCTGCAAGTAGGGGTCCATGCCCCCGCCGCTGTGCTCGGCTTGGTCGATGATTGTTTGGCCGAAGGTGCATACCGGCCCGGTTGTCGCAAGCACCAGATCCATCGTCGCTGACTGGACAAACGTGTTGATCGATCCAGACATGGCGACCGAGCCGCTGCTCGTCGTGTGCTGGAACGACTCGAACGCCCCAAGGCGCAAGGCGAACACCCGAGACTTCGTAAGGACGTTCGCGTCGGTTGCTTCCTCTGCTCCTTGCAGCGCAATGACCGCAGACGCCGGCGTCGAAGCGGTGGTTGCTATCGTCATCAACGGGATGTTCTCCGCGATGTCCTCCGGCTCGCGCTGTGACGACATTAACGCCCCGATGCCGTCCGAGCCATTCAGGCGTTGCTTGACACCTACACGTTCGTCCGCGCAACTCCAGTCACCGCAGCCGAGCAATAGCCAGTCGTCACCGCCGCCGCTCGGTAACGTAACGCTCGCGTCGTCTTGGAACGTCGTCGTGACTGCTAGCGCGTTCGCGACAGTGGAAAATCGCCAGTCGTCGGTGGCGAGGTCGTCGAGCTTGATGACCAAGCATGAGAAGCTATTCGTCCGGGCATCGCCCGACGTCTGCATCAACTGCCCGTAGTAGAAGTTCTCGTTGACGACTAGCGTGTGCTGTTCAAGCCAGCCGCAGTGGACGCCGCCGACCAGCACCGAGCTGTTCATCGCCTCTAGCTCGCCGGCGAGCCATGTCGTCATCCCAGCGAAGGTGGTGCCTCTGCCTATCTCGTGCTCGGTTTTGTTGGTCGTCGAGTTGCCCCCAGCCGCGTAGTTCCAGACGATGGCGACGTTGTCGCCAGCGGCGAATCCAGCCGTGGTGAGATCAGACCACGAGATTGTGAACGCACTGACTTCCGTCAGGGACGTTGACGTTGTCGACTGCTCGGCCGCGACCTCCTTCTTAAAATAGGTGACCGCGGCCATCGCCGGCTTAGGTACCGTTCATCGTGTGGTTGACGTACAGGATCAACTCATCGAGAGCGCCCTTGTCGGTCGACGCGATGACCGAGTGCATCAGTAAGGCATCACCAGCTGTTGGCGATGGGTTTGTGATGACGACGTTGACGATGCCAGTGGCTGTCGCGACGCCGGCCGCCCAAGTCCGCTTGTAGGTGACGACGTCGGCGCCCTTGCCAGTGTTGAGGGCATCCAGGTCATTGACCATTGGATAACCGCCGTCCATGGCCAGGCCAGAGCCGGCAACTAGGCCAACCATGTCGCTGCGGATGTGAGTCTTCACGGGCGCCGGGGTAGCTCCGTTGTAGAGCTCCATGATCCCGTCGAACACAAGGACGGCGGTGAAGTTGGTCGGCGTGTCGTTTACGCCTCGTTGGGCGTAGTAGAGATCCCCCGCATTGGTGACGATGTTCGTCGATTCGAACTTGCGGACGGCGCCGGTCTTGGTGTTTCTCAAGATCCCGATGACCTTCGTGCTGACGACTCGAAGCGGTCGTCGCAACACAGGGATCACGGTCTCACGGACTGATTCGTTGTCGTTCATGGGTCTACTCGTTTGCGGTCTCTTTTGACTGGACGTCCATGTCGACGAACACGTCGTCGGTGATTGCCCAGTTGGCGACGTCGGCCGCAAACAGGACGTGGATTTTTTCGGCTGGCCCTTCCCACCCAACATCGTTGTCGCCGATGGTTACTTGGTTGGCTCCAAGAGTCATTATCGAACCATCGCTTACAAGGCCCGTTTGGTCGATGGCCTGAATGCCGACGACTTCAACCGGGGAGTCGTAGCCGCCGTCAAGGTGCGGTAGCGGTGATTGCCATCCGCCAGTGATCGTGTCAGCAATAGCGATGAGGTTGCCCCGAGCACCAGGCTCTCGAGCAACAACGGTCATCCAAATAGTCCGATCTTCGGCGCTGAAGACGTCAGGGTGCGCCACCGTGCCCGTTCCAAACGTCACGCCAACGCCGGGGCCGGATGCAGCCACCGCATCTCTCAGGTTCTGGGCGCTGTCCGCCGTTGTTGCCCCGATCAACACCGAGTTAGCACCACCCAACACCGTGTTGAAGGTGTAGACGACGGTTCCAACAGTAACCGTCCCCCCGTTGACGGCGTTACCATTCAGCCACATCGTCGCCTTGCCGCGAGCCTGGTTGGACTGATGCACCGAGGGTAGGAGCGACTGTGCAACAGCTGTATTGAACATGCCGAAAAACGGCATGTGCGCAGGTAGCGGTGTCGAGAACTTCCGCGTTGTCGCCGGCCCGGTCGGGCGACGTGCCAGGCGCATCATCACAGCGATACCAAGGTTCCGACCGTGCAAGTGCTCGTTCGTTCCATCGTTCGTTCGCGTCCAGTCCCAACGCTGTCCAAGACTGATTGTGTCGCTGGCGATGTCGAGGCCCGTGCTCACAAACTCCACACTCGTGACGTAGGCCATCGTGTGCGACAGGTAGACATAGTTGTTGGTCTTCGCCGCCAACGTCACGAGCGGGGTCGTGCTGTTGATCTCTTGACCGAACTGGTCGAACCCTTTGATTCGCAACTGAATCGTGCCGGCGACCGGAGTCCCCTGTGCGATGAGCGCAACAAGCGTGGTGCAATACGGGTTTGCCTGCTTCGCCAGAGCGAGGGTCGTGAACGTCGTCACGGCCGCACTCGCGGCGCCGCCAATCGGCTGGGCGTTGATGTTACTGGTCTGATTGGTCACCAGGTGGAAGCGATGCTGCGAGGTCCGCAGGCCAACGCCAAAGGCGCAGTTGGCTTCGCGGGTGCCCGGCATTCTGGCTAGGTTAGTTGCCATCTTAGATTAGCCGTTGGGGTAGGAGCTGGTTGCGTTCGCATCGCGCTGCGTGCCGAGCGTGGTGCGAAGAGCGACGTTGATCTGGATGGCGTCCTCAATCGTGTGGACGTAGGCGGTTGGGATCCCGCTCGCTCGCGTGCTGGATCCCGTCAGTCCGATCCCTGTGATCTTGGTCGTCCAAGCATCATTGCTGAAGAACCCGAGCTTGTGTGGCGTCCCCTGGAAGCCAGCCGCGCTGCGGCCCACCGCGAATCCGGTCACTGGCACAACGCCAGCAGTCGGCTGATCGCGTCCTTCAACTACGGCAACGGCATTCAGCAATGCCGGCGTGTTCACCTCGCGCACAAGAGAAACGGTGCCACCGAGGTATTCCGGCGAAGGGAACGGGATGGCCGGACCATAAGGAGCAACGCGCATGGGTGTTCCGACACCCCAGTTGGCTTCGGTCCCCATTAGGTCGGTGTTTGTGGCCGTGCCACCACTGATTCCCCAGACGACTGCACTGGGGTTATCGGTAACCGCTGAAGCCTCAAGGCCAGTCGGATCAGCGATCGGGCCCCATCCAATAGCAACGGTTGATAAACCTGACGTGTTGGTGATGCCGTTGGTGTCGAACCAGCAATCGTCGATGACGCTGAAGACCTTACTCATGCAGAAGAGGATCATCTGCGAAGTGGCCGTCTGCGTTTTTGTCATCCAAGGAGTGATCTCTTGGATCCGGTTCCCGAACTGGTCGAGGCCAGTCATCTTGATGCGGAACTCGACGGCGGTCGGGAAGGCAGCCAAGCTGACGGCCCAGATGAACAGGATCGGCGTCTGCGGAACCGCCATAACGGGATTCCATGCGCTGCTGGACGACAGGCGCAGGCTCGTGCCCCAGCCACCAGTTCCGACGCCAGTTGGCGTGCCGATCTCCGTGCCAACCGATGCGATGATGCCATCGAGAGAGCGTTGGACGACGACGTTGAGAGTTGAGTTTCGAATCCCGCTTGCGACGTGGATCTGCTCTTCGGTGACGCCTACGCCATGCGCGTTCGGCCCTGCTTCGTGCTGGTACGACATACTGAGTTGGTGCCCTTACTCCTTGCACCGGGGCCGAGCCAGCCCCGAGCAAGCCGCAGAAACTGCTGCGGCGCCAGTATTCGGTTGAGGCAGGAATCTACCGCCTCAACCGACCCTCGGCTAGTAGTCGAGGATGTCTTCGATCAGCACCTGACGGTTGCGCTGCTCGGTGGCCATGTTCCAGTAGCGATACATCGCCGCTTGGAAGGCGTCTTGGTTCGGCAGGCGATGCAGCACGCTGCCATCCTGGTCGATCCAGTCGTAGTCGGTCTCGTACGTCAGGAACATCGTTTCGAGGTTCAAGCCGTAGATGCGACCGCGGGTCGAATCCTTGTCGACGACGATCGGACGACCGTCGTAGTGCAGCGCCTTGAAGCCGCCGTCGAGCTCCATCGTGTTGTTGTACCGCTTGGCACCCACCAGGGTGTTTAGGTACTGGCGACGGATCCCGTGGGTCGTCATCCACAAATCGATCGAGCCGTCAGCGATCTGGTCCGCAAGGTCCATGCCCTGCTGGAACATGCTCGGCGCGAACGCCTGGGCGATACCGCCGTTACCGATGACGGACGACTTCCAGACTGAGTTCGTAGCAGTCGGGACTTCGCCGAGACCGGCCGGGTAGTTGCCCGTAATCCCGTCTTGAAAGACCGGGTCAGCGTCGCTGATGAGCGCGGCCAAGCCGTTCTGCTCAAGACCGCGGCCCCAAGAGTTGCCAGGCAGGTCGGCGCTTTCTTCGTTGGCCGTGTAGAGATACATCGTGCCACCAGCAGTGGGCGGGGTCACAACTGCGCCGTTTCCATCTTCGAACGTCACCGTTCCGTTGACCTTGTCCACAGCGCCAATAAAGGCGGCGCGGTTACCGTTCGACCAGGCGCCCGGTTGCGTGCCAACGATCAGTGATGAGACGTCGTTTGCCACCGTTCCGACGCGCATGCCTTCTTCAAGGTATTGCGTGCCAAGCGCGGAGCTGACGACGCCGCCAGGATTCGTTACGTCGTACGGTCCTGCACCGCCACCGCCAGCGACGTTGACCTCGCAGAGACGGCCAGAGCCATCACCGAAGCAAACGCGGTTGTCGAAGTGCTGAATGTCTCGAGCGAGACCCTGCACCTCCGAGTCCATCATGCGGATGAAGGATCCTCGATCGCTTCGAGTGCCACTGGCGCCTGGGCCCGTGAACTTGATGCGGCCGTAGCTGTAGCGCAAACCCCAACGGGATTGCTGGTACTGCTGCGATTGCGGATCGGGCAAGCGGCCTAGTTCGCCGGCGACACCGATGCCGTGGTTGCGGCCCGTGTTGAGCGCAGCGACCATGAACTTGCCTTCGATGCCTTCGTTTCGGCGGCCGAGTAGGCGGGAGAGGACCGTTTTGGAGTTGAGCTGGTCAACAACGGCAGGACGGTAGAACTCCTTCAGAATCTGATTGAAGGCTCCGCCGACGACGGATGAGCCTCTTGAGGCTCCACTGGCTGACTGGATCGACATCTGTCTTTCTCTACTTACGGGGTTTAGCCCTGCGCTTGGTTACGGAGCCAATCCAACGCGGCGTTGGCTATGGATCCGTTTTGCAGGGCCTGAGCATTTGGCTGGGCGTTATTCGGCAAAGCCAGACGGGCTCCCCCCCTCTGCATCGGTTGCTCGCGAGACGCCTGACCGTCTCGAAGCTGCTGCGCTCTCGTTGCCGCTTGCTGCACAGCCTGGCCTAGATCGAGCTGTCCATTGGACTGCGCGAACTGATTCAGGATGTGGTCCTTGGCGAACGACGAACTGACTGTGTCACCCCGGAGAACCGGGAAGTCACTCATCAGTTTATCGACGCGCTCGCCGGCCGACTTCTGCTGATCGGCACGCTCGTTTGCAACATGGCGATTAGCCAGTTGCCCAACGACGTGACGAAGCTGATTGAAGTCTTCCTGGTCGATGCCGGACTGCGGAGGTCCGTCATCTTGCGAGCCAGTGTCGCCCAAGGCTTCACGCATCAGATCATCGGCAGTCGGGTTACCGACTGGCCTTTGAACTGGTTTGTTGGTGCCATGGATCAACTCGAGCACCTGCGCCTGCCGCTGCGGCGGGAGAGCAGCTAGCTTCTCCTGCAACGCACGGAATTGCCCATCATGGCCAGCCTGCTGCAGCCGCGTATCAAGCGCGGCCGACTGCTGTTCCACATTGAGCTTGTTGACGAAGGCGTCCTGCAAGTCCTTGACAGAAACGGCACGCTTGGTGCCGCCGATGTCAATCTCTAACGATTGCGGGGATGCAATGGGGGAAGCACCATTGGCCTCTGCCGACGCTGCGCCAACCCCGTTGTCTGCGTTAGTGTCGGCTTCAATCCGAGCAAGAGTCGGATGGATGCCACTTGGCGCAGCTGCTGGAGCTGGTGTGTTGTCTTCGAGGGTCATTGGTGTTTGAGGGTGCGGCTACAAGCCGCGGGGTTACGGGTTGGTGTTGCCCTTGTGGGGCTTCGTGCTGGGTTGGGAAACGCGACCCTTATGGCCGCCACAATTCTTCATGCCCGTGACCTTGCCGCCTTTCTTGACGGACAGGGACTTTGGGGCCGTGAAGCTCTTCTTTCCTGGCATTGGTTAGCTCCTTTCTTGGAATCCATTCGCCAGCGCCTTCGTGACGCCGGTCTTCTCCATGGTAGCGTCAATCTGGGCGGATGTGCCAGCACCATGCTTCTGGTCTATCAGTGTCGACGTCTTCTCTGACTTCGCTGAGTAACTGCTCGACCCCTGATCCTCACCGGAAATGGCGGTAGTGATCTCGCGGAGCAGTGACTTGGCTTTACGCCGGTCAAACCGCTGATCCCGCGAGCCTCTGAAGTCTGCCAAAAGCACCAGGCGCCCCCGGCCGACGTCGAATGCACCACTTCGTAGCAACGAGACGGGGTGAAAGCACTTCTGGCACTTAGGCGCGTGCCGATCGATCTGCGACGGCTCCAAGTCTTGGAACCACGGGACCATATCGTGGCGCACGGGTGGCGGCTCGTCGTAGTCGGTGCCGTTATACTTGAACTTCTGTCCAATGAAGGTGAGCGCCAGGTTGTTGCATGTGGTGCACCTGAGACCGAACTTGTGGCTGTCCGTGAAGAGGGCGCCTAGATCCCCTTCGGGAATTGCCACGCCGGCACGCTGGAGAGTGTCCCGATCGGCTGGGGTCAACCCCTCCAACTGTTTGACCAGGCTTTCGATCGCGTCGGGGCCTTTGGCCGCCGGCGGCGCGGGCGTCGGCTTCGTATCGTTACTTTTACTCATCGTTATCCAGCCTCAACTGGCTCTCGGTTAGGGGCGCTTGGCTGGCCAAGTGGTTTGGCTTCGGGGCTTCCGCCCCCACCGCCTTGGCCGCCCTGAACCATGGCTGCTGCCTGCATCATTTGCGCGACCGCCATTTCGTGTTTGGCGATGTGCGCAAGGAACATCTGTTTCGTGAACGGATCCAGTCGCTCGTACTGGTCGGTCAGCATCCAATCGCGGTGAGCCTCGAAGTGAACTTCGTGGTCGTCGTATTGGTTGACGTCGGGGAACGTGAAGTTTGGGTCCGTCGACGGCTTCGCATACATCATGTTCTCGATGTTCGCGCGGCGGCGGTTGCCATCGAGTGACAGGAACAACTTGTCGGTGCCACCAACTTCGATCGCCTCCAATATCAGGCGCTTCTCACGTGGGTCCATCGCGTTAAGCACGCCTAGTTCGGCCATGCGTCCGATGACCTCCATCGCCTGAGCTTTTGACTTGGGAGTCATGCTGCCTGGAGTGACCGACACACGGCAATTCCCGTTGAGGTCGCTGCCGCTGAAGTAGTGAATATCGCTCTGCCTGGTCTCGCCGTAGACGGCGACGGCGCGCGGGAACTGCATGAACTTCCAACCAAGCTGGAGCAGTGAGCGGCCCATGTTGGCGAACGACTTTTCGAGACCGGCGACGGTCGGGGAGATCCCTGTTTGGTCGCGCTCGGTGAGCAGCGTGATCGCGTTGCCAGACCTGGCACCCTGTGGCATTTGGCCAAGACTCGCGTCCGAGAACGACGAAATCATCTGCATGTCGGCCTGCGCTTGCTGGCCAGAGACGATCTGCGCGTCGCCGAGCGGGGGAGGGTTGACTAGCTCGGGCCGGCCGATGCGCGGGTTGTATTCGAGAATGTCGCCCATCTCGTTGCGAACGACGTTTTTGGACAGTGTGCCGATCGGCGCAATCCATTGAGGCACCGACAATACGTCGCGGTGAGCGATGACTTGCTGGCGCGCACGGTTGTATTCGTTCTGCGGCCCAATCAGGTGTTCCACGGTCGACATCGAGTGATGCCGGCCTGGCACACGGATGTTGTGGAAGTCCGTGATCGGGAAGCGCATGTCGAGACCGGCCTCTGCAAACTTGTGCGGCCCCGCTTCGTAGATGTGGTTGCCGGTCGCAGCAATGTAGACACCAGTGGGGCAACGCTTGGACGGTGGGATCCACAACTCATCGACGTCAACGGCGCCATCTTCGTCACGGCTGTTGGCCAGGCCAAGGCCAGGGCGCTTCGTCACCGTCGCCAGGCGGTTCCGGTATTGGTCGAGGCTCGCGCTTTGGGATCCGTTCGGTGGGATCTCTGCAGCCTTCTCCGGCCATCGGTCCCACACCTGGTCGATGCTCATCGTCCGGCGAACCATGATCCACGGCATCTTCGAGAGCTTGACAAACCTCGGCGGGACGAAGACGTCGAACCCCGAGAGCACTTCCACATCCCAGTCACCGTCGCGCTCTTCGGTGAAGAGCTGCATCTCATCGAGCCACTCCTGCTGCGACGGGTTGAGCTGCTTTTTTTCGATGGGTTGGCCGCTCTGCGGATCCTTGTATTGACGACGCACGTCGCCGGTCTCGGTGTCCCAATTGTGGTAGGCGTAGCACGTGCCGCAGATGTCCAACCACAGAGCAATCTCTGTGCGCTTCTCGGCAAGATCCAGGTGATCTCCGAGGTAGTCGAGGATGTTTTGACCGACCTTCGCGCCGTCCTGGTCTTCCTGGTCCGGCGTGTTTGGGACGACACTCCAGTCGATCTTTGCGCTCGTGAGCCGGCCGACGTTACCCATCACCAGGCGCATCACCTGATTGGCGACGTAGCCGCCGTCTTGCATAATCATGCCGGGATCAAGATTCTCCAGCACTTCGGGCGCTTCCAGCGACTGGATCCCGAGGTAGTAGAGAAGGTTGATCCACCACTGCCTGGCCAACGACATTTGATAGCTGTCGCGGAACCCGCCGTTGTAGGGGCGAGCGGCCTGGATCATTGACGAGAAGTCCTCATCAGTGAGCGTCGAGATGTCAACCTTGCCGGAGACACCTGTCAGCCGGTTGACCACCATGGACAGTGGGTCACTGCTCGCTTTCGCTACGCTTTGTTGGGTTACCAATCGTGCCTCTGAGGATGTACTGGATCGCTTCTTGGGTGCTGCACTTCAGCGTCTTCACGACCGCTTTCACGTCTCGTTCCGCATGAATGCCGGCATCGACAAGATACGGGGCGACGCCGGTCTGCTCAAGCTGGGCCTTGACGTAGGCGACTGTACCCATCTGCTGCATTTCCAGTATCAGCCCATCCGTCCGGCTCAGGAGCACGGTAATGAGCTGGTGGTCGCGCCTAGAAGCGGCCTGGACGCGGCCCGCGAGGGCCACGACGGCCCATAGAGCTACGCCCGCCAGTGAAACCGCGGCGAGAAGGACGATTACTGTCGTTGTGGTTGGAGGCATCTTCGTGGTCTTGGTTGAGGGCTTTCACTTTGCGCCACACGGCGTCGTCGTATCCACGACGGTCGTTGGCCGGTGTTCTTGGGGGTGGTGCAACCTGGCTACCGGAGGCATATCGCCCCTCCAGGGCCAGGGCGAATGCGAGCACCATGTCATCCTTGTTGCTGCCGCGGCCACGCTCGACCCCGGCCTCATCGAACTCCATCGTGCGGAGCTCGTCGATCAGCAGGGCGTCTCGAGTAAAGAGCTGGTTGCTGTTGATCGCCGCGTGCACGTGCATCATCAGCTGCTTTCTTGACGAAGCATTCGTCTGGAACCCGAACGTCGGCTTGGTCGGATCTTGGCCAATCACGTTCCATAAACGCGATCGGTACATGTTGTCGTAAGCCAGCGTCTCCGTCAGCCGACTGAGCACCGAGATCCCTGGGCCATTCATCTCGACGGTCAACAGTGCGTCGTTGTAGTACATGCCCATCGCGGCCACGGTGCCGGCGTATTCGTCGGGAGGGACGTATCCATGCCAAGATGCGACGTGCAACCCAGTTATCAGCTCGATGACGACGGCGGCCGAGTAGTCCGGCCTCTTGCTTCCGTAGTTGATGTTGGTGCGCCGCTGCAGCGCGGTGCGGTCGCGGACCTTGCCTTCAGCAACATCGACGCCAATGACGTACTCACGGTCGTCGCATGGAGGATCCCACACCTTCATGCTGCCGGTCGGTGACTCCGACAACACTGGGACTGGCTTTGGCTCGCTCATTCGTACCCCGCAAACTCCAGCGCGATGTCGCCTTGCCACAGTGGTCGCGTCGCGTTGTCTTCGAGCGTCGAAACCATGTCGGCCTTAAACACCGGCGAACCAGTGGTTAGAAATGCCTCTTTAGGCGTGCTAGGAAACTCCTGGCGAAACTTGGCTTCCGATCCCTCGAGGTCGTCGACGATCTTGAAGCGGCGCCATTTAACCTGCTCAAGCGTGAGCTTGTGTCGCTCGACAAGTCGTCGCTCTGACAGGTCAAGCGACTTACCGAAATGGTTGCGCTCGTCCGTGGATCCGAAGTCCAGGGAGTAAGTGGGATCCCAAAACCAAGGAGCAAAGAACGGGACATAGCTTCCTCGGCCCTTTTCCGCAGTGTTCCATGCGTCGTAGAACTCGCCAACTGCACCCTTGGCGGTCGATTCGATGAAGACGGCCGTTGCGGGAGAGAAGGAGATCGCCTGCTTTGCACTCGTGAGGGTTTCGCCGGCTGCGGCCCACATGGGAACCTCAGAGCAGTGCATGACTTGGTAGGTGTCCCCTCGGCCTGCGCTAAGGTTTCCCGACGTTCGTGCATGGACTGCACCGCCATTCTCCAGCTCGATAGCTTCGGAACTGTCTCTAAAGAGCTTTTGGGGGAACCATAGCTTGCGATGGACGTGCTTCGATTTTCCGAATAGCTCATTGGTGCTCGGTTCATCATAGCTAAGTGTCAGCGCGTTCAGGCCCAGCCTGTCAACCTGCTCAAACTGCCAAGACTGGATGTAGGTCGAAAACCCTAGTTGACGGGCCTTCAGGATGATCCCGCGGATAGGCCGCTTCTCTTTGCGACACTTGACGATGACGTCCTTGTGGAACCGCTGTTGCGCGTAGTTGAGGCGCAGCTGCTTGACGACGATGCCGTCGTCGCCCTTCGTTTTGATGAAGTGAGTCTTCTCGATGTACTGCACTTCGTCGGGCCACATAGCCCGGAGCGCCGCCCTTCCGCGCAACCCCTGCTCGTGTTCTGGCATGCGCGAAAGCACGCTTTTCAGTTGCAACAACTCGCCGACTTCTTGCGGCTCATACCACTGTTCCAGAAAGTCGGCGGTTGGGATCATTATGGCTGCGGCAGGTTTCGCGCCTTCAGATCCTTCGCATCCATCACAAGGTAGATGTTCGACCAGTGCGCCATGACCAGGTCGATGTCGGCCAGTGAGCCAAACTCGAGGTCTTCCACCCCCTGCGGTGAGTAGGCGACGACGTCGCCACACGCAACGTCGACGCCGTTGCCTTCGACCGCTGCGCCGATGCTGACTACTCGACCGTAGCTCAACTTCTGATCCATGGTGTCAGGTAAGACGATGCCGCCTTCGGTTGCCTTGGCCTTGTTGGGTTTGCGTAGCAGGATGTGTTCGCCTTGTGCCTTCATCGGTTCTTCTTCTTCTGGTTGGCCAGCCACGACTCAAACTCGCCTGCCTCCGGCGGCTTCTCTGGTGGCTTGCCGCCACTTTGGTCGAATGCCTTGATGGTTTCAACAAGTGCACGGTATGCCGCGACCTTTGCACTGGCGGAATAATCGTCCCCCTGGACGATCTTATCCATCTGCCTGGCGCCGTTGGTCAGTGCATGGGATGCCACAGCCAAGAACTGCGACCGGAGAGCGTTTTGGTAAGGAGGGCTCGCGCAGATCGCTTGGACTTGCTCAACTGCCATCCCACAGGTGTCGGCAATGGTTGCTACATTGAAGTCAACGCCATCCTTGGTGGCCGCGGCCAGAATGACGCGGGCGGCGGCCAGCACTTCGGTAGTGTCGGCATCAACACCCTGCAACTGGTTCAAGACGGTGGATTCGTGAGCGACCATAAGAAACCGAGTAAAACACTGTCCGATGTCGCGCGCTACAAGGCGCAGCAGCATCCGCCAGCTTGGAAAAACGATGAACCACTGGATAGCCGGACGGCTAGCCCCAAGCGTCGTAACAAACGGGCGCGTGCATTCGGTGGCAACCCATTCTACGAATACACGGTTGGCGCGAACCTGGTTGTGCTGTCCGGCATTGTAACTCGCGAGCCCCGCTGGAACGGCCGAAAGGCGAGCGAGCGCGTCTGGTTCCGCATGAAGGTGCCAAACAAGGATCGACCAGGCCAAAACCTGTTCGTTTCCGTCCGAACCAAGGGGCCCATGGGCCTGTTCGTCTACGAGAACATCAGTAAAGGCGACACCGTCGCTGTCACCGGGCAGCTCTGGACCGCGCGCATGCCGCGCAAAGTCATCAAGTTGAGCCATTCAGGGATGTATATTTTTGTCGACGCCGAACGGGTCAGCGGAAGCTACCCGGTGCTGATCGACCAGGATCCAAGGTATCTGCGTGTGCGCGCCGACTTCTGGAACCGCATCTGCTCTCTGCTAAGTGACGAGGATCTGCCTCTCGTGCCCGAGAAGATCAAGAAGGACTTGCTACGGCGGTTCGACAAGGCGGCTGGTTTCAGCGATGATGATCTGGGCGAGGACGTAGCTAACGACCCGCTCGATCCAGACCCAGCCACACTCAAGGAGCCACCCGATGCGACTGATCTCTCTTAACCACACTCTGGTGGGCACGAACCAAGAACTTGTCCTGTATCCGAATGGAGCCATTGTGGGCAATGATGTCGTCATGGGGACTGGCCAGCTCCATCGCATCGTCGTCGGGGCAACGCCTGGAGCCAGCGCCCCACAACTCGAAATCACGGTCTTTGAGGCTGCGGTTGGCACCATTGGACGCGCGCTCAGGGGAGGCGCTGCGACGCCAGGCTCCTACAAAGTGACCAACGGCGCAGTCCCCGCATTGACGAGCCAAAAGGAACCATTCGTCGTCGCGGCGCCGCATGCTGAATTACTCACGTGCCGCAAAGTCATCGACACATACAACGTCAACTTTGCTGCTGGCCCTGCACAGTTCGAACTGCCGTTCCGCGACATAACCTTCGTCATGGGCATGGCCATCCACCTCGACATTGCCGGCGCCGCGTCAGACACCGTGAATATCACGGCCGAGTTCACGCCGGACATCAGCGGCCACACGCGAGCTAACCGCGTCAACCTGGCACAACCGATCGGCGGCAGCATTCCTCTCTAGTGCGCGTTCTAGTCTTCGGATCCGACAAGCCTGGCGCGCGTGCCGTCGTCGACTGGTTGTTCCAAGACGAGCGAATGCACGGTCTGCTCATACTCACGAACACCGGCCTGGCGTCCTACGCATGGATGCTGGCCGGCAACATGGCGAAGGATCGAACCCAGTTCTGGCTGGATCGATTCTCCCACAAGGCCGACGCCATGGTCGTCGCCATCGAGCAGATGATGAAAGTCGGGAAGCCTGACGTGGCGCTGTGCGTCTCCCCAAGGGCGAACGACGACAAAACCGTCAAACTTCTTCGGGCCAGCGGATGCACTGTCTTTTATGGCAAGCTCGATGCGGCCCGCGCCGTCAGTTGGGTACCAGCATAGCCTTGCACACATGATGTAGTGCGCTACAGTCGTGCCGCGCTCTCCCGCTTAAAGGGCCCTGCGCCGCAGCGTTGTTCGCCAAAGCAACTGATACCAAAGCGTAGGGCCCTTTTTTATTGCGCCACGTTCCGGCCTGTGCAGCCTTTGCACATGACGCAGAATGAATGGGCGCAAACCGACTGGCTTCTCGTTGGTCGCCTGGAGATTCGCGCGGCCCAGATACGCACTACGCACCAGGCGGCGGATGCACTGCAGTCCTGTGCACGACTGATCCCGGCCCGGTCGCTCTGGAAGCTCTGGCCTTCACTTCTGCTGCTGACGATTGCCGGCGTGAGTCCGAGACATCGGCCGGCCAGGGTCGAGCTAGCTAAACAGACATCAGTGTTTCTGACGTCGGATGAGACGCTGACACTGTTCGTGCAAGAGATGCGTCAAGGCCATGGGCCGGGATACCTGCGAACCCTATTGACGTCGAAGCCTGGCGCCTGCTGGTCGCGACTGCGATACCCGCTACAGTTGTCGTGTGGCCGACTACTGGATCGACAAGGTGAAGAAGAGCCGGATTTGCAATCGGTGCTGGACCCCTTCTCCGTTCGTTGTCTGCCAGAAGCTCCCAAAGCGTTGTCCGCATTGTCGAACGGCCTGGAAGAAGCGAGGATCCAGGCAACGTGGCGCGAAGCGCGAGAAGTGCTATCTCACCCCGACGCAACTCCTGCGATCAGAGCCAGGCTACGAGAACATATTGCTCTTGCCCGTCTGGGATGAGCACGACAACAACCAGGTATGCCCCTTCGCACATGAACTGGATGATGAGATCGTTGGATTCGACCCAAACCCCAAGCCCAGGCGCCACCAATGGAAGACAAATCGTTTCACCCGTATCCTCCCCGCCCGCGGAAGGCGCGGCCCCTCGAGATAATCGCCGTCTGGCTCGCGCTTGGTGCTATCGGATGGATCGCGACGATCGTCTGCATCAAGTTCTTCATTGCGGCCGTGACCGAGCCGGCACCCAATGGCGAATTGACGATGGTCGACATGGCTCTCGTCGTTCCGGCTGATGAAGTGTTCTACCCCGTGCTTGGGATCGCCAGAGAATCCAGCCTAAGCGATGCCGCGAACCCCGAAGACCCCGTGCGAGCAATGGCGCGCATCGTGCGCCCCCCCACCAGCTGCATCGTCGATGGAGGACTTCCGATCGCGATCCTCGAAGGGCGACCCATCATCGGAAATCAGGGCTTCCGCATCGGATGGACGACTAGGCCTACGTCCCCGCCGGCACACCCTGCTTTCGCAACCGTTCTACTGGTGTCAAACCGAAAGACAGAGCCGGCACTTATTGGAGGTGCGCCAGGTTGCTGGCTTCAGGTGCACGCAGACCACATATTGGTGCCCGGAGCGGCCGGCATACTGACTCAATATGGTGGCGAAGTTGAACTGCGGTGGACGCCGCCAGCCAATCTGATGGGGATACCGTTCTATCTCCAGCTGCTCGTGGCTGACCCACGCAACGAACTGAAGGTGACCGTCGCACCGATGGTCGAAATCGTTGTCGGGATCCGATAGCAGCAAAGCGAGCAAGGAATGCTCGCAGCAGAAGCCTGTGAAAAAGAAGTTTTATAGGGTCGACCCAGAGTATTGCCGCTGGTTTCGGGTTAGGGAACACGTGGACGCGAGCACTCATTGCCACTACCGTTTCTACACTTCCCAACCGTGCCGCCGAAAGCCTCACTGGGTTAGCTGCACCCAAGGAAGCGACTGGCGTGCGTGTGACCTTCATCACAAGCGCAGCGACTTGCCGATCAATGAAACACCTAGACGCAATCAATCTGGCGATCGACACCCAGATACAGAGACTTGGTAACGCCAAGATATTGGCGCCTGACGCGCTAGCGCATGCCCAAACTGCGCGTGAACTGATCCAGCTACGTCGTGATTACGTGCTGCTTCTGGAGATCGACGCGCCGGGGCCAGGCGCCCGCAAGATCACTGATGAGTTTGGTGCGCGATGAATGCACAGTCTGCGGACAGCCCGCTAGGAACGTCACCATCACCGGCGTCAAGCCAGGCATCGAGCCCGATTGCTTCCGGGCCACCTTCGAGGCCCGATGTGATGATCGAGCTTGTCGAGCGCGTCAAGCTCAGTGTCCAGCGGAACAACCCCCGCGCATCTCTGACTGAAGTGTGGCGCCTGCTCGACGAATTGGTAGCGCGCGTCCAGCAACTCGAGCACGACGCCGAGAACGACCGCTACCTGATCGGCCTGTGAAAAAGGGCCGGCTCGCCTGGATTCAGAACGAACCAGCCCCACTCGTCCACTCATCTCATCCTCTGGTCCCGCCGCGACCGCGAACGACCGGGTGTCCCCGGAACCACGGCCAGTGTAGCTCAGGACAGGTCGATCACGACCACTTCGCTCGGACTACCGTCGATCGCCATGACCCCTAGATGTAACGGCCCTGGGCCCATGTTCTTCGCCGTCACGTAGTCGTAGAGCCCAATCGCGCGCTTCACCGTCTCAAGCCACTCAGCGTGACCCATGCGCTTCTGAACCCCACGAATGGCGGCCAGGTTCTCCGCGGTGAGCTTGATCGTCTCGGCCGGCTCCACGAAGTCGGGGCAGAAGTCGGGCATCTCCATCACGAAGCACCCCCAGCCCGCGCGATGCGGATCAACTCGCGCACCGCCTTCGCCAAGTCGCGGGTCAGATCCTCGCACGCCTGGATGGCTTTGTGGTTCGTAGCTTGGTTGGGTCGCGTATCGAGCACCGCAACGATGCCCTTAGCCCGCGCCACGAAGTCACCCGGCGCAGTCGCGGGGCGCTTCACTCGCAGTGCCCAATAGCCGTCCTTCCGGTCAATCCATTCGCCTGCACTGATGCTCGCGCCGCTTGGGTCTTCCGACTCAACGAAGCGACCACACTCAGGCCCAGGTGGACCGTCGAAGACGAAGTCGATGAAGTCGTCGCTCGGCTTGCTCTCGGGCGCGACCACTGGCTCAGGCTCATGATCCGCGCACTGGTAGCAGTCTGCAAGAGAGCCCTTGGAGCTCGTCGTCTCGTCGTTCGCCATGCACGAAGCATAACACCACCGTCAACCCCTTTGGATGATCGGATGACTGCCAGGGAAGAACCGCTTCAACATCACCAACTCCGCGTTGGCCGGGTAGCCAGGACGGTCAATACCGTCCGCATGCGTCCGCAAATACGTCTCAATCTGGTTCAGACGGACCTGCAGCCCATCACGGCCCTTGCGCAATCGAGCGACCTCCTGAGCATGACGGGTCTTCTCAGATAAGAACTTGGAATGGGTATTACTCATTAGGGTAAACCGATATATGAAAACGGGTTACGGGCGGAG
>TARA_R110002126_G_scaffold78829_2_pt1 | contig 46849 bp, 54 predicted proteins | sample TARA_R110002126 | Tara Oceans TARA_R110002126 (sample SAMEA4397536) | marine metagenome | biome: Polar Biome; feature: [DCM] deep chlorophyll maximum layer (ENVO:01000326); material: water (ENVO:00002006), including particulate matter (ENVO:01000060) such as... | depth 30 m | reverse complement strand
ATAAGAAATAATAATCAATTATTAGTACTTACGGATATACAGTAAGTTTAATATTGGATTTAATGAGAATAGGTTATAAACGTTGATAATTTGTAAATTATACGACATTCAATTAAAATTTACGGTATAACAGGAAATTGATAATTTTAACTTCTTTTCTTTACCTTTTGTCTTTGTTGCTTTACAATACGACGCAAACTGATTATTGTTTTCTTCGTTTGTTGTACAATCGTCTATGGTCTGTTATATGCATAAAATAAGGTGCTTAATAGAATTTGTAGATGTTGTTATGCTATGAGCGGTAAAGGATCGAAATGTATTAGTTAAATGACATTTATTCTTAATGCTCTTTGTTGTTGCTAATATTTTACAGGTATTATATTGCGCTGTTTTTATAAATACAATTACTGTGTTTATTCTATTAATTATCAGGATATAAACTCGAATAATTAACTTGAGGTGAAGTGGATTTAAGAGTTGCTTTTTTTTTTAAAAACTTTTATGCAATACCAAAGTATTACAATAAATGAATTTGCCTTTATAATTTTAAGTTTTGTTTAGAAAAATCGCTTTGTTCAAATTAAAAATATAACGTTCATATTTAGAGTAATTAACTTGATTTCGATAGCATAATTATTGTTTATGGGCTCGTTATTAAGTTAAATTATTTGAATTGAAAGTTATTTCTGCTTTAAGACAGAAGCTTTAAACTAAATATAAGAATACGCAACTAAACTTCGTTTCGTTTGAGATAAGGATTAGCTGGTTTTGAAATAAATAAACGGTACTATTAAAATGATTATTTCAAACTCAAGTTAATTAGTTTTTAGAATAAAAAACAAAAACCAGAGAAATTTTAATTTCTCTGGTTTTAAATTATTCTTAATTATATGCAAGGATTAAAAATCTGGTCCTGCAGCATCTATTTCTCTTAAAGGAATTTGATAAATCATTTTAGAGTCTAATGCAGGTATTTGTAAATCTGCACCTGGCATAACAGGGTTTAGTCTACCATCTTTTCTGTCAAGACCAGTTCCGGTTCTTGCCATGTCAAAAGAAGCTACTCCATCACCCCATAATTCTACTCTACGATACATTAAAATTTCGTCAATTAAAGCCTGACCTGTATTTGTAGATTGTGTATAATTAGGATCTCTAGTTGTATTTAATGCTAATAATACCTGTTGTGCTTCTCCATCTTTTCCTTGTCTCGCTAAAGCTTCTGCTTTAGTTAAGTAAAACTCGGTATTTCTTAGATATATATAATCTCCGATAAATACACCAGGTCCTGGATGAGCAATAAATTTTAGACTTGTATATTTAGGTGTTACATTATAATGACCCCATGTGTCTGGAAAAAATACAGTCCAAGGATCATAATCATCATCTGCAAACCATGAACGTCTAGAGTCTGTAGTTGGTATAAAATCGAACAAATTAGAGTTCGTTGTTTTAAAATGGTTCCATCCACTATAGCCATCGTTTATTTGACTCATATGCGAAAAGAAAGAAGCATAAACTTCAGAAGTAGCAGCTGTTACTTCAGATCCCCAAATTACTTCTGATAATGAAAGCTCATCAAATCCGTGATTAACATCACTACTTAGACTACCAAAATTCATGGCAACGTCAGCATATTTTTCTGCTTCAGACCAATTTTCATATGTCAGATGATATCTTGCTAAATAGGCAGCTACTACATTTGCATCTACTTCTTGTTTTGAAGGTCTGCTATAGTTTGATAATCCATTATAAGCTAATGTTAAATCATCAAGAATCAATTGTTTAACTTCGCCAACTGTTGCTCTGTTTCCTCCTGTAAAGTCTCCTAAATCTATAGGTATAGCTTTTGTAGAATCATCTGCTTTAGTATGCTGATAAATTCTTATCAAATAAAAATAAGCTATTGCTCTATAGGCATGTGACTTAAATTTAAAGTTTAACGCTGCTTGCGGTGAATCATCTGGTATTGTGTTAATGATACCATTAGCATTATTGATAACTTTATAAAAGAATTCCCATATAAAATCGTTGTCGTTAGACGTTAAAATTATGTTATCATAGTTATTGTATGCCCCAAACCAAGTATTTCTACTCATGTCCATATCATTACCTCGTAAGTCCATTCCAATATCTAAAGCCTTTAAGCCAAATTCATCAGTACTGCCTTCTCCATCTCTTAAGTAAGATAAGATAGCACCATCTAAAGCTTGAAGACCTATTGTACCACCAGCACTAGCATTGGCTTCAGCATGAGATACCGTTAAGTATCTCTCATTTTCAAAGTCTCTATCGAAATCGGCACATGAAAATAAAAGTGCTGTCATGATGAGCAAGACAAAATATTTGTCTATTTGTATGTTTAAAAAATTTATTTGTTTCATAATTATTATAATTTATTAATTAAGATTAATATTTAATCCAAAAGCTATTGTTCTATTAGCTCCATATTCAGGAGAAGAAGATCCAACTGAATTCAAACGAGGGTCATAACCTTGTCTAGCGCTGTATAATAAAAATGCATTATTCACAGTTCCATAAAATCGAATACTATCTATATGGTATTTTTTGATCGCATCATTTTGAAGCATATACCCTAAATTAATATTACTTAAACTTAAATAACTTAAGTCTACTAAATATAAATCAGATAACCTATACTGATTAGGACTCAGGGGATCAACTCTTGGTAAGCTGGCTGTTGGGTTATCAACCGTCCAAGTTGTGCCATAATCAGCTATGTTTTTAACATTATTGGTTTGGTCGAATAAGCTAAAATATTCATTATCGATACCATAACCTCCAAGTTGATAAGCAAACTGTAAACCTAATGAAAAGTTTCCTACCTGCACGTTTGTTCCAAAACCACCAGTAATAGTAGGTATTGCTCTTTTATCAAGAAATTCTCTACCATTTTCTGCAGCGTCAGCATAATCAGTAGTTGTAACTGTTGCTCCGGTTGCATCTTTTGTGTAAAATAAAGCATCTCCATTAGCAGGGTCTACACCTGCAGATCTAACCATAAAATAGTCGAAAAGACTTTTTCCAACTACTCGTCTAAAGTTACCAGCAGGTATAGAATCCCTAGGTAGTTCTGTGATTTCATTTTTAAGTGTAGAAAGGTTCGCATTAATATTAATATTAAAGTTTTCCTTTTTTACTGCATCTACAGCAACTTCAATCTCAAGACCGCTATTCACCATAGAACCAAAGTTTTCTGGACTAGTTGCTTGACCTGTTGATAATTGTAATGGATTGTTGAATAAAAGATCTTGTGAGTTTTTTCTATAATAACCTAAAGAAAGGTTCACCCTATTGAATAAACTCATTTCATAGGCAAGATCTAAACTTCCTGCTTTTTCCCAAGTAATATCCTTGTTACCTAAACTAAATAAAGTTTGAGTTAATTCTCCATTATTTTCACCAATCACATATTGGTTTTCGTAAGCTACAAGATTTCGTCCACCTGTTTGATAAAATATTCTATCATTACCAGTTGTACCATAGTTTACAGTAAATTTTGCGTAATTAATAATGTCAGAATCTTTCATAAAGTCTTCATTACTCATTATCCATGAAGCACCCGCAGACCAGAAAGTTCCCCAACGTGAATCTGGATGAAATACCGAAGAAGCATCATATCTAGCCGTTAAGTTTAAAAAGTAATTGTTATCTAAGCCATAAATAAATCTAGAAAAGTAACCTTCTGTTGTGTAATTTGTATTATAGTTACTTGCTCCAACATAAACAGATGTATTATCTAATACTGGGCTAAAACCACTTATAAGATTTCTTTTTTCTAAAGATAATGTTGTAAATTCTTCTACGTAAGTTTCATGACCTAAAAGAGCATCAAAGCTATGACGTCCAAAATCTTTTTTCCAAGTTAATAATTGTTGGTTGGTAAACGCCGTAAAATTATTTCTATTATTTGTTAACAATCCATTATTAGAAAATGCAAATGCACCTGCACCTGGTCCAGTAAAATCGATACCTTTATCTACCTCCGTTAAAAGGTTTGCTACGTACTCAAATTTAATATCAAAAGGTAAATCAATTTTAGCTCTAAGAGCAGCATTAAAATTATCTCTTTCGTTAGTTTCAGTAGTGTTTTCTATTACGGCAAGAGGATGTTCTCCTGGAGCATAATTTCTAGGACCTCTTGTAGCTCCACTAGGGAAAACTTGAACATTACCAAAGTCATATGCAACACCACCTGGGTTATTAGCATTTACAATAGGATTCCAGTTTTCATCGTATTGAAAAACAGGATAAATAGGCGCAATTCTTCTAGTCCAAGAAAACGCATTGTTAAAAGAACCTGTACCATCACTAGGTACTGTTTGACTGTAAGATTTTGAATAAGATACATCTCCACTTAAAGAAACTACATCTGCAATCTTCTTAGCATTAACTTTTAGACGAGCAGTATGTCTTTCAAAACTACTTCCAATAGTATACCCATTATCAGTTTGTGTACCTAAAGAAAAATAATAGGTTACATCTTCTGAACCTCCTGAGATATTAAGATTGGTAGAACTAAAACTAGCTGCATCTCTAAATAATGCATCATCCCATCTATCATTTACCAATAAATTTGCAGAACTATTTAATTTACCTGTAGTAGGGTCAATCAATGTTGCATCTGAAACATCATATAAATTATAGCCTAATTCACCAATAAGATTATTTGAGGCGGTTTGTCTTGCAGCACCTATTGTAACAGGTGTACCAGCTTGTCCTTGAGCATAAAATTCAGAGTTAGCAAGTATGCTGTGATACATTTCGTAAAACTCACCTGTAGAATCAGTAATGTTATATTCTTTAGCAGCCCTTTGTGTTATACCAACTCTAGTATCAATACTTATTTGAGTTTTATTACTACTTCCTGATTTGGTGGTTATTAATAAAACTCCATTTGACGCTTTATTACCATATAAAGAAGTTGAAGATGCATCTTTTAAAATTGTAGTTGATGCAATATCTTGAGGATTAATACTACTCAAAGCACCAGAATATGGAACACCATCTAAAACGATAAGTGGTGCACTATCAGCATTAATAGATCCAAAACCTCTAATTCTAATAATAGGGTCAGCACCAGGTTGACCACTTGATTGAATTACTCTTAAACCAGAAGCTAAACCTTCTAAACCTTGAATTGGATTAGAATACGTAGCGTTTTCTATTTGTTCAGCTCCAATTACACTTACAGATCCTGTCAAAGACGCTCTAGATTGCGAACCGTAAGCTACTACTACTACTTCATCTAAAGAACTTGAGTCTTCTAATAATTTAGTATTAATTGTGTTGCTTGTTCCAACCGTCTTTTCTAAGGGTTTGTATCCTAGATATCTAAAAACTAAAATATCTCCCGTTTTTGCTTTGATAGAGTATTTACCATCAAAATCAGTTTCGGTACCATTACTTGTGCCTTTTACCAAAACACTAACTCCTGGTAAAGAACCTGATTCATCAGATACTATTCCAGTGATAGTTTTTTGTTGCGCAAAAGAGATCTGCACGACCAACGCTAAAAACAGCGTTAAAACTCCATTAAACTTTGTTTTCATATTTGTTATTATTTGAATTAATTTGCGTCAAATATCAAGAAATTAAACTGAACAACCAATAAAAATCTTTACTAAACGTTAATTATTGTTAAAAATGTAAAAAAAGTTTAACAAAAAGTTAAAAACACTAAATATTATTAAAAAAATGAGGTCCAATTAATTATTAATTGAATATTTGATAGCTGACTCTTGGTGTTAGTACTATTTGGTAGAACTGAATTAATATTTATAATAGAATTACCTTTTGAAAAGCTGTACCCTAAACCAATACCAATAAGAGTATTTGAAGTCGCTTTGCCAATGTCAGTAATGGTATATAAATAAGATTTATTGGATGTTAAATACCTGTATTCTGCATTAAAGTAGGTGTAGCTATTTGTGAAAATACTTTGTTCGTTAAATCCTCTAATTGAGTTTGCTCCTCCAATTCTAAAAAGTTCGTTATCTAAAAAAGTATCAGAATTTAAATAGCCAGTTGTGTTTCTTATGTAAAAGCTGTTTCGTAGGTTTAAATCCCATATAACAGAGGTTGAGCCTTCAATCTTAAATTGATTTGATGCATTGAGGTTTGTATTTCTTTTACCTATAGTTGGATTAATTTGAAAATAGAATTTGTCGTTAAAAAAGAAATCTTCTTTAGGAATTCGATAAATAAGCTTAAAACCTAAAAACATATTTTTATAGGTTGCTATGGTGCTGTTGATGTTTTCTTCTAAATTTTCAGAGGTCTCTGAATTATAGGTTAGTGCAATTTTGACTTTCGGGTTTAGGTTGAAAAATAATTCAGAATTAAACGTTGTATTTAAAAAAGTGGAGTCTTGTCGATAAATAGAAAACGATATTTTAGGAGTAAATTTTGAATTTAAAATATAAGGAATTTCAGTCGATAATTTAAACTCTTGTCGTTCCTCAGCAATACTATTCCAAAATAATTCAAATTTTTCACCTTTATTTAAAGTGTTATTTAGTTTTAGGTCGATGTTACCGTTAAATAAAACACCACCATTTTCTTTAGATGCAAAATTTACAATTCCGTCAAAACTGTTGTTGAGTCTTTTTTTAAAATATAAATATAGTTTAGTAGAGTCTTTTGTGAAAAGAACCTCAGGGGGTTTTATTTCTTCAATAAATGGTATGTTTTTAGACAAATTAGACGTTTGATTAATTTTTAGTTGATTAAAGATGGTTTTGTTATGAAGACTAAAATGATTTTTTAAAAATGATCTAGGAAATTTTTCATACCCTTTGACAATTACTTTGTCCAAATATCTTTTTTTAGATTGATGAATATCTAAATCCGCAAATAAGGATTTGTTTTCTATATTAATATTACTGAGCTTAATTTTAGAGAATGATTTTCCTTCAGTATCTAGTTTTTTTGAAACACTTAATAGCGTTGTTTTTAATTCGTGTATCGGTAAAGATATGTTTCCCGATTCTAAATCATTAAATAAGTAAAATAAATCAGGGGCTATTTTTAAAATAACATTATCAATTTTATCATTCAATGTAAAGTAGCCAATATAGTTTGTCTTATGTTTCTTTATGCTATCTAAAGAATTGGTAAAGTATCCTATGTGTTTTAAATAAGTAGCTATTTTTTGAAGTTCTAATTGTATCGAAACAGTATCCGCGTGTTTATTTTGATATTCAATATTATTTAAAATTAAGATGTCATTTTTATTTTTTGAAGCCAATTTTAGGGATAAATCTTGCGCTAAAAAACCATCAAAAGAGAATGTGATTAAAATGGTATATATATAATGACTAAGTTTTAGCTTCAAAGTAGTTTGGATATTAGGATCAAAAGTAAAAGAAAATCATAAAAATTTGTATATAAAAAATCATTTATAAAAAATAACTCACTGATATTTGAATAATTAGAATTTAATCGTACATTTGCGCACTCTTAAAAAAGAGCAAAGTTTAATTATAAACGAAAAACAGTAATAATTTAGTATGCCAACTATTCAACAATTAGTTCGTAAAGGAAGAACCAAAATAACTAAGAAGAGTAAATCGGCTGCTTTGTCGTCTTGTCCTCAAAGACGTGGAGTTTGTACACGTGTTTATACTACAACACCAAAGAAACCTAATTCAGCAATGCGTAAAGTTGCCAGAGTTAGATTGACCAATGGTAATGAGATAAACGCATACATTCCAGGTGAAGGACATAACTTACAGGAGCACTCGATAGTATTAGTTAGAGGTGGAAGGGTAAAAGATTTACCAGGTGTTAAATATCACGTGGTACGTGGAGCATTAGATACAGCCGGTGTTGAGGGTAGAACCCAACGTAGGTCTAAGTATGGTGCGAAACGCCCAAAAAAGTAATTTAGTAACTTTTTTAATGTAAAGACATGAGAAAAAGAGCAGCAAAAAAAAGAGTCTTATTGCCAGATCCAAAGTTTAATGATCAGTTAGTAACACGTTTTGTGAACAACTTGATGTGGAGTGGTAAGAAGTCAGTAGCTTTTAAAGTATTTTATGATGCAATGGATATCGTAGAAGAAAGAAAAGGTGAAGGAGAAGAAAAAACAGCTTTAGAAATTTGGAAAGAAGGTTTGTCAAATGTAATGCCACATGTAGAGGTTCGTTCTAGACGTGTTGGTGGTGCAACATTCCAGATACCCATGCAAATTAGACCAGACCGTAAGGTGTCTATGGCTATTAAATGGATGATTTTGTACACTCGTAAGAGAAACGAAAAGACTATGGCACAGCGTTTAGCTGCTGAAATTTTAGCTGCGGCTAAAGAAGAAGGAGCTGCTGTTAAGAAGCGTACAGATACTCACAAAATGGCAGAAGCAAATAAGGCTTTCTCTCACTTTAGATTTTAATAGAAATGGCTAGAGATTTAAAATATACAAGAAATATTGGTATTGCAGCACATATTGATGCTGGTAAAACCACAACAACAGAACGTGTATTGTTCTATACAGGTGTTTCTCACAAAATTGGAGAAGTGCATGATGGAGCTGCTACTATGGACTGGATGGAGCAAGAGCAAGAAAGAGGTATTACAATTACTTCTGCTGCTACAACTTGTACTTGGCAGTTTCCAAAAGAGAATGCTCAAATTCTTCCAGATACTAAAGATTATCATTTTAACATTATTGATACTCCAGGTCACGTAGATTTTACTGTAGAAGTAAATAGATCATTACGTGTTCTAGATGGTTTAGTTTTCTTATTTTCTGCAGTTGATGGTGTTGAGCCTCAATCAGAAACGAACTGGAGACTTGCTGATAATTATAAAGTACCTCGTATTGGTTTTGTTAATAAAATGGACCGTCAAGGATCTGATTTTATGATGGTTTGTGGCCAAGTAAAAACAATGTTGGGTTCTAATGCAGTGCCAATTGTTTTAAACATTGGTGATGAAGAGAACTTTAAAGGTATTGTAGATTTAGTAAAAAATAGAGCTATAGTATGGCATGAAGAAGGAATGGGTGCAACATTTGATATTGTTGATATTCCTGATGAGTTGAAAGAAGAAGCTAAGTTATTACGTGCAAATCTTATTGAAGAAGTTGCGAGTTATGATGAAGATCTTCTAGAGAAATTTATGGAAGATGAGGATTCTATTACAGAAGAAGAAGTGCACAAAGCATTGAGAGCTGCTGTTATGGATATGGCAATTATTCCTATGATTTGTGGGTCTGCATTTAAAAACAAAGGCGTTCAGTTTCTTTTAGATGCTGTTTGTCGTTATTTGCCTTCTCCTATGGATAAGGAAGGAATTGTGGGTGTAAATCCAGATACAGAAGAAAAAGAATTACGTAAACCAAGTGTAGATGAGCCTTTTGCTGCTTTAGCTTTTAAAATCGCTACAGATCCTTTTGTAGGTCGTTTAGCATTTTTTAGAGCATATTCAGGTCGTTTAGATGCTGGTTCGTATGTATTAAATAACCGTTCAGGTAAAAAAGAGCGTATTTCTAGAATTTATCAGATGCATGCCAACAAACAAAACGCTATCGATTATATCGAAGCTGGAGATATTGGTGCTGCCGTTGGTTTTAAATCTATAAAAACAGGAGATACTTTAACTGCTGAAAAATTCCCTCTTGTACTAGAGTCTATGGATTTTCCAGATCCAGTAATTGGTATCGCTGTCGAGCCTAAAACAAAGGCAGATGTAGATAAGTTAGGTATTGGATTGGCAAAGTTAGCAGAAGAAGATCCTACTTTTACAGTTCGTTCTGACGAAGCTTCTGGTCAAACCATTATTTCAGGAATGGGTGAGTTGCACTTAGATGTTCTTGTTGATCGTTTAAAACGTGAATTTAAGGTTGAAGTAAACCAAGGACAACCTCAAGTGGAATATAAAGAAGCTATTACTGCTGTAACTGATCATAGAGAAGTGTATAAAAAGCAATCTGGTGGTCGTGGTAAATTTGCAGATATAGCATTTACTATAGGGCCAGCTGATGAAGGTGTACACGGTTTACAGTTTGATTCTGTAATTAAAGGTGGTAACGTTCCTAGAGAATTTGTTCCTTCTGTAGAGAAAGGTTTCAAAGAAGCTATGAAGAATGGCCCTTTAGCAGGTTATGAAATGGATTCAATGAAGGTTACTTTGAGGGATGGTTCTTTTCACGCAGTGGATTCAGATGCTTTATCTTTTGAATTAGCGGCTAAATTGGGTTATAAAGCTTCAGCAAAATCTGCAAAAGCAAAAATCATGGAGCCTTTAATGAAGGTAGAAGTGTTAACTCCAGAAGCGAACATGGGAGATATCGTTGGAGATTTAAATAGAAGAAGAGGTCAGGTAAATGATATGAGTGATCGTGCTGGATCTAAGGTTGTTAAAGCTATTGTTCCATTATCTGAAATGTTCGGGTATGTAACGGCTTTGAGAACAATGTCTTCTGGTAGAGCAACATCTACAATGGAATTTTCACATTATGCAGAAACGCCTTCTAATGTATCTGAAGAGGTAATTGCAAAAGCAAAAGGATAATCTACTAAACTATATAAGATGAGTCAAAAAATTAGAATAAAATTAAAGTCTTACGATTACAATTTGGTAGATAAATCTGCTGAAAAAATAGTAAAGACGGTAAAAAGTACTGGAGCTGTAGTTAACGGTCCAATACCATTACCAACACATAAAAAGATTTTTACAGTTTTACGTTCTCCACACGTAAATAAAAAATCTAGAGAGCAATTTCAATTAGCAGCTTACAAAAGATTATTAGACATTTATAGCTCTTCATCGAAAACTATTGATGCTTTAATGAAACTTGAATTGCCAAGTGGTGTTGAGGTAGAAATTAAAGTTTAAGTAAATAGAGATTAACTTTCGGTTTAATTTTGTTAAACCGAAAGTTTTTAATACTTTTGCAACCCGAAATAGAGTAGGGAGCGCTATTTTTTGAGTTAAATTCAATAATAGTAACATGTCCAGAGCGTTTCGCAAAGGAAAAACGGAAAAAACAAAATCAGCGTTGAATTTGTTTTACGCTGTTTTTTTTGAGAGAAACTTACAGGATAGTAACGAAACACTAGTTTCAAAACAATAATTATTAATAATAGACGCGCTGGATATAGATCTATCGTCTAAAATTTTAACTAAATGTCTGGGTTAATAGGAAGAAAAATTGGAATGACCAGCTTATTCGATGAAAACGGGAAAAATATTCCTTGTACAGTAATCGAAGCAGGTCCTTGCGTTGTTACCCAAGTCAGAACCGAAGAGGTTGACGGATACAATGCGTTACAACTTGGTTTCGATGACAAAAAGGCGAAGAGTTCTAACAAAGCGTTAGACGGTCACTTTAAAAAAGCTGGCACCACTGCTAAGAAAAAAGTCGTTGAATTTCAGGGGTTTGAAGAACAATACAAATTAGGAGATTCTATTACAGTAGAGCACTTTGCTGAAGGAGAATTTGTTGATGTGTCGGGTGTTTCTAAAGGTAAAGGTTTTCAGGGTGTTGTAAAACGTCATGGATTTGCTGGTGTAGGTCAGGCTACGCACGGTCAGCACAATCGTTTAAGGGCTCCAGGTTCTATCGGTGCTGCATCTTATCCTGCAAGAGTATTCAAAGGAATGCGTATGGCAGGAAGAATGGGAGGAGATAAAGTGAAAGTTCAAAACTTAAAAGTATTAAAAGTAGTTGCTGAAAAGAACTTACTTGTTGTTAAGGGAGCTGTTCCTGGACACAAAAATGCTTTTGTAACTATTCAGAAATAATGGAAGTAGCAGTTTTAGATATTACAGGAAAAGATACAGGTAGAAAAGTTGAACTTTCTAATGATGTATTTGGTATTGAACCTAATGATCATGCTATATATTTAGATGTAAAGCAGTATTTGGCTAATCAACGTCAGGGTACGCATAAGTCTAAAGAGAGAGCAGAGATCGCTGGTTCTACTAGAAAGATAAAAAAACAAAAAGGAACTGGTACTGCAAGAGCAGGTTCTATCAAGTCTGGTGTTTTTAGAGGTGGAGGACGTATGTTCGGTCCAAGACCAAGAAATTATTCATTTAAATTGAATAAAAACTTAAAGCGTTTAGCACGTAAGTCGGCTTTAAGTATTCAGGCAAACGATAACAATTTAGTAATAGTTGAAGATTTTAATTTTGAATCACCAAAGACAAAAAACTTTGTAGATGTTTTAAAGGCATTAGAATTAGATACTAAGAAATCCTTGTTTGTATTAGGGAGTGAAAATGCAAATGTGTATTTATCGTCACGTAACTTAAAAAACTCTAAAGTAGTAAAAGCTTCAGAAATTAACACTTATGGCGTTTTAAACGCAAACAAGATTGTTATTACTGAAAGTTCTTTACAAGGAATTAACTCAAATTTAACCAAATAGGGATATGAGTATTTTAGTAAAACCTATTATCACGGAAAAAGCAACAAATGATAGCGAAGTGTTTAATCGTTATACTTTTGTTGTAGATAAAAGTGCTAACAAATTAGAAATTAAAGGAGCGGTAGAAGCTGCTTATGGAGTTTCTATATCAAGTGTAAAAACTTTAAACTATCCAATTCAAAGAAATACAAAGTTCACTAAAAAAGGTTTAGTTACTGGTATCAAGAGTGGGTACAAAAAGGCAATTGTACAGTTAGCAGAAGGAGAAAGTATTGATTTTTATAACAATCTTTAAGAAAAGACAAAAATGTCAGTTAGAAAATTAAAACCAATAACACCAGGTCAGCGTTTTAGAGTTGTAAATGGGTTCGACACCATAACAACTGATAAGCCGGAAAAGTCATTATTGGCACCGAAAAAAAGATCTGGAGGTCGAAATAGTCAAGGTAGGATGACAACTCGTAATATAGGGGGTGGTCATAAGCAAAGATATCGTATTATCGATTTTAAAAGAGATAAAAAGGATATTCCTGCAACAGTAAAAACTATAGAGTACGATCCGAATCGTACTGCATTTATTGCTTTACTTAGTTATGCTGATGGTGAAAAACGTTATGTAATTGCTCAGAACGGCTTAAAAGTCGGACAAAAAGTAGTTTCGGGTTCTAGCGTGAGTCCAGAAATTGGAAACACAATGCCGCTTAGCGAAATTCCTTTAGGAACAACAATTTCATGTATAGAATTACGTCCAGGTCAAGGGGCTGTTATGGCTCGTTCTGCTGGTTCTTTTGCACAACTTATGGCAAGAGATGGTAAATATGCGACTGTTAAATTGCCTTCTGGTGAAACAAGATTAATCTTGTTAACATGTATTGCTACAATTGGAGTTGTTTCTAATTCAGATCATCAATTATTAGTATCTGGTAAGGCAGGTAGAAGAAGATGGTTGGGTAGAAGGCCAAGAGTTAATGCGGTAAGAATGAACCCTGTTGATCACCCAATGGGTGGTGGTGAAGGACGTTCTTCTGGAGGTCATCCAAGATCAAGGAATGGTATTCCTGCTAAAGGTTTCAAAACTAGATCTAAGACTAAAGCTAGTAATAAGTATATTATAGAACGTAGAAAGAAATAATTAAGTCATGGCAAGATCATTAAAAAAAGGACCTTACGTTCACTATAAGTTAGAGAAAAAAGTGTTAGCTAATGTAGAGGCTGGTAACAAAACGGTAATCAAAACTTGGTCTAGAGCAAGTATGATAACTCCGGACTTTGTAGGACAAACAATTGCTGTTCATAACGGACGTCAGTTTGTACCAGTTTATGTTACAGAAAACATGGTAGGGCATAAATTAGGCGAATTTTCACCAACCCGTTCTTTTAGAGGACACGCTGGTGCAAAAAATAAAGGAAAAAAATAGTAGGATATGGGAGTTCGTAAAAAAAATATGGCAGATCAGTTAAAAGCGGATAGAAAGCAACGTGCTTTTGCAAAGCTTACTAACTGTCCTACATCACCGAGAAAAATGCGTCTGGTAGCAGATCAAGTTAGAGGAGTAGAGGTTGAAAAGGCTTTACAAATCTTAAAGTTTAGTCCAAAAGAAGCTTCTATAAATTTAGAGAAATTGTTATTGTCTGCAATTGCAAACTGGCAAGCTAAAAATGAGGATGCTTCTATTGAAGAGGCTGGCTTATATGTAAAAACTGTCTGTGTAGATAGTGCAGGGATGTTAAAAAGATTAAGACCAGCTCCACAAGGTCGTGCTCATAGAATACGAAAGCGTTCTAATCACGTTACTTTAGAGTTAGGTAGTAAAAATTTAAGTAATTAATCAAAGTAGAAATGGGACAAAAAACTAATCCAATAGGAAATCGTTTAGGAATCATCAGAGGTTGGGAATCTAACTGGTATGGTGGTAATGACTACGGAGACAAAATTGCTGAAGATTTTAAAATAAGACAGTATATAAATGCTAGATTAGTTAAAGCTAGTGTTTCTAGAGTAATTATAGAGCGTACTTTAAAGCTTGTAACCGTTACTATCACTACTGCTCGTCCAGGTATCATTATTGGTAAGGGAGGTCAAGAGGTAGACAAGTTAAAAGAGGAACTTAAAAAAATTACTGGTAAAGAGGTTCAAATTAATATTTTCGAAATTAAACGTCCAGAATTAGATGCAAAATTAGTTGCAACTAGTGTTGCGCGTCAGATTGAGAATAGAATTTCTTACAAAAGAGCGGTAAAAATGGCTATACAAGCTACAATGCGTATGAATGCTGAGGGAATTAAGATTCAAATCTCAGGTCGTTTAAACGGTGCTGAAATGGCACGTTCAGAGCATTATAAAGAAGGTAGAATTCCTCTTTCTACTTTTAGGGCTGATATCGATTACGCGCTTGTTGAAGCTCATACTCAATACGGAAGATTAGGTGTTAAAGTATGGATTATGAAGGGTGAGGTTTATGGAAAAAGAGAGTTGTCTCCATTAGTTGGCTTGTCTAAAAAGCAAGGTGCCAATAAAGGTGGTGGCGATAGAGCTAAACGTGGACCTCGTAGAAGAAAATAATTTTTAAAATTAAAGATTAAAAATGTTACAGCCAAAAAGAGTAAAATACCGTAAGGTACAGAAGGCGAAAGGAAATATGACTGGTATTTCTGGTAGAGGAAATCAACTTTCTAATGGAATGTTTGGTATTAAATCTGTAGATCAAAACTTACTAACTTCTCGTCAAATTGAAGCAGCTCGTATCGCGGCTACTCGTCATATGAAGAGAGAAGGTCAGTTATGGATCAAAATATTTCCAGATAAACCTATCACCAAGAAGCCTTTAGAGGTACGTATGGGTAAAGGTAAAGGAGCACCAGATCATTTTGTTGCAGTTATTAAGCCTGGTAGAATTTTGTTTGAAGTTGGTGGTGTACCAATGGAAGTTGCAAAAGAAGCTTTACGTTTAGCAGCACAAAAACTTCCAGTACGAACGAAGTTTGTAGTAGCAAGAGATTTTGATATTAACGCATAATTCTAAATAGAATGAAACAATCAGAAGTAAAAGAATTATCCTTAGCAGATCTTAATGAAAAGTTAGGAGCGTTGCAAAAGAATTATACTGATCTTAAAATGGCTCATGCAATAACTCCTTTAGAGAACCCATTGCAATTGAGAAGCTTAAGAAGAACTGTAGCAAGAATTGCAACAGAATTAACAAAAAGAGAATTACAATAATTCTATAGTCAGTTTTAAAGATGGAAAAAAGAAATCTTAGAAAAGAGAGAATAGGTGTAGTTTCTAGTAACAAAATGGAAAAATCTATTGTTGTATCTGAAACAAAAAGAGTAAAGCACCCAATGTACGGAAAGTTTGTATTAAAGACTAAGAAGTATGTTGCACACGACGAAAAGAATGATTGCAACGAAGGTGATACTGTTAGGATCATGGAAACAAGGCCTATGAGTAAGTCTAAACGTTGGAGATTAGTAGAAATCCTAGAAAGAGCTAAATAATATGTTACAAACGGAATCAAGATTAAAGGTAGCAGATAATACTGGAGCTAAGGAAGTTTTAGTAATTAGAGTTTTAGGAGGAACTAAAAAACGATACGCAAGAATTGGAGACAAGATTGTGGTGTCAGTTAAGTCTGCAACTCCTAACGGAACTGTAAAGAAAGGTCAGGTATCTAGAGCAGTTGTTGTAAGAACAAAAAAAGAAGTAAGACGTAAGGATGGATCTTATATTAGATTTGATGATAACGCCTGTGTACTTTTAAATCCTACTGAGGAAATGAGAGGGACACGTGTTTTCGGCCCTGTTGCGCGTGAGCTTCGTGAGAAACAATTCATGAAAATAGTATCATTAGCACCTGAAGTGCTTTAAATCCTTATACAAAAATGAAGAAGTTCAAAATAAAATCAGGAGATACTGTAAAGGTAATTGCAGGAGACCACAAAGGATCTGAAGGTAAAGTTTTACAAATCATCAAGGATAAAGATAGGGTATTGGTAGAAGGTGTAAACTTAGTTTCTAAGCACACTAAGCCTAGTGCTCAAAGTCCTCAAGGTGGTATCGTAAAAAAGGAAGCATCATTGCACATATCTAACGTAATGTTAGTAGAAGATGGTGTAGCTGTAAGAGTTGGTTATAATGTTGGTGGAGATACTAAAATTAGAGTCTCTAAAAAAACGAATAAATAATAGTAATCATGAGTTACGTACCAAGATTAAAAGCAGAATACAAAGAAAGAGTAATTAGTGCTCTTACTGAAGAGTTCAGTTATAAGAATGTTATGCAGGTGCCAAAGTTAGAAAAGATAGTTGTTTCTAAAGGTGTTGGTGCTGCCATTGCAGATAAGAAATTAATAGACTATGCTTTAGAAGAATTGACTAAAATTACAGGTCAAAAAGCTATTTCTACGATGTCTAAAAAAGATGTTGCATCATTTAAATTACGTAAAGGAATGCCAATTGGTGTAAAAGTTACGTTAAGAGGTGATAAGATGTATGAATTTTTAGATAGATTAGTAACAGCTTCTTTACCACGTGTAAGAGACTTTAACGGTATAAAGGCTAATGGATTTGATGGAAGAGGTAATTACAATTTAGGAATTACTGAACAGATCATTTACCCAGAAATTAATATTGACCAAGTTAAAAAAATCAGTGGAATGGATATTACGTTTGTAACATCTGCAGCTACTGACAAAGAGGCAAAGTCGTTATTAGGAGAATTAGGTTTACCATTCAAAAAAAATTAAGAAATGGCTAAAGAATCAATGAAAGCTCGCGAACGCAAAAGAGCAAAAACAGTTGCAAAATATGCTGAAAAGAGAAAAGCTTTGAAAGAAGCAGGAGACTATGAAGCTTTGCAAAAATTACCAAAAAATGCTTCACCAGTAAGAATGCATAACAGATGTAAACTAACTGGTCGTCCTAAAGGATATATGAGACAATTCGGTATTTCTCGTGTTACGTTTCGTGAAATGGCTAATCAAGGGTTAATACCAGGCGTTAAAAAAGCAAGCTGGTAGAAATCAATAATAAAGCCTTAAAATAAAAATAGAATGTGTATCTTTGCACGCTCTATTTTTTTTGAGTATAAGAATTTTAACTGATTATAGGTTCAATTTTCACAGTGAGAACTGTAGGTAAATAGAGATTGTTGAAAACCGTAGTCGCAATTTAAATAAATATGTATACAGATCCAATCGCGGATTTTCTTACCAGAGTAAGAAATGCTATCGCTGCAGGACACAGGGTAGTAGAAATTCCAGCTTCAAATCTGAAGAAGGAAATGACTAAAATTTTGTTTGATCAAGGGTATATTTTAAGTTATCAATTTAATGATGATTCCGTTCAAGGGGCTATCAAAATTGCATTAAAATATGACAAAGAAACAAAAGAGTCAGTAATTAGAAAAATTCAACGAATCAGTACACCAGGTTTACGAAAGTATGTTGGCTCTAAAGAGATGCCAAGAGTATTAAACGGATTGGGGATTGCTATTGTTTCTACATCTAAAGGTGTAATGACAAACAAAAAGGCAAGATTAGATAATGTTGGAGGAGAAGTTTTATGTTACGTTTATTAAATCTTGAAAGATGAGTAGAATAGGAAAGAATCCCGTTAGCATCGCACAAGGTGTAGATGTAAGCATAAAAGACAATGTAATAACTGTGAAAGGTAGTTTAGGTGAGTTAACCCAGTCTATTTCTGATGGTATTACTGTAACAATTGAAGATGGAGCTGTAGTTTGTAATAGAGCTTCTGATAGTAAAGACCATAAAGCTCAGCACGGTTTAATGAGATCTTTGGTTAGTAATATGATCGAAGGTGTTTCTAAGGGTTGGTCTAAGCAATTAGAACTTGTAGGTGTAGGATATAGAGCTTCTAATCAAGGTCAAAAATTAGATTTAGCTTTAGGTTTTTCTCACAATATCGTTCTAGAATTAGCGCCAGAAGTTAAGATTGAGACAATATCTGATAAGGGTAAAAATCCAATTATCAAGTTAACTTCTTACGATAAACAATTAGTAGGTCAAGTAGCTGCTAAAATTAGAGGTTTCCGCAGTCCTGAACCTTATAAAGGTAAGGGAGTTAAGTTTGTAGGAGAAGTATTAAGAAGAAAAGCAGGTAAATCTGCATAAGATATAGCATTATGGCATTATCAAAATTACAGAGAAGAACTAGAATTAAGCGTAGAATCAGAAAGATTGTTTCAGGTACAGCTAATAAGCCAAGATTATCGGTTTATAGAAGTAATAAAGAAATATACGCTCAATTGGTAGATGATGTAAACGGAGTAACATTAGCTTCAGTTTCATCTAGAGATATAAAGGCAGAAACTAAGGTCGAAGCTTCAGCAGCAGTAGGTAAAGCTATTGCTGAAAAAGGTTCAAAGGTTGGTGTTGAGACGGTTGCTTTCGATAGAAATGGTTATTTATACCATGGTAGAGTTAAAGTATTAGCTGATGCTGCAAGAGAAGCTGGTTTAAAATTTTAAGAAATTATGCAAGGTTATAAAAACGTAGAAAGAGTTAAGCCAAGTGGATTAGAACTTGTAGACAAGTTAGTGGGTGTACAACGAGTTACCAAAGTAACAAAAGGTGGTAGAGCATTTGGTTTCTCTGCAATTGTTGTTGTTGGAGATGGTAATGGAGTTGTTGGTCACGGACTAGGGAAATCTAAAGATGTGTCATCTGCAATTGCTAAGGCAGTGGAAGATGCAAAGAAAAATTTAGTAAGAATACCTATTATTGATGGGACTTTACCACATGAACAAAAAGGTAAATTTGGTGGAGCAAAGATATTCATCAAACCGGCTTCTCCTGGTACAGGAGTTATTGCAGGAGGTGCTGTACGTATAGTGTTAGAATCAGTTGGAGTGCATGATGTATTATCAAAATCTCAAGGATCTTCTAACCCTCACAATGCGGTAAAGGCTACTTTTGATGCTTTATTACAATTACGTAATGCTGCATCTATTGCTAAGCAAAGAGGTATATCTTTAGAAAAAGTATTTAACGGATAAATCTAAAAGAGATGGCAAAGATTAAAGTAACACAAGTAAGAAGTCAAATCGGGCGTTTAAAGAGTCAAAAGAGAACTTTAGAAGCATTAGGTTTACGCAGGTTAAATCAAACTGTAGAGCATGAGGCAACTCCATCTATAGTTGGTATGGTGAATACAGTTAAACACTTAGTTTCTTTTGAAGAAATTAAATAAGATATTTATAAAATGAGTTTACATAATTTAACACCAGCAGAAGGTTCCATAAAAAGTGGAAAAAGAATTGCAAGGGGTGAGGGATCTGGAAAAGGTGGTACTTCTACGAGAGGTCACAATGGTCAGAAATCTCGTTCAGGTTATTCAAGAAAAATCGGATTTGAAGGTGGGCAAATGCCACTACAAAGACGTGTTCCTAAGTTTGGTTTTACAAACATTAATAGAAAAGAATACCAGGGAATCAATTTAGATAAATTACAATCTTTATTTGAGAGTGGAAAAATAACAGATACAGTTTCTTTAGAAGATCTAGTTGAAAATAGATTAGCTAGTAAAAACGACTTAGTTAAAATATTAGGTGGTGGAGAGCTAAAAGTGAAACTAAATATAACTGTACATAAATTTACGGCATCAGCTAAAGCTGCAATTGAAGCAGCTGGAGGAGAAGCTGTTGCTTTATAATATTAAGTAAATGATGAATTTAATTAATAAATTAAAAGAGATTTTTAGTATTGAAGAATTAAAGAATAAGATTCTTCTTACTGTCGGTTTAATTGCAGTATATCGTTTTATGGCGGCTGTTCCTTTACCAGGTATAGATCCATTACAGTTATCAGCATTAAAAGATAGTACTTCAGGTGGTCTTTTAGGATTATTGAATGCATTTACAGGAGGAGCATTTGCTAGAGCGTCAGTAATGGCACTAGGTATAATGCCATATATTTCTGCTTCTATTGTAGTTCAACTGATGGGAATCGCGGTTCCTTATCTACAAAAACTACAAAAAGATGGAGAAAGTGGACGTAAGAAGATTACACAAATCACAAGATGGTTAACAATTGGTATTACTTTGGTGCAAGCTCCAACGTATATCACAGCTATTAAAACTCAGTTTGGTCTAGGGCCTGAAGCATTTTTGGTTCCTGGTGTTACATTTTGGGTGTCATCTATTATTATTTTAACTGCAGGAACAATATTTGCGATGTGGTTGGGAGAGCGTATTACAGATAAAGGTGTTGGTAATGGTATTTCATTATTAATTACTGTAGGTATTATAGCTAATTTTCCAGCAGCATTTTTACAAGAGTTTGTTGCTAAAACAACAAATGCAGGTGCTGGAGGAATTATGATGATTTTAATAGAAATCATTGTCTGGTTTTTAGTGATTTTATTAACCGTTTTATTGGTCACTGCGGTGCGTAAAATAGCGGTACAATATGCTAGGAGAACAGTTGCAGGCACTACGCAGAATGTTGCAGGTTCAAGAGATTATATTCCTTTGAAATTAAATGCGGCAGGTGTAATGCCAATTATCTTTGCTCAAGCTATTATGTTTTTACCAGTTGCATTAGCGCAAAAGTTTCCATTTATGGCAAGCTTACAAGATATGAATGGTTTAGGGTATAATGTTATTTTCGCTATATTAATTATCATTTTCAGTTATTTTTATACGGCTATTACTATTCCTACGAATAAAATGGCGGATGATTTAAAAAGGAGTGGTGGTTTTATACCAGGAATCAGACCCGGAAAAGATACAGCAGATAGATTAGATTCTGTGTTATCTAGAATTACATTTCCAGGGTCATTATTCTTAGCGGCATTATCAATATTACCAGCAGTTGTTGTTCAGTTTGGAGTACAACAAAGTTGGGCAATGTTTTATGGAGGTACTTCATTAATTATTATGGTAGGTGTAGCAATAGATACATTACAACAAATAAACTCATATTTATTAAATCGTCATTATGATGGTTTAATGAAGGCGGGAAATAGTAACAGAAAATCGAATAAGTAAAGATGGCTAAACAATCCGCAATTCAACAAGATGGAACAATTACAGAAGCATTATCTAATGCAATGTTTCGTGTAGAGTTAGAGAACGGTCACATCGTAACTGCTCATATCTCAGGAAAAATGCGTATGCATTATATTAAATTATTACCAGGAGATAAGGTAAAATTAGAAATGAGCCCTTACGATTTATCAAAAGCAAGAATTACTTACAGATACTAAAAAAAAACAAAACAGATGAAAGTTAGAGCATCAGTTAAAAAAAGAAGTGCCGGCTGCAAAATAGTGCGCAGAAAAGGTAGATTATATGTAATTAACAAACAAAATCCTAGATTTAAACAAAGACAAGGGTAATGGCAAGAATAGCAGGTATTGATATTCCAAAGAATAAAAGAGGGGTTATTGCTTTAACTTACATCTTTGGTATAGGAAGCAGCAGAGCTAAAAAAGTTTTAGCAGAAGCAAAAGTTGATGAAAGTATTAAAGTTCAAGATTGGACTGATGATCAAATCGCGGCAATTAGAGAACAAGTAGGTAACTTTACTATTGAAGGAGAGTTGCGTTCGGAAGTTCAAATAAACATTAAACGTTTAATGGATATTGGTTGTCAACGTGGAATCCGTCACAGATTAGGTCTTCCTTTAAGAGGGCAAAGGACTAAAAATAATTCTCGTACAAGAAAAGGTAAGAGAAAAACAGTAGCTAACAAGAAAAAATAAGTTAGAGATTAACCTAGTTAAGGTTTAGTGTGCCGTATTTATAATACAACTTACTAAATAAATTAACTAAACACAAAAATTATGGCAAAAGCAAGTACAAAAAAGCGTAAAGTAATTATTGATGCAGTAGGAGAAGCACATGTAACAGCTTCTTTTAACAATATCATTATTTCTTTAACAAATAAAAGAGGAGACGTTATTTCTTGGTCATCTGCAGGTAAAATGGGTTTTAGGGGTTCTAAGAAGAATACTCCTTATGCAGCTCAATTAGCAGCAGAAGATTGTTCAAACGTTGCAAAAGAAGCAGGCTTACGTAAAGTTAAAGTTTATGTGAAAGGACCTGGTAATGGTAGAGAATCGGCAATCAGATCTATTCATAATGCAGGTATAGAAGTAACAGAAATTATTGATGTTACTCCAATTCCACATAATGGATGTCGACCACCTAAAAGAAGAAGAGTATAATCTGAATTAATTTCAAATTATATAGTGAGCACGTTTTAGTTGCTTAATAATAAAAATTATATTTTAACTCGATAGGATTCAGATTAGCGAAGGATAAGCCTTAATTCATAATCCCTATTTATAACACAAAAGAAATGGCAAGATATACAGGACCAAAAACCAAAATTTCACGTAAATTTGGTGAAGCAATTTTTGGAGAAGATAAAAACTTCGAAAAAAGAAACTTTCCTCCAGGACAGCATGGAAATGCAAGAAGAAGAGGAAAAAAATCTGAATATGCAACTCAATTAATGGAGAAGCAAAAAGCGAAATATACGTATGGTATATTAGAGCGTCAATTCAGTAATTTATTCAAAAAAGCATCAGCTTCTCAAGGAATTACAGGTGAAATTTTATTACAATTATGTGAATCACGTTTAGATAACGTTGTTTATAGAATGGGTGTATCTAACTCAAGAAGCGGGGCACGTCAATTAGTATCACATAGGCATATTACTGTTAATGGAGAGATCGTGAACGTACCTTCTTATAGTTTAAAAGAAGGAGATGTTGTTGCGGTAAGAGAAAAGTCAAAATCTTTAGTGGCTATCGAAGACGCATTAGCAACTAGCAGTAATGTTTACGAATGGTTAACTTGGAATAATGATACTAAATCTGGAACTTTTGTAAAAACACCAGAAAGATTACAAATTCCAGAAAATATCAAAGAGCAATTAATCGTAGAATTATATTCTAAATAATAAATTAATCATATTGGTATTTGGCCAAAGGATTTATTCGTACTTCTTCAAACTTATAAATCGCGCAACTAAATAACAATTAAAACGAAGAAAAATAATGGCAATTTTAAATTTTCAGAAACCAGATAAGGTAATAATGATTGAATCTACTGATTTTAAAGGTAGATTTGAGTTCAGACCTTTAGAGCCAGGTTTCGGATTAACAGTGGGTAATGCCTTAAGAAGAGTTTTATTATCTTCTTTAGAAGGTTTTGCAATTACATCATTAAGAGTAGATGGTGTAGAGCATGAATTTTCAACAGTTCCTGGAATTGTAGAAGATGTAACAGAAATTATCTTAAACTTAAAACAAGTTCGTTTTAAGAAACAAATAGATGAAACTGATAGAGAAACTGTTTCGATATCGTTATCTGGGCAAGAACAATTTACTGCTGGAGATTTACAGAAATTCATCTCAGGTTTTCAGGTATTAAATCCTGATTTAGTAATCTGTAATATGGATAAATCTGTTAAATTAAATGCGGAAATTACTATAGAAAAAGGTAGAGGTTTTGTACCTGCAGAAGAAAATAAAAAGGCGGCTGCACCAATTGGTACCATTTTTACTGATTCTATTTACACACCAATTAAGAATGTTAAATATTCTATTGAGAATTTTCGTGTAGAGCAAAAAACAGATTATGAGAAATTAGTCTTCGATATCGATACTGATGGTTCAATTAATCCAAAAGAGGCCTTAACTGAAGCTGCAAAAATATTGATTCACCACTTTATGTTGTTCTCTGATGAGCGTATTACTCTAGAGGCCGATGAAATAGCACAAACAGAAACATATGATGAGGAATCACTACATATGCGTCAATTGTTAAAAACCAGATTAATCGACATGGATTTATCTGTTAGAGCTTTAAATTGTTTAAAAGCTGCAGAAGTAGATACATTAGGAGATTTAGTATCGTTTAACAAAAGTGATTTAATGAAGTTCAGAAACTTTGGTAAAAAATCATTAACTGAATTAGAAGAGTTAGTGATTGTAAAAGGCTTAAGTTTTGGTATGGATTTAACAAAATATAAATTAGATAGAGATTAATCTTTCATAATTTGCTCACCATCGAGGTTAGATGCAAGATGAAATTATAAAACAAACGTAATGAGACACGGAAAAAAGCATAATCATTTAGGAAGAACTACTTCGCATAGGAAAGCGATGTTAGCGAATATGACTTGTTCTTTAATAGAACATAAACGTATTAATACAACAGTGGCAAAGGCAAAAGCCTTAAGAGTATTTGCAGAGCCATTAATTACAAAGTCTAAAAGTGATACAACTCACAGCAGACGTATTGTATTTTCGCACCTACGTGATAAATTTGCTGTAACAGAGTTATTCAAAGAAATCTCTGTAAAAATAGCGGACAGACCAGGAGGATATTTACGTATCATTAAATTAGGAAATCGTCAAGGAGATAATGCTCCTATGGCTATGGTTGAATTAGTTGATTACAACGAAATTTACAACCCTAAAGGAACAAAAGCTAAGAAAACTACTAGAAGAAGTAGAAGAGGAGGTTCATCTAAAACTGAAGGTACAGCGCAAGTTGAAGTATCTACAACAGAAGAAAAATCTGAAGAATAAATAATGAATAATTTTTAGTTCATATAAAAGGGATAGACGTTTACGTTTATCCCTTTTTTTATGTTCAAATAATATTCAAAATACAAAATAGTATACATTTTTTTTGTTAAAAACGAATAACTAAACTTCAAATAATTATACATATAATTTGTAAATTTGACACGTAAGAAATACAGTAACAATCAATGAAATATCAAACAAGAAAAAGAGCGTTAGTTTTATTAGCAGACGGAACAATTTTTTACGGTAAATCTGTAGGAATAGAAGGAACATCAACAGGGGAAATTTGTTTTAACACAGGTATGACTGGGTATCAAGAAATATTTACAGACCCTTCTTATTTTGGTCAGTTAATGGTAGCTACAAATGCTCATATTGGTAATTATGGTGTGAATGATGACGAGGTAGAATCTGATGGAATTAAAATCTCAGGACTAATTTGTCGAAATTTTAGTTTCACACATTCAAGGGTAGATTCTGATGGAAATTTGAAAGATTGGTTTATAAAACACAACTTAGTTGCCATTTCAGATGTAGATACTAGGGCTTTGGTGTCTTATATTAGAGATAACGGAGCTATGAATGCTATCATTTCTACTAATATTGATGATATTGATTCGTTAAAAAGCCAATTAGCTGCAGTACCAAGTATGGATGGTCTAGAATTAGCATCAAAAGTATCTACAAAAGAGGCTTATTATGTGGGTGATGAAACCGCTGAACTTAAAATTTCAGCTTTAGATATTGGAATAAAAAAGAATATTTTAAGAAACTTGGTAAAAAGAGGAGCTTATGTGAAGGTTTTTCCATACAACGCTACATTTCAAGATTTGTCATCTTTTAACCCCGATGGTTATTTCATATCAAACGGACCTGGAGATCCTGAACCATTAGAACAAGCACAAGCGGTGGCCAAAGAAATTATACAGAAAAATTTACCATTATTTGGTATTTGTTTAGGGCATCAAGTAATCGCACTTTCTCAAGGAATATCAACCTACAAAATGCATAATGGGCACAGAGGAATTAACCATCCTGTAAAGAATTTATTGACTGGTAAAGGAGAGATTACCTCCCAAAATCATGGTTTTGCAATCAACAGAGAAGAAACTGAAGCCAATGATAATATCCAAATTACCCACTTACATTTAAATGATCATACAGTAGCAGGAATAAAACTTAAAGATAAAAACGCTTTTTCGGTTCAGTATCATCCAGAAGCTAGTCCAGGACCTCATGACTCTGAATATTTATTCGATCAGTTTATTGCTAATATAAAATCATCAAAAGAAGTTTTATCGTAACTTTTATGCAGTTCATCGATTAAAGTTCGCTATTCGTCTTTTAGTAGTTCATTTGTCAAATATTTGTTTTAAATTTGTCTTGTGATTGAAAAATCACATTCTTTTTCATAGCAATTTTCCCACTCAGTTTACTGAGTGGGTTTTTTATTTTTTAATAGTAATCGTTTTCGTAATTAATTATACACAAATTATTAAATGCTTATTACATTTCGTAATTTAGCAAAGTAATATTAAACCAAAATAAACAACATACAATGAGCATTATTATAAGCGTTCACGCACGTCAAATTTTTGATTCGAGAGGAAACCCTACTGTAGAAGTAGATGTTACAACAGAAAATGGAGTTTTAGGAAGAGCAGCAGTACCTTCTGGAGCTTCTACTGGAGAACATGAAGCAGTAGAATTAAGAGATGGTGGTAAAGATTATATGGGTAAAGGAGTTTTAAAGGCTGTAGATAATGTTAATAGGATTATAGCCGAAGAACTTTTAGGTGTTTCTGTTTTTGAACAAAATGGCATCGATAAATTAATGATAGATTTAGATGGTACCCCAAATAAATCTAAATTAGGAGCCAACGCAATTTTGGGAGTTTCTTTAGCAGTTGCAAAAGCAGCAGCAAACGAACTTGGTATGCCTTTATACAGATATGTTGGTGGAGTTTCTGCGAATACTTTACCATTACCAATGATGAATATCATTAATGGAGGTTCTCATTCTGATGCACCCATTGCATTTCAAGAATTTATGATAATGCCAGTAAAAGCGAAAAACTTTACTGAGGCTATGAAAATGGGCTCTGAAATTTTCCATAACTTAAAGAAAGTTTTACACGATAGAAATTTATCTACTGCAGTTGGTGATGAAGGTGGTTTTGCACCGAATTTAGAAGGAGGAACAGAAGATGCTTTAGAAACTATAGAATTGGCTGTTAAAAATGCTGGATATTCTTTTGGTGATGAAATTAAAATTGCATTAGACTGTGCGTCTGCAGAATTCTATGTGAATGGTAAATATGATTATTCAAAGTTCGAAGGAGAAACAGGTAAAATAAGAACAAGCAAAGAACAGGCAGATTATTTGGCTGAGTTAGCTGGTAAATATCCTATCATTTCTATTGAAGACGGTATGGATGAGAATGATTGGGAAGGTTGGAAATATTTAACCGAAAAGATCGGAGATACCGTTCAATTAGTAGGTGATGATTTATTTGTAACTAATGTAGAACGTTTATCAAGAGGTATTGAAAACGGTATAGCAAATTCAATTTTGATTAAAGTAAATCAAATTGGTAGTTTAACAGAAACTATTGCAGCTGTTAATATGGCTAAAAACGCTGGTTATACTTCAGTAATGTCTCACAGATCAGGAGAAACAGAAGACAATACAATTGCCGATTTAGCTGTGGCTTTAAACTGTGGTCAAATTAAAACAGGTTCAGCTTCACGTTCAGATAGAATGGCTAAATACAATCAATTGTTAAGAATTGAAGAAGAATTGGGAGAAACTGCATATTTTCCTCAAGAAAATGCATTTAAGATATAATAAAATCTCAAATCAAATATAAAAAAGGCCTTACAAAAAATTGTAAGGCTTTTTTGTTTTATTACAAATTGAATTAATCGATTAACCTTATTTTTCAATATTTAAAATCTATATGTAACACCTTTTAAGTTCCTTTATAAATTGGTATCTTCGTACACGAAAAAATAGTATAACAAACCTTTTTACATGCCAGATATAGCTAAATTACAAATAGGAGAAAAATCGTATGAATTCCCTTTAATAAAAGGAACAGAAAATGAAGTTGCCATTGATATAAAAACACTTAGAGGAGCAACAGAGGGCGTAATTACTATAGATCCTGGATATAAAAATACGGGGTCTTGTGAAAGTGCCATTACTTTTTTAGATGGAGAAAAGGGGATTTTAAGATATAGAGGTTATTCTATAGAGGAATTGGCAGAAAAAGCTGATTTTTTAGAAGTTTCTTATGCCTTAATTTTTGGTAATTTACCCAATAAAGCTGAGTTAGAAAAATTTCATAATGACATTAAATCACATTCATTAGTAGATGATGATGTTAGAAAAATTTTAGAAGCCTTTCCTAGAACTGCGCATCCAATGGGCGTTTTATCATCTTTAACAAGTGCCTTAACAGCATTTAATCCAGCTTCTGTTAATATAGAGTCTAGAGAAGATATGTATAATGCAATTGTTAGAATTTTAGCTAAGTTTCCTGTTTTAGTGGGATGGACAATGCGTAAAAAAATGGGTTTACACTTAAACTACGGTAAAAAATCGTTGGGCTATGTAGAGAACATTATGTATATGATGTTTAAAGAACCAAATGAAGATTTTGTAGTAAATCCAATTATTAAAGATGCTTTAGATAAATTATTAATTTTACATGCAGATCATGAACAAAATTGTTCTACATCTACTGTAAGAATTGTAGGCTCATCGCACGCAGGTTTATTTGCGTCGCTATCTGCTGGTATTTCTGCACTTTGGGGACCTTTGCATGGTGGTGCCAATCAGGCTGTTTTAGAAATGTTAGAAGCTATAAAAGCTGATGGAGGTGATACAAAAAAATATATGGCAAAAGCCAAAGATAAAAATGATCCTTTTAGATTGATGGGTTTTGGACATAGAGTGTACAAAAACTTCGATCCGAGAGCAAAAATTATTAAGAAAGCTGCTGATGAAGTTTTAAACGATTTAGGTGTCGAAGATCCAATCTTAGAAATTGCGAAAGGATTAGAGTATGAAGCATTAAATGATCCTTATTTCGTAGAAAGAAAATTATATCCTAATGTAGATTTTTACTCTGGAATTATTTATCGAGCTATGGGCATTCCGGTAGAAATGTTTACAGTTATGTTTGCTTTAGGTCGTTTACCAGGTTGGATAGCGCAATGGAAAGAAATGAGATTGAAAAAAGAACCAATTGGGCGTCCTCGTCAAATCTATACAGGAGAAAACTACAGAGAATTTGTAGATTTAGAAAAAAGATAAAAAATAATAGTATTTTTACTCAACAATTAAAAGCTTCATAATTTATGAAGCTTTTTTTATCCTTTAAAATATGCTAAAACTAAATATTCAAAACGAAACGTCTAGATTAAGAGCTGTTGTTTTAGGGACGGCAGAAAGTAATGGCGGAACGCCAAACGTTGAAGATTGTTATGATCCTAAAAGTATAGAACACATTCTAGCAGGAACGTATCCGAAAGAAGAAGATATGATTCTTGAAATGAATGCTGTTGCAGAAGTATTAAAAAAATATAATGTTCAGGTATTTAGACCAGATATTATAGAGAATTACAATCAAATATTTTCAAGAGATATTGCTTTTGTTATTGAAGATAAATTTATTGAAGCCAATATCTTACCTGATAGAGAAAAAGAATATAAAGCTATTGATAAGGTGATATCTCAAATCGATTCTGATAAGGTAATTGTTTTACCTGACGATTGCCATATAGAAGGTGGAGATGTAATGCCTTGGAATGATTATATATTTATAGGCACCTATTCAGCTGATGATTACCCTGATTATATTACAGCTCGTACCAATACAGCTGCAGTTCATGCGCTACAAAAAATATTCCCAAGTAAAATTGTAAAGCCTTTTGAACTAAGAAAGTCGAATACAAATCCCAAAGAAAATGCGCTGCATTTAGACTGCTGCTTTCAACCTATTGGAAATAACAAAGCCATCTTACATAAAAACGGATTTCTTATCGAATCCGAATATGAATGGCTCTTAAATTTTTTTGGGAAAGAGAATGTATTTGAAATCACTAAAGAAGAAATGTACAATATGAATAGTAATGTTTTTTCAATTTCTGAAGAAGTTGTTATTTCAGAAAAAAACTTTACCAGATTAAATACATGGCTAAGAAAAAATGGTTTTATTGTAGAAGAGGTTCCATACGCAGAAATTGCAAAACAAGAAGGTTTATTGCGTTGTTCAACCTTACCATTAATTAGAGATTAATGTAGTTTAACTGATTTGTTTTCTGCACAATTCACTACTCATGTTTTGATGTTTATTAATTCTAAGTAAATTTTATTACAAGTAATTTATTTTTAAATTGATAAAAATAGCTTCAATAAAAAGCATAATTTTACATATTAATCAAATTTATATGCAACAAACAACAAATACTATTTTAATGGTTCGTCCTATAAATTTTAGGATGAATGAGCAAACAGCAGTAAATAATTATTATCAAGAAGATGTAGCTTTAAAAAACTCAGAAATTAATGAGAAAGCACAACAAGAGTTCGATAATTATGTAGATACTTTAACCCGATTTGGAATTCATGTAGTTGTAGTTTCAGATACTTTAAAGTTTAATACACCTGATTCTATTTTTCCTAATAATTGGATTTCTTTTCATGCCGATGGCACTGTTGCAATATACCCAATGTTTGCAGAAAATAGGCGTCTAGAAAGAAGAGAAGATATTTTAGATGAACTAGAGAAACAAGGTTTTATTATTAAAAACATTATAGATTATACAAGTGCAGAAGAAGATGGTATATTTTTAGAAGGTACTGGAAGTATGATTTTAGATAGAGCCAATAAAAAAGCGTATTGCTCTTTATCTCCAAGGGCAGATGAAGAGCTCTTTATAGAGTTTTGTGAAGATTTTGAATATACACCTGTTATTTTTACAGCAAACCAAACGGTAAAAGGAAAAAGAGAAGCCATTTATCATACCAATGTTATGATGTGTGTAGCAGAAACTTTTGTGGTGGTCTGTTTATCATCAATAGACGATAAAAAAGAAAGAAAAAATCTTTTGAAATATTTAAAAGAAGACAAAAAACAAGTTATCGATATCACAGAAGATCAGCTTACTAACTTTGCTGGAAATATGTTACAAGTAAGAGGTAAAAATGATGAGCGCTTTTTAGTAATGAGCCAAGCGGCAAATGATTGCTTAACAGATAGTCAAAGAAAAATGATAAACAATCATTGCAAAATTCTCTCTAGTTCTCTAGCAACGATAGAAACTTGTGGAGGAGGAAGTGCACGTTGTATGATGGCAGAAGTTTTTCTACCTAAGGCATAAATTAAATCACAAAAAAGCTAACTTATTTTAAAGCTTCATCGATAACTTTTCCTGTGGATGAATTTGGAGCTTCAATTTTAAGTAAATTAGATATAGTAGGTGCAATATCTATAATATCATAGCGCTTTTTAGAAACTCCTTGTTTAATTCCATTGCCATAAAAGATAATAGGTACATGCGTATCGTAAGAATAACCAGAACCATGAGAAGTACCTGTTCTTCTGTCAGTTAAGGTTGCAGGATAAGGAATCATTAAAACATCACCAGAAAATTTTTGATTATAACCATTTTGTAAAGAGTTCATTAATCCATCAGAAAAATAGCTATTTTGTAGTGCTTTAGCTGTAACAGCTTTATAAATTCCATCAAAATTTACAACTTCTTCTACCAATTTCTCAGCAACTTCATTTTTACTAAAACCTAGAGACTCTATTTTATCTTTATTTAAAAATATCTGATAATTAGATACATTTTCGATCAGTTCTGTAGATTTAAAATACTTCTGCGTAACAGCTAAAAGAGCTTTTCTAAATGCAACCATATTTAAATAATGTGCAGGAATTTTTAATGATTGTAAATATGCAGGTACATGCACTGCTGCATGATCTGCAGTAAGAAAAACGGTGTATTTGTCTTGCCCAACTTGTTTGTCAAGAAAAGATAAGAAATCGGCCAAATCTTTATCTAAACGTAAATAGGTGTCTTCAATTTCTTTAGATGCTGGGCCAAATTTATGACCTACATAATCTGTAGATGAAAAACTTACGGCTAAAAAATCTGTATGATCACTTTTGCCTAAATTTTCGCCAATAATGGCTGCTTTTGTAAAATCTGCTGTGAAAGAATTTCCAGCAGGTATCGTTTTTAGTAAATTAAAATTGCCATTTTGAGCTCTTAATTTTGGAACATCGTGAGGAAAAGAAGTGGTAGTTTCTCCCATAAATTTACCTTCAAAAACATTATTATCAACAATACTATTGGTATAAGTTTTTATATCGTAAAGTGTATTCCAAGATTTTTTTAGATAGGTATCTGCAATATTGGTATTGTTAAAATCGAGAACCCATTTTGGAAGTTCATTCATATAAAAAGAAGAGGAAATCCAATTTCCTTTATCATTTCCATAAAACCAATAAGCAGCATCTGCGGTATGGCCTGTAGGTAAAATTGCAGATCGATCTTTAATGGCAACTCCAATAGATTTACCGTTCATATTTTGCGCTAATTTTAATTGATCGGTAATTGTTGTTGTTAACAATCTATGCGGCGATTTTTTACCTTCATTGCTTAAATTACCAACTGTAGTGTACGTACTATCATCAACACAATAAATAGATTTTTTTAAATATTTATCGTACCAATTGTTAGAAATTATTCCATGATTAGTGGGCGTAGTACCTGTATAAATAGATGAGTGGCCAACTGCTGTATAGGTAGGAATATAATTATAGTGAGCATTTTCAAGCGAAAAACCATTATTTAATAATCTCCTAAATCCATTTTCTGAATATCGATCATAAAAACGGGTCAAATAATCATAACGCATTTGGTCGATAACAATACCAACTACTAGTTTTGGATTTTGTGATTTCGTCTCTTTTGGTTTGCATCCCAAAATGAAAATAAAAGATAAAATTAAAAAAATAGCTATTTTTTTCATAAAACGTAGAATTAATAATACTCCAAAAGTAATTAAATTTTATTTTGATTGCCTTAATTTATAATGTCTAAATGTTATTTATTAATTTAGCATAAAAACTAATCTATGAATTACATAGAACATACTGGTAAATATTTTATAATGCTCAAGCAGGTTTTTAAAAGACCTCAGAAAGGTGTTATTTTTTATGAATCCTTAATTAAAGAGATCGAAGAACTTGGTTTAAAATCTCTTGGTATTATTATGTTTATTTCTTTTTTCATAGGCGGTGTAATTGCATTACAAACGGCATTAAATTTAGATAGTCCATTTATACCACGATCATTAATTGGTTTTGCAGCAAAAAGGTCTATAATTCTAGAATTTGCACCAACATTTTGTTCAATCATTTTAGCAGGTAAAGTAGGTTCTTATATTACTTCAAGTATAGGCACAATGCGTGTTACAGAGCAAATAGATGCGTTAGAGGTTATGGGGGTAAATTCTTTAAATCATTTGGTTTTACCTAAAATTATAGCAACTGTTTTCTTTTATCCTTTTTTAATAGCTTTAGGAATGATGTTGGGCATTTTTGGTGGCTGGTTAGCTGGAATTCTTTCTGGTTTATTCAGTGGGGTAGATTATATAGAAGGTCTACAAACCGATTTTAAACCATTTTTTTTGATGTATGCCATTATAAAAACACTGGTTTTTGCTTTTTTAATAGCCACTGTGCCTTCTTATCATGGTTATTATGTTAAAGGTGGTTCTATTGCTGTGGGTAAGGCAAGCACCCAATCTGTTGTTTGGACTACAATTTTAATTGTAATTGCAAATTATTTTTTAACCCAAATGTTACTTACTTAAATGATAGAAGTTAAAGATTTACGAAAAGGTTTTGGTGATGTAGAGGTGCTAAAAGGAATAACTGCAAGTTTTTACCCAGGTCAAACAAGCTTAATTATAGGACAAAGTGGTGCAGGAAAAACAGTTTTTTTAAAATCATTAATTGGTTTACATCAACCAGAAAGTGGTACAATTTCTTTTGACGGAAGAATTAATACAAAATTTACCATTGAAGAAAAAAGACAATGGAGGCAAGAGATTGGTATGGTTTTTCAAGGTGGCGCTTTATTTGATTCTCAAACGGTAGAAGATAATGTAATGTTTCCTTTAAAAATGTTTACCAAACAGGCTCAAGCAGAAATGTTAGATCGAGTAAATTTTGTTTTAAATAGAGTAAACTTAGAAAACTCAAATAAGAAGCTACCTGCAGAATTATCTGGAGGAATGCAAAAAAGAGTTGCAATAGCTAGAGCCATTGTAATGAATCCTAAATATTTATTTTGTGATGAACCTAATTCGGGTTTAGATCCATCAACAGCTATAGTGATTGATAATTTAATTAAAGAAATTACCGACGAATATAAAATTACCACAGTAATAAATACCCATGATATGAATTCTGTAATGGAAATCGGAGAAAAAATTCTTTTTTTAAAAAATGGTAGAAAAGCTTGGGAAGGTAACAGCGAAGAAATGTTTAAAACTGATAATGAAGCTGTTGTAAACTTTGTGTATTCGTCTAATTTATTTAAAAAAGTAAGAGAAGCGTATTTAAATGAAACAAAGTAGAAAATAGATTTGTTTTTTTAAAAAATACCTATATATTTGCACCCGCTTAAGGAAAAAGATTGACCTGGTAGCTCAGTTGGTAGAGCATCTCCCTTTTAAGGAGAGGGTCCTGGGTTCGAGCCCCAGCCCGGTCACAAAAAGTAAAAACTCTGCAAATTTTGCAGAGTTTTTTGTTTATCTAAAAAAACGAAATCAAAAAAAGGGTAATTTTATACACAATTTTTAAAATGAATGAATAATATTGTTTTTTTAATACTAATTTTTATGCAGCAAACAAATCATACTATTGTTGATTTTTCTATAAAATCTAATCTTTCTTCTTGGAGAGTGGTTGATGATGTAGTTATGGGAGGTGTTTCTCAAGGAAATTTTAGAATCAATGAAAATGGAAATGGCCTTTATTTTGGGGAGGTTTCTTTAGAAAATAATGGCGGTTTTTCTTCGCTAAGATATCGATTTGAAGAAATCAATGTTTCTAAGTTCTCAAAAGTAATTTTGAGAATTAAGGGTGATGGGAAAAGTTATCAATTTAGAATTAAAGATAAATACAGAAATTATTACTCATACATCAAAACTTTTACTACTTCTGGTGATTGGGAAAATATTGAAATCAATTTAAAAGATATGTATCCTGCATTTAGGGGAAGAAAACTAGATATGGATAACTTTTCTTCAGAAAAAATTGAAGAAATCGCTATTCTTATTGGGAATAAGAAACCACAAAACTTTCAACTCGAAATCGATAAAATTTATCTTGAATAATTTCATTTTAATTCACTGCTCTTTTTTGTATCTTTCCGAAGTTGTTACGTAATATTATGGAAGAAGACATTCAAAAAAATATAAATGCACAAGAAGATTCTAGGCAGAATGTTCAAAAAGATGCAATAGGCTTATTTGGAAGCATTAAAACGTTTTTAATCGAACTTTTTGACTTTAGACATGATACCGATCATGAAGCCACTATCGAAGCTATTAAGGCGGATATCCCTTTTAAAGGAGCAACTGCGTGGATTTTAATTTTTGCAGTTTTTGTGGCATCTATCGGCTTAAATGCAAATTCTACGGCTGTTGTTATCGGTGCTATGTTAATCTCACCTTTAATGGGGCCAATTTTAGGAATTGGAATGTCTTTTGCTTTAAATGACATCAATACATTCAAAAAATCATTGGTTAATTTAGGTACAATGATTGGGTTAAGTTTATTTGCCTCTTTCTTGTTCTTTTATTTCTTTCCTTTAAGTGAAGATAATTCAGAGTTATTAGGTAGGGTTAGTCCTGATATTCGTGATGTTTTAATTGCTTTTTTTGGTGGTTTAGCCTTAATGGTAGCACGAACTAAAAAAGGTACAATAGCGTCAGTAATTTTTGGTGTAGCTATTGCTACAGCGTTAATGCCGCCGTTATGTACAGCAGGTTATGGATTGGCAAAAGGTAATTTTACGTACTTTTTAGGTGCTATGTATTTATTTACGATTAATACCATTTTTATTGCTTTAGCAACCTTTTTAGTGCTAAAATTGTTGCGTTTTCCTATGCATAAATATGCAAACGCGGCAAAAAGAAAACGCTATTCAACCATTGCAACAGTAGTTGGAGTTGCAGTAATGATTCCTGCAATTTTTACGTTTATAAATGTTTTTAAAGAAAATCAAGTGAAAACACAGGTAAATAATTTTATCAAAAATGAAGTAAAGAAGATTAAAACGTTTCAATTAATAGATGATTCTTATAGTTTTGAGGAAAAAGTAATCAATCTGAATTTCTTTAATGAAGTGTCTGAAGGAGAGGAAAATATTTTAAACAACCAGCTGGTTAATAATATTAACTACGCAAAAATAAAAGATTTTAAAATTAATATTAAAGGGAGTGATACCAAGAGTTTTTATTTAATTACAACGGCATATAAAGAAAAAAGAGAAGAACTTCAAGAAAGTAAAAACATTATATCTGGTTTACAAAAACAAATAGCAGGTTTACAGGAAACGATTTCTACTTTAAATAATAGAATTGAGCAAGATGCTTTAAATAAAAATAGAAATGTAATAGCATTTAGCACGATTGCTAAAGATGCAAAAATCAGGTATGCTGATATTGAATCTATTGGTTTTGCAAATGTTTTATCGTCTAAAGATTTTATTAAAATTGATACCATTCCGGTAGCTACGATTAAATGGAATACAAGGTTACCAGATAGTATTGTATCACCTAAAGAAAGAGAGTTGAGAGGTTGGCTGCAAAAAGAAATGAACTTAGATACTTTGTTTATTAAAAGAGAGTAGAAACCGAGTTTTTAAGAATATAGTTTTACCTCTACGTTTTGATTGAATAAATACACTTTTTTGTTGCTTATATTTAAACATTCTATTCTTGTTCTGCGCATATTTCCTTTTTTATAAATCGTGTTTTTAAAGATGAATAAACTACCAAAAGGTAATGAAAAGATAAAATGCTTTCCTTCTTCTGCTAAGTTACCTCGTAAAGCTAAAGAAAGTTTTGCGTCACTATCTGTGCTTGCTTTTGGGTTTTTTAGATAATTTGCCAAATGCGAAAGCATTGCTAAAGGATAAATTTCAGGCTTTAAAAAAGGCAACATTAAATGCTGAAAAACAGTTTTCCATTCTTTTCCATGAGGTTGTACCAGTCCAAATTTTTGATGCGTAACATGATGTGCAATTTCATGTATTAACGTTAATAAAAATTGATGTTTGTTGAGGTTGTTATTAACAGTGATTTGAAATTTTCCATTGGGTAGTTTTCTAAAATCACCATGTTTTGTTTGGCGTTGATTTACTATTTTTAAATCAAAAGAATGCGCATCAATCAAAAATTGAACAAATGGAATTGCTTTTTGAGGTATAAACGAAGCCCATCTTAACCTTTCTAAAGGGAAGGGATTCTCACTGTTCTCTATATCTTTGTTTTTTTCTAAAATAACTTTTAATTTATTTAAATTTAGTTTTTTTGAGTTTACTTAACTTCCCCTTTAGGGAAGTTAGATGTTGCTTTACGGCGTCGTAGAAGAAACCTGCAATACTTTACCATTATAAAATTGATGACCTGTTAACCCAAAATTGTAAATATAACTCGCCATTTCTTTGGCAGAAACAGGGGCTTTAAACCCTGGGAAAGCTTCTTGCAACATTTCTGTATCTACAGCACCTAGAGCCAACACATTAAAAGCAATTTGTTGCTCTTTGTACTCTTCTGCTAATAATTCAGAAAGTGTAATCACAGCTCCTTTTGCTGATGAATAGGCAGCCAAGCCAGGAAATTTCATACTTCCTTGAATGCCTCCCATAGAACTTACAGTTACAACGTGACTTCCTTTTTGTAAAAACGGAATCATTTTTTTAGTTAAAGAAGCTACGCCAAAAACATTCACTTTATACACTTCTAAAAAATCTTCAGAAGTTAATTCTGTAAAGGGTTTATTGATTAATTTTCCTGCGTTATTAATCAAAATATCAACTTGTTTCCAGTTGTTTTTTACATAATCAATTACTTTCTCGAAATCTGATTCTTTAGAAATATCAACAGAAATTGCCGTGATGTTTTCCTGATGTATAGCTTCTATAGGATTTGTATTTCTAGAAAGTGCTAAAACATTATCTCCATTATTGGCAAAGATTTTTGCTAACTCAAAACCTATACCTCTGCTTGTTCCTGTAATTACAACGTTTTTCATTTAAAATTAAAATTTTTAAAGGAGCAATCTACTCAAATTTTCATACATTTAAGAATTAAAATCAATCAAATGAAGAAAACAATTTTACTTTTTATCGCGTACATTTTTGTGCAAGGTATTACAGCCCAAACTACTTATATTTTATGTGGAAAATTAGTAGATACCAAATCAGGAAACATTAATACAAAGAAAACAATTATTGTAAAAGAAAATAAAATTGTAGATGTTATGGATGGTTATGTCATGCCGAAATCGGGCAATTTAATCGATCTAAGAGATAAAGTGGTAATGCCTGGTTTAATTGATTTTCACGTACATATCGAACAAGAATTCTCGGCCAGAACAAGAATAGAAGGGTATATTTTAAATGAAGCAGATGTCGCTTTTAATTCAGTCGGTTTTGCAAAAACTACTTTGCTCAATGGTTTTACAACCGTTAGAGATTTGGGTGGAACAGGTGTAAATATTTCTATAAGAAATGCTATTAATAAAGGAAAAATTCCTGGACCAAGAGTTTTTACAGCGGGTAAATCTTTAGCTACAACAGGAGGTCATGCAGACCCAACCAATGGAAGTAGCAGAAGGCTAATAGGAGATCCAGGTCCTAAAGAAGGAGTTGTAAATTCTGTTGAAGATGCGAAAAAAGCAGTAAGACAACGTTATAAAAACGGAGCAGATTGTATTAAAATCACCGCAACAGGCGGCGTTTTAAGTGTGGCAAAATCAGGAGATAATCCCCAATTTACCATTGAAGAGGTAAAGGCAATTTGTGATACCGCAAAAGATTATGGAATGCACGTTGCTGCACATGCACATGGTGATGAAGGTATGCAGAGAGCCATTATTGGTGGTGTAAAAACTATTGAACATGGTACGTATATGAGTGATGAAACTATGGAGTTGATGAAAAAGTACGATGCGTATTTAGTACCTACCATTACAGCAGGTAAAGAAGTAGAAGAAAAAGCGAAAATAAAAGGTTTTTATCCAGACATTGTGGTGCCTAAAGCATTAGCAGTTGGGCCACAAATTCAAGGTACATTTGCTAGAGCTTATAAAAAAGGAGTTGGTATTGCATTCGGAACAGATGCAGGCGTTTTTGCCCATGGAAATAATGGAAAAGAATTCGCTTTTATGGTGGAGGCAGGAATGCCGGTTATCGAAGCCATACAATCTGCGACAACTACAAACGCAATGTTATTGAAAATGGAAAATGAGTTGGGGCAGATTAAAAAAGGTTTTTTTGCTGATATTATTGCCGTAAATGATGATCCAACAAAAGAGATATCAACTATGGAAAATGTTGTTTTTGTGATGAAAGATGGTGTGGTTTATAAGAAGTAAATTTTTAGACCTCACAGGTTTTTAAAACCAGTGAGGTCTCTTTAATAAATTAATAATGACTTTTTTTGCAGACTGTTACGTGCTCAAAGATTAAGTTTTTTGAAGTTTGTTCTTTCTAGAGCGTTTTTTCATCCGTAAAAATTAGAAGAACCGATTAATCTTCTTCAAAAATAATGTGTTGGTAAGCTCCAATATCAGGATTTGTAGTTCTGTCGATACCTAATATATCAAAAGAAAACATCGTACTTTTTGCCTTGTTAATGGCGTCAGAATCCTGACCAATTATAAATTCTTCATTTTGCGAATTTTTAAAATCAGCAAATCCATTTAAGATGTTGTTTTCGTAATTGGTATTATTCTCAAAATCTACCTCAAAAACATCTGCAAAAGAAGCATCAGTATCGTTAAACTGAATCATACAATTGCTAATCGTGTAATTAAAAAGACTACCCTCAACTTTATCTAAAAGAAATTCAATGTTATTGTTGCCATCAAAAATACAATTGGTAAAATTAGCGGCTTTTAAATCTCTTGTTTCTGTAATTTCTTGCCCATTAGCATCATTATAGACGAAGAAATTATTGACTAAAACCGTTGGTAATTGGCGAATACCATTATTCCAAAAGTTAGCGAAAGTACTATGTGTAAAATTGTAAGTACCACCAATAGTTGCTGCTAAAGAGGCTTGGCCTGCAGAGCCAATAACAACATTATGGCCTTCAATATTAGTTTCTCTAGCCAAAATACCAAAGTTAGAATGGTTGTAGATTTCTGTGTTTTGTAGTTTTAAAGTTGGAGTAGTAGCTGAGCCAATACTATCAATTAAGATACCAATAATTCCGTTTTTTATTTGTGTGTGATGTATTTCGTTGTCTTTGCTACCAGCGCGCATCCAAATAGTACCCCATTGTCCTGGCGTTTGGCTAAAACGATTTTCTAAACGATCTCCTTCAAAGATAACTTTTTCGGTTAATGTTCCGTTAACTTTTAGGGTGGCTTTATCATCTACAATTAAACCAGAATTATCGTGAAAATAAATTCTTGCACCCGCTTCTATAGTCAAAGTTTTATTTGCAGGTACAGCAGCATAACCATAAATTACAGTTGGTTTTGTATTGGTAATGGTAAGCTCGGCATCTGTTAAAAATCGACCTTTAATTGTGGTTACTTGTCCATCAATAGTTAAGCTATCTATTTTTCTTGTAATTGGATCTCTATCAGGAAAAATAAAATTTGCATCTTGTACCAAAGTCACTAAATCTACATCTTGTTGATTGGTGCCCGTGTCAAATAAAATTCGATCGGTGTATAAAGGATCTGCAAGAGCATTTACATCGATAGTAGTTTCTACAAAAACAAAAATGCTGTCTTTTGCTAAAATATCAATATTGTTGAATTCTTTACCAGGAATGCCATCTACATTTAGTCTGTAGTTCGAAGCAGCACCATTTTCAAGAGAAATTTCAGGAATTGTAATTGCTTTATTGCCTCTATTATATACTTTTAAATTATACGTTGCAGAACCAATGTTTGTGAAAATAGTATCTAAAAAAACGGTGTCTTTAGAAAACTCTAAATTGCCAAAATTGGGTATTGTAGAAAAATCTTTTCGACAAGAACTTACCGAAATAAGAGCTACACAAATAAGAAAAGTAATAAAATAACGCATAAATCAATTTTGTATAAAAATAGAACTTTAAAATGAACGGTTTATTATTTTTTTATCAATTTGATTTCAAAAAGTTTTCCCCAATTTTTACCCGTTACAAAAAGTCTGTCATTAGTTTTGTCGTAAGCAATTCCATTTAAAACTTCATCTTGCGCAACCAACTTTTGTGTTTTAGCCATTTCTTTTTCTAAAGGTCTTAAATCTGCCAAACCAACTACAGCACCTGTTTTAATATCTATAATTACAATAGTGTTTTTTTGATATTTGTTAGAATACAATTTACCATCAATCAATTCTAACTCATTAATATTATTTACAGCCCTATCATTAGAATATACTTGAATAGCGTGTTTTTCTTTTAAAGTTTCTGGGTCTAAAAACCAGATTTTATTTGTTCCATCAGATTTTATCAACTCAGTACCATTATTAGTTAAACCCCAACCTTCTTTGCTGTTATTGTAGTCGAATTCTTTTTCTAATTCAAAAGTTTCTAAATTATACACGAAACCTTTTTTAGCCTCCCAGGTTAACCAGTATATTTTATCATTTAAAATAGTCATTCCCTCACCAAAGTACTGCTTGTCTAAATCAATTTTTTGTAAAACTTTTCCAGTTTTAATAGCTACCTTTCTCAAGGTTGATTGTCCTCTTCTACCTGTAGTTTCATATAAAAAACCATCATAGTATTCTAAACCCTGTGTGTATGCTTTAGTATCATGAGGATATGAATTTATAATTTCATAGCTATAAATAGCAGGTTTCTCATTAGCAAAAACTTCAAAAGAATTGTTTATCTTTTTTGTTTTACCAGGATAAAAAGCAAGAGCAGAAATAGAATGTTTACCAACGCCAAAATCAATAGCATTTAAGGTTAATGAATTTCCTTGAGCCGTAATTTCTTTACTATCCACAAAAAACTGAAGGTTATCTATTGGTTTGTCATTTTTTTCTTTTAAAGTGATAACAACTTTGCCACTTAATGTGGTTTTTTTAGTAACCTCTAGTGTAAATTTATAGGTATTATCGCAACTTATTAAAAAAAATAGGAGTAGAGAGGTTGTAAAAAGCGCAATTTTATTCATTTTATTTTGTTTTTTCATACTATGATTTGAGTTTTCTTGCAGAATATCCTCAGAAAAATAAGGATTTTCATTAAAATTTTTAATCCATACAAATAAAAGCAACTTATTTATTTGTAAATTAAAAAATATCGTTAAATTTGCATCCTCAAAATAGTAATATTAAGCTATTTAAAGAATCAAGTAAAACTTTACCAACTTTACTTTGCAAACATAACATTAAAGAATTAAAATATTATAAAATGAAAAAAGGAATTCATCCAGAAAATTACAGAATGGTAGCTTTTAAAGATATGTCTAATGAAGATGTTTTTTTAACACGTTCTACTGTAGACACTAAAGAAACTTTAGAAGTTGATGGTGTTGAGTATCCTTTAGTAAAATTAGAGATTTCAAGAACTTCTCATCCATTTTACACTGGTAAATCTAAACTTATTGATGCTGCAGGACGTATTGATAAATTTAAAAACAAATACGCAAAATTCAAGAAGTAATTCTTTTAGAATTTTCAAAATATCGAAACTCCAACATTTACTTGTTGGAGTTTTTTCTTGTCCAGAATGTATTTCAGGATCTCAATGAACTTGTTTCAGCATCTCTAAATTCCAGAATTTATCTTTTTACCACATAGTAACATAGTTTATGTATTCTATATTTCTATGTGGTGAAAAATATTTTTAGGGCGTTACTTTTTCCTGAAAGCATTCAGTACCAAGTCAGGCTTTCTATTGCAATCTTTTTATGCTAAATTTATTTCAGCATCTTTCAGTTTTTAGAAAGAAAGTCAATTAATCAATACAGATGTTAAATCTAGTCTAGCATAAAAAGGATTTCCATTACAATCCTTAACGCAACTATTTGCCAGCTTTTTGTAATATCATAATTACCAAATACATTATTTATAGACTATTGGGGAGTTCCTTTAAATGCACCAACATTATAAGGGAAATCGTATGTCCAATGATAGTGATATAAATCTACCATTTCACCGTCCCAAAGTACAGGATGTTTATGACCATGACATTCATCTAAATCTGCAGACCATAATATTTGTCCATCTTCACCTTTAGGCCCATAAATACCAAATCCATCTAACATATAACCCATTAAAGGAGAATGAGCATCTTCTTCAGGATGAATATGATCTTGTAAATCTTTTGTTGGATAATGATAATGATATGTTTCGGTTCCGTCTGAATGACCACCAAATCTGTCTAATATTTCGTGAGCAGCAGCATCATTTCCAAGAGTTGATGCACCATGATAGATTACACTTCCAGTAAGCGAAATACCAGCTGCACCAAAAGTAACACAACTAGGACCTGATGCTTCTAGTGGAATAGCAGGGAATTCAAATAAAATATCACGCGCTTTTATTGCATTTCGATTCCTATCATATTGATAAGCAACACTATTTGGATCTATAGGAAAAACGCCTGTAGGATGATCTGGTAAAGCATTTCCCGTAATGATTCGTTTACCATTTCCATCAAGTTCAACTTCAAATTGACTTACCCAAGTTACATTACCTTCAACCATTGGCTTTCTTGTATAGTCCCAAGTGCCATCACTATTTGTCCAATCACTTGCATCAGCGTTTCCAGCTCCATCTGCAGGAACTCCACAAAGCCATAAAGAGCCTCTAGCTGGTGCGTATCACCTCTATCTCTTCTTAAAATTCGAGTACCTCCAAAAGGTAAATGAGTTAAATCAACAGTTTCATCTGTAACGACTTCATCTTCTATCGTTATTATAGAATCTGATTTATCACAGGATTGTATTGTTATTGTTAAAATGAACATCAATAAATTGAATTTGTTTTTTTGAAGAAATTTGCTTTTTTTCGACATAATTTTATGTTGCTAATTAAATTTTAGACAGGTTTTAATTGTAAAGGTTTAATTGAATAAATTTTCAAGAATTTTAATAAAGTCTTAATTATTCTTGTTTTTTATTATCAGAATTGCATTAGATTTGATGCTCCTTTTAGACCCAAGGTTTTTATAATAGTTTGTGATGTTTTTATTTTTTTTGTAAATATCAATTGAAAATGATAAGATTATCGTAACTACTTTAAATGAACGCATTGCAGTAGCAAACGATTTTGTGCTGGCTTTAACTGGCTATCAGCCTAATTTTTCGTTTTTAGAAAATAGGGGTATTGTACTGTCAAAAGACGATAAAAAAATACCTGTATATAATCCCCAAACTATGGAAACCAATAACAATGGAATTTAGTTAGCTGTTGTTATTTGTGGAGGTATGGAAATTCACAAATGGTTTATCGAAAACTCAAGAGTGCACACAAAAATGATGCTCAATAGTATTATAGAAAAGTAAAATTATTACCATAGATAATCCAATTTCGGTTCGATTGATTCCGTTTTTGTTAAGAGTTGTATTAAGAAGATAGTTGTTTAAAAGAATTTGAAATAAGATGTCATTTTCAAGTAAAGTAAAGAAAAGAAAATTCTAAAAAAACCTTGGCCGACAAAAATGGCAATGGAACAGATTTATGATTTAAATCTTTGGGGAAAAAATGATACTGAATTTTATTCGGGTTTTGGTTCTCACAACCCAGAATTGGTAAATCCTTATATAGAAAAAGTACAAGCCTTTCTTGCTTCTTTTGCTACACCTTTAACCGTTTGTGATTTGGGTTGTGGCGATTTTAATATCGGTAAACAACTTGTAAATTATTCTAAAAATTACATTGCAGTAGATATTGTAGCGCCTTTAATTAGCTTCAATAGAAAAAACTTTAAAGCGGAAAATTTAGAATTCTATTGTTTAGATATTGCAAAAGATACTTTACCAAAAGCCGATTGCATTATAATTAGGCAAGTATTACAACATTTATCGAATGCAGAGGTACATCAAGTGGTAAAGAAATTATACAACTATAAATATATCATTCTTACAGAACACCTACCAATTGGTCATTTTATATCGAATAAAGACATTATTTCAGGACAAGGCATCAGAATTAAAAAACAAAGCGGACTTGATATTTTAAAAGCTCCTTTCAACTTTAAAGTGAAAACTAAAAAGGAATGCTTAACTTTTGTTTTAGAAAACAACAAAGGAGTTATCGTTACTTGGTTTTATAAGGTTTTTTGAAGATTATCTTCGATAGAACCTCTAAAATCAACAACAAAAAATAATTGAGGTACAGAAAATATATAGCTCGCAAAATTTTTAAAAGCAAATACTATTGAGTCAGAAATTACCGGTGCGTTGGTTTTTTTATCTTCAAGTGAATATAAAAAAACAAGATAGATTGGTTGGTTGATTGAGGGACTTTTAAGCTATTCTTTTTCAAAATATCATAAAACCAATCTATCTTGTGTAAAAGTCTTATGCACAAAGATAAATAAGTTTCTGAGTTAAAAAAATACTCATTATGAGTATTTTAGAGTAATTTAGGATTGTTTTTAAAATAGCTGATTAACTCAAAAGTAGAGTTGAGGTCAATTTTCTTTAAAACATTTCTTCTATGGGTGTTTACTGTATGAATACTAATGTTAAGTTTTTCAGCAATTGATTCACTAGTGTTTTTAGTGATAATTAATCGAATAATATCGCGTTCTCTATTGCTAATAAGACCTAGTAATTTTGAATTAGATACATTTTGATAAAATAAAGTTTCATACTCATTTTTATCATTTAAATATTTAGCACTTGCGCAAATATCCATAGCCATATCCCCATTTAAAACCGTATAATGCGCCATACCAATAATGGGTTTTTTAGCCTCATCAAATTGCAAAGGAGTGGTGTTCTGAATGATGTTTACATATTTATCATCAGCATTTTTAATACGATAATTCCATGTATAACTCATTCTTTTACGCTGGTCATCACTCAACTCTGTCATTGTAAACGTCATTAAATTGTTTAAACTTTTTAACCAAAGTTTAATATCTTCTGGATGAAAAAGAGTCCAAAAATAATCCATTCCACCTTGCATCATTTTTTGATGAGATAAACCTGTACAAGCCGTAAAATTTTTACTTACAAATTCAAAGTTTTGATGAACAGTATTTGTAATACAATAAAAAGTGGAGTTATAAGGATAAAAATAATCTAACTCAATTAGTTTTTTAATATGTTCTTCGATTTCTACGTTTGGGTAGGTATCAAAAATTTTATTATAAAGCGCATTGATATTATTGAGTTGCATCGATTTTAAATGTTTTTCCGGGTTCAGCTAATTCTGTATTTACAAATATCTCTTGAGCCTCTTTTTTAAAGAGTGAAATATCTTTATATCTGCCAGAATAATGTCCAATAATAAGCTGTTTTACATTGGCATCTTTAGCAATTTGTGCAGCCTGTTTAGAGGTGGTGTGTTTTGTTTTTTTTGCTAAATCTTCTCTATCAGCTAAAAAAGTAGCCTCGTGGTATAATAAATCGGTGTTTTTTATAATAGGAATAATAT